>Ga0210383_10000075_pt1 | contig 107162 bp, 101 predicted proteins | sample IncBWC14OmetaG_FD_160072 | JGI IMG/M metagenome (GOLD analysis project Ga0210383, IMG submission 160072) | Forest soil microbial communities from Barre Woods Harvard Forest LTER site, Petersham, Massachusetts, United States - Inc-BW-C-14-O ...
CCCGCAGAAGTATAGTAAACTGAAATATCGCCATAGACCGACATATTCCCGGAGCGCTCAAATGTCATGTTCAGGATGGGGATCGTATCTTCCATCATTTGTAGGGACAGGTCGGAGATGCGCACCTGGGTATTCGATGTACCTACCCTGATGATAACCGGGATGGAAATACCGAAAACGGGGATCAGCCGGATGGAAATACCGGAATCTTTGGCAGGTTTTTCATCACCCAGGAGCGGGATATCGGGAATTGCCCTGAAATACAAATGAGACCGGTATTCACCCGGCGTCAGCTCATTTATTTTCGTCAGTTGGATCTTAACCGTCTGTGATTCGCCCGGACCCAACACGACACTGTGGGGGAAAAATCGAACGAACCTGTCGGCAAACCGGTCACCGGTATCCGGCTGGCTGATCTCTTCAAAACCGCCGTCTTCCTTCATGCGGATATGCAGGAGAGAAATGACATAACGCGCTGTATCCTTGCCGGTATTGGCCAAATTCAACTCCTCATACCTCTTCGATCCTTCAAAGATGACTCTTCTCGGCATCAACAGGAGGTCGCCCTGCGCCATCATCCTGGCCGAAAACAATAGTTGGACAAGCAGCCATCCAAAAATCAAACATCTTCGGGTTTTCATAGGGTACAATTTTAAAAGAAAACGTTGCGTGAAACAACGTTTTCTTTAGGTTAACGGACTAATTGTAGTTTACCGTTACGGTAAACGGCGTTCCTGAAACATAGAGTCCCGCTACCTGAGCTGCGGCTACATGCAGGGTGGCGCCTACGTTGAGGGTCTGCGTACCTGCAGTCAGCGCGCCTGTTGCGGAGGGAGTGCTGGTCCAGGTGTCAGACGTCATGGTGTTTGCGCCATTGGTCAGTGTCGTGGCGGTAGCAGGAAGCGTGATGGCATAGGTATAAGTACCCTGACCATTCACCGTAAAGGATGCTGCTGTTACCGTTCCCGCCACCGCGGGAAGCGTTACGCCGCCAGTTGCCGTGCGAATGCCGGCAGGCGTCAGAACGACGGTGCCACCCAATGCGGTCTGTACGGCCACGTTACCGAAGTTCATGTTGACGGTCTCAGTGATGCTGATCGGTGTTACAATGGTAGCAGTTGCCGTGGCTGTCGCCGACGCCTGTGCAAAAGCGCTGGACGAGAAAGCGGTCAGCACAAATGCAGCAATGGCCAATTTGATTCCTTTGTTCATTCTTGATAATTTTAAATGAGTAAATAAAAGCGCATCGCCCGGAACTATCCGGCGCAGATAGCGGGTTGATAAACGAGGCGTCTGAACTTATATTTACTGAGCCGGCGATTTGTTCGATCTATATATTTTGCATCTACAAGAATACAAGACTTTCAACTACACGTTTTCCCAAAACAAAAAAACTCCGAATTTGAAGACCCTTTCCCTTACCATTTTTTTGAAGATATCGACAAATCACCGGACATCCCCGTCCGTCGACTCCCTTAATTTCCTCAGATCCTCCAACGCAAAACCGACATACCGGTTGCATCGCCGGATGAGCTCCAACCTGTCGTCCTCCACCTCCTGTGCCTGCGTGAGCAGCAATCGGACCGCCAGCAAATCCTGGCTCACCTGATCGTTGAGCGCCAGGAAGGGTTTCTCTTCCACCTTCTCCGACATCGCGCCGATCTGATCAACTTTACTGGTCATTCAGGCCCGTTTTATTTTTCAGGTATTTCGATGGCGTCATTTCGATGTTCCGCTTAAACGCTTTCCGAAACGTATTCCGGTTGTTAAACCCGCATTCTTTCGCAATCGTCTCGAGTTTCTTGTTCTTCCAATCCACATCCGCCATCGTCGAGAGGAAATGCTGAATCCGCTCGCGGTTGATAAAATCGCTAAAGTTCATCCCGTAATGATGATTGACAAAGGCCGACAGCTGATGAATAGAAAGGTGAAGGTCTTTCGCCATTCGGGTGAGCGTATAGTTTGCATGCAAATAGGGTTTCTGCTCCCGGAGTAATTTCCGGACACCCCGGTCCAGTTCCTCTATCTGCGCCTTGTCCGGTAGCAGATTGCCTGACCGAATATCATCGCCCTTTCGTCTGTTCAATTCAACTATGGATTTTTTAATGATGCAGCACCTTGGTTCCCGGCTCAAGGAGCCGGAAATGAAGTAAGTGGGTTACCAAACGGGACCTAAACAAAGGAACCTGCGAATAAGCCGGGCGGCGCATTCTTGTCTGGATGCCGGATCGAATTGGTCAGGCAGGGGCGCGGGAGGACCATTGGTGTTTGGTTTGAGGTTCCCATGTAGTTGAAATTTAGCTTGTTAAGAATTCCGTTCCCGACGGGGCACAAAATGGCCTCCTAGTGTCAGTGCCTTTAAACCAAACCAAGTCCAGATATTAAAATTATTTAACTACCACAATCGGCCCAACTTTTTAGCGCACGGATTTGGAACAGATTATAAATTGTTCCATGATTTCCCGGCAGCATAACCGCAGGGAAAAATGCGGAAAACCTTCTTCCCGGAAGGGCATTAAAACGATTTAGCGACCCCGTCGGGTGAAAAAGGCGGTCTGGGATGCGTTGGGGATTGAAGGGTACAAGGAGAGTTGACCAGGGAGACGAGTGGTCGATTTTGGAGGTCCTACCGTCTGGTAGCGTACGTTTCGAGGATGGCCTTTGCCCAAACGTCTGGGTCGCTTCCCTTTGTCAGCATCTTCTCCGCGCCAGCCTGCAGGATACAACGTTCCTTATCGGTATCATAAAACTGGGTAAGCGCGATAATTTTGATGCTGGGATAATCGCGCCGCAACAGGCGGGCGGTCTCGTAACCGTCTATGAGCGGCATATCGATGTCCAGGACGGAGATATCCGGAAGCAGCGTGTAATGGGACAACAGGCTGAGTAGGTCAAGGCCGTCCGTCGCTTCCAGGATTACGTGGAAACCCAATTGAGAAAGGATGGTGGCAGCGGCTTGCCGGAAAAGGGCATGGTCATCCGCTATGGCGACCGTAGGGAAAGGGGTATTCATTTTGTGGCTTAGACCTTAAACGACCAAGATGGCGACTTTAGGCGGGATGGGAGAATTTAAGATGAATGAGTAAGTAAAAGTGCTGACCCATCGTTACGCCATCACTGTAAATTTCCAAATTTGTCACCCTAAAGCCTTCGATAGCTTACGGCGAGTGACTCTCAACCACTCTTTAAACCTTATTCAATACTGTCAATTTACTAAATAAAAACACTTAGGCAGCTTCACTTAGAGCAATTCGATGGAAAAAGGGTGTTTTCGCGGTGCACCCGAGGACGGAATAATGGCATTTTAGTGGCTGAAACCGCCCAGGGGTGACGTGATTGGGCGGAGGTACCTGCGGATGATCCCAGTGCGGTAGCAATGCCCGGAGACTTCCAGTTTAAAATATGTAAATTTCGCCCAGTCATCTATTTATTACCTTTCAGATCGTGAAATAACTTGTCCATGAAAAAGCTATTGTTTCTCTCGCTGTGTGTCTTCGCAATGCATTTCATGCTATTTGGGCAAGATTCAACAATTTTAAAAAGACCGGCATACAAACTCAAAATTCCCATCGACGGGAATTCTTTTTATGAAGCAAATATCGAATCAACACCATATGTGTTACCTGATAGGGCCATCCAGCTGTACCCTGGCGAGAGTGTATACATTGTGGTTGATCAAGTTGACGGCAATATCAAAAGCCTCCATGCCATAAGCGAAATTCAAGATTCGTCAAAGACATTGATAATAAGCTTTTCTCAAATCACCGCGGGTAACATTCACCAATCCATGATGCTTAAAGTCCATAACCCGTTGCCTTATCAATTGAAGTACACGGCTAAAATGCTTACCCTCAGAAAAAAATGGGTTACCACAGATGTTCTTCCGGTTGAAGCTGGAATCTCCGGATATGAAACCTGGCAAAATGTGATTGTCTCAATTGCGTTGGGCGATTGGGAATTTAAGGCAAATTAGCCGATTAAAGCAGAGTGAATGACGAATACCGCGGGCCTTAGCCTACTTGACATGAAACTCCTGTCTTAGTGATTCCGCCTTGTCACCTTCAGGAATGATAAAATCCCATTTGTCCACCGGAGAGCTGTTTTTTATGACGTCGGTGGTGAGATCTACCACGATCTTGCTGTCTGCCCATTGGACGTCCTTGATGTGCTGGACCGCCACCAGCACTTTTTTGCCGCCGAGCCAACTATGGGTTTCAACGACCAGGTAGGAAAGCTGCCAGGTCTGGTCGTCGAGAATGAAGTCGTTTACGTGGCCGATATCCCCGGTGGTCGCATGAATATGGTAGCCAGTAACCTCCCGGCAGCTTCTCAAGTGTGGGTCCTCGGTCGATTCTTCCAGTTTCTTCTCCGCAGTTGGGTCGATGATCTCGGCAGGGTCGAGGCGGGGTGTGGGTGGGATAACTCCCCAGGCAGCGCCCGGATAAAACCCGGTTCCCCAGTAAGGGTCCCAGGAATAATGGCTGGCCAACTGTTCCTCCTGTTGCCGGAAGACCGGCTTTTCGGTATCAATGTCCGGGCTATTGCGCACTTGTTCTTTGGTAAGCCGGACGGGGAAGATTCCGGATTCCCAGGAGTGTCGCAGAATGGCGTGGGGTGAAATCAGCACTTTCCGGCCCGAAAGCCAAGTTCCCGTTTTCACGACGAGGTACCGGATGGTCCAGGAGTGATCGTCGAAGTAGAAGTCTTCGACCCGGCCGATCTCTCCATCGGTGGCATCCAAATTGTTGCCGATCAGGTTGTTTACATTGCGTTGCATAAGTTTTCTCTTGTTGGTTTGCTATCTACAACACAACCATTTAGGTTAACAGTTGTTCAAAAAAAAACCAATTTCATTTTTGAAATGGATAGTGAAGAGATGCAACTAGCGGCAGATTCCATTGTGCGCCGGGCAAAAGAACAGGCGTTTTCCAAAGGCTTGCCCATTTACTTTAGCAAAGGGGGCGTTCTCATGGCGGAATTTCCGGACGGGCGAGTCGAAATGGTGAAAAAAGCGTCATGACCTCCCCTATCCTTTATATTGTGGCCGGGCCCAGAAAGCGAAAATATAGCTTCTCATTAAGTGAATTCATCCAGTAACATTTGTACAAATCCCGTAGATAGAATTCAGGGTTACCCACCCGTTAATTCGCCCGATATTATTGCCAATCTGATACCAATCGCCTTGTACGGCCTTGATCAAAATGACCACGGCTTTTTGGCATCATTTAGGGCAACCCGCATCGATCCAATTAGCCAGCTCCCGGATTTGTTCTTCGGTGAATCGCGTCCCGTGCAAGGGCATCGGTCCGATCTTGCCGGTCTTCGGATCGAATAGAGGACCCTCACCCCGCAGTGAAAGAATGAGATTACTGGCAGCCGAATTGCTCTTTACCAGGATCGGCAGGGGGATCTTCAGATGCGGCATCAAACCTTCCGTGAACTCTTCGTAGGTCAAAGAATTCCAAAAATCCCGGTGCGGCGCGCGCGCCATCGTGCCCATCTCGTGGTTGTCATCCATCACCTTCGTCAAAAAAGCCTGTACGGCCCCGTAAGATTGAAGTGCCATATAATTTTTCGTGCAAAGATAGCGCCGAATCCATAAAAGAGGGAACGGCTGTATTTCTTATGGTGAGTTCGGAAATTTTTCGCAACCCTAAACTTCAAATAATTGGACCATCCTGTTAACCCTAATATATAGTTTGATCAATGCGACTCTTCACAATCAGGCAGCGCCCGTCTTCTTGAACAGGAAATGGCTCCCTGCAACTTTCACCGACGGTAAGAAGGGAAGCTGACTGAAAAGATGCGATCGGCTCGGTCTTGCCAATTTTTTTTCTTTTTTTTCTTTGCTTTTCACCAGCGGAATTGGGAATTGTGAGGTTGCCGGCGCGATGCGTGCCGGTCGTGTTCCGGATTTGTGCCGGTTCGAATCCGATAAATTTTCGTGTGTCATTCCGTGTGTCATTTAGGTGTCAAGAAATTGGGGCGAAGCCGCGAAAAAGCGGGAATATATGACACATCCTAAATACAAAAGACCTTGCAAATCAATTATTTACAAGGTCTCTAAGTGCCCAGGACTGGATTCGAACCAGCACACCTTACGGCGCTGCTACCTGAAAGCAGTGCGTCTACCAATTTCGCCACCTGGGCAGCTATTAATCGGGGGGGCAAATATAGGAAAGAACAGCCTCCCCCCCAAAAAAGTTCCGGTATCATCCGGACGCTGGCGTCGCCGCCGCCTCCTGCGCCTCCTGCGCCTCCGGCGCCTCGCTTACCACCTTCCCACCCTTCCACCCGATGAGCAGCACGCCGATGATGACCAGTACCGTCCCGATTACCTGCTCGACAAAGATCGGATCTCCCAGCACCCAATGCGCCTGAAGAATTGTCGACACCGGCCCGATACTCGTCACGATCGCCGCATTATTGGCCCCGATCCGCTTCATACCCGCCGACAGCATGTATGACGGGATCACCGTGGCTACCAGCGCCAGCGCAAAGCCATAACCCCACAACGGCCCGCTGCCTGCACCGGTCGGCAACGCCGCATGCTCACCCAGCGCCTGCCGCACAAAGAAATGCGTCAGCACCCCCAATGTCGCCGTCAACATACTGTAGGTCGTATACCTGGCCGCACCGAGCAGCGGCACCATCCGCCCCGTCCCGGACAAGTAAAAGGCATAAGTGATCGAACACAGGAAGACCAGAAAGCTGCCCCAATAGAAATGCGGGTTGGCCGTATCGATCCGCAGCTCCCCGAAAAAAGCAATGGCGATACCCGTGTAACTCAGGACCAGTGCCAACACCTGCGCCCGGGTGACGCCTTGCCGGAATAGCACCGCGTTAATGAGCACCGCAAAACTCGGATAAAGGAACAGGATCAGCCGCTCCAAACCCGCCGAAATATATTGCAGCCCGATGAAATCAAAAAGACTGCTCAGGTAATAACCCAACAGGCCCAAAACAACCACCCACCCCCACTGCCACGACTTCATTCGCACATTCCCCGACTTCCGGCTCCCCCACAAGGCAGTCAACAGATAGAACGGCAGTGACAGCAGCATGCGCAACGTCAATAACGTCAACCCATCCGTATGGGTATGCCGAAAAGCGAGCTTCACCAGGATGGCCTTTGTCGAGAACAGTACCGCTCCCGTAAAAGAGATCAGAAATCCCTGCCATTTGATCCCATCCGTCACGCCCGGATTCATATCGCTACATTGAAATCCCGCAGCGCATCGTTCAAACTCGTCTTCAGATCTGTGCTCGGCTTGCGCTGGCCGATGATCAGTGCACAGGTCACCTGGTATTCCCCGGCCGGAAACTTCTTCGGATAGGTACCCGGGATCACCACGCTGCGCGCCGGTACCCGCCCTTTATATTCCACCGGCCCGGACCCACTGACGTCGATGATCCGCGTGGACTGCGTCAGCACGACATTAGCGCCCAGCACCGCTTCCCTTTCCACGATCACCCCTTCCACCACAATGCTGCGGCTCCCCAGAAAAGCCCCATCTTCGACGATCACCGGCGAGGCCTGAAGCGGCTCCAGTACACCACCGATCCCGACACCACCGCTGAGATGCACCCCTTTTCCGATCTGCGCACAACTCCCAACGGTCGCCCAGGTGTCCACCATCGTTCCCTCTCCCACATAAGCGCCGATATTCACATAGCTGGGCATCAGGACGACGTTGCGCGCGAGATAAGCGCCATAACGCGCAACCGCATGCGGCACGGCCCGCACCCCGAGATCGGCATAGTTTTTCTTCAGCTCCATCTTATCATACCACTCGAATGGATCCAGTTCCCAGGTCCTCATCCGTTGCAAGTTGAAATACAGCAGGATCGTCTGCTTCACCCATTCATTCACGACCCAGCCCCCCGACGGTGACGGTGACGCCACCCGCAGCCGGCCTTTGTCCAGCTCCTCCATGATCCGCAGGATCGCATCCCCGTACCGGTCGTCAAATATGAGGTCCCGATTTGCCCAGGCTTCCGCGATCAATTGTTGCTCTTCCATAGTAGCGCGTTTATATTGGATGCAAACTTAGTATTTTTGCGCCCAAGAAACACATGGACCTCGACGCGGACATTCAGAATTCCCTTTCCGCCCTCCGATCAGGAGGTCTGATCCTGTATCCGACCGATACCATCTGGGGCATCGGCTGCGATGCCACCAACCCCGAAGCCGTCGGTAAAGTATACGCGTTGAAACAACGGGCCGAATCCAAAAGCCTTATCGTCCTGGTGACCGATCCGCGCGATATCCTCAAATACACCAGTCAGCCCGACCCGCACATTTTCGATTTTCTGAAGACCGTAACGAAGCCCACCACCGTTATCTATGAAGGCGCCATTGGGCTTGCCCCCAACCTCATCGGCGCCGACGGGACGATCGGGATCCGGCTCGTCAATGAAGACTTCTGCCGCCACCTGATCAAACGCTTTCGCAAACCCCTCGTCTCCACCTCCGCTAACCTCACCGGCGACCCGGCGCCTGCTTTCTATCGCAAGATCGATCCACGCATCCTCGCCGGCGTCGAATACATCGTTCATTATCGCCGGGACGACGAAACGCCGAAACAACCATCTGCCATTGTTAAATGGAACCGGGACGCCCCCCCGACCATCATCCGTCCATGAGCGCCCCGGGTCCTCCGACCATCATCCGTCCATGAGCGCCCCGGGTCCTCCGACCATCATCCGCCTTTGACCACCTTGAATTTTCTTGCTATCTTGCCCAAAATACCCGATGCAAAAGATTCTCCTGATCCTGCCGGCAATGCTGACCCTCATCTCCTGCACCCCGAACAACGGACCAGCAAACCAATCCTCTACCCCACCCGCGTCAAGCTATAATCTCGTTTCCACCTATGCCAATTTTAGCGGGCAGTTCAGCAATCCGATCGGCGTAGCTGCGGATTCCGGCGGCAACCTTTATGCGTGCGAGGCGACGGACGGTATTGTTTGGAAGATCTCAACACCCGATAGCACTGTATCTACCATCACGACGATCAACGACCAGACCAGCGATATCGTTTGCGACAGACAAGGTAATCTATATGTGTTATCGGCAGGTCAGGGAAAAATTCTTAAAATAACCCCTGCCGGTGTCGTGACGACTGTTGCGGGCGGCGCGTCCGGCCAGGTCGACGGCCAGGGCACTGCAGCCGGTTTCAAAGCGCTCGACGCGATGGATATCGACAGCACCGGGACAATTTATGTCGCAGACTATCTGTCCTTGCGCAGGGTCGACCAGGCAGGCAATGTGAAGACCTTGTATATCGATTCCACCGCTGGTGAACAGATTCTGGGAATCGCGTGCGATAACAATCGCAACATCTACTTCTCCGACGACATCCAGGTATGGCGCCTCGACTCCCTCGGCAACAAAACATTCCTCGCCGGCCAAGCCACCCCCGGAAGCCAGGACGGCACCGGCGGATCAGCAGCTTTTGAAGGGATCAACGAGCTCCGTTTGGACAAGAGTGGCAATCTTTGGGTCAATGATTACAGCACCGTACGCATGATCGCGCCATCGGGTGCGGTCACCACCGTAGCAGGGAATGGAACCACCGGGTTTGAGAACGGCGCCGGGAATGTCGCGGAATTTTACTACCCGGTGGGCCTTGCGATCGGCCTCAACGGCACGCTATTTATCGCCGACGATGAAAACAAACAGATCCGCAAGATCGTTTACAAATGAAATTCCTCGTCATACAAACAGCGTTTATAGGTGACGTAGTTCTCGCAACCGCGCTTATCGAAAAGCTTCACGCGCACTACCCCGATGCCCGCATCGATTTCCTGGTTAGAAAGGGCAACGAAGCCCTCCTGACCGGCCACCCTTTCCTGAACGAAGTCCTCATCTGGGACAAGCGGGAGCATAAGCTGCGAAACCTCCGTAACCTGATCAAGACCATTCGCCGGACAAAATACGACACCCTGATCAATGTCCAGCGATTCGCTGCCACGGGCCTCCTCACCGCCCTGTCCGGTGCCGGCCAGACGATCGGCTTCGACAAGAACCCCCTGAGTTTCCTCTTTTCAAAGAAGATCCCCCATATCGTCGGTAACCGGCACGAGATCGAACGCAACCAGGCCCTGATAGCCGCCATCACCGACGAGCGGCCGGCCAAACCGCGCCTCTACCCAACGCAAGCGGACGAGGAAAAAGTCGAATTCTATAAAACCAAACCCTATATCACCGTCTCCCCCGCCTCCGTCTGGTTCACGAAGCAATACCCGAAGGAAAAATGGACAAGCTTCCTTCAACAACTCCCAACGGAATGCACGATCTACCTGCTCGGCGCGCCAAACGACAAAGACCTGTGCGAAGAAATAAAAGCCGCTCATCCAAAAGCCTCCAATCTCAGCGGCACGCTCAGTTTCCTTCAATCCGCCGCCCTGATGAAGGACGCGAGGATGAACTATGTCAACGACTCGGCCCCCATGCATTTCGCATCCGCCGTCAACGCGCCGGTCACCGCTGTATATTGCTCCACCATCCCCGCCTTTGGTTTCGGACCGCTGAGCGACAAGTGCAATATCGTCGAGATCCAACAGCCCCTCGACTGCCGTCCCTGCGGGCTCCACGGTTACAAGGCCTGCCCGCAAAGACACTTTAATTGCGCATACATGATAGAGGATGCTCAACTTTTGGAAACCCTGACAGGCGAATCTTCCGCACATTATATAACTTCGCGGCCGAGCTAATTCATGGACATTAAATGCACCGATAAAGAATCCTTCGTCTTCTCGACGATCGCCCGGGCCGCAGCAGACCTGCAGGTACCCTGTTACCTCATTGGCGGATTTGTCCGCGACCGGCTGATCGGCCGCCCCACCAAGGACGCCGATATCGTCTGCGCCGGCGATGGCATCCAACTGGCCCACAAGGTAGCAGCCGGGCTGCAACCCCAACCATCGGTTTCCTTTTTCAAGAATTTCGGCACCGCCCAGATCAAGTGGGACGACCTGGAAATAGAATTTGTCGGCGCAAGGAAAGAAAGCTACCGCGCCGAATCCCGCAATCCGGATGTCGAACCGGGCACTATAGAGGACGACCAACTGCGCCGCGACTTCACCATCAACGCGATGGCCATCAGCCTGAACGAGGAAAACTACGGAAGCCTCATCGACCCCTTCGGCGGTCGCGAAGATCTGAAAAAGCGGCTCATCCGCACTCCCCTCGACCCGCTGCGCACGTTCAGCGACGACCCGCTACGCATGTTGCGCGCCATCCGCTTCGCGACGCAACTGGATTTCAATATTGACGAGCGAGCCCTTGACGCCATTACTGAAGACGCCCCACGCATAAAGATCGTCTCGCAGGAGCGGATCACCGACGAACTGAACAAGATCATCTTAAGCCCGCGACCTTCGATCGGGTTTGACTTGATGTTCCGCACCGGCCTGCTGAAGATCATCTTCCCCCAAATGGTCGACCTCGCCGGCGCCGAATACATCGATGGCCACGGGCATAAGGATAATTTCTACCATACGCTCCAGGTGCTTGACAATATCAGCCGCCATACGGACGACCTCTGGCTCCGCTGGGCCGCCATCCTGCATGACATCGGGAAGCCGGCAACCAAACGGTTCGAGAAAGACCTGGGCTGGACCTTCCATGGCCATGAAGTGATCGGCGGCCGGATGGTCCCCCGCATTTTCACCCGGCTGAAACTGCCGCTCAACGAAAAAATGCGCTACGTCCGCAAACTTGTCGAGTACCATCTTCGCCCGATCAGCCTGACCAAAGAAAATATCACGGACTCGGCTATCCGCCGACTGCTCTTTGATGCCGGCGACGATATCGATGCGCTGATGACCCTCTGTGAAGCCGATATCACGTCGAAGAACAAGCAGAAGGTCAAACGCTATCTGGAGAATTTTGAGCTGGTGCGGGAAAGGCTCAGAGAAGTGGAAGAAAAGGATCGGATTCGCAACTGGCAGCCACCCGTGACCGGTGAAATGATCATGGAAAAATTCGGCCTTCAACCCGGCCCCACTGTCGGCATACTGAAGAACGCTATCCGTGAAGCAATCCTGGACGGAGTGATTGCCAACAACTATGAAGAAGCATGGGATTTTATGATGAAAAGGGCCGCTGGGCTCAATTTGGCGCCGGTCAAGTAAATCAATTTGCGTTTGTCGAATTTATGTATCTTGTGAGCTAAAATCTGCAAATTTGCCATGGCGATTTTGAAATTTAGGATCTATTTTGAGGAAGATGACAGCATTTACAGGGACGTTGCGGCTCGGCATACACAAAGCTTTCTGCAACTGCACCAGGTGATTCTGAAAGCCTATGAATTCGACAGTAAGCACCAGGCCACTTTCTACCGCAGTAACGATCATTGGCAGCGCGGTCGCGAGATCACGCTGGCGAAATACGACAAGCCGTATCGGGCGGAACCACTCCTGATGGAGGCCACAACCATCGGGTCGGAGATCCGTGACCCCAACCAGAAATTTATCTATGTGTACGATTTCGTTAAGAACTGGAGTTTCCTGGTTGAGCTCATCAATGTGTCCAAAGAAGAGAACGGCAAATTGGACTATCCTGTCGTAGTCAAAGCCGAAGGCATCCCGCCCTCGCAATACGGAACCAAAGGATTGGTCGGCGACAAACTGACCGAAATGGAAGAGAAATACGACCTCACCAAAGGGACTGAAGGCTTTGTTCTGAAAGGGGAAGAGGGAGAGGAGGAAGCAGCCGACACCGAGGAGGAGAGTGCAGAGGGGGAAGAGGGCGCTACCGACGAAATCATCTAAACGGTGCAGCAACCTACTGTTATAATCATCGCAGGCCCGACCGCAGTAGGAAAGACAGCCGCCGCCATCCGGCTGGCCCAGCAGGAGCGAACGAAGATCATCTCAGCCGATTCCCGGCAATGCTATCGCGAATTGAATATTGGCGTCGCCAGGCCTTCAACAACTGAGCTTGACACCGTTCATCATTATTTCATTGGTTCCCATTCCATCCGCGAAGAGGTCAACGCCGCCGTTTTCGAAGAACTGGCCCTCCAATGGTCTGCGGAGATATTTCGTGAACATCCCATCGTCGTCATGGTCGGCGGCACCGGCCTGTATATAAAAGCCTTTACCGACGGCCTCGATGAAATCCCCGCCACCGATCCTGCCATCCGCCACCGGCTCCGGCAGCAATACGATCTGAATGGCATCGGCTGGCTCCAACAGGAAGTGAGCCTCCATGACCCCGCTTTCTTCGCCGGGAGCGAGCGACACAACCCTCATCGATTGCTGCGCGCGCTCGAAGTCCGCCTCTCGACTGGCCGTTCGATCCTCAGCTTTCGCAGCGGTTCTCCGCGGCATCGCCCCTTTCGCATCCGTAAGATCGGCCTCGACCTACCCAAAGAAGAGCTGCACCGTCGCATCCATGCCCGCGTTGACCACATGATCGAACAGGGTCTGGTCGAAGAAGTGAAAACACTCCTCCCTCACCGTAACCACAAGGCGCTACAAACCGTTGGATATAAAGAGATATTCGAGTACCTTGACGGAAAGACCTCCCTGGATGAGGCCGTTGCCAATATTAAGTCCAATACCCGCCGGTACGCCAAACGCCAACTGACCTGGTTCCGGAAAGACCCCGATATCCAATGGCTCCATCCGGACGAACCGATCCATCCCGACGAACCCATTGAAGATTAACCTCATTTCTCTAACATGGTAACCAACCTTCACAAGCTCATCGCAAAGGAATTCGGGGATGATTTTTTATGGGGGGTAGCCATGGCCGCGGTACAAAATGAAGGCGCCTGGAACAACTATGGTAAAGGACCATCCATTTGGGATACCTTCTCCCGGCGCCCGGGTAAAATAAAGGGCGGCGGGCGGCCAACGACCGCCTGCGACTTTTATCACCGCTATAAGGACGACATCCTGCTCGCCAAAGCCCTTGGTTTTTCGGTCTTCCGCTTCTCCCTCTCCTGGGCACGGATTCTGCCGGAAGGGACGGGGCGCGTCAACCGGGAAGGCATCGCCTTTTATCACCGCGTCATCGACGAATGCCTCAAGCTCGGTCTGGTCCCTTATGTCACGCTTTACCATTGGGACTTGCCCATGGCGCTGGAGAAAGAAGGCGGCTGGACCAGCCACCTCATGCTGAAATGGTTCACCCGTTTCGCAACCCTCTGCGCAGAGGAATATGGCGATAAAGTAAAGGACTGGATCGTACTCAACGAGCCATTTGGTTTTACGAGTCTTGGATATATGCTCGGCCGTCATGCTCCGGGCCGAACAGGGCTTTCCAATTACCTGCCGGCGATCCACCATGCCGCCCTTGCGCAGGCGGAAGGCGGCCGAATCTTACGTGCAACCGTCCCCAATGCACACATCGGCACGAGTTTTTCCTGCTCGGAAGTGCTGCCCTATACCAACTCACCCGAAGACATCCAGGCTGCCCGACGGCTTGATATCCTGATGAACCGTCTCTTTATCGAGCCGGCGCTCGGCAGAGGATATCCCCGCGAAGACTTCAAGTTCCTCGAAAAGCTGGAACTGCACAACCGCAGCTGGAAATATACCGAGCGGATGCAGTTCAACTTCGACTTCATCGGCATCCAGAATTACTTTCCCGTCGTCGTCCGGCACAACCCCCTTATCCCTATCGTCATGGCATCGGAGGTCCGCGCATCCGCGCGCAAAGTCCCGCAGACCGGGTTGGGCTGGGAGATCAACCCGGATAGCTTTTATCACGTCCTTAAACGTTTTTGGCTTTACGGCGGCGTGAAGGAGATCATCGTCAGCGAAAGCGGGGCCGCCTTCAAAGATGAAGTGGTCAACGGTACCGTTGATGACCAGAACCGGATCGAATATTATCAGAGCTATCTACTGGCCCTGCTGCGTGCAAAAAAGGAAGGAGTGAATGTGAAAGGGTTTTTTGCATGGACCCTGACGGACAACTTCGAATGGGCCCACGGCTACAATGCCCGTTTTGGGCTTATCCATGTCGACTTCCGGACCCAGCTGCGAACCATTAAAAAGTCGGGTTATTGGTTTAGAGATTGGCTTAAGAATCAATGAAAGTCCCGGTGGATAGCCGTGCTGAATGTTTTCAAGCTCCACCCACCTCCTACAATGATCCGTCGGATGGTCATCAGCGGATCGGTCGGATCCATCTTGTCGGCGAGCTGGAAAGCGGCAATGAATCCCCGCTTCCGCAATTCCGGCAGCGCGGGACGATTCCATAACCCAAACGGATACGCGAAGTAACGGATCGGTTTCCCGGTGATCGCCTCCAGTTGCTTGGTCGGTTTGTCGATCTGGACGACCCAATCGTTACCCTGGTATTTCCGGACGTTGTGGTGATCCCAGGTATGGCTTTCGATTACATTCCCGGCGTCAGACAGTTCCTTAACCTGTTCCCTGGTCATATAGTGCGGTACCTTGCCAAGCGAAACCGTCATTATGAAGAAAACACCTCTAAATCCATATTTCTTCATCTCCGGCCAGGCCACCGTATACTGATCCTCATCCGTATCATCGAAGGTGAGCATGACCGGCTTGCTGGGTAATGCCTCTCCTGTCGTCAGGTAAGCATAGAGCTGATCGGGGAGGATGGTATGATAGCCGCTGTCTGCCAGCATCTTCAGCTCAGCTTTCATGTCGGCCGGGGGCATAATATAGTCCTTTGATGTTTTGGAATCGGTCGGCTTCCAGTCGCGGATCTGATGATAGCACAGGATCGGCACCTCCTTACGACCCATGATCACCGAAGGCGGCGGTACCTTTCCGCCAGGCAGCCCGGCGGTATCCACGACTGCCGCCGCCGTCGCGCCGGGCCGCGCCGCAGCGGTCGTATCGGCCGAAGCATTCGCAGAAGTCACCTTGCCCTTGTCACCCGTACCGGAACCGCAGGCCGTCGCAGCAAAAAATAGAAATCCCAGACTTGCACCAACAAAATTTTTCATCATAATCAATTCTAACGGGTTTTCAACAATATTATTTCCCCCATTTCTTCCAATCCGCCACCAGTTCCTCCAGCCATCGCCGGTCCTCCTCATCAAAGGTATTCAAAGCCGTGCTGTCGATATCCAACACCGCTACCACCTCATCCCGGTCAAAAACCGGCACAACAATTTCCGAACGAGACAAGCTGCTGCAGGCGATATGACCGGGAAATTTCTCCACATCCGGCACGATCAGGGTCCGTCTTTCCTGCCAGCTCGCACCGCAGACCCCACGGCCGTAGGCGATCCGCGTGCAGGCCACCGGCCCCTGGTACGGCCCCACGACCAAAATTCCATCCTTCACCTGGTAAAATCCTACCCATAGCCACCCGAATTGCTGCTTCAACGCTGCTACGATATTCGCCAGGTTGGCCACCCGGTCGGTCTCGCCTTCCAGCAGCGCCCTGATCTGAGGCAGGAGCGAGCGGTATTGATCTGTTTTACTGCCTTCTGCCAATTGAAGTTCTTCTGCCATGGGCGCAAATTTACAAACAACTTTCCTAAATTACAGAATGCCCCGTTTCACCATTCATCCCGACATCTCCCTCGCACGAACGCCATCCACCGACCTGTATACAGACCCCGCGATTTTCGAGCTCGCCAAGGAAAAGCTGTTCACCCCCTCCTGGCAATTTATCGGTGATACGGACTTGGTTCCGGCCGAGGGTGACGCGCGGCCAGTTACCCTGTTGGAAACTTTCCTGGATGAACCCCTGGTACTCGTCCGCGACAGCAACGCAACGATCCGCCTGCTTTCCAATGTCTGCACCCATCGCGGAAATATCGTCGTAAACGAACCCTGCCGGCTGACCCACCTCCGATGTCGCTACCATGGCCGGCTCTTCCGTCTCGACGGCAGTTTCCGGAGCATGCCCGAATTCAAGGAAGTACAGGAATTCCCTTCGCGGGCGGATGACCTGCACAACCTCCCTCTCTTCAAATGGGGAAAATGGTTATTCACCACGCTCGGCAACATCCCGCACGCGGATTATTGGCAGGAGATTATGGACCGCCTTTCCTGGATTCCCCTCGACAAATATGTCCTTCACCCTGAATATACCCGCGATTTTATCGTTCAGGCACACTGGGCGCTGTACTGCGAGAACTACCTGGAAGGTTTTCATATCCCCTTCGTGCATGCCGGTCTCAACTCCGTGATTGACTTCGGCAACTATACCACTGAATTGTTCCGCTACTCCAGCCTCCAGTTGGGGATCGCCAAAGACGGCGAAGACTGCTTTGACATCCCGCCTGAATCTCCCGACTACGGAAAAAAAGTGGCCGCCTATTATTTTTTCATCTTTCCCAATACCATGTTCAACTTCTATCCCTGGGGGCTTTCCGTCAACATCGTCAAGCCTCTTGGCCTCCATCAGACAAAAGTCACCTTCCTCACCTATATCGCCGATCCGGATAAATACAACAAAGGGGCAGGTTCCGGCCTGGATACCGTCGAGCTGGAGGATGAGGAAGTCGTTGAAGCCGTTCAGAAAGGCGTCCGCTCCCGCTTCTATGAACATGGCCGGTATTCCGTGACACGCGAACAGGGAACCCATCATTTTCATCGCATCATCGCCGGCCTGATCGGATAGCTATGGCGAACCAACTACAAAAGACGATCGGTCTCTGGTCCGCCACTTCGCTGGTGATCGGCAGCATAATCGGCGCCGGCATTTTTATGCGGCCCGCTACCATGGCCGGTCAGTTGGGAAGCCCTACCCTGATGCTGGCCGTTTGGGTCATCGGAGGGGTGATCTCATTGTTCGGCGCGATGATCTATGCCGAACTGGGCGCCATGTTCCCCGAGACCGGCGGCCCCTATGTCTATCTGCAGGAAATGTATGGCGACCTCCCTGCGTTCCTGTATGGCTGGTCATCCCTGGTCGTCATCAATACCGCGTCGCTGGCCAGCTTTGCCTTCGTTTGCGCCGACTATGCCGGCTGGTTCGTGCACCTGCCGCGCTTCGACGCCGCCACCGAGCACCTTATAAAATGGCATATTCCTTTCCTCGCCGATATTTATCCGCTCGAGAACTTTGGCACCAAAACGCTCGCCATCCTCCTCCTTCTCCTGCTCACCATCATCAATTATCGGAGCCTTCGCGGCGGCAACGGCCTTCAGCTTATAGCCACTATCCTGAAAGCGTTCGTGCTCATTCTCGTGGTCGGGGGCATTCTCTTTTCCGGGAAAGGGCATCCGGCCAACTTTATTACCAACGCTCCGGGGTTCCAGGCCCAGCCCTGGCTGGTCTTTACCGCGGTGATGGCGGCGACTTCCGGCGCCTTCTCGACCTATGACGGGTGGTACAACATCAATATGATGGCGGGCGAGGTCATCAACCCGCAGCGCAATATCAGCCGCAGCCTCTTCCTGGGTCTTGGCGCCTGCATCGTTATCTACCTGCTGGCCAACCTCGCCTATCTGTATGTTCTCCCGGTAGGCGTCATGGCGCATTCTTCCCTGGTCGCAGCCGACGCGGTTAATGTGGTTCTAGGCAATTCGGGAGCGGCGCTGGTGGCGGCGCTGATTATCATTAGTTGTTTCGGGGCGGCGCAAAACAATCTTATGGCCAACGCGCGCGTCACCTTCCTCATGGGCCAGACCGGCGACTTCTTCGCCTGGACCGGACGCGTCCAGCCCAAATACGGGACGCCCGGAAACGCCATGATCATCATGGGCGTATGGAGTATGCTCTTCATTCTCAGCGGGTCGTTCGACATCATGGCCGATATGTTTGTGTTCATGTCCTGGGTGTTCTACGGGCTGACCGCGATCGGGCTCTTCATCCTTCGCCGGAAGCGTCCGGATCTCCATCGCCCCTATTCCGTCGGCGCCTACCCCTGGCTTCCCGCGCTGTTCATCCTCTTTACACTATTCTATCTCATCACGACGATATACAACGATATTACCGCTTATAGCTCCGGAAAAGCGCCCATCATTAATTCCGTTTTTGGCCTGGCGCTCACTGCCGCAGGTATTCCCTTTTATTGGTATTTTCAACGCCAAAAGCGGAAAGCATGAGAAAATTTGCCCGGTTCCTTTTCATTCTGATGGCGCCCGTCCTCGGCTTTGCCCAGTCGGACCCCCATTCCGGCACCGCCCGGCACTCTGCCCGCCCGGCTGCCCCCGATAGCTTCTACCTGCTTCGTCCCGACAACGTATTCGACGGCGAACAAATGCACCAGGGCTGGCAAGTCCTTGTTCATGGCCGCCTGATCGAAGCCGCAGGCCCGGCCGGTTCGCTCCCGTCGCCTCCCGGCACAGTCATCATCGACCTTAAGGGCGCCACACTCCTTCCCGGGCTGATCGAAGGACACAGCCATCTCTTCCTCCACCCGTATAACGAAGTATCCTGGAATGACCAGGTCTTGAAGGAATCCCGCGCCGAACGCACCGCAAGGGCCGTTGTCCATGCCCGGGCCACTCTGCTTGCAGGCTTTACAACGACCCGCGACTTGGGAACAGAAGGCGCGATGTATGATGATGTCGGCCTAAAAGCAGCGATCGAAAAAGGCGTGATCCCCGGGCCGCGAATCTTATGTGCCACCCGCGCCATCGTCGCCACCGGCAGCTATGGACCGAAAGAGTTAAACAATGATGTCGAGTCACCCCATGGCGCGGCCGAAGCCGACGGCGTCGAAGGGATCACCAAAGAAGCCCGCATCCAGATCGGTAAAGGCGCCGACCTCATTAAAGTGTATGCGGACTACCGCTGGGGGCCCAACGGCGAAAGCGAACCGACATTTACCATCGAAGAACTGAGGAAGGTGGTTGAAGTCGCCGCTACCAGTGGCCGTGCCGTCGCCGTCCACACGGGCACCACAGAAGGAATGCGCCGGGCGATCGAAGCCGGCGTTTCGACCATTGAACATGGCGACGGTGGTACCCCCGAGCTGTTCGCCCTGATGAAATCCAAAGGGATCGCCCTCTGCCCCACGCTGGCCGCCGGCGACGCCATTGCCCAATACAACGGCTGGAGAAGAGGGATCGACCCCGAACCAGAACGTATCCGCCAGAAACGGGAGAGCTTTCGCCAGGCCCTCGCCGCCGGAGTAACAATTTGCATGGGTGGTGACGTCGGCGTATTTCCACATGGCGACAACGCCCGCGAAATGGAGATGATGGCTGAATATGGCATGGCCCCGCTCGATGTCCTGAAGTCAGCTACCTCCGTAAACGCCGATGTGTTCGGGATCGCAGGCAAGGTGGGTCGCGTCAGACCGGGACTGGTCGCCGACCTGCTCGTGGTGGACGGAAACCCCTCGATCGATATCTCCAGGGTCCGTAAGGTCAGATGGGTAATGAAAGAAGGATTGATCTATCATCCGGACGGCACGACCGGGCGCTAGATCATCGTGTCAGCCTCCGGATCAGTTCCCCATGTTCCGGGTACTGCGCCATCAATACCTCCCGCTCCGCCAGCTCAAAATCCGCAAAATCAAACCCCGGCGCCACCGTACAGCCCACCAGCGCATAATCGCCACCGTCAGCAAGCGCCGAACCGAACCAGCTGCCCCCGCGTACGACCGCGACGAAAGATTCTCCCTTCTCCGGATCGCCGCCGAGCCGATGCGTTACCAGCCGCCCGCTATGCGTGATCTCATGGACAAGCAGCAGGTCGCCGGAATAGAAATGCCAGACCTCATCCGCAGCGATCCGGTGAAAAGCCGAGAACTGACCTTTGAGCAGCAAGAAATAGATGTGTGTAGAAGCGGACCGGTCTCCCTGGAAGAACAGGGGCAGGGAATGCCGGGGAATTACGAGCTCCGAACGATAGACCTCCCGGAATGCGCCACCCTCCACATGCGCCGTCAATTGCAGTTTGTCAATCCAATAGGCGGCGTCGCGTCGCTTTGTCATTGCTCAATCTTGACAGTTGGTGCAGCATAGGTATCCGCCAGTGAATCCTTGATAGAGGTCGTGTCCTTCGGAAAGGCCGCTATGGGAAAATAAAGCTTGAACCAGGCAGAGTCCTTCTGATACATTTTGATGTTCAACTGATAGCCCAGCAGCTGGTTGTATCGCCGCAGCGCACGATGTTTGTTGTCCGTAGCCAGGATGACGAACCGGTACAGCGTCGCGCCGCGTGGAGGCGGAAGCGCTGCAGTGGTTGATGCCGCAGCAGTCGTGGTTGGCGCCGGAACCGTAGCGGTTGGCGCTGGAACAACCGTATCTTTCACGACCGCCTTCGACCCCGCCGTATCCCCGATCTTCGATGTCGTATCATCCGCCCTTGGAGGGTTCGCCTTTGCCGTATCCGGAAGGACAACCGCCTGCTTTTCCGCCGGCTCCGCGAAACTGTTTCGCTTATATAAATAATATCCTGCCCAACCGATGATCCCCAGCCCGATAACGATCAGGAGCAGCAATACACCCTGTTTGGTCGAATTGCCCTTCACTTCCCGGTCCCGCGCCGGCTCATCGAAACCGGTGGCCCTCCTTTCCGGGCCGGACTCCTCCAACCGGGCAACCATATAATCACCGGGAGTGAATTCAAGTCCCCCTTCTTTGACTTTGATCAATGTGCCGATCCCATCAAGATAAAAGGGCTTCCCGATATTCAACAGCTGACGGCCTGTCGTCAAATAAAAGTCCAGGTCGGCTGCCGCCAGCGATTTCATTTTGCCCGTATGCTCTTTGATAAAATTGACCAGGTTATCATCTGCCGCGGGGATCACCGCATTCCGGAATCGAATCCCCGTGGCAGCCACTTGCCCCAGGCGGTCCGACTCCAATGGAACGACAGCATCGGCATCCAGCGTGAAACTTCCAATCCCGGGCAGGTCCAGTTTCCTGTTCTGATACAGATATTGCGATAATAATTGTGGTAATTTCAAACCATCGGATTTTAGTCAGGCTAAAGATAACGAACTTTGCAAACAAAACGTTGATTCGCAAACATAACGTTGATCTATGCTCACACAACGGGATAAAGATTTCATCCGCTACTGGGAGGCCAACCGACTCCGCCGAAAGAAGGTCGTTCGCCAGTTTCTCATCGGCATACCAATTGGGTTATTGTTCGTTATACCTATCGTCATCAATTTTTCTTCCGGCTGGTACCGAAGGGCCGACATGGAGGCGCATAGCACTGACTTTAATCCCGTGGTCCTGCTCGTCGCCCTCCTGCTGATCGTCGGATTTACTGCCATCTTCTACCAACGCCACCAATGGGACCAATATGAGCAGCATTACCGGGAACTCCTGGCCCGCCAACCCCGGGAGGGATCCACCCTTCCAGACCCGACGGCCCGACATCCCGTACATTCTCCTGACCCGACGCCCGAACCCGCCACCGCCCCAACTACCCCACCCCCTTCCAAACCCACCCCCAACTCCGCCGCCCCACCCCCTCCCGACCCGACCCCGACGACCCCAATTATCGCCCCGGGGCCGCCGGACGGGTTCTCCAACCCCCGGAATGGCCCATCTGCCCCTGGTCAACCTGAATAAATTAAAAAAAATCGATTTTTTTTAACTTCCTTGCAGCAATACCGGGGAACAGGCTGTCTACTTCTACATTACCCACCATTATAGAGTACCCCCTTTAAGTCATAAGTCAATTACCGAGTTAGTCTTTCCTGATTCTCGAACTATATCTGCTTGATGTGCAGTAACCACGAACTACCTGCTAAGAAGCCCCTGGTCATTCACCGGGGCTTTTGTTTTGTGCCATAACATGTTAATTTTCAACGATCCGATCCGTATCTTTATACCATGCCATCCCTCTTCTCCAAAATCCGCCAGGTCTACCATCTCTTCAAGGACGTTGACCTCAACCAACTCGCCAAATTTGCTGCCAAAATGCCGCGTGCGGGCGCATCCCACCGCGAACTGCCGCCGATCGAGGGCGACTTTTATCACCTCAGCTATCAGCTAACCGAAGAACAACGCGCACTTCAGCTGAAAGTCCGCGCCTTCATGGAAAATGAGATCCGCCCCATCGTCAACCGCTATTGGCTGAAAGGTGAATTCCCGCACGAGATCATCCCCCGCCTGGCCTCCCTCAATATCTGCGGCGTTACCTATGAAGGCTACGGCTGCCCGCACCTGCCCTTCCTCATGGAAGGGATCCTGGCCATGGAAATGGCCCGCGTCGACGCCAGCGTCGCCACCTTCTTCGGGGTCCAGAGCGGTCTCGCCATGGGCTCCATCTACCTCCTCGGCTCTGAGGCACAGCGCCAGGAATGGCTGCCCCGGCTCCAATCGTTCAAAGCCATCGGCGCATTCGGCCTCACAGAGCCGGAAGTGGGCTCAGGGGCCGCCGGCGGCCTCACGACTACCGCCCGCCGCCTGGGCGACCGCTGGTTGCTTAACGGCCAGAAAAAATGGATCGGCAACGCCACCTTCGCCGACGTCATCGTGATCTGGGCCCGCGACCTCGACGACGAACAGGTCAAAGGATTCCTCGTTCGAAAAGATACCCCAGGAATGGACGTGGAAAAGATTGAGGACAAAATGGCCCTGCGCATCGTTCAGAACGCCATCATCACCCTGCGCGACTGTTCTGTTCCCGAATCGGACCGCCTCCAGAACGCCAACTCGTTCAAAGATACGTCCAAAGTGTTGCGCATGACCCGCGCCGGAGTAGCCTGGGAAGCGGTGGGCTGCGCCCGCGGCGCCTACGAAAGCGCCCTCGCGTATACCCGGAAACGCCACCAGTTCGGCCGGCCGATCGCTTCCTTCCAGCTGATCCAAAACCACCTCGTGGAAATGTTGTCCAACCTGACCGCCATGCAAACGATGGTCTTTCGCCTCTCCCAGCTCCAGGACGAAGGCAAGCTCACCGATGAACATGCCTCCCTCGCCAAAGTATTCTGCACCCTGCGCACCCGCGATATCGTCAGCCGCGCGAGGGAAGTGATGGGCGGCAACGGCATCCTCCTGCAATACGACGTAGCCCGCTTCGTCGCCGATGCCGAAGCCATCTATAGCTACGAAGGCACCAAGGAGATTAACTCGCTCATCGTCGGCCGCGCCATCACCGGATTCAGCGCATTTGTGTAGAAACAACCCCTATTCAATCTTATACTTCGTACAATAAAATTCATCCTTGATCTTTTTCGCCGTGGCTAATGGCCACAACCGCCGCGTCGTCGAATCGCGCAGTGATCCAGGCTGGCTGGCCGGATTCCGGGGATTGAAGATATAAGTATATTCGTGCACTCCATTGGCCTTCAGCAGCGGCAGCAGCCGATGCAAACTGTCATCACCGTTCGCCATGAAAAAATAGTCCTTATCCCAAAGATACCCCAGCTCATATACCATATAGGAATCGCTCACGACGACAACACTGCCAGGCTTTTCCTCGAATCGCTCCATCGTCGGTTTAACCCGGCAGCCATAAGCCCACCCAAGATCCCGCACTCCGCCGCTGTATGTATTGTGATAGAAAGAATAGGCCACGATCAGCAATACGCATCCCGTTAACCATCCCGGGACGCGGACCCGCCGCACCAGTATCCCCCATTGCTGATCGATCAGGAATAAGAAAACAATCACGATCGGAATAAGCGGCAGGAAATAGCGCGCCCCCCACTGCCTGCCACCGTCATTCGGAAGGAGAAAAGGTGTCACCAGTGAATAGACCAGCACGATCGCCGCCAGCAATCCCGGACGGAGATCTTTCCGCTCCCCGATCCTTAACGCCCGATACCCGATCGGAAATAAAAGCAAAATGAACCCGAAATTCCGGATCGACTTATAATTGTTCATCCAAAGGTTATATAACGCTTTGCCGAACGCCCAACGATCATCGATATCAGCCTGGTCTGCCAACTGATGCCCATGCAACCCCATGATGCTTCCATATTCGACCTGGTTGAAGGCCATAAAGCCTGCCACCGATAACAGCAGACAGGCAACAAAACATAAATAAGCCGTCCTCCGGTCCCGCCTGAATAAGACCAGCGCCGCCAGCCCATACAGGAAATTCAACATGATCGCCTCCGGCCGGAGCCAGACCGCCAGCCCACTAGCCAGCCCCAGCGCAATCGCCGGCGCGTTCCGCGCCGGCGGCCGCACAATAAAAACAAGCCCGGCAAACAACAGAAGCGTCGCGGGCCCGTGCTCCCAATACATTGCCCCGTAAACGGTCAGCGGCGAACAGAACGCCATAATGAAGAGCGCCAGCGCGACCCGGCCAGGCGTGACCCCCATCCGCCGTAACAACCCGATCATGAACACCCACAACAACACAATGGAAAGTACGGGCAGGATATACAACCCCGGATAACCCAGCCGCGAATACAAAAAGGCACTCGCGATCTGGAAAGCAGGGGGGAAAACAAACATATACCCGCCCGAAGAAGCATATACAAAGGGAGGACGAAGTGGAAAGAAGCCGGCCTGCCAGATCGATTGCACCCAGGACGGTTGGGCCAGATGAACGTATTTGAACCCGTATCCTTCCGTCAGCTGCTTAACCACCATATATTTAACCCCGGCATCAGCGGAATAGAAGACTCCCGGGGGGATCGTGCTGATCAGATAAGCGAGATAGCCGAGCGCGAGCGCGGCGACAAGGACAATGGCCACATAACCCTTCCTGAATCTTTGCATAGAACCGGACATCGGTATTTTATTAACACTCTTTCAGCCCCAACGGAATTTGCACCGCCAGCCCGCCGTCGGACGTCTCTTTGTATTTGCTGTTCATGTCCTGGGCGGTACTCCACATCGTGCTGATCACTGCATCCAGCGATACTTTGGCAAAATCCGGAGTGCTTTGAAGAGCCAGCTGTGAAGCGGTGATCGCTTTGATCGCCCCCATCGTATTCCTTTCGATACACGGGATCTGGACAAGGCCGCCGATCGGGTCACATGTCAGACCCAGATGATGCTCCATGGCAATCTCGGCCGCCATTAATGCCTGCCGCTGCGAGCCGCCGACACATTCTGTCAAAGCGGCGGCAGCCATCGCCGAAGAAACCCCGATCTCCGCCTGACATCCGCCCATCGCCGCGGAGATAGTGGCGCCCTTTTTGAAAATGCTGCCGATCTCTGAAGCAGCGAGGATAAAGGAGAGGATCTTGTTTTCGCGAAGCCCGTCACAGAAGATGACGAAGTATTGTAAAACCGCTGGTATTACCCCTGCCGCGCCATTGGTCGGCGCCGTCACCACCCGCCCGAAAGACGCATTCTCCTCATTCACCGCCAGTGCAAAACAGCTCACCCAATCAAGGGTATACTTGAAGTCATTTCCCCCTGCCCGGATAGCCGCCACCCAGCCATTGAAATCATCATAGGTCCGGTCCCCGAGCAGTCGCTTGTTCAGGCTGGCCGCACGCCGCTGCACATGCAGCCCGCCGGGCAGCATCCCCTCGGAATGACAGCCCCGATAGATACATTCCTGCATGGTCTTCCAGATCCGCCTTATATCCCCCCGCGTTTCCTCCTCCGGTCGCCACGCCGCCTCATTCTCGAGCACTACCTCACTGATCGCCAGCCCGGTCTTCCGGCACCAGTGCAGCAGGTCCGAAGCAGTATCGATCGGAAAAGGCAGCTGCACCGACGCAGTGGCCTCCGACTCCTCTCCCTCCTTTTTGACAAAACCCCCGCCGATCGAAAACCAGGTCTCCGCCATTTCCCTTCCGTCCTCCCAATTGGCCAGGAAGGTCATCGCATTCGGATGATATGGCAATGATTCCGAATAAAGAAAGCTGATATCCGTATCCGGATCGAACTGTACCGTCTGCTCCCCGCGTATGACCAGTTTCTGCGTCACCCGGATCGTCTGGATCGTGGTATCGATCAACCCGGTATCGAAAGTGACGGGGTCCTCCCCCGCCAGACCAAGCTGGATGGCGATATCCGTCCCATGCCCCTTACCGGTCTTGGCCAGCGAACCATATAGCAGCACGCTGACGTGGCGAAGTCCCGCAAGCCCATTGCGTGCCCGGATAGAATCGGTGAATCGTTGCGCCGCGCGCCAGGGACCAAGCGTATGCGAACTGGAAGGCCCGATCCCAATCTTGAAAATGTCTTTGACCGAAATGGATTCGTGTGGCATAGTTATCCCAAAGGTACCGGGTTTCGCGCATTGATCCATTTCCGGCAGGGCCGCTCGACAACGTAGTACGTCACCGTCGCTATCCCAACCAGCAGCACCAGGTAAACCAGACAATACCCCAGCCCCGGCCAGAAGTCAATATTGAACTTCCCCCGCGCATTCCCGGTAACCCCGGGGAGCCGCACCCCATGCTCAAAAGGTTCCTGGAGGAAGATCTGCATCAGATAGATCGAATAGGAAATGTCCCCGAGATATTGAAGCAGCCGATTATTGCAAACCCGGTGCAATATGCCGTTATTCAACGCGAAAGTCAAGACCAGGGCCGCAAAAAGCACAACCACCAACGCATCGTTGATGGCGAAGTGAAGTCCCGCCCCCACCAGCAGCAGGATCAGCACCGACGCCGCATCACGCCCCATTACCCGGTCGACACCCGATATCCGGTACAGCTGATATAGGATCATCCCCGCGCTGAAACCCGCCACACCGCGCAGCCAGCCATAGTCGAATGTCGTATTAAGGTTGTGCGGGACCGGTATCGCCGGGTTCAACGGGTTCTTCCTCGGAAACACATACATGATGCAGCACCACGCCGCCGCAACCCCAAGTGTCAGCAGGACCGGCGCCAGCCGGCGCTGCCGGCTAATCCACACCGCCAGGAAGGGAAAAAGCAGATAGGCGCCCCACTCCGCACTGATACTCCAGGAAGGGATGTTCCAGTTGTAGATGTGACAGACCCCAAACGCTTGCAGCAGGAACACATTCGGCAGGATATCCCGTGGTTGCTCCAGCACGATCGGCGGGTTCCCCCAATTGGTCAGATAGCGGACAATGACCACCAGCAACAGCAGCGAGAAGATATGCAGGGGATAGGTCCGTGCGAACCGCGCAACCAGGAAATGCCGCACCTGTCCCCCCTGAAGCACGCCGTCAAACGCCCGGCCATAGACATGCAGCATAATAAAGCCGCTGAGTACGAAGAAGAGGTCCACCATTAAATAGGACTTCTCGAAGAACATCGTCGTTGCGGCGGGAACGAACCGGCCAACAGCCATTTCGAAATGAAATACGGCCACCAGGATAGCCGCAAGACCGCGTAAAGGTGTTAGATTGGAGAGATATCCCGATTTGACAGACATGCGTTATTTCTTCATAAAGACGGCCTTCGGCAGCATTACATGAACTCCGACATTCCCATCCACCAGCTCGGTAATATCCACATCCGCCGCCACGCTGCACAGCATATAGGCGTCTTCCTGCGAGAGCTTCTTCTCTTCCATCAGATAGCGGATCATTTGGCGTACCGCGATATGGGTGGCTGCATTGAGGTCACGGTCATCCCCCATCGTGATGATATGCGTCGGCGTCTCCGCCCATGGCCAGGATAGATGCTGACCCTTATGAACGACGAGATGCAATTTTCCGATCAGTGAAGTCTCGATCGCCGTAATGTCTACCTCTCCATTACCCTGCGCAGCATGGCCATCGCCGATCTCGAGCAGGGCGCCTTTGACCCACACCGGAAGATAAAGCGTCGTGCCGGCCACCAGTTCCTTGTTGTCCAGATTTCCTCCGTGTATCCATGGTGGTGCACTGTTCCACCTCCCCACCGCCGCCGGCGGCGCCACCCCAACGCTACCGAAAAAGGGGTGCAGCGGAATGTCGATGCTGTCATTGAAATGTCCGATCATTTTTTCCCGGTCAAGCCGGATGATCCGCATCCTCCGGCTAAAGATCTCATCCGACAGGAACCCGGCCTGTCCGATACCGTTATATCCATACGCGATGGCCAGGTTGATCGAGTCGAACCGGATCTCGAGTACATCACCCGAGTCCGCCCCGTCGACATAGATAGGCCCGGTTAACACATGCCCACCCGGACCCCGGTCCTTAACCGCCTGCACGTCCCGCAGCTCGGGCTCGACCTCCGCCGCCGGAACACCCGCTCCCTCCAGCCGCTCCGGATTGGAAGTCAGCACCGTGCGCACCCGGACATAATCTCCCGACCGGACATGAAGTACCGGCCTGGCCTCCGACCAATAATAGCCCCATACGACCGTGGCTGCCGAAGGGTTCAGCACATACGGATCGGCGGCAGTCCCCTGCCCCTGCGCCGGCAGCGCCATCGAGAACGCCACACCAACGATAATTCCGGAAACGCGTAACAATGCAGTCAGCATAACGATAGTTTACGATCCTCCCAACCGGTTCAAATACTCTACATACTCATTCACGACTTCCTTATTGATCTTATACAATGAGCTTCGACCATCCTTTTCCGTGATCAGCAGGTCGGCATCGACCAGCTGCTTCAGGTGATGCGAGACGGTGGATTGAGCCAGATCGAATAGCTCGATCAGGACCGAACAAGGCATCCACCCCTCCTCCTTTCGGATCGCCTCCATCATCTGGATGCGGTAGGGGTCACCGAGGGCTTTGGAAATTTTCTCGATCTTTTTTACGTCTGCCTGCGGATTCATCCTGACAAATATATAAATTTATCCCCATGAGGCTCTTAACCTTGAAAATAACGTGGTGTCTGATCGGCATTCTGATCTTTAGCCATGGTTATGGTCAGCGTAACACTACCCATTCCAGCCTCGCGTTGGTTGGCGCCCGGATTTATACTTCTCCGACCGCAGCTCCCATCGAAAATGGCACCGTCCTGATCCATAACGGCAGGATCACAGCTGTCGGGCCGACGGACGAGATCAAGGTGCCTTCTGCCTGGCCCGTTATCGACTGCAAGGACCTAACGCTTACTGCCGCGTTCTGGAATTGCCACGTGCATTTTATCGAGTCCAAATGGCAGGACGCCGACCTCATGCCCGCGGCCCAGTTTAACCGGCAGATGGAACAGATGATCACCAGCCACGGATTCGTCCGCGTCTGGGATATCGCAGAATTCACGATCGGGAATGTCCTGCGCATCCGCAACCGGATAAAGAGAGGCGACGTCAACGGCCCCGTTATCTATACGACCGGTGTCCCACTGGTGCCGCCCAACGGCAGCCCCTTCTATATTGCCCCGCTCAAGCTCCCGGAAGCAGTCGACGCGCAGCAAGCAGTCGCGCATGTCCGCGAGCAGATCGACTCGGGGGCCGATGGCATCAAGATCTGGACCGGTTCACCCATCGGCAATAAGGTCGTCTATATGCCTGAAGACATCGTTCGCCAGGTCACGGAGACCGCGCACCGCCTCGGCAAACCCGTTTTCGCGCATCCTACCGACACCAAAGGCGTGATGATCGCCATGAAAAATGGAGTGGACATCCTCGCACATACTTCCCCCGACGATGGACGGCTCTGGAGCGCGGATACCATCGGTCAAATGATCGCCGCCCACGTGGCGCTGATCCCTACGCTCAAACTTTGGAAAGATGAACTGAAGAAAGGCGGCGCCACCGATTGGGCCCACCATCCGCTGGTACTGACCGCACAGCAGCAATTGCACGATTTTGATAAGGCCGGCGGCACCGTTCTCTTCGGCACCGACGTTGGCTATCTGACCGACTATGCTACCACCGATGAATACGTCATGCTGGCCGGGGCCGGCCTCAACTTCAGCGATATTCTCGCCATGCTGACGACAACCCCTGCACAGCGCTTCGGCCAAAGCCGCTACACCGGCCGCATCACTGTCGGCATGGACGCGGATATCGTACTCCTGGCAGGCGACCCCGCTGCCGACATCCGGGCCCTCGATAACGTCGCATATACCATTCACCGTGGCAAGATCATCTATAGTAAAACGCCGCCCGAGTCCGCGCAGTAATCGCCCCCTAAGGGATAAACTCGCTTTGCGAGCTGACCGTATGCGCGCTGAAATAACCATAGGCGCCATTGCTGATATTGGAGGTCGGGTTGGCGGGCGACGCCGACGTATTAAAGGAACCCGCCCCGTCGGACTGCAACAGCTGGAAGAAATAGTTGTATACGGCGGAGTCGATACAGTACAGGTCCACGCGCACCGCATCTCCCGGCTGAAGATAGCTGGTATCATTGTAGAGCGTATAGTCGATATCGCGGCCGTCCGACAACCGGTCGTCGAAGACAAACAGATCCTTCGTGAGCTGCGTACTATTGACATATTCGACAAACTGATAATAGTTTCGCTCACCCACCGGATCCTGGAAATTCGCTACCGCACTGATCCGGGTCTGCCCAAAACCTTTATTTTCCTCAAAAGTGATCGAATCCAGGTTGACCGTCGCCGGCATCGTAGAACTGGCGGTGTAATTTACGCCCTGAGCCGTGACGGTAAGCCGATAGGTGTCTCCCGGAGCGCCCTGGATAAAATTCGTCGCATAGTTACCCGGCGAGACCTCGGTGAGACTATCGATCTGACCCTCGGTGTTGCTGATCAACACCGTCGCGCCGGAGACCGGCGGAAAGTTATTGTCGGCATAGAAGTCGACCGGCTGGCTGATCGACACGTAATAAGGTCCGGGCTCGTTTGTAACATTTCCCTCAATGACGATCGCCGCCGGAACATTGTTCAGCTTCAGCGTCACGATCTTTTTGCAGGCGGGCGCGGTCAGCGCAGCAACAACGGCTATCAGATACACACTTTTCATCTGGATCAGAATTTAAAGTTATAGGTAACGGAAGGCACCCAGCGGAACAATGCGTATTGAACCGCCTGGGTCTTATCCGGATCACCCGGATCCTGCTGGAAACCGATGCTGTAGGGATTCTCACGCCCATAGGCGTTGTAGATCGAGAAGTTCCAGCTGCTTTCGAACTTCTTTGTCTTCTTTCCCTGGAGGGTTGCGCTGAGATCCAGCCGGTTGTATGGCGGCATCCGGTAGCCGTTGCGTTCGGTATAAAGAAAGACGATCTGCCCGTTCGTTTCATATTTTCCGCTGGGCCACGTAACGGCATTCCCGGTATAATAAACAAAGTCCCCCGACAATGTCCACTTTGGATTGAGCCGGTAGATCCCCACCACCGCCAGGTTATGCGTCCTGTCCTGGTTCGCCGGATACCAATTGTAATTATTGACCCCCTCGAATCTCCGCTCCGTCCGCGACAAGGTGTAGCTGATCCAGCCCGTCAGCCGGCCCACCTTCTTTTTGCCGAAAAGCTCGACCCCATACGACCGACCCTTGCCGAAGATCAGCTGCGACTCCACATTCTCATTGGCGATCAGCTGGGCGCCATTTTTGTAGTCGATCTGGTTTTGCATATCCCGATAGTAGGTCTCAAGGGATAACTCATACCAGTTATCCTTCAAATTCCGGAAATAACCCGCCGATACCTGGTCGGCAACCTCTGGCCGGACATTGTTGCTGCTGGGGATCCAGACATCCGTGGGGTTGGATGATGTAGAGTTGGACAGCAAATGCAGGTTTTGTGTGGTCCGCGTGTACGCCACCTTTACCGAGCTCACGTCCGTCAGCTTCCAGCTAAGCGAGAACCGCGGTTCCAGGTTGAAATAACTCTTCACCACCTGACCGGTCCCATAGGTGGTCGTATCGATTGCATTTCCGCTGCTGTCATAGGTGTAGAAGGCGCCCGGCCCGAAGATCGTAAACAGATTGGCCCTAAGCCCATAGTTAATATTGACCCTGTCCGACACCGACAGGTCATGGCTGATATACGCGGCGCTCTCCAGCGAATACCGGCTTTGTACAGCCAGCGGATTGAAGCTGGAGGTTTTGGACGCGGTGATGACCCCGGGTGATGTCGCATGATGGATCACGTCGATCCCAAAATCTAACTTGTTATCGGCATTGGCATAGTACTCCATATCCTCCTTGAAATGGTAATCCTGAATGTAGGACGTGATCCCGATATTGTTGTTGGAAGTATTGATCGTAATATCGTAACTATATTTGCTATAGATCAGCGACGTGTTTGAAAAAAGCCGGCTGTTGAAGATATGGTTCCACCGCAGCGTGCCGGTCGAATTGCCGTAGATCAGCCCAAAAGTATTCCCCAGCCCCAGCGCATCCTTGCCAAAATAACCCGACAAATAGATCCGGTCCTTATCCCCCAGCCTATAGTTTGCTTTGGCATTGATGTCGTAGAAGTAAAGACTGCTTCGGTTGGTGTTTGTATCCTTCGATAGCTTCAGGAAAACATCTGCATAGGTCCGACGGGCGCTGACGATAAAAGACCCATCATCTTTTTGGATCGGCCCCTCCACATTGAGCCGGGAGGAGATCAGCCCGATCCCCCCGCTGACCACATACTCTTTGATATTACCGTCATTCATCCGGACATCGAGCACCGATGCCAGCCGTCCCCCGAACTCCGCCGGGATTGCGCCCTTATACAGGGTCACATCCTTGATCGCATCCGAATTGAACGTAGAGAAGAACCCCAGCAGGTGCGACGGATTATAGACCGTCGCTTCATCCAACAGGATGAGATTCTGATCGACGGCGCCGCCCCGCACATAGAAGCCGCTGCTGCCGTCACCGCCGGACTGAACGCCAGGCAGCATCTGGATCGTTTTGAGGATATCTTTTTCCCCAAAAATGACCGGCACATCCTTGATCTCGCTGATAGACAACTTCTGCACCCCCATCAACGGTTTGCTCACGTTATTCGTGTTCCTGTCAGCCGTGACGACTACCGCCTGCAACTGCGGGGTCCCCGGCGCCAGGTTAATATTAATAAGCGTATCCCTGCCCAGGTACAACCCGATCGTATCAGGGCGATAACCTGCAAAGCTGACCACCATTTGATAGGCGGCGGCCGGGGAATTGATCGAGTAAAACCCGTAAGCATTGCTGAGCGCTGCGGCATGCGGATGGTGGAGGAAAACAATGCTCGCGCCGATCAGCGTTTCACCCGTATTTAAATCCCGCACCGTCCCGTTGACGGTGTGCCGGACCTGGGAAAATGCAAAAATCGGGGCCGAAAGAAGGAGAAAGGACCATAGGAACCGGCGCAGTTGTTTGGTACTGATCGAAAGCATATGCAAGGATAGAAAGGATTTCGTTAACAAATTCTTATATTTCCCCTTCTATCCCGCTCCAACCCCACTCCTACCCGCTCCCATCACTGCTTCTCGTCCCCAAAAATCTCCTTCTTATCGAAAAAATAACCCCGCCCATGGACCGAGACCGACCCGTAATAGTACCCGTTTCCATCGGCCTTGACATATTTTGCGGCATATTTCACCCGGAGCGAATCCGCCATCGCTCGCCCGTCCACAACGAACTGCCCGTAGTCAAGCCCGAACCAGAGGAAACTATCCTTATCCCTGACGATCCCATCCTTCACCATGTCGCTGATGATATCCCGTACGATCTGTCGCAAGCGGACAATGTTCATTGAATCCGGCATCCGTGGAGCCTTTGGCGCGGGCGGCATCATCCCCTCGCGCGGCTCCGCCGGCACAAGTATCATTTTCTTCGCCATCCTGGCCTTTCGCGGCAGCACCGGCACCCACAGTTCCTCCGGCGCCCGCGGGTGGATAATGACATAATCATCGGATTCAAGATAACTATAATCCCGCCCCAGGATTTGTTCCAACGCTTCCCGCAGTGTGCTCTCTTTGATCGTCAGCGTGATCGTCTTGTCTTTATTCAAAATGTCGCTTTTATAGCTGAAGGTGCAATACCCCTGCTTCGCAAGATCTTTCAGGACGTATTCAAGGTGCTCGTTTTCCGCGTTCACCTTCACTTTTTTTTCAAGCGGCCCATTCTCTTGCGCCCGCGCGAACTGCGGCCCTCCCGAACAAAGGATAACCAGCAGGGCTATATTCAGCCCGTACATTACATGTCTCATAAAACTAAATTTTTATCGGTTATTGTAAGATGATCGCCGACCCCCGCCGAACGATCGAAAGATTGAATGTCAACGCAACTATATCCAGGATCCGGTCCGGCGACTGGCCACGAAACACCGTCGTCAAAGGCAGGTCTCCAAGCTCCTTCCGCCCCAGCACAATGGGCGTATCAACCACTCTGTTCAACACTTCCACGAGCCGCCGTAGCGGAGTACTGTCACAGACCAGCGGCCGCCCCAGGTAATAATTGTACAACTTATCGGAATTCGGGCCGATCTTCCAAAGGCCTTTCCCGATCATGGTTACCCGCTCGCCGGCGTGCACAGTCATCCTTTCCCCCACCCGAACCGCACCCGTCTCTACTACGAGTTCCATGGAATCAATTCCATCGCCACTCACCTCGAACGAAGTCCCCAGCACCTTTATCGCCACCGCACCAAGCTGCACCACAAAAGCCCGCGCGGGATCGTGTCGCACCGAAAAGAAACCCTCTCCCCTCAGCCGCACCGTTAACCCCTTTTCTACCGAACCCCCAGCCGGGTCGCCCGTCGTGTCCTCCACGATCGCCAGCGACGATCCCCGGTTTAGCGTAACGACTGTCCCATCCTGCAGCGTATCGGTCCTCGGGTGGGCGGCGACCAACACTTTCCCGGATTTCACCGTCGGCGGAGTCTTTGCAACCATTGCGGCAACCGGCGTAATCTTCACATCGGGCCGATGGGTCGAAATCAGCAAATATCCCCCCCCAAAAATCAGGATCACCATAGCCGCTGCCGCCAGCCGTAGCCAAACTGGTCTGCTCAGCCGCACCTCCTTTCGCTCCTTTCTCTCCCTTCCCAACCCTGACCGCAATCGCTTCCACGCTTCGCTCGTATCCACCGGCCCCGCCGACGCCTCAGCAGCCGCTCGCCGGCTGACCGCCCACAGGGTCTTATACTCCTCATATCGCCGCCGGTTGGCGACATCCGCCTCCAACCATTGGTCGACCTGCGCCGCCTCCTCCGCGGTCGCCTCACCCGTGACATATTTGATCAGCAGATCATCCATATCTTAAACTAAATAGTCCGCCAGTCTTTGTCGCAGCAGTTTTAACGCCTTACCCATCTGGGCTTCTACCGTCTTTACCGAAATTCCCAACTGGTCTGCGATCTCCCGGTATTTCAGCCCGCTGAACCGACTAAGCTGAAAGATAGCCCGGCACTGCTTCGGCAGCTCATCCAACGCCCGCTGGAATCGTCGCTCCAGTTCCACCGCCTCCACCCGGTCGGACGCATTCTCCGGCGATTTCCCCGCCTCACTCCCCAGCCGCGCCAGCACCCCGGATCGGTAGTCTCGCCGCCTTTTCTCCCGTCGCATCCAGTTTACGCACTCATGATAGACACAGCCATACAAATAGGCTTTCAGCGAGGTTTGGACCTGCAGCTGCTCCCGCCGCTCCCAAAGGCGGCTGAACACCGCTTGAACCGCCTCCTTCGCCAACGACCCATCCCTCAGCACCGAGCACGCATACGCATACAAGGGCCCATACCAATCGGCAAACAGCTTTTCAAAAACCTGCTCGTCCGCCTGTACGTCAGATCGGATAGGAAAGAGATCGTTCGCTTCCAAACAACGGGTTTGTGATAGACACCTTTTACAATCGGGCCGGCAACCGGCCCGATTATTAAGACACACGAGATTGATTTTACCCTTATCCCGGGTACCAATTTCTCAGCCGGACCTCGATGTTCTTATTCCCGGCCTCGACCTTGGCTTTGAACGCAGCCACATCGCTCAAACCACCCTGGCCGCGATAATGATAAGGATAGACAATACGGGGTTTGAAGGCCAGCACCGCATCGGCAGCTTCATTGACGTCCATCGTATACGGGAGGTTCATACAGACGAAGGCGATATCGATCCCGGTAAGTGCACGCATTTCAGGGATGCCCTGCGTATCGCCGGAGAGATAGATCTTTTTGCCCCCGACGCTTAGCACATATCCATTTCCCCTGCCTTTGGGATGCCGGGGATCGGTCGCGCTGGCGGGAAGATTGTACATGGGGATTGCATCGATCAGGATGCCGCCCTCCTTGGCTTGCCCACCGTTGTGCAACACGACGACATTCCCGCCTTTAGGAAACGATTCCAGTTTGACGGCGACCGCTTCCGGAACCACCAGGACGACGCCGGCTTTCACCAGCTCGCCGAGCGTGGCAGGATCAAAATGATCCCCATGGATATCCGTCACCAGGATGATATCCGGCGCTGCCAACCCCTGATATTTGGCCGCCCCGCCGACCGGATCGACGTAAATGGTCTTCCCCGCCGCTGTCAGCACTACACTGGCATGGTTGATCGGCTGAATGATCAACGAACCATTGGCCAGTGCGATCGTGTCCGGTGAAATGCGCTGCGCGCCGGCAGCAAAGCCGGTCAACAAAACCAATAAGAGGATTAGCTTCGATTTCATAATGAATAGTTTTAGGTCAGCCGACACCCGGCCGCTTTTTTTTAGAATAGATGGCTTTTATAATAGTTTGTCCTTTGACGGACGGAGTCTTGCTTTTGACTTTGGCCAAGGAATTGACATAGGCTTCCTTTACCAATTTTCTAATGTAGGTTTTGGGGAAATCCGCCTTTTCTTTAACGACGATATACCGGTACTGGTTGCCCTTGCCCAGGAGGCGTTTTTCGGGGTCTGCGATCTCGCTACCCCAATAAAAACCGAAATGAACATACTTGGCCATCACCGCGACCGAGCAAAAGCTATGGGACAGTCGGTCCGTCAGCGACCAGCCGAATGCCACGGCATTGTAACTGTCATAGATCAGCTCGTTGCAGCCGGGATAGAGGTCCCATACCCACTCCCTCAGCCATAAGGCCAACTCCTGCACAGCTTCCGGATATGGCTGGATGAAAACCAGCAGGTCTTTTACATCGTTTTTGCTCATGGACTCCGGTTGTCCGTTAAATATATCGAATTTAATAATTCACCGTTACCCCCGCCCCAAATCCCATATCACTGTCATAATGCGTGGACAACCCGATATATTTGGTCAGGATATAGCGGAAACCCGCCATATATTCCTTATCCGTATTGGCCATCAGGCTCATCCGCAGCCGGCTGGTCACCGCAATATCCTCCCGCCCCAACTGCACCCGGAGATTGCCCTTCATATCGACCCGTCCGTCCACCGTAAACAATAACGGCAGCGTATATTGCAGCCCTGCGCAGATCACGTCCCGGTGGTTCTTGGTATCCGGCTGGCCAAACAAATTCTTCTCTTTCTCATCCGACCTCCGATAACGAAAGTCCCAGCCGATATACGGCAACCAATATTGCATCCTTCCCAGATAACGGCCGAAATGACTTTCACTCTCGTACCCCTTGATGTCATCCGTACCCAGCCGCCACTCCGTCTGGAACCGGTAGCGCGTATTGGCCAGCAACGCTTCCCCGTCACTGCCGTTGCTTTCCAGCCCAACCCTCGTCATCAGCCGGATCGACCGGTCATCCGCATAGACTTTACGCAGGTCCTGCCCCGAGTCGGGCGGGCTCCCTTCATAATGGAAGATTCGCCCCATCCCGCTCATCATGTGATACAGGATATGACAATGGAAGAACCAGTCTCCGCTTTCCGTCGCTGCCAGCTCCAATGTATCGGTTTCCATCGGCAGGATATCCACGACATTCTTCAGCGGCGCATAATCGCCCTGCCCGTTCAGCAGCCGGAAGAAATGTCCATGCAAATGCATCGGATGCCGCATCATCGTCCCGTTGTACAGGATGATCCGCACATTGGTCCCGCGCCGGATCAGGATGCGGTCCGCCTCGGAGACCACCTTGTTATCGATGCTCCATACATACCGGTTCATGTTCCCGGTTAGATTAAAATGCAGCTCCTGCACCGGCGAGTCCGGAAGCCGGGTCGAAACCGGCGAACGCAGCATCCCATAGTTCAACGTGACCCCTCCAGTCTCCGGATACATAACCGCATTCATGTCCATCTTCTGATTACTCATTGCCATCCCCATATCCTTCATCCCATTCATCATTTTCATCCCCTCGAAATAATTGAGTGGCGCCAGCCGTGACAACGCATGCCGCTGCCCATCCCCCAACCACGCCGACACATACCCCGTCCGGTCCTCCGCCGTGGCCTGCAGCTCATAGCTCCCGGAATCGGGCGCCGTCACCAGCACGTCGCAAGTCTCCGATACTCCAATGATCATGCGATCCACCGGGACCGGTTCGACATCCTTGCCGTCACTGGCCACGACCCTTATTTTCCCGCCCGCATACCGGACCCAAAAGTAGGTCGAGCTGCTCCCGTTAATGATGCGCAGCCGGATCGTATCCCCCGCATGAACCGCCGGCAGCGAGTCCACACCAGCGCCGTTGATCAGAAACCGGTCATAGGCGACATCGCTGACATCCATCGGCAGCATCCGCTTCCACTCATTGGCCAATTTGGTTCGGAGATACCCGTATCTGATCGCCCGCCCATAATCCTGCGTACTACCTTTTCTGATCGCATACCAGTCTGTCGCATAATGCAGGCTCCGCTGCACCTCCTCCGGCCGCTCATCCGTCCAGTCGCCCAGCAGCATGGTGTACTCCTTTATCGCCCGCCAGCCCCGCGGATGGATAACGATCGCCCCATACAACCCGATCTGCTCCTGCAACATCGTATGCGAATGATACCAATAGGTGCCGTTCTGCACGATCGGGAACCGGGCCATATAAGTTTGCATCGGCCCGATTGGCGGGGAGGTCAGATAGGATACACCGTCATACCGGTTGGGGACGATCAGTCCATGCCAATGGATGGACGTCGGCATCATCATCCTATTGTAAATATAGATGACCGCCGTATCCCCTTCGACAAATTCAAGGGTTGGACCCGGCAGCTGCCCGTTCACCGCAATCGCATGCCGGTACCGCCCGGTATAGTTGACCGTCGTATCCGTAATGTCGAGATGATACTCCACCGTGCGCTGACATTCAGCCGCGATCCCGGCTAATAAGGCCAGCAGCAACAGTCCTGGCTTTCTCATTTGGGCTGTATGGTCCCTGCAACTCTGCCGCAATTGGGCATGACGCTGCCAAAATAGGGATTCTTTATCGCCGTGTCGCCACTCAGCCAATACGCCTTCTTCATCGGACAATAATCTTCATAGATCGGTTGGGACGAGAGCTTGACCTGTTTAGCGAGTTGATAAAGATTCGAAGACAAAGACCCGAAATGCTCCCGCTGATGATTGATGTCCTTCGATTCCGAAATATGCCGGGCATCAAATGCGAGCTTGTCCTTTAACGCCATAAAGGGCGTGTGATCGGCCGGTGACATGGAATTCATGTCGACCCCGTTGATCGCTTTGAGCATTTCGCCGGCTGCGCTCGCCGCCGCCGCAGCATCCCCAGCCACTAACGCATTTTTAAGCTGGTAGTAGTCTGTCAATATCGAAGAAAGATCAGCCGGCTTCGCGCCGGCCCGGACAAATAGAAGTAGGATCGACAGAAAGAGAATTTTCATTGAACAAAGGTAATTAAATTCCCCCTTCGCCAAACTCCAGCACGCGGCAATGCCCCCGCACCAGCGCCTGATCGGCGTCCGTTACACAGACCTCCGGACATTCCAACTCTTCACAAGCCGCCGCATAATATTCCTTCATCCGCCCCGCGCCCACGATCATGATCGGAAGTTCCGTGCCCGCCAGTTCTTTCAACTCTTCGCCGATCACCAATCCGTTGAGGTACTGGTAGTTTGCTTCCCTGGACATGCCCGACAACAACTGCCGGGTTCGCACCCGGAACGCAGTGTGCAGGATGCTTTCAAAACGCTGACTGTCCCGTACCCCCTCAATAAAATCCGGGGAGACAGCACCTCCGTCGGAAGAGGCAACGGACACCGAAATCGACAGGATACTCTTCGTCGCCAGCAATTGGAAGCATTCTCCGGTAATATAAGTCACAATATCCACCGCCCTCCCCGCCCGCACCCGGACATGTTTGGAATGTGTCCCCGGAAAGATATAAATACGCTCGTCGTTCCCGACCGCTGCACAGCCGACCAGTTGCGTTTCTTCACCCCGCATCACATCATCCTTCGTACGCACCCCTGAGACCAATAAGATGGAATGTTCAAATCCGTCGATCGCCGGTATCGCAACCCGGATAAGCTCCTGACCCGTCAGGACCACCGGCACCTGGCGATAAGGCAGCTCAACCATTCCGATGCTTGAAGACGCCATCCCCGAGATGACCAGCGGAAGACCCGTCAATGAATAGGTTGTATGCCTTCGCAAGCGCTCGACCTCTTTTGCCAGGACCGCCTGATAAAACCCGAGCCGCTCTTTCGGGTCAAGACCGCTCTCCCGCCACCGGGAGAAAACTGCTGCTACCCCTTCCGGACCGGAGACCTCTCCGATCGATTCCCGGCGGTCGCTATCCACCAATCTCAGCCGGAAATTGGTCGTGCCCCAGTCACAACTGATCAACAAGTTCATACTAACGCTTTTATATAGTCGGCAGCACGTCGTTTCAATGCTTCCAGCGCTTCGGCAGTTGTTTCCTGTGCTGCCGGCACCAGCGCACTCCCGATCCCATAGGCTACGGCTCCCGCCGCCCGGAACTCCCGGATATTATTCAGATTCACGCCGCCGGTAGGCATCAGCCGGATCTGTGGCAGCGGCCCCCGGAGGTCCTTCAAATAGGAAGCGCCAACTGAAGCAGGAAAGACCTTGACGATATCTGCCCCATTCCTCCACGCCATCAGGATCTCCGTGGCGGTGAACGCACCCGGAACGCTGACCGCGCCCAGTTCCTTCGTCACCTGGATCGTCTCGACATCCAGCGATGGCGAAAGGATAAATTTCGCGCCGGCATCGATCGCCAGCTCAGCCTCCGCCGGCGTCATCACCGTCCCCGCACCTACCAGTAACCGATCGCCCATCGTCGCCGCAACCCGGCGGATAAGGTCAAGCGCTCCGGGCGAATTGAGCGTGATCTCCAACAGCCTTATGCCTCCTTCCTCCAGCCCCGCCACGATATCCATTACCCGTTCCGGCGCACAACCCCGCAAGATAGCGACGATCTTATACCGAAGTATCTGCTCAAGTGAAGTCATAGCACACTCTCCAGCACCGCCTTTAGCTGATCGGCCCGCATCACCCCGCTCTGCCGCCACTTGATCTGCCCATCCCTGAACACGATCAGCGTCGGTACGCTCTGGATCTGGTAAGCCTCCGCCACCGCGGGATTACGATCGATATCCATTTTCAAAATAGTGACCCGCTCTCCAAGCTTTTCCTTCACTTCCTTCAGGATAGGCGGCATCATCTTGCATGGGCCGCACCATTCCGCGGAGAAATCCACGAGCACAGGCTTACTACCCCGGATGATCTCCGCGAAGGATTTTTTTTCGCTCGTTTCCATATTAGATGCTTTACCTAAAGTTACTAAAAAATCCCGACGTTATTTCTCCTTCACCCGGTCGAAAAACTCCCTCTGCAACTCCAACGTCTTCGTATCCGCCTTGACCGCCTTCAATGCGTCCACCAGCTGCGAAATAATATGTTCCTCCACCAGCTGCCCTTCCGCCCGTGTGGCCTTTGACCCCTCACCCGCATAATGATTGGGAAAATCGGCGTACCACCAGATTGCCGTGTAGACGTTGGGAATGCTTAGCCGGCGCTGGTTGGCGCCCGATTCATTGGACGCGCTGTCCATTTCGACGAGGTCCGGCCGAAGATAGAGAAGTGCTGACGTCTCCCGCTCCCCCGCATGCTGATCACCGGCAGGGTCGGACTTATGGAGAGCGGCCAGTTGCTTAGCGTAGATCGAGTCGCCATGGGACTCGAAGAAATAGACGGCATAATCGCGCCGCTTCTCCAGCCGCGTCTGGATAAAATACCGGATCAGCTCCGGATTGCCGCCATGCCCGTTAATGATAAGGATCTTGTCGAACCCGTTCCGGGCAATCTCGTCACAGGTAGCCTCAAGCAGATCCCAGACAACCCGCTCCGGCAGGGCGAAGGTCCCCGGCTGATGACGCGCTTCATTGATCTGCCCATAGAAATAATCCGGGAATACCACCGCATATTCTTTTTTGGTGGCCCGCGCCGCCCATTCCCGCACCTGGATCAGATCCGCGCCGATCGGCGCATGCGGGCCATGCTTCTCGAGGATGCCTATGGGTAGGATACAGGTCCGCCCCGACCGCTCCAGGGCCTTTGGCCAGTCGCTGGCAGTAAGCTCGTCCCAACGCGCATGTAGTTCCTGTGCGGAAAGAGAGAACGAAACGGCAACGGATAACGCCGCTGTCATCAGCAGGGAAAATTTGTGTATATTCATATGGGGAGTTTGATCATTCTTTCGCCACACCGATAAAAAGCGCAGTAACCTGGTAGCAATTCCGCGAAGGCTTTTTTTCTAAGGGAACAATCAGTTTGAAGGGACCTACACCGGCCGCCAACGGCTTGGCCTCCTCTTTGTCCGCCAGGATCACCACCCGGTCCGTAATGGTAGAATCCAGCTCCGCCAGACTGAAAACGACCTGGTAACCGTCCGCACAGGAGACCATCAGGTACTTGGCCATATTTTTTCCCCTTAGCTGCTTGCCTGTTGTTACGCCGGCCCTATTCAGGATATCTCCTATCGTTACTCCGGAATAGTGGTGCATCACCCCTTGCTTATCCCTGGCGCTGTCCCCCGTCTGTGGCATCGCCGCGAAGTCGGCCGCCGTCAGCGTCAGCGGGGTCAGTACTTGCCCGGTCACTCTTATCGTTGCAGGCTGCTGCGCACGACCCCCAAAGAAAGAACCTAACAGGATCAGCAAAACAAACAGGCTCTTCGCAAACAACTGCCGCGCATCAGCCAGGATCGAGACCAGCCGGTCCAGCTTACGGGTATGCTCAACGGCAAATTCCTGGCGGTGCGCGTCGACATACAAATGATTCTTTACCAGCGGGACCGTATAAGGGACGACCCAGGCCCGCAGCGCCTTAGCAACTGCATCCATCGCATTGATACCCTGCATCGCCTGCCCGCCGTCAGCCCAGGCGACCAGCCCGATTACCTTGTCCGTGAGATACGGCTTTTCCAGCCGGGCCGTCAGTTCCAGCCAGTCCAGACAATTCTTCATCATCCCCGTCATCCCGCCATGATACAACGGCGTAAGCCAGATCTGACCCTCCGACTGCACGAACAGATCACACATCTCCCGGATCACCGCCGGAGGCTGAGGCTCATGTTGATCGAAGAACGGGATCTGCGCTTCCGAAATATGGAACTCCGTAACCGTCAGACTTCGTGCAGCCAGTTGTTCGTGCAGGTACGACGCGAGCCGGCGTCCGGTCGTGTCCGGCTTGTAGTCGCTGCAGCCGTTAAATATCAGGACATTCATCCCCTAAAAGTACGGAAATCCACTTTCTCCTATTCCGCCATCGCCGCCATTTCCTACCTTCATCTCTATGTATAGCGAGATCGACCGCTTTGTAGCCCGATACGTCCAGCTCACCGAAGAAGAATCTGCCTTCTTTCATAGCCGGCTAAAACCCCGGCACATTAAAAAGAAAACCTTTTTATTGCAGGAAGGAGAAATTTGTGATTTTGAAGCCTTTATCCTGAAAGGCTGTGTCCGGTCCTATTACCTGGACAAAGAAGGCACCGAGACGATCCTTCTTTTCGCCGTCGAAGACTGGTGGGTGAGTGATTTGACGAGTTTTGCCGAGCGCCGCCCCTCCAACCTCTTTATCGAGACCATCGAAGACTGCGACCTCCTTTCAATCGACTACTCCGGCAAAGCCCTGCTCTTCGAAAGGATCCCTGCCTTCGAACGGATGTTTCGCCTGCTCGTGCAGCGCTCATTGAGCGTCCTCCAGCAACGTTTCTACGCCACCGTCTCGGAAACCGCGGAGGAACGTTACCTCCAGTTCCTCGATAAATATCCGCAGATCGCCCAGCGCGTTCCCCAGCACCAAATCGCCCGTTATATCGGCGTCTCCCCCGAATTTCTCAGCAAGATCCGCAACACCCGCCGTCATCACCCGTGAACGCCGCCTCCCCCACGTTATCACCCATAAATTCCGCCAATCTCTAACTATGGCGAATTCGCCGCACGTTAACCCTACCATCCGAAAACACCTACCTGCCCCGACCATCGCCCGGCTCGGTTATCCCGCGAAAACAATCCTCCCCGCCTGCTCCAGTTCATCCGCCACGACCGTATGCGGCCTCCCCGGATATACCTTCTCCGTCACTTCAGCCCCCATCCCGCGGAGCAGCCGAACCGTCGCATCCACCCGCTCCAATGGTACATGCGGATCGCGATCGCCCGTACCTATAAAGAATGGCGTCCCCGCAAATTCTCCTTTGTAATTTTCGGAATATACCTTATCACCGATCAGCCCTCCGGTAAAAGCAGCTACCCCGCCATAGCGCGCCGCATTCCTCGCGGCGAACTCCAGGGTCAGACAAGCTCCCTGTGAGAACCCCGCAAGATAGATCCGCTCCCGCGCGATCCCCGCTGCCAATACTTCCCGCACAAGCGAGTCCACCAGTTCCAATGCGGACCCCAGCCAGGGCTGGTTCCGGGCCGGCGGTTCCAGGAATGAATAGGGATACCAGGAATGCCCCGTCGCTTGCGGCGCCAGCAGCGCAAAACCATCCACCGGCAGGTAATCCGCCAGCGAGAGGATGTCCTCCGCCGAACCCCCACGCCCATGCATCAGGATCAATGCACGATCCGCGGCCGCCAGGTCCTTACCCGCCGTTATAATGTTTTTTGTATGCATCACAATACCGGTAATGATTTTTCGATCTCTTTTCGCATGGACTCGTATTGTACCGGCAATTTTAACTGCTCGCCCAACTGATCAAGCGGCTCGTCCACGGTAAAGCCGGGATTGTCCGTAGCCAGCTCGAACAGGACGCCCCCTGGTTCCCGGAAATACACCGAATAAAAATAATCACGATTGATCTTCGGCGTGATATGCAATCCCCGGCCCAGGATCTTCTCCCGAAAGGTCATCTGCATCTCTTCATTTGCCACCCGGAAAGCCACGTGGTGATTGGTGCCGCCGCCATTGAGCCCGCGGCCTTCCTTCGGCGCCTCCACCAGGTCGACGATCGCCGCAGTAGGGATGGCATCGGTCCTGAACCGGTATCGGTTCCCCTCCTGCCGCTCCTGCCGGTAACCAAATATATCCGTCAGGATGGAGGCCGTCGGCCCGATCTCCCGCAGCGTCAGCGTGACGCTGTGGAACCCTTTGGTCCCTACTCCCGCCGGAACGTCCGCCGTGCTCCAGGGCTGACGGTCATCCGCATCGTGGGTCGCGATCAGACTGATCTTTAGTCCATCAGGATCTTGAAAGGGAAGATAAATTTCCCCCATTCGCTCGGCCGTCGCGCCCTGCGGGACCTTCAGCTGACCGAATCTATCCGTCCAGAAAGCCAGACTATCCTTGGTTACCGAATACCCGATCTCCGTAGCCATCCCCGTACCTGTCCGGCCTCCCGCAATCCCTTCCCACGGAAAGAAGGTCAGAATAGTCCCCGGCATCCCATTCTCATTCCCATAATAGAGATGATAGGTTCCGGGGTCATCGAAGTTGACCGTGCGCTTGACCATCCGAAGCCCGAGCACCCGCGTATAAAAGTCAACATTGCGCTTCGCATTTCCTGCAATAGCCGTGATATGATGAATACCTGTTATTTTATTTGCCATCTTGTTTATATTCTATTTGCTCGTGGGCACTTCGATCACCAATAGCTCTGAATCCCGTTCCAGCGACCGGAGCGTGATCATCTCCGCGCCGGTGATCCCCAGCGCATCCCGGCCCTCCAGGTGCTGCCCCTCCGCCTGAAATGCCCCCCCGATCACAAAAAGATAAACGCCGTCCCCCTTTTTCTTAACGTGATATTCGAAATCCTTCCCGGCATCAAACCGTCCCATGTGGAACCATGCATCCTGATAGATCCAAACGCCCTTCCCATCCCGATTCGCCCGATGGCCCCCATCCTCATTCGGTCCTTCCTCTCCACCCGGATTCGGCGCCAGAACCTGCTGCAATTGGTTCCACCCGATGTCCAACTTCTCCTGTTCATACCTCGGCTCCACATTCAGCCGGTTGGGAAAGATCCAGATCTGCAGGAATTCGACCGGTTTGTCCTCGTGGTGGTTGTATTCGCTGTGGAATACCCCCGTCCCCGTACTCATCACCTGGATCTCACCCGCCCTGATCACCAACTCATGACCCAGATTGTCCTTATGGATAAGACTTCCTTTCAGCGGAATGCTGATGATCTCCATGTTGTCGTGCGGATGCCAGCCAAATCCCTTCCCGCCCGCGACGAGATCATCATTCAACACCCTCAAAGCCCCAAACCCCATCCTGTCCGGGTTGTAATATTCCGCGAAACTGAAGGACTGATTGCTGACCAGCCAGCCAAGATCGGCCCGCCCCCGGGTAGCTGCCTTATGTAAGATCGTGTTGCTCATATTGTTCATCGTTTAGAGCACAAAATTACGATCTCCCGGTCCCGTTTTCCATTAACCTGGTTTAAGATTTCGTCCGCACCTACCTTGCCCCACAACCTGGCCCCGGCCCCCGCCAAACTCCCCTTAACCCCGCCCCCAATACCCCGTTGATCGAACCCCCTCTCCAATTGGTCGAATTATTTTCCACAATCGCTTGTTACTCTATAGTTTTACCTCTCCAAACCTCCGCTTATTATGGAATACGATAACGACCGACTCAGAAGACGTACCACGAGAGCCGAAACCGTTTGCTGGGTCCTGGTCGCCTTCCTGAGCCCGGTAACGGATTCTATCGCCATTGTCCGCCTCAACGTCGGAGCCACCGTCGCAGCATTCATCATCAGCGGGATCGTATTCCCCCTCTACCTGCTATACGCGTACCTCATGGGAACGCCGTTTATCGCTCGCGGCCGGAAAGTGTTTGCCGTCATCCTGTTCGGGCTTTTCTTGCTGCTGATCAGCGGGCTGATCATGACCATGTATTGGATCGTTTACAATCCCGTCGCGAAGGAGAGCACCTTAATGAAATATATCTCCCTGAATACCTACACGATCTATCGCGTATTTGGCTGGGTAACGGCAAATATGAGCCTGTCCACGCTGGCCTTTAGTATCGGTAGGTCCATCGACCAAAATCAGGAGCTGCTCTCTGCCCGTAAAGAAAGCAGTTTTTTCCAGCTTCGCTATCTCCGCGCCCAGCTTAATCCGCATTTCCTTTTCAATACCCTGAACAGCATCTATTCCCTGAGCTTGCAGAAATCGGACCGGGCGCCGGAGGTCGTCGTCCGCCTCGCGGACATCATGCGGTATCTCATCTATGAATGCGATGAAGAGACCATTCCGCTGGATAAAGAGATCGATTTCATCCGCAACTACATCGAGATCGAGAAGATTCGCCACCAGGCCGACATCCGCCTTACCATAGAAGGCGCCACCAGCGGCGTTCGGATCGAGCCCTTCCTCTTTATCTCATTTATCGAGAACAGCTTTAAACACGCAATGGACAATAGTTTCAAAGAACCCTATATCTATATTACCATCAAGGTCGGCAACGGCCAGCTTACCCTCAACGTCATCAACAGCACCGACGCCGATCTCGAGATGCAGGCCAAACGGATCAACGGCAAAGGCATCGCCCACAGCCGCAGCCTTCTCGAATTGCTGTACCCCAAATCCTTTGATCTGGATATCATCCAAACCGAAAAGGACGAGAGCCGGACCAGCCAGCTTCGCCTACGGAATGCCCGCGAAAGATTGGAGACCCTGTACCCCGATACGCATACCCTTGACGTAATTTTAAATAAGAGCTCATTTACCGTTTCGCTCATCTTAAAAACCGTAAACGTTTGTTAAAATGTATCATCGTTGAAGACGAGGTCCTGGCCCAGGACGTCCTGAAAAGCCACCTGGCCCGCCTCGGTAACCTGGAACTGGCCGGTGTCTACCGGAATGCGCTCGAAGCAGAAGCTGCCCTGACTTCCCGGGAGATCGATATCATGTTTCTCGACATCCGGTTGCCCGGCATGACCGGCCTCCAATTCCTCAGCGGCCTCAAGGAATCCCCACTCGTGGTACTGACGACCGCCTATGCAGAATATGCGCTGGAAAGTTATGACTTCAACGTCATCGACTACCTGCTGAAACCGATCTCCTTCGAACGGTTCTCCCGCGCCGTAGGCAAAATCCTTGATAACCGCCTGTTCTCCGCCGCGGCCAAAGAAGCCGACCCCTTTCCTGACGACCACATCTTCGTCCGTTCCAACAGTAAATTCTTCCGGGTCAATTTCTCCGAGATCCTCTTCGTCCAGGGCAGTCGCGACTATCTGAAGATCCATACGCCTGACTACTCGCTGATCACCCACCAGACCATGAATGACCTGGAAAGGTCCCTGCCCTCCCGGCAATTCATTCGCGTGCATAAGTCCTACATCGTCGCCCTCCGCCATATTCGCTCCATCTATGGCAACTCCATCGAATTGGGAAAAACAACTATCCCCATCGGCGTCAGCTATAAGGATTCGGTAATGAACCTGATCGGCCGGAAGTCCTGAGATTATTTTCCTATTTTTGCCCATTGAAATATTCACCATGCGAAGCGCGCTATCGTTTCTCCCCCTTTTAGTCCCTATCCTAACTTGTACCTCCTGTACCAAATCCCAACCCGGCAGCACCAGCATCACCGGCACCGATACCGCCAGCATTATCGGGACCTGGACCTGGGCCTATCAATCAAAAGGTCTTTGGAATTTTCCTCCCGGTGATACATCCCAATCAGGGCAGCCCATCGGCACCTGGTTTACTCCCGCCAACACCGGCATCAGCCGGACCCTCATCTTCGATACGACCGGCACCTTCACCTTCATACACAACGACTCTCTCACGATAGCGCCCTTCAACTTCAGGGATTCCGTCGGCAACGAACCCAACTTCCTCCAGGTCGGCGAACCCATCCTCCTGCTCCCCAACCTCGCCACAGAGACCGATACCGGGTTCTACCAGGTGGGCTTCGGAATCGTCGGCTGCTCCATCACGGACACGACAACCCTGACGATGCAGAATGTCCCCTATCAGGCCATCCTCACCGCCGATACGCTTCTTGTCCACGGGGACCCCTGTCTGTCCCGCGTCATTGATATTTATGTAAGAAAGAACTGATTCCCAGCAGGTTCTCGCCGGGTGGCGGCGGGGGAGGGGCACGAAAAAACCCCCAATTATTAGTCGAGGGCTTTTCAATGAGAATTGAATTTTAATGGCTTCCTCCATCAGGGCCGAAAGCAGCTTTTGCGTGGATATTGGACCGATTTGGTTTTGTTCATCGGTATTGGATAAGTCAAAACTAAGCCAGAACCATATGTTAACAAAGAGCAAACTCCCTCGATTTTTTTCGTAAGTTTCCGCACCCCGAATCGTAATAATACGATTCTAATCGCCTTCTAATGCCATTCTAATAGCGTTTTATTGCCCCCGTCGTTACTTTCCCGACTAAAATTCATTCATTTTGAAAAAGTATGGCTTCCTGCTCCTGCCCGGCCTGTTGGCCAGCCAGCTCACACTCGCTCAAACCCAGTTGCCCGATACGACCTTGTCATCCGACAAGAATATCCGCAACAAAGTCCTCAGCGACATCCAGGACAACCTCGACAAAAAAACAAAGAGCATCGATCAAACCCTCTCCCGGCTCGATAATAAAGTCGATTCCCTGGACCTCGCCATCGCCGCGACCCGCGACGCCCGCGAAAAAGCAGACAAGCTCCTGCTCCGCGTCCAGGCCCTTGAGCAAAAACAACAAGCCATCGAAGAAAATGAGCTCTACGTCTATCAGGCCAACTACCAGTCCGCCATCATCAACCTCGTCTCGATGGATAAAGAGATCCAGCCGCTCATGCTCTTCAACTCTGCCAAAAACTTCTTCAGCACCCTTAACGAGACCGCCGACCCCATGAAATACCCCGGTTACGAAGACTGGTACAAAAAATTCTACGCCTATATCGAAAAAGAGAAAGACCATGATCCCGCCCTCAACGTCCTCCACGATATGGTCCAGGTCACCGGCAACATCACCAGCGCAACTCCCATCGCCGGCCCCGTCTGCCAGGCCCTCTTCCTCGGCATCGATAATTATATCACCTCCCTGGGCTCCAGGAAGAAAGAATTGCGGGACGAAAGCCAACGGATGTTCCTGCTCACCGCCAAGCTCAGCCAGTTCGACTACGACAAAGACCTCATCGAACAACAGTGGGAGATCGTCACCAACGACCTGGACAAGCTCCAGATCCACTATGACACCATCCTCAACCAGAACCTCGCCCTGCTCAAAGTCGCCCATGAAGAATATTCTCACCATTTTACCAAAGAAACCGACGCCGATCAGCGCTATCAGTTCCTGACGGAATTGAGGAAAAAAGCGCTCACCCTCATCACTGACCGCCGCTCAACCGACATCAAGAATTGGAAGCAGCCCATCTATTACGAGTTGATGGACGTTCAGTCCCTCAAACTCCGTTTTGGCGAACTGACCTTTGAGATCCGCGGGATCATCGGGCGCTATAATGAGCTTATCGCGAAGTATAAGAACGACCCTGAGATCGGCCTCAAGGTCCAGGCCCTCGGCGTGAAGCTCGACGCCATGAGTGATACCTTCGACAGCGCCTTCGATCCAACCGAATACATCAACTCGGCGACACGGATGTACTTAGTCAACTAGGTCCGGCGATCAAGCGTCGGTCTCTAGCCGTTCTTTGGGTCTCGACACCGAAGTATTTCTTTTTGAGGTTTTCCCAAAAAACGATCCGTTTGCTCTTGGTTGACCAAATTCGGCAAAAGTATCCCGTGGAAACTGACAATACAAGGCAAATCGCCAAAATCGGCCGCGCACACATACAAGACACCCTCCGGGCCGCCCTTGGACACTCCTATCCTTCCGCCGGAAATGCCGACAATACGACAATAAAAAAAGCCCCGGCTTCACGCCGGGGCTAAACTAAACCCCTGGATACGGATCAATCACCACACCAAACCCTAAATTACTTACGCTCCAATAGCTTGAAGAATTGATCCAGCTGCGGCAGGATCACAATCCGTGTCCTGCGATTCAATTGCCGCCCTTCCGCCGTACCGTTGTCCGCCACCGGCAAATATTCGCTGCGTCCAGCCGCCGCCATCTTCGCCGGCTCCAGCCCATACTTGTTCTGCAGGATGCGGATCACCGCCGTCGCCCGCTTCACACTGAGATCCCAGTTGTCCAACAGGTCCCCGTGGCGATAAGGTACATTGTCCGTATGCCCTTCCACCATGAATTCAATATTCGGCTGTGCCTTCAAAACAGCCGCTACCTTCCCCAAAACCTCCTGCGCCCGTGCCGTCACATTGTATTTACCGGTTGCAAACAGCAGCTTGTCCGAGATATCGATATAAACCACATCCTTGTCAATCTTGATATTGATATCCTGATCATTCAGATCCCCGATCGCCCCCTTCAGGTTCTGCACCAGCGCCATATTGAGGGAGTCCTTATGCGCCATTGCCTGCTGCAGGGTCTGGATATACGCATCCTTGGCGCCAAGGTTGGCCAATGACTGCCGGATGCTCTGCGCCTGCTCGCTGGATATGACCGACATGTCCTCCAGCTGCTTCAACGCCTGAGTGTTGTTTTCCTTCAGGAAAGCGATCTGCTTGTTCAGCTCGGATACCTGCACGTCACAGTCGGACTTTGCGCGGGTGAGATCGTTCGTCTTGCCATTGCAATTCTTCAGATCATTCTGCAGGGCGGCATAGGACTTGTCCAGGCTGTCATACCTCGATTGGAGGGCCTTGAACTTTTTGCTGCTCACACAGGAAAATAGCATAATCGGTAAAAGACCGGCCAATGCTATGTCTTTAATTCGCATACGATTTGATTTAAATGTTTAGAGAAGATGGAGCTAAGATGAAGCATCGGTATTAACAGAGACTTAGACGCAGATTAGAATTAGATTAGAATCGGAGCGTGAACCCACCGTGATCCGGCGTCCTTACGCAAGAATCGGGCGTAAACTGCCCGCCGTCGGAAGCCGGACCGAGAAGACCGACCCTTTCCCAACCGCCGAATCGACATTGATCCATCCTTTATGCAGCTGAATGATCCGCCGCGCCAGCGACAAACCCAACCCGAACCCGGGAATGGTATGCCCCTCCTCGGTCCGGTAAAAAGGCTGAAAAATATTCTCCCACTCGCCCTCCGGAATACCCCGGCCGTGATCTTCAATGCTGACCCGGATCTCGCTTCCATGAACCCGCAGCCGGACGGTCGCTTGATGGTCGGGACTGTACTTGCAGGCATTGGAGACGATATTCTTGATCGCCGTGAACAGCAGCTCCTCATTCCCGAAAACAAGCAGCGCCTCCTCAGCCTCCGGCAACCGGTCAAAATCCAGCGTGACCGTATAAGACGGATTAATCTTCGAGATCTCGCCCGGCAGCCGGAGTAGGATCTCATCTATCCGGACAAGATCGATCTGCAGCCCGGCAGCTGTACCCGATGCCCGGGCAAACTCCAGTAGGGTTTGCGTCAGCTTGGTCAGCTGCTGCACATCCTGGTACACCGACTGGATCACCTGCCGGTACTCCTCCATACTCCGCACCCGCTGCAATGCGACCTCCAGCTGACTCGATACGGACGTCAGCGGCGTCGAAAGCTCATGCGACGCATTGGCGATGAAGCGGCCCTGGATCTCGAAGCTCTCCTGCAGCCGGTCCAACAACCGATTAAGCGTGTCCGATAAATACCGCCACTCATCCTTGTTGACCCTGCCGGCCGAACGGATGCGACGCGCGAGATTGCGCGCGGAGATCTCATTGACCTCATCCGTTATCCGCCGCAACGGCCTCAGCAAACTGATCGAAAAAAGATATCCTCCGATGACCGAGATCAGGATGCCGCCGATAAAGCTCAGTGTCAGCACCAGTCTCAGCTGCTGCATCTTCTCATTCCCTGTTTCGTCGTAAGCCGCGGCGATGATCACGAAGCTGGCGTTCTCGTCGGAGTAATCAAACGCAACCGCATCCTTAGGGCCCTCACTAAAGAAAATAGGTGATTTGTCCGCCCTGGCCCGATCGATAACCGACTTATTCGTGCGGATCGTATCGGCCGGCTTATCGCTGTACCAATAGACCCGCCGATCGGCACCGTCATACGCCTCCACCACCTTGTTCTGCATGGCCACAGCAGTGGACGAATCGATCTTCCGGATCTGCGCCTGATCGAATACCCCGGTCTGGCTTAGCAGCCGCCCGGTCGTGATCGCGCGGTTTGCCAGCCGCGTCTGAATGTCCTTGATCCGATTCGTATAGGAGAAATAATAGACAGACCCGCATACCAGCGTGAGTATAGCCCAGGCCAGCAACGTGAAGAGGAGCGTTATGCGGATTTTGACCGGCATCGAACCGCTAGGTTTTTAAGATATACCCCATCCCTACGTGCGTCTGGATCAGCTTCACATCGAAATCCTTGTCCACTTTGTTCCGGACGTAGCTGATATAGACATCGATCACATTGGTGTTCGTATTGAAATCGACGTCCCAGACATTGATCGCCAGATCAGCCCTTGACACGACCCTGTTCTTGTTCCGCATCAGGTATTCCAGCAGCTGGAATTCCTTTGCCGTCAGCTTGATCTTCCTCCCCGCCCGATGTACCTCCTTATTGTCAAGGTTCATCTCCAGGTCACCGGCCCGAAGAAGATTGCCTACCGGCACCTCCTGCCCCGGCGTCCGCTTCAGCAACGCGCGGATCTTCAGGAGCAGTTCCCGGAACTCGAACGGCTTGACCACGTAATCATCGGCGCCGGCATCATATCCTTCTACCTTGTCATCCAGCGAGCTCAAACTGGTTAACATAATCACCAGCATGTTCATATTGCGGTACCGGATGGCCTTGCACAGATCATAGCCATTCATCCCCGGCAAATTGATGTCCAGGATGACCAGGTCAAAGGTCCGCGAAGTTAACAGTTGATGGCCGATCTTCCCGTCGTAGGCCACGTCCACATAAAATCCGTTTTCCATCAGGCCCATCTTCAGCGTATCGGCAATTTTCTTCTCGTCTTCAACGATCAATATCTTTCGCTCGTCCGCCATTCTGACGCAATATTACGCAACTCCCCAGGAATTATGCCCGATCTAATCCAATTCTAATGCCCCTCTAATCAGGGGCTAATCCCCTCATTATACCTTGTATGGAAATAATGTCATGGCAGCCACATTCGATAAGATATTGATCCCGGTCGACTTTTCACTGAATACGGAGATCGCGGTAAAGAAGGCGGTGGAATTGGTGGGATCGGATGAGACCGTTATCCACCTGCTGCATGTGGTGCACCCCGCAAAGAAAACAAAAAACCAATTCAGGATATGGGTAGCAGAAAGGGACCTGAACCAGTTGAAAGATACGATCCAGCAATCCGGTTCACATATCAACGTCAAGATCCATATCCTCCTGGGCCACTCGGTCGGGCAAACCATCATCGGATGCGCCTCCATGGTTAATCCGAACCTGATCATTATCGGGAAACAGAACAACCACCGGCGCTGGTTGCTCTCCGGGAGTGTCTCACCGGATATCGTCGCCAAACGGACCAATTGCCCCGTCCTGACCGTCAAACCGGGTTCAATGGACAACCGGACCCGCGTGATCGTCCTGCCGATCCGGGATTTTCTCCCCGAACGAAAACTGGAGTGGGCCGTCCTCCTGGCCAAACGATTCAAAGCCCAGGTCCACCTGCTGGCTATCGGTGAAGAGGCCGGGACAAGAGACGGCCTACTTTCCCAGACCTTCCTCAAAGCCTATCATCACCTGCGGGAAAAGCTCCACCATCCTGTTGAATATTCGGCCGCCACCCGGCACAACCCGGCCAAAGCAGCCCTAAGCTATGCCGAGCTGATCATGGCCGATATGATCCTGGTGAACCCGCAGACCGAAAGCGGGGTCTCCGGCTTTACGGGGTTTCGGCATATCAGCGACCTCCTGGCACGGGACTCGAGGATCCAGGTGCTGGATGTACAACCTTATGAAAAAGAGACGATATAAAGCGGGAAAGCCTAGTTGTCCCTGACAACTACTCTGTCCTGGTAAACCTCGATCACGCCGGACCGATTGTCGGCCAACATCTGGTGGTATACCTTATTGACGACACATTTGTTCTGGAATCGGGCGAGATAATCTACTTCATTCAATTGGAGCGGGTCGATTAAATCTCCATGCTCGTCGATCAAACGAATCTTGATGTTTGAGGGTAGATGCCCCCATAATGCTGCGGTGTTCAGATTCAACATTTGAATATCGGATTTAAAAATTCTTTCTTTTATTATTTACCGTTCGCCAGGGTTTCTTTGGCATGAACAACGATCTCGGCCCGCCGGTTCAACCACGCTTTGCTCGGGTCGGCATTGTCCGCTACAGGATTGTCCTTTCCGTATGCCTTGGCCTTCATCGCCTCCGCTGGAACACCCCTGCTGTTCATATACTTCAGCACCATGGTAGCCCGTTCGCGCGAAAGCCAGTTATTATAGTGGTCATTGCCGACGGAATCGGTATAACCCTTGATCTCGACCGTGAAATCACTGGGTGTTCTTTTCAGATGACCGATCACCCGGTCGATACTTTCAAAGGCATGTGAATTCAACCCAAAGTCGTTGAACTCGAAGTAAACCACGAATCGGATGGCCGGCTGTCCATCAAGGGAGTCCATTTTATAGGAGTTGTCGTCGAAATCATCCACGTCAAAATTCTTTAGTCCGGCACGCCGCTTCCTGCTGTGACCGGAGCCATTGGTGCCATTGCCGTCGTCATCGCCATCTCCACCCCCGCTGTTCCGGGGCGACCCATCATTATTCAGAAGCCCCTTGGCCCTCAGCACCGAATCCATATTAATGGTCACATAGATATTATTGATCACCGTGCCGTTCCTGCTGGTCGTATCCTTATCCTTGTCCTTATCTTTCTTCTTATCATTCTTGGAAACCTGCTGCTGATTGTCTTCGGTATCCAGCTGTTTATGTTTCTTATCCTTGATCGGAATATAGATACCTAAGGAATACATGGTCGTATTGGCGAGGTTCTTGCTGATTGCCTCACCATAGCTCACCTCCGCCAGCGCCATAATTTTCTCGGAATTGAACTTGGCGCCGATCCCCATCGGGACGGTTACATAAGAGGCCGCATTGATAATGTCGTTGATCCCGATTTCCACAAAAGGCTGCAGCCGGTAAGTAGCAGGCAGCAAGTGGTAATAGATGGTCGCGTTCAGCAGGTTGTATGTCTTTGACGGCGTCTGGCTGATCTCCACGCTATTGCTCGTCACATGCCCGAAACTGAGCCCCAGGTCCGCACTGACTGAAAGCCGGCCCGTTATATTCTTATACGCAGATGCCGCGAAAGAGGCGTTCCCTCTTGCAAAGAAAGGCAACGTATTGGCATTGGACAAATAGCCTTCCCGGTTCTTCTCCAGCATCGCAAAGTCCTGGAACTGCAGTTTCAGGAGCGGTGAGATAAACCACCGGTTATCCAGCTGCCTTGCCGCCGGGGTTGTCTGCTGATCGGCCGTCGTATCCTTGGACTTCACCGGGGGATCCGTCTTCGCGACATCGCTTGTTTTTCCAGCGTCATCCGTCTTTGCGGCTTCCTTTCCGCTCGGATACGTAGAGTCGACCAGCATCACAGCCGAGTCGCCGGACGGGTTGCCCGAAGGCTTCGGTTGTCCGGCTGTATCACCGGCCGGCGTGGCCGGCTTGACAACACCGCTGTCTTTCAGCATCGTCATCATCTTTGCCGTATCGGATGTCTGTTTGGTACTATCCACCGCCGGAGGCGCGGGAGCCGTCGCCGGCCGGGTAGTATCCTGCGCCCGGAGATTCCAGGCGATCAGGAAGAAACCAATCAAACAAATCATTACCTTCTTCATTGGGTTAGTTTTAAAAATCCATCTTTAGCGCCAGCTCTACACCATCACGTGCAACGCCGGACGCGCTGATCGTCGAAATATTTACATCATACAAAATTCCTATTACCATTTTCTGATACCTCAGCTCGATATTCGGGATAAGAGCGTCATTATACCGGTAGCCAAGCCCTACCCCTACCGCCGCACCGCCGGCAACGTCAGGAACGGCCTTCGTATACGACAGGTTGAAGTAATGCCGGTATGCGGGTCCCTGCCAACTCATCAGCATATAGAAACCCACTTCGTCATCTGTCGCCGTAGTAAACTTGTACCCACCCTGGATACTGTAGTCAGCCTTTATCCGGGTGGAATCCGACTTGATGTCGTAGGAATAGGGCTGGTTCACCTGCTGCGCCGATACCCCGAAATACCACTTGTCATACCGGCCGTTGCTGAATACCGAAGCCCCTACGTTGGCATTGAAGTGCCCGTATGACCAGCCTGACGCCAACCGGTCCGCGCTGGGCTGTCCTTCGATGGGACCATACGCATTGAACTGATCCCCGAAGGCGCCGGAGATCCCGGCGACGTTGAAATTGCTCTGATAATATTCACCCTGGAACCCGACCGCCAGATAAGTCTCGTGCTTGCCGATCGGAACGGCGTAGGAAATGCCCAGTAGCCCAAGCGTATTGTTCAGAATGCCAGCATTGGACTTGTCCGATGCGGCGCCTACACTCACGCTGAAATAGCCGGAATTGGGCTTGTTCCTGGCGTCCTTGGATAACAACGGCATATCGAACATCGCCGCCACGCTGTTGTATGCAATCTGCCCGCCATATGACACATTTCGATAATCCAACACCAAATTATCCTGTTTGTCGGTCTTCAGGGACTGGTTATACCACATGGTCAAGTCCTGCACCCGGGAGAAATTGACCTCCTGTCCCCGGGCAAGGCCCGTGACCAGCAAGAGAATCGGTATTGAATAAAACTTCCTCATCGGGACATTGGATTTTAAAATTTATTTTATACGTTTTCGCAGGCGCCCGTTACCGGACCAGCGAAACCATACCTTTTGCTACGATTTTTCTGCCGTTGACATCGATGCCCTCGGCAATCCATAAATAGGTTTCCACCGGCTGCGGTACTCCCTTGAACGTTCCGTCCCAACCCTGATTCGGATCGGTTGTCGTATAGACGATATTCCCCCAGCGATTATACACCGTGAAATAGTGGAAGTCCGCGATACCGACCAGGATCGGCTTCAGCAGGTCGTTGGTACCGTCATTGTTCGGACTGAACGCCCGCGGGACATAGATATTAATGCCCGCAAAATATACCCTTGCCGGACTGCCAAAGACGATGGCCTTGCCATTCACCGTTGCCGTGACCAGGACATACCCCACGGTCGTACTCGTCAGGCTGATGATCGCATTCCCATTGGCATCCGTCAGGACCGGCTGAGCGCCGACAAGCTGCGCGTTCCCGGAATCGATCGCAAACTGGACGCTTTCATTGGCCAACGGGTTGCCGGACCCATCTACAATATGTGCTTCCACCTGAGTCGTGCTCGACCCATCGGCATTCGCTTCATACACCAGCACGATCAATTGCGTCTGCGGGTTGTTGACATCCGGTGTCGGCTCAAAGACAGCAATCGCCGAACTGCCCGCAATGTCGGTGAGCACGCCGCTGATCATGATCGCAGCATCCACCCAGGCATTGCCCGGAATGGTATCCGAGATCGCCATCGCCGCAAACCCGTTTGAATTGGTATATACCGTATCCTGGATCTCAGCCTGCGGCTGGAACAGTGCACCACCATTCGCCGGACCACCGGGATGAAGGGTAAAGACAACCATGACATCGGGAACCGGATGACCTTCGGCATCGGTAATATACGCGGTCGCTGTATCGACCGAAACCCCATCTGCCGGAACACCGTTATACGTCATGGCCAGGTAAGTATAGCCTCCGCCCGGACCAGTAGGATTCGACGGATTGGAAGGGCCGGTGCCTGATCCGCCACCGCCGCCGCCACCGCCGGGACCCGTTGGGTTGCTCGGATTGGAGTTTACAGGCGACCCGGCAACGAAATTCACCGTCTGGTTGACCGGGATCGTATACGTCACGCCAGCCACTGTAAAAGTTGCCGTAATCGTCACGCTCCCCACCTGCAGGTCCGTGAGCGGCAAGGTGATATACCCCGGCCCCGACGCAGCAAGGTTACCGCTCGTATTGACCGTCACCGTTGTTGACGTAGGCGGCCCCCCCGATGGATCGAATAAAGCGTTCGTCGACGCGGCATTATTGCTGGTGATCGTGAAGGTCACCGGCCAGTTCGCTACGCCGCTGCCGCCCAAATCCGCCAGGAACACCTGCACCACGTCCTGTGAAACACCGTCGGCGGCCTGATTATTCGTAATTGTCGTGAAAGCGCTGGGATTGTTCGGTTGATTGATTGTCGGCGGACCTGCCGTAAAGGTCACCGTCTGCGGACTCCCGCTGATCGGCGTCAACACCCCGCCCACCATCACACTCGCCGTGATCGTCACACTGCCGGCCGATAGGTCCGTGATCGGCAGATCGATCGTATTGCCGTCCGTCGGGAAAGCCCCGATCTGCTCCTGGAAACTGCTCGTCGTCGACCCGTTCAGCATCGCATTGCTTGACGCAGGACCACTGCTGGTCACCGTGAAATAAACGATCGTACCCGCTGCGACCGGCCCGCCGCCCGGGGCCACCAGGTGCACCTGCACGACAGCAGTATCCGTGCCGTCATCCGGCGCGGTAGGAATGATCGTCGTATAAAAAGATGCCGCGGGATCGACAACCGTACTGGTAAACGTGACGGTCACCGGATTGGGGAAAGTATACCAGGTGCCGGTGGGCCCGACATATGGGTCAAAAACACTGGCCGTGATCGTGACATTGCCCGCCACCAGGTCGGTGAGCGGGATATCCTGATTGCCGTTCGGGCCGAGCGAGTAAATATAGGTAGTCGTATATAACGCACCATTGAACAGCATGCTGTTCGATGCGCCGTTGTTGCTCGTGATCGTAAACTTGATTTGTGTATTCGGCGGATAGTTCTGACCGTTACCATCCACGACATGGATCTGGATCCCATTCGTATCCACGCCATTATCGGCTGCGTCGTTCCCGGTTACGATAAAGTAAGACGGCGCCGAATTCAATTGCGGCGGCCCGGCAACATAATGGAAAACGACACTGGTGGAAGCCAGCGTCACGCCTAACTCCTGAATACTGATGTCGATGGTCAGCGGCGGCGCCGTGCTCAGGTTCCCTTGCTGGAAGAATACCGGATCGCCCGCGGCATCCGTCGTTAACACCGTTGTATTCGAACTACCGTTAATCTGTACCGTTATGGCGATATTCCCGACCGGCACATTAACCGCCGGTGCGGGGTAATTAGTAAATACCTGGATCTTTACGATATCCTCGGTCGCTCCGTCATCGACGGAATTATCCTGCACCATCGTCGTCACGATCGTATAAGGCGGAGGCATTGTCGGCTGGCTGTAGCCCGCGTAACCCGCAAGCAACAAAACCCCCGCCAACAAAAGCCGGCCATACCGCCGAACCATGCCGGTACAAGGAACAATATTTTCGATTTGTGGCACCATAGTATACGGAAATTGCACCACACACAACCCAAAAAGGCCATTTCCATGTGCCGCAACCAAACATTATCTATAAGCGAAGATCCGGTTCTGTGAGAGCGTGACAGCGCCGATAGAAGGGTTTGGCCAGGCAGGGATGGTAGTCAACTGCAATGCCTAGCTGTCACTTTTTAGATGGGAATAGCCGGTTAGTTTGATGGTTGTGTAAGGTTTGGGTTTCATAATAATTGGGTTTAACTGATTTTCCTATTGGGGATATCGGATTATTACTATTCAATAAAGCCCAAACTACCCGTTTTATTGTATGGAGAAGGGTAAATATTTAACGCAATAGGACATCGCGCTTTTATATCAGTGTAAGACAATGACTTACTAAACCGCTAAATTTCCACCACCTGACCCCCCTGGTCTCAACTTGCCAGCCCCCCGGACTCCCTGCCGTCAGACCCCCAGGGTCCAACCCTCCCTATACGTCCGCCGGACGAACTGATTGGCGTCGTCGAAATTGGTGATCTTCATATTCGCCCCATCCCACAACAGCTTGATATGCTGCCCGGGAAAATCATATCCTCCGTCGGTGCGCGACCTCCGGATCTGGTAACTCCGGATCGCCAGGTTACCCATCAAAACCGTTTCCGTCAACGGTCCGGCTACCTTGAAATTGGAACTCAGATTCTTTTCCTTGTCGCTGCCGTAACCCGCCTGACAAGCCTCGATCCAGGCGTTGTAATGGCCCGTGACATCGGCGCCCGGCACCCGCGCGATCGTCTGCGGCACTATCGTCTGCGCCGTCTTCGAAGTCGGTAGCAGCTGCGGGTTCATGCCATAGGTCGCACACATCATCTTCCCCTTGGTCCCGATGAAATAGGTCGCGTTATCCCCATCCCCGAACACCTCGCTCGGCCCCAACTCATCCGGCCGCTCCGGCTGGATCCCACCGTCCATCCAATGCAGCTTGACATCCGGCTTGCCGGTCGCTCCCTTGAACTTCAAAATAATATGTGAAGACGGCGGACAACTGTCGGGGAAATAACCCTGCTGGAACTCGCCTGTCCATACCGAACCCACACTGCATTGCGCTTCCGTCGGATAACCCAATCCCAGCACCTGGAAGGCGGGTGCGATAATATGACAGCCCATATCCCCTAAAGCACCAGTACCGTAATCCCACCAGCCCCTCCAGTTGAACGGTACCAGGTTGTCCACAAAATCCTTATAGGGAGCCGTACCCAGCCAGAGGTTCCAGTCCAGCGTCCCCGGCACCGTTGTCTTTTTGTCTGGCCAGGCAATGCCCTGCGGCCATACGGGGCGGTTGGTAAAGCAGTAGACCTCCGCCACATCCCCGATCACCCCAGCCCGATACCAGTCTACGAGTTGCCGGACCCCATCACCCGATGCACCCTGATTGCCCATCTGGGTGACTACCTTATAACGGGCCGCCGCCTCGGTCAGCATCCGGGTCTCATAAATATCGTGCGTCAACGGTTTCTGGATATAGACATGCTTGCCCAGCTGCATACAGGCCATCCCTATAACGGCATGCATATGATCCGGCGTCGAAATGGAAATGGCGTCCAAATGTTTATGCTCTTTATCAAGCATCTGCCGGTAGTCCTTATAATACGGGACCGAACCGAATTTGCTCCGGATAGTAGCCCCCCGCTTTTCATCGACATCGCACAGCACGGCAATCTCGGCCTTTCCGGTACCATACAGAAAATTGACATCAACCTCGCCCTTGCCGCCGATACCGACCGACCCGATCACCAGTTTGTCGCTCGGTGCGATATAACCGCGCCCTCCCAGTGCGTGACGTGGAATGATGTACCATCCGGCGCTCGCTGCCAGCGCCTTTTTCAAGAATTTTCTGCGGGAATTGTTGGCTGCATCCATGCCTAAATATAGGAATTTCCCTCCCATTCCGCTCGCGCGCCTAATTATCTTTAGGAACGGCTATATATTTTTTACCGGCCAGGATCTGCCTGACCGCCGATAACAGCTCATCCTGTGCCGCATCCTTGCCCAGATAGCCTGATGCGCCCACCTGAAGGGCCCTGAAAGCATGGCATTCTTTAGTATACAAGCTCACGATCAATACCGGCAGCGCCGGAAAATCTTCCCGGACCCGCTGAAGCGCATGATAGCCGCCCCCATGTGGCAGATCGGATATGATCATATCCCAGGCACAATCCCGCAACTTATCCGTCCACTCTTCTCCCTCCTCCACCTCTTCGATCTGTGCCGTCGGATACGCCTGAGTAAGAATCTGCCTTACGCCTTTCCTGATGATCGTAAAATCATCAGCCAATAGAATCCTGATCATAAATGGTTGTGTCATTAAGTTATCAAAAGCGCGGGACAGGTCCGAAAGGGGTGCTACCGGCGAAACGCCACTAGAGTATTAACTCGACGACAAGATAAACCAATTGTATTTTATGCTTCAGGATCGATGGTAAGTAAAAACCCTTAAGGGATTCAATTTTTGACAATTATCAACCCGATCAGTTCATCAGCTTCACTGCCCGGTAACGATCTTCCCATTGACCGTCAATTTCCCGTTTCCACCCTCATGATCTTGCATCATGTCCCGGATACGGGCTTTATCGGCTTCGGAAAATCTCCCCCTCACATGGAAGAATACAGCTCCTCCATGGTCACCCACAGCTATGCAAACCACATCCTCCTGCCCATCTTTCCGGTCGTTCGTCATAAACCGAAAATTGCTCTTCCCCTTCTTTACCGACATCCATTCCTCAAAATGATCCTCCTTCAGCGACTGTGTCAGGTCCGCCCATTCCTGGCGCGCTTTCGGCGTCTCCAGCGAATCAATGGTCAGGAACCGGCATACCGTCACCTTCTTCATCCAGCTGTTCGAACTATCCGAGCCGGCCAGATTCAGGAACAGGGACAAATTGATCGATCCTTTGGTCGTCTGAGAGGGGGCAGCATCTAACTTTTGATAAAACTGGTCGAGATGGTTTTCCTGCGCATGACAGGCAACCACCAGTAAGGTCATCAGGGGGGTGATTATCTTTTTCATATTGTTCATTTTCATTTTTTGCTCATTTTCGTTTTACATCTTTCAAATTCTCCATTCCTTTGATCCCCATATCCGCAGATAGCCGGGCGAGCTTGTCGAGGTCGATATCCCCCACGAAACTCACCAGTGTGAACCCATCGTCGCCGACCGAGATCATCAGTAGCTCATGAATGGTATTCCCGCTCTCCTTGACCATAAAATGGACATTATCCTGTTTGCTTCGGACCGTGATCAGCTCCTCGTATTCCTTCCGGTCGATCTTCTCCAATGCCTCCTTATAGAATGTCATCGGCGTGGCGGAAGTGCTCAGGATCCGCAAACTTTGCAGCTTGCCGACCGTCTCCTTGAGGTCGGACGACACCGAGTCCCACCTGATTTTTGACATCAACCGGAACATCTTCGGACTGATCGATACCACCGTGAACCGGTCATCATCAACATATTTCCCGAAGAATTTACCGATCGCGTCGTCCTGGGCAAAACCTGTCCTGCCTGCCAGCAAAAGTGACAGCAGCAGCCCCCACGTACGAAGTTTGATTAGATTCATAATTGTTTGTTTTGCCCACCCACCCGCTAGTCGCCGGTCACAGCCTGCCAACTATCATGGAGCCGGGTTATATTCCTCTGCGTAATATGATTTCCTTCATTCAACCGCACCGACGCCACCAGCAGCGCCCTCCGAACGACAGCCAATGCCTTGTTCGGGTCAGTATACGTATCTTTCACCGCCGCCGCTGGCGCCACCTCCGCTACCGGCACTCCTCCACCCGCCGATCCCGGCCCCCCCTGCCCTGGCCCCGGCGAGATCATCGGGATCAATAACCCGATCCCCAGACATAAGATGATCGCCGCCGCCGCCGCAAACCGGATCGAAAATCCCCGGACCACCATGCCCACCGACATCACCTCACCCCGTACCCTTTCCCCACCCCCACCCTCACTTTCCATTCCCTCGATCCGCTCCAACATCCGCCGGTCGAAACCCGCCCCCGGCCTCAATTCCGCCTCCTCTTCGCGCCATTGAAATAACCCCCGCACCGGCTCCAGATCGCCCGGGATCTCCGGCTGCCGGAAGAACTCCGCCAGCGCCCGCTCCTCCTCCACGGAGGTCTCCGCCTTCCAGTACTTGTCCAGTAAAGCCCTTATTTTGGATTGTTCCATAGTCCCTCCTCCATAACGATCGTTTTTTTAATCGTATGCCTCCCCCGGAACAGGTTGACCTTTACCTGGTCAAGGCTGATATTCAGCACATCCGCAATCTCGCTGTAGCTGAATCCCTCCACCTCCCGCAGATGCATCACCAGCTGTTGATTCTCCGGAAGCGCCGCCATGATCCGTCGGATTCGGCCTGTCATTTCTTTGCTCATCATTTTTTCAAGTGGATCCTGCACGCTGCCGGCCGCCGGGATCGCCTTCTCCTTTTCCTGGCGATATCGCTGCCTGCGGATCCTGTCTATACATTGATTCCTGGTCGCCGCCATACAATAAGCCTCCAGGCTCTTCCACCGCCCCCACTCTTCCCGACGCACCCAGACCCCCGCCATCACATCCTGGATCACATCCTCCGCCTCCTGTACATTCTGCAACAGTCGGAAGGCAAACCGGAACAGTTTATCCTTCATGGGCAAAATGCGCTCTTGGAAGACTTCAATAGACATGCTTACTGAAAATGACGGACGCAGGATGGGAATGTTACAGGAAGATATAAAAAAAAGGGCAGGAAAATTTTCCTGCCCCCACTGGGTTTGTCCCCATAAGATTCATCGGGTAAGGTCGTCGGCATTCAGTCGATCGCCATTCAGTCGATCATTACATCTTTTTCATCATCTTTTCACACATCTCTGCCTTCTCCAGGTGTAACCGCAGCGTATGAAGCGTGCTGTCCGCAAAAGCCCGGATATCGGCATCAGAGCCATTTTTCGATTCGTTTTCAAAGGCACCGATCACTTTCTTGTGGTCTGACACCATCATCGCCATATAATCCTTATCGAATTTGGTCCCCGTCTCCTGTTGAAGATTATCGAGGTCCTTCTGTGCATCCGGCGTGAGTGTCGCAGGTAACGTGATATTCTTTTGGGTTGCAATGGCCTTTAATTTATCCGCGGCGGCGGTATGGTCCTTCACCATCATCTCTGCATATTCCTTCACATCCTTTTCCTTCGTCTTCTGCTCCGCCATCTGCCCCGCCTGGATCTCGGTCATCCCGGCAATCGATGTATTCACCGCAAAGTCCTGGTCAGCCTTCGATACGGTAGCGGGGATCATCTTCGTGCTGTCAACCGCCGCACTGTCCATCTTCACAGCGTTGGAGTCCTTAGCCGCTTCCGCGCTGTTCGAACCATCATTACAGCTGACACCCACCAGGATAAAGGAACCGATCACCAGATAATTTAACAAGTTTTTCATATTTAGCGCTTTGCCTTTAATGATTCAAATGCTGTGCCACCGCCCTATGCCGTCACCGACATCGGCGCATCGACAATATAATACGGCTTGTAACCCGGCCGGGTATGGAACAACCACCCATGCACCTGATTCCGCATATCCCGCCACCACTTTACCGGCCGCGCGCCCTCCGCCGGTGTCTCGAAATAGTCCGCCTTCAGCATTCTGACTTTGATCAATACCAGGTGATCAGCTGCCTGCTCGCGGATATCATCATGCACCAGCCCGTTTATTTCCTCCGGGTCCGTCACGATGAACGCCTTTCCCAATACATGCAGAAAGAACTGCCGTCCTTTTTTGAAGAACTCCAACCGAACCGGGAACTCGCGGTCAAACTCCTGCAAAGCCTGCGGCGGCCGTGGTACGAAAAACCACATCTGCCCCACTTCATCCATTTTCGAAAGGGTTACGATCGTCGTGGCCATTCTTAGCAAGGACGTACTCTGGCTGAAAAAAATAGCATGCCTCAGCTCCTGTATCTTATCGCAGAGGAATCGCAGGTCGGTTTGGTTGACCATATCAACGAGGTTTTAACATATCTTTTTCAAATCCAGTACCAATCAGGGCCCCGCCGTCGTAAGCTGCTATGGTCCAATAACTTCAACCGATCGGCGCCTTCTTTTCCACCTCGCTTTCTGAGGAAAATATTGCACAAGGTGCACACATCACGCGCTCGGCTATGCATATCCTGCCGCCTGCGGTAGCCGCTCCAGGAAGATCCTTGCCCCGATCCGATCCTCCCACTCCATAAAGGCCGACCCGTCGCTGAATTTGGCCAACCGCCGGATCTTGAATTCGTCATCGTTAAGCAAAATTCCGCAATACTCGTCTTCCACCGTCAACGCGTACCTCCCATCTTCCGGCCGCCCGTCCGGATGCCGGACACGCAGCTCTCTGAATAGCCGGTCATTATCAATCTCCATTCGGTCAGCCGTGAAAGAATAGGTATCTCCGTTATCTTTCCTCAACCAGTCCCCCGGCAGGGAGACCTCCAGTTCCCGGAAGTCTGTTGTATTTACCATGGCATAGAGATATTTAGATTAAAAAATAAAGCCCACCACGAATTTTACAACGGGGCGGGCCATTTTTGAGATATTCTTTTGTCTTTTGAGACATCCTTTTGTCCGGACTAATGCTTGTTTTCCATATTCGGGATCTTCTTCTTTGTTTCATCGGGATTATCGCCGATCCGCGTCTTTTTATCCGGCTGATCAGGCTCATTCATGTCGCTTTCCCGCTGTTTATTCTGATCCTGCTGATTGGGCCTCTGATCCTGCTGATTGGGCCTCTGATCCTGCTGATTCGGTCTTTTATCTTGCTGATTCGGTCTCTGCCCCTGCCGGTTAATGTCCTTGTCCTGCTTGTTACCCTGCTGGGGGTGATTCTGTTTGTTTTTTTGCTCGTTCATATCACACAATTTAAACCGTTAAGAATATTGTTACCAACCATAGCGTCTTAAAAAAATCATGCCAGCCGCCTCCACCCTAGAACGGATATCCAATCGCCAGATTGAGCACCATATCGCTGATATCCGTTGCACTTTTTAAGTCCCACTTGGAGCCCTCAGGTCTCCATGGAGAGCGAAGAGGAATGGCAACATCGATTCGAAGCACGACGATCGTAAGATCAAAACGAAGGCCGGCGCCGGCGCCCACCGCGAAATCATTCAGAAAATTGGACGTGAAAACTGCGCCGGGCCGGCCGGTATCCTTTCGCAAAGTCCAGACGTTGCCAAAGTCGGTGAAGACGGCCCAGCGTATAATGTCAAAAAGCTTTGCCCGGTATTCGATATTTCCCTCCATTTTTATATCCGCGGGCTGATCAGGAAGGAACGCATCTGTATTCGGATTTCCACCGTAATACGCGCCTGGCCCAAGGGCCCGGGCACGGAAAGCACGGATATCGTTGGTTCCCCCGGCGAAGAAAGCTTTGACAAATGGAAGGCTGACGCTATTCCCATAGGAAATGCCAACGCCGGCATCGGCGCGGGTCGCCAGCATACTATATTTACTGAAGCTCAGGTAATGCCGGAAGTCCGCTTCCAGACGCATGTACTGCGCAAAGGGCACCCCGAAAATCTCCTTCTGCTGCCCGGTCTTGCCCAGGTCCGCGTGCGATACGATTCCAAGCAGATTGTTGGAGAAGTCTACATTGGCATTGAAATAAATATTGCTCGGCCGCCTCGCATTGCGGGGATCGAGTGAAGAAGTATAATTGAAGTTCCAGGAGGGACCGATGATAAACTGCGGCTCGATGGCGTAATACAGGTTTTTGTTTTTATTAATAGCGGTCTGGAAACTGTCCGTGATGTTGGAAGGCCGGACATAACTGATACCAAGTATCGTGATCCCGTTCTCGGAAGTAACGCGGTTCTTGAACTGGTAACCAAAGCTGACGCGGGAAGAGGTCAGGTCATATAATGAGGCGTTATCATAGGTGTCGTAGTCGGCCTCGATTTTGGTCTGCGGCATGAATTTGCCGCTCGTATTCAGGTTGAAAGGGGACACGATCTTCGGAATGGTGAGCGATACGTCAATGCCGGCGCGACGGGTCAGCGATTTTATATACTTGCGGGTAATCGAATCATAGCCGACGGATTGGCCTTCGATGCCGCTATAGAGTCGAATATTAAGCAATTCACCGCCCCGGAACAGATTGCGATGCCGCCAATTGAGCGCCAATTCGGTGCCTGTCGTATTGTCGCTTCGCGTCAGCGCCGTAACCTCGAATCGCAACTGTTTCTTCTGCGCCGGGGTCAGGTAATAATAAAGGTTCAGGCTGCTGTTGGTATCGGCGGAGGAGGTGGGCTCAAAACGTGCTTTTACAAATTGAAAGACCCCGAGACTCACCAGGCGGCTAAGGGAAGAGTTGTGGTCATTTTCCTTGTAAAGCGTGTTCGGCCTGATGAGCAGCGTATTGCTGAAAACGCCGGGTCGTAGGAATTTTGCAGAGTCGATGATATGATAACCTTCCGGAGTTAGATAGGCGTGCAGGCGATTCGTATCAGGCCGGAAACCGGAATTGACATAAGCTGTGATGCTGTCAACACGATACACCCTGCGAGCAGGGTCGGGCATCTCCTCCTTCAAGCGCATGAACATATCGACCTGGTGGTTTCCGACGGCGGTGTCGAGGTCGATGAGGAGATAATCGGGGTTGAAATAATAAAAGCCGCGATTCTTGAGCCGGCTATCGATCCGAACCCGTTCTGCCTTGATCGTTTCAAAATCATAGAAGTCCCCTTTTTTGAGCAACGAACTCCGATGCAATGTATCGATCAGGTTGCTGACTACATCCGAGTCATCGGGATAATCGATCTTCCCGATGGTATAGCGCGGGCCAACCTGCCCGGTATAGATTGCGGTAAGGTGTTTGTCCCTGACAGCCGTCGTGACGATAACCGTATCGTGAAAAAAACCCTTGTTCTCGAGATGGCTTTGCAGCACTTCGGCATTATTGTGAAGGATCGCTTGAGTCACCAGAACGGGAGGCTCCCCGACCTTGTATTTCAGCCAGTGTTTGAATCCTTTTTTCTTATTCGTCGTTCCGGCGATATGATAGATCCAGAGTTTTACGCGAATGCCCAGGATCTTGCTGTTCAACTTTGGCCGGAGATAGGTCTTTATATCCTCACTCCATTTCTTTTGCTCTTTTTTTGTCATCGGCACGGAAGATTGGACCTGGGTCTTATTGGCTGTGTACAGGGTCTGGTTCTCCGTGAGATATTTGGACTCATGACAGGATACAAGGGCCATCAACAGTAGTCCCGTTGGCGTCATGAACCGAAGCATGCGTTGAAAGCGGGTCATCATTTAGAGGTTGTGCTGGCGTTTGTTGTTTTTCTCGCTTCTATCGTCTCACCCTTGGCCCGATGCCAGATCTCCTTGAACTTATCATAATTGAACGTAAAGATGAAGCCGACCCCCGTCTCGATCACCTGCCCCAACACAACGGCCTGGTATTGGTTTTGGCGATAGGCACGGAGCAGGTAGCGGCCATCCTTCGAGAGTTTGTAAACCGCGTCGACATTGCCCGCGACATTCGAAGGGGCTTGTTTAGGCGCCCCCGTGCCTACGACGTCAAAGCTGCTGCCTACGTTAACCCGGAGCCTCTCTTCCATGAATTGCTTGGAAACGTTGACGTCCAGCTCTGTGTAGGCGATCTCGGTGCCCGTGCTATAGTCTTGCTGGTTATTGAGGTCGAAGTGGATATCCACCTGCTTGATCAGGCTCGCGGCAATCTGATCCATCTGATTGGTCAGGATCTGACTGGCGCTGGAAAAGGCAATGTTGCCGGGACTGCTGCCGCCACCTGCTGCGGAGGCCAGGGGATCCTGACCGACAAAGGTGCCGAGCAGCAAGAGCGCGAAAACCTGTTCATTCATTTCGGATTGCTGGGTACGCATTTCGGTGAGCCGCTGGTCGACGTCGGGCCAGAGCGTGAGGACGGTAGTCGGCAGCGAAATATCAAAGGTGATGGTCGGCTTCAACAGATCGCCTACCAGTTTAAGCGTGACAAGGAATGGCAATTTTTGCTGGAACTTATTTTGTTCGAGCTGGGGCAGGTCGGAGATGACATTGGATACAAGATTGATGGGCGGAGTTAGCTGGGTGTAAGATGCCGTTAAATTGACGGTGGCCGTGGTGGGGTCGCCGGTCCAGGTGATCACGCTGCCCGGATCGATGCTGAATTTTCGCTTGAGGACCTCGAAAGAAAGGCTATAGTACCCGCCGTTAACCTCATAAGAACCCGTGAGGTCCATCTTTCCGCTTTTCTCCAGCTGGAAGACGAGGTTGCTTTGGCCGCGAACGTTGAGCGCATCCCCGCTCCGCGGATCAATGACGACATTGAGCATCGCGCTGGTATCGGTAAGCAGGTTCAGGCTCACATCCAGCCCTTTTATCTCCGTTTTTTTAGCACGAATGGCCAGCGCTTTCTTGTCGACGAGCGTATCACCCGTGCGATGATCGACAAAACGGACCACCCCAACCCGGTCGCCAACCTCCGGATCATCGCCAGGCAAGACGTAGTAGAAATTGGTGTGTTTGTTCAGCCGGATGGTCCCGTCGACCTTTGGTGCATCCAATTTCCCTTCGAGATTGATGGCCGCGTCGAGGTTGAGCTGGCCATAGAATTGCCGGGAACTGTTTTCCGGCGCATTGACCATTCTGAAGTTCTGGGCGTTCAGGGAAATGTCGAAACCAAAGCTGTGATAGTCCTTTGTATAGACGTTGCCGTCGATGATCAGCCTGTTGCCGGCGGAGTCCCTCAGCGTGAACTCGCTGAAATTGAAGCCGTCTTCGTCAAAGGCGATCCGGTCCTTGGACACGTCGAGCGCCTCGCCGGAGATGGTTGGCGTGATCACCGCGCTGTCGAAATAAAGATTTCCCCTGACTGTCGGTTTGTCAAATGATCCCTTAATGGTTAATTGGCCGATAAGCGCCCCCTTCATTTTATCCACGATACCCGCCGCGGCGCCGGTGAAGGCCGCAAGGTTGATCCGCCGCAGATCAAGCTTCAGGTCCATCTTACTGCTGTCCGGATAATAATCGCCCGAGACCGCGATATCGTTGTTCTTTCCTTGCAGCCCGATATCGGCCGAGAAGGCATCGGCTTTTTCATTGTTAACCTTCAACGTCAGATCGCCAAGCGTGTCGTTCTTAACGGACAGGTTTTGAATTTTCAGATTGGACGTGAACAACGGATTTGTTAGCAAATTTTTGACTTCCGCATTGCCGTTCAGGAGGCCGTCGGCGATCACCGAGTCCTGGTTGGCAAGACGGCTGATCGTGCTGAGCCGGAAATTTTCGAAGCTAATCTCGAGCGGCGCGGCGCCCGATTCCGCCTGGCTGTTGAGCGAAAGGGAATCCCCCTTATTACTGATCGTAAAGTCATGTGCAAAAACCCCCGTAGAATCATATTGGATGAAATTGTCCCGGCTTACCTGCCAGCGGTCGTAGTTCAGCATCAGGCTGTCAAAACTAAGTTTTATGCCGGTATTCCGTTGGTCGACCGTGCCGGCGAGGCGATAGCGGTCTTTATCGTTTTTATCTTTCAGCAGAAGGCTCGCCGTAAGATGGTTATTCGCCACCGCGCCATAGATCGCGGTTTTATAGAGCAGCAGCCCGCCGCCATGGCCATCGGCCAGTGAAATAGCATAACGCAGGCTGCTGTCTGCGGTGCCGGCGCTGACGTCGACATCATGCAGGAACTGACTGCCGAGCACGAGCCGTGGGGTTCTTAGCCGGAGATGAAGGTTGTCCTGGTCACTATTGAAGGTCATCACCCCACCTAACGTATCCGTGCCTCTTAGCGAAGGCACAAACTGCAGAACCAGCGGCGAAGGACGCAGTTGCATCCGCAGCGTCCAGTCCTGTGCGGTAAAAGCTGTATCCTTGAATCCGTTAAGCCGATAATATTGACTGATCACATGCTCCAGGGCGGTCGGCACCTCCGTCAGCAGGTAATGTCCATTCAGGTCGAGATCGGCCATTTCCGAATGCAGCCGGATATCCTCCGTCCCCGCGCTATTTGCCGCCAGCAACACGATACTGTCCGTATTCAGTCGCTGGGACCCCTGCACAAGCCTGACCCCGCTCACGGCAAGGCGGCCCTGCAGCGTATCGGGATCGGTGTCGGAAAAATCCGCCAGGATATGCCCCTGAAATGCCAGCGTGTCGGATACCAGATGGAGCGCCCGCAGATCGACGGTATCGATATTCCAGTCCAGCTGGACCGCGGGGTATTTCTTCGCCAGATCCGCCGTCGCTTGTAGTTCGAACCGGACGGCGGCGTCGTTGATAGCGGAACTGAACTGAACCCGCTGATTCGCGATCGATCCTGCAAGCGTAAGCCCTGTATACCTATATTGCCGGACCGTAGCCGATGCCACCTGTCCGGCGAATTGCGCATTGGCGCTGCGCAGGTCGAGTCCCTGCCCCTTCACCTTCAACTCCATAGTTACCGCCCCCCATTGCAGGCTGTCGTTTAATAGCTGACCCAATTGCAACGCCGTCGCACGCAGATCGAGATCATAAGCCGCCATACTCGTATTCCTGAACTGCCGGATCCAACCGCGTACGGCAACAGTTCCCGAAGAAGTCGTCAGCACGAGGTTCGTCCGCAGATTGTCCATCCCGCCCGCCAATCGGCCGCGCAGATCAAACCGCTCGGGGAGGCTGACCGACGACGGTGCCGTGCCCCTGGGCAACAACCCCAGCACCGCAGCCCTGCTGCCCGCAACCTGATGGATATCCAGATCGGCCCAAAGCCGTTTTGTATCGAAAGGATGCGTGACGCGTCCGGCTACATCCACCCGGATATCCCGAAGCCCGCTGAACTGAAAAGCCTGGATGGTCAGCGCATCCAATGTCCCTTTTGCCCGCGCATTGATCCGCCACACTTCATTGGGCCGGCTGAAAACAGGTTGGTTTTTCAGGTATGGCGCAAAAAGAAGGATGTCCGCAACCTTCACCCGGCTTCCCACCAGATCCAGATCGACCTTTGTCTCCGCCGCATCTTTTACAATCCCCTCAACCGAATCATACCGTAGGGCCATCGCCCGCCGCAATACCGTGCCCGGCGTCACCAATAAGAGATCGGTCAGTTGCGCCCGATGGTCCGAGTAATGGAAGACGGTTTGCAGGGTATCCAGCCGGAATCCGGACCGCTCCCGGAAGGCCGCCGACCGGATCACGCCGCTGATCGAATCGGGCGAATACGCCAGATCCCTCGTCGAAATCGCCAGCCCCGTCACACCGATATGCGCATAGTCCATCCCCGCTTTTACCGGCTTCCGTTTGTTATCGTCATACCGGATATCCGAGCTGTCTAAATGGGTGTCGCCAACCGCAAAAACCTCCCTGTCCAGATCGACCCGTCGTACTGTCGTCACTAACCCACCAATATGCACATTCGCCGCCATCGCCCTGACAAAGTCCCGATATTCTACCGCGCTGCTCACCACTTTTATTCGGCCGAGGTTCAATACCGGCGCCCCGCCGGTCCCGGTGGCGGTATCCGGCCGCTTACCCCCACCCATCGGCCTTCCCGCCCAAACCTTAGCCTCCAGCCCCTCCATCTCAAAATCCGGTATGTTGAACTTCAAATGATCCAGGTCCATCGAATCGATCCTGGTCAAACTATGCCCCACCCATACCACCACATCATTCCCCGTCAGGGTGTCTCGGTACACGAACCGGATCCTGTCCAGCTCCAGCTCCTTCAGGTCGATCTTCATCGGCTGCCCCGCCTCCGCCGCCTTCGCCTTCGGCGAAGGCGGCCCCGAAAACGCATCGATTATAAATTGGAAATTGAACCCCGTATCGGGACCGTCCCGGCTGATCTTGGCCGTTACATCCGCCAGATGGACCAGTCCGATATCGAGATGATGATGCAGCAGCGCCAGCATCTGCACCCGTACATCGATCGACCCCGCCGACAACAGCGTGTCCTGGCGCCGGTCCTCCACATACACATCCTTCAGCAGGACCGATCGGAATAACCCGATCTCCAACCCGCCGATCCGAACCCGCGTCTTTAGCTTGCGCGACAAATAATTTTCCGCCTTCCCCCGGACAAAATTCTGGACAAAGGGCGTCTGGATCAGGAAGAACAGGATCAGCAGGACAAGGAATACAGTGAGCAATGTTCGCCCCGCTATCCGCAGCAACCGACCTGCAAACGATCGTCTGGTCCGAAGAGATCGGTCTTTGCCCATAGATTAAGATTCTGTGTAATATTTAAGTTAATGCATTACCCGTATATGTCAAAATGCAGACCAAATGACCCTGCTGGCGAAATCCATCCATTCTTTGATTTAATTACCAAATAGCGTATTTCCCGGACATTTTTTCCACAGAAGCGTACTTTTTTTCTACAGGATTGATGCGCACGCAACCGCATCTTCACTATTCGCCCGTATTCGCCCGCTTCGAATTTCTGGCGTCCGATTTGTCATACTTCTCTTGCACAAACTTTAAAACGGGTCCTATGCTTAAGCAAGTTCAAACGCAAAAGCAGCAGCACACTATCCTTCCGCAGCAGATCGAATTACTGAATCTCTTTCACCTGAATACCCTGGAGCTCGACCTGCGCATCCAGGATGAGCTGAATGAAAACCCTGCACTCGAAGAGGTGTCTTCCGGTGACGACACCCCGTCGGACAAATTCTCCAAAGAGACCATCCAGGATTTTCAGAACTGGGAAGAATATGGCTACGATGATATCCCCGACTACAAAACGGAATATAATAACTACATCAACACCGAAAAGGTTCCGGAAAAACCCATCGCGGAAGTCACCGACTTCCGGGAAGAGCTGAAACGCCAATGCCGTTTCCTCGACATCCCCGAAGACAAATTGCCTATGCTCGACTTCCTCATCGACTCCCTCAATGAGAACGGGTTCCTCGAACAGGACCTCGATGGGCTGGCCTCCGAGCTCTCCTTCAAAAGAAAGACCTGGATCGAACCGGAAGAACTGGAAGGCTCACTCAGACTGATCCGCGAACTCGAACCGATGGGCGCGGGTTGCCGGAGCGTTCAGGAATATATGCTGCTGCAACTGAAGAACATGAACACCAAACGCCCCGACGTCCGCACCGCCATCCAACTACTGGAGGGCCATTTCCAGGACCTTCGCACCTGTAACCTCGATAAGCTCAGAAAGCAGCTCGGTCTGGAAGACGACGAGATCCGCATCGTCCTTAACCTCCTGGCCCACCTTAGCACCCGGCCCTTTAACCCCGAAACCACCAGCACCCAGGGAAACCCGTCCATACTCCCGGACTTCATTATTTTCGAAGAAGGCGAGGACCTCGGCCTGGCCCTCTACCGCCAGCGGTCCTCCAACCTCCACATCAGCCAGTCCTGGATGGAAATGGTCCAAAGCTCCACCCGGAATGCTTCCCTCGATAAGGCCGCTCGTCAATACCTCCGAAGCAAACTGTCCTCCGCGCAGTGGTTCATCAACGCCATCCAGCAGCGCGAATCCAACATGCTCAAGATCATGGGGGCCATCCTTGATATGCAATACGATTATTTCAAATATGGGGATATCCTCCTGCTGAAACCGATGAAGCTGAAAGATATTGCCGACCGCGTGAAAGTAGATATCTCGACCGTCTCCCGGCTGACCTGTAATAAATACGCCGAAACACCCGTCGGTACTGTCCTGCTCAAAGACCTGTTCACCGAAGGCATCGTCAATCAACAGGGGAACAATATCAGCAACAAGGTGATCCAGAACATCATCAGTGAGGTGATCCGGGGCGAGAACAAAAGAGCGCCTTATACCGACCGGCAGCTCGTCACCATCCTCGCTGAGAAAGGATACAACATCGCCCGGCGAACGGTCGCCAAATACCGGGAGCTGATGAACATTCCCGTCGCCCAGGTGCGGGGACTTTGGGACTAAATTCGTAACTGAACCGGGCGGAGCCCGGTTCGCAATTTTCGCTAGAAAATTGCAGACATTAGCGGTGGGCGGGCGCAAACTCGCCGCAGGCGAAGTTTGCGATTCTTCATTTTTTTGTCGAATTTTAATATTCAAACATCAACTTATGCGATCCATTTGGACAGGCGCCATCGGCTTCGGCCTGGTCAATATCCCCATCAAAATGTACAGCGCCACACAGGACAGTGACCTGGACCTGGACATGCTCGACAAGAAAGACCACGCCCATATCCGGTTCAAACGCGTCAATGAGGACACCGGAAAAGAAGTGCCCTGGGAGAACATCGTCAAAGGTTACAAGCTCGATGACCGCTATATCGTGCTTACCGACGAAGACTTTGAAAAAGCCAGCCCCGAGAAATCGAAGATCATCGGCATCAACGAATTCGTAGACGAAAGCGAGATCGACGGCATCTATTACGAAACCCCTTACTACCTTGAACCCGATAAATCCGGGACCAAAGCATACGCCCTCCTGCGCGACGCCCTGGAGAAAACCGGGAAGGTCGGTTTCGGCAGTTTTGTCCTCCGGAACAAGGAAAGCCTTTGCCTTCTCAAGCCGAAGGACAACGTCCTCGTCCTGAACCGCATCCGCTGGGCCCAGGAGATCCGGCCTACCAATGAGCTCAATATCCCCAAGGAAACGGCAAAACCTGCAGAGTTGAAGATGGCTGTCCAACTCATCGAACAGCTCTCCGGTCCCTTTAACATCGGCAAATACAAGGACACCTACTCCGATGAGTTGATGAAACTGATCAAGGCGAAGGCAAAAGGCGTCAAAACAACTACCCCCGCACTCCGGGTCGTCCACCGGAAAGGAAAGGAGGACCTGCTGTCACAGCTAAAAGCCAGCCTTCAGGGCTCCAAACGCCGCGTGTCCTGATCGAGTACCCGGGACTCTCTTTTTAAAATATAAACCGCATTCTCATTCGGCCGGACCCCGCTCCCATGCCGCATCGCATAGGACTTGGCAAATTCCGCCCCAAAAAAGAGAATGATCGAAGAATAATATACCCATACCAGGATGACCATCGTCGAAGCCGCGGCACCATACATCAGCCCGATATTCGAATGACCGAGATAGACACTGATCAGCAGCTTTCCCAGCATGAACAGCAATCCCGTAAATACCGCTCCGATAAAAGCATCCCGCCACGCAATGATCGCATCCGGGAGAATGCGGAAGATGATCGTGAAGAGCAGTACCGTGACCGTCAGGATCAGCAGCAAGTTGACAGCGTAGAAGAAGTAGATGGTAAAATGCGAGAAATGCCTGACCAGGTAATCGCTTAACAGATCCATCAGCGAGTTGATCAGCAGCGAGACCATCGAAATGAACCCAAACGCAACGATCAGCGAAAAAGAGATCAGCCGGCTAATCAACAGGTACAGCCAGCCCTTTTTCGGCTTCGCCTGAATTGCCCAGATATAGTTGATCGAACCCTGGATCTCCGTGAATACCCCTGTCGCGGCGATCAACAGCACCGCCCCCGCGATAATGGCGCCCGCCACGGAATGCTTCGATTGCTGAATATACTTGATGATATCCTGTATCTGTGCAGCCGCCGCATTACCAACCAGGTCCTTGATCTGGAGATAAAGCTTACCCTCAACCGCCTGCTCCCCCCAGAAGATCCCGGCCAGGGAAATCACCACGATCAGGAGCGGCCCGATGGCGAAGATGACGGAAAAGGAAAGACTGGCCGCCAGTTTAAAGGCGTTGTCATTGTTAAAATCGACGGCAGCCTGCCGGATCGACCGCCAGAAGGCGACTGGGGAGAGGAGCTTGGGCTTCATTTCCTGAATATCAGCAAGATCACTGCCAGATTGCAGCAGCCTCTCACTCTCAAACCATCAGCGGTCCTCCCTATCCCATCAACGGATTGTAGACTTTGTTCCCCAGCTTTCCCTGTTCATTGCCGAATTAGCCTTACAACAGAATCTGGCAAGAATTTTTCAATAATACCAGCAGGTAACAATTATTCCTAAGACTAAAATTTATTTTATGAGTGGACTATTGTATTTGATCGCAGTCATCTTACTGATCGGATGGCTTCTGGGCGTTTTCGTATATAGCGTTGGCGGTTTGATCCATATTCTGATTGTACTGGCCTTGATCGCCCTGATCCTGGGCGTTATCCGGAGAGCCTGAACACATCCCCGTCCAGAATCCAGGCCGGTCGGTGACCGGCTTTTTTATCGCCTTCCCGACGAGCCCCACATAAAAAAAATAAGCCATCCCGGAGACCCGGGATGGCGTCCATTAACCTAAACCTCTATCGCACAAAAACTTTTTTTGGAATTAGATAGCTAACTGTCGTATATATGCTGTATAAAATAATGTGCCACCATGCCCGATCAGTTCCTGGCGCAGTTTAACCGATTACCTGCCTATTTGTGGGATGCAATCCTGGTAGCCCTGGCCATCATCATCGGCCTGATCGTTAAATTCATGCTTTCACTCCTGCTTCGCCGCAAGCCTAAGAGCAACAGGCCGGCCTTCTCCTTCAGCCGCAGCCTCCTCAACCGGCTCAGCAAACCCTTCAGCTATTTCCTGCCCCTCCTGGCCTTTAATTTCCTCCTCCCACTGATGCGAATACGGGCCGACATCGCCCAGTTCCTCAACAAGGCTACGGAGATCCTGCTCGCCATTTCCTTCGCCAATGTCCTGATCGCCCTGATCAAGGTTTTTGAAGACTATGTTTTCCATACGTTCGATATCGACAAGGCCGACAACCTTAAGGAACGGAAAATCCGGACACAGCTCCAGTTCATCCGGCGCCTCGCAGTCAGCCTGGTCATTGTCCTGACGGTCTGCGCGATCCTGCTCAGCTTCAATAATCTCCGCAAGATCGGAACCGGTCTGCTTACAGGAGTCGGCGTAGGTGGCATCATCATCGGCTTTGCCGCTCAGAAATCGCTGGGCAATTTCCTCGCAGGTTTTCAGATCGCCTTCACCCAGCCCCTGCGGATTGACGACGTATTGGTGGTCGAAGGAGAATGGGGCCGCGTAGAAGAGATCACCCTCAGCTACGTCGTGCTAAAGATCTGGGACCAGCGCCGCCTGATCCTGCCCATTAATTACTTTGTGGAAAAACCTTTTCAGAACTGGACCCGCAATACCTCCGACATCCTCGGAACCGTTTTCCTCTACCTCGACTACAGCATTCCCCTCCAGCCGCTTCGAACCGAACTGACCCGGCTGCTGGAGAACAACCCCCTCTGGGATAAACGCATCAATGTCCTGCAGGTGACCAACGCCAGCGAACGGACCATCGAAGTCCGGGCACTGATGAGCGCCGCCAGTTCAGGCAACGCCTTCGACCTTCGGTGCGATGTCCGCGAAGGACTCATAAAATTCATTCAGGAAAATTATCCGCAAAGCCTGCCGATAACCCGCATTGCCGGCCAGGAATCCTCCCCCATCATCACCAACCCGAATACCCCTATCATCAACCCGGATCCCGCAATCCCCCCTCAGCCCCCATTTCCCAATCCGGATTGAAATCTTTACCCCTCCCCCCCGACTTCCAAATCCGTGTCGATATCCGTGTCGTCTTCGTTTTTGCTTATACTGTAATCTTCGTTTTCTTCATCCTCCTCCCCCTCATCATCATCCGCTTCGGGAACATCCAGGTCATCGGCGGAAAGGTCATCGTTCCGGCCCTCGCCGAAACTCTTCTCGTTAAGCGGAGTCCCATCTTCATCCGTACTGTCCAGCAACCCGGTCCGTAGAGTCTCCCTATCGAGCCCACCGTCATCCCGGGCGGCCGACGCCAGATCTGCTCGCTCCTCCGCCGATACATTCGATGACCGATCCATCCGGACATCATTCGTCCCGCTATCCAGCGGCCCCAATACATCATCACCCTCTTCGTCAGCCGAAGAAGCCGTTTCGTCCGCCAGTTCACCCAAACGGGGCGGCCGGACATGCTCCTGACCCGGAATATCGCGGACCTCCGGCATGTCGATCGTGTTTTTTTCCTTTTTGGCCATAAGTGCTGATTTTATCCTCGTAAGTTACCGATTTATGGCGAACCACGACCACTCCCTGCCCCCCGGATTGACCACAGCCTATCCTACGGCATTGACCGCACTCGGTCCCGGCGGCGGCGGCCCACCCAGCGCAGGCGGTTTCGGATGCTGCCTCGGCGGCGGCGGAATACAGCCCGTTCCGAGAACCCCAAGCCCTGCCACAAGCACACAGAAGATTAAGATTTTTTTCATAGCCTCTCTTTTCACCTACTATCGCAAGAAGGATGCCGCTCCCCAAACCCCCGAAATGGAAAAAATATACCGCTAAATCGTATAAGCAGTTATAAATAATAAAGATTATGATCCGTTAGTGAACAAATGGAAAGGAACTAGCATTTACCGTTAAAAATCAATCATTTTTCCATACACAATAACACTTATATTGTAGAATATTTTATTTTCGCCCCGGATAAGGTCTAAATTCGAGTCGACTCACACTACCCGGTATTCATACCGGGTTTTTCTTTGGCCGCCGGGCAACGCACCCCTATTCCGAATACGCCAACGCGGGCTGAAAATTAAAATACTGCCGCGCATTAAAATAACAGATATCCCGCACCACCTTCCCGATCCACTCCATATCGTTCGGCAGCTCCCCATTCGTAATTTCCTCCCCGAACAAATTGCAAAGAATGCGGCGGAAATATTCATGCCGCGGGAACGACAGGAAACTCCTTGAGTCCGTCAGCATCCCCACGAACCGGCTCAGCAGTCCCATATTCGACAAGGTATTGATCTGCCGGGTCATCCCTTCCTTCTGGTCCAGGAACCACCACGCAGAACCGAATTGGACCTTGCCCGCAACCGAACCGTCGTTGAAATTCCCGATCATCGTCGCGATCAGCTCATTATCGGCCGGGTTTAGATTATACAGGATCGTCTTCGCCAGTTTGTCTTCCTTGTCCAGCCGGTCCAGGAACCGCCCGAGCGTCCGCCCCTGCGAGAAATCCCCGATCGAATCCCAGCCCGTATCCGGCCCGAGCCGCTGCGTCATCCGGCTGTTATTGTTCCGCAACGCTCCCAGATGGAACTGCTGCACCCACCCCTTCTCCCAATCCCACTCCGCAAAATGCACCAGCATCGCCGACTTGAACTTGCGCCGCTCCATATCGTTCAGGTCCTTCCCTCCCCGCACCTTATTAAAGATCGTCTCCACTTCCCACCCCGTGAATTCCTCCGCATACATCTCCTCCAATCCATGATCCGACACCGTACACCCCATCGATGAAAAAAAGTCGTGCCGGTTCTGCAACGCAAACAGATAGTCGTTGAAGCTGGAAATTGCAACGTTCGTCGACGCCTCAAGTTTCTTGATATAATGATTGAACCGCTCCGGATGGTCCACATTCATCGCGTTGTCGGGCCTGAAAGCCGGCAAAATCGGGATCTCGAATCCGTCCTGCCGCAGCTGCCGGTGATATTCCAGCGTATCCACCGGATCATCCGTCGTACAGATCGCTTGCACATTCATCCTCCGCAGCAGGTTCCGCACCGAATATTCTTTCGTTTGCAATTTCTCCGTACAAACATCATAGACCTTCCTCGCCGTCCGCCCATTCAGGATCTCATCGATCCCGAAATACCGCTGCAATTCCAGGTGCGTCCAGTGATACAACGGGTTCCGCAGCGTATACGGCACCGTCTCCGCCCACTTTTGAAATTTTTCCCAATCCGGCTTCTCCCCCGTGCAATAACCCTCCTCCACCCCATTAGCCCTCATCGCCCGCCATTTATAATGATCCCCATACAACCACGCCTGTGTCAGATTGTCAAACCGATGATCGGCCGCAATCTCCCGCGGCGACAGATGACAATGATAGTCGATAACCGGCATTTCTTTCGCATATTCATGGTAGAGCTTTTGGGCAGCCTCGGAGCCCAGCAGAAAATTCTCATCTAAAAACTTTTTCATCGTATATCAGTAGCTATTTATTTAGTCAATGCGCCTGCCTCAACAGCCACCGCGCCAGGTCGCGGGCAGCTTTATAGTTCTCATAGTACCGTAGGAGCTTCCTCCCATCCATGTATTCATTGTAAAACCAGGGATCACCAATCGCGAACACCGTACCCTTTCCCACCCTCGCAACCGCCATGATCACACGACCGCTGTCCACAAAATGCGCAGCCGCAGGCGGACTTAGCCGGAGCGTGCTCATTTCCTTGATAAAGGGATGACGCGCCGTTTTGAATATGGTATCGCTCTCCGGCATCGTAAACACCCCCATCGCATAGTTGTTCCCAATCACCTTATGGTAATCGTCCCAGTTGAACTGGATCCCGAACGTCCCCGCCAGCCGGTTAAAATGCTCGAACTCGGCATTCGCCGAATCATTGCTCATCAACACCAACACGCCTCCCGCCTTTACCCAATCATCAATCACCCCGATCTCCTTTGACATCAGATAATGCGGGTCCGGAACCTCACGGTCGTCATCCGGGTCAACAATGATATAGACCGACGCCCTCCTCAAGTTCTCCGCCGTGGGGGCAACCGGCAACGAATCCGTCCGCGCCCCATACTGCCGGAACAAATGACCCCACAGCGAGAAACCGCTATTGGCCTTGTCTTCCCAGGTGTAATGATAACGGATCGATGCTCCCGTAATATCCGTGCGCCGCTCATTATTAAAGTAGTAATCCAGCAGAACTGTTTTATTGCCCTGCCCGGTCGATGTGCCCAATTCAGACATCTCAACCGCCGCCAGCAAGACAGCGGCTACCCCCTTCGGATCGTTGTCCACTACCTTTTCGCCCGTATAATACGCGTAACTGCCATCCCGGTATGGATTACCTCCTAAGCCACTTACCGCAACCGTTCCGCTGACGGTCGCAAGGTCTCGTCCTACCGTTGAAATAAACTCGTCCTTTATCCCCGAATACCCCGATTCCGCCCCGGCACCAAAACGCTTTGGCAAATAACCCAGCCTCACTCCACGCGCCAGCGTATAAACGAACATCGCGCTGGCCGAAGCTTCCGGGAAATTCGCCTTTTGCCCCGGCTTATCCAGTACATCCCACCAAATCCCGCTGGTGTTATCCTGCACCTGCCGAACCGCTTCAGCATACCGTCGCAAAATCCCCACCAACGTATCCCGCCCCGGATGACCCGCCGGAAAATAGTCCAGCGCATCCACCAGCGCCATTCCATACCAGCCCATCGCCCTTCCCCAGAAGTTCGGCGAATGCCCGCTCGTCATATCCCCCGTCCTGACCACCCATTTTTCGGTCCCGCTCTCATCCCACCCGTGGTACAGCAGCCCTGTCCTGGGGTCCCGCACGTGCCGCTCGATCACCGCAAACTGATGCGCAATATCATCAAACACACTATCCTCATGAAAGAGCGCCGCATATCGGGCCCAAAACGGCATCGCCATATACATCCCATCCAACCAAACCTGATGTGGATACCGCAGCTTATGCCAGAAGCTCCCCTCCGACGTCCGCGGCTGATCCCGCAACTGCCCCCGCAGCTTCACCGCGGCCTTATAATATCGCGCATCCAATGTCACCTCGTACAACTCCAATAAAATCCGCCCCGGAAGAATATTATCCAAACTAAAGTCATCCCGCCCGTAAGTCGCGATGTTCCCATCCTTATCCACGAGACTGTCTACCTGCCGCTTGACATAGTTGTAATAAAGTGCATCTCCCGTGCTATTCCATAGTTGCATCATTCCCAGCCAGACCACCCCCCGCTCATAAGTCCATTTGAGAGGCTTTACTCCGGCACCGGTGACCGTCAGGTCAATGATTACCCCGGACCCCAGACCCGTCGCAACAGGGTCAATCATGCCTTCCCGCTGCCCCAAACCCCTAAGGCCGCAATACAACAGCAAGATCATCATCCCGGCAATCAACCGATATCGCCTCATAACGGATCCCATTTTGTCCCAAAAATCCATTTTGCACTGATCGCCCCAGCGGATGGCGACCCGGGCGCACTCCCCAGGTTATCCGCATACCAGGCATACTCCTTCCCTTTCTTATGACAATCGGAATAGTAAACCCGCCGCCCCCACCGGATCACATTCGTTGTCGGCACCAGGTAAATATCCTGATCCGCCATATTCTCCGCAAACCGGCAGTGGATCAAATAAAACTGCGCGTCCCGGTGATACCGCCCCAACTTGAAACCATCGTAACCCGAAAACGAACAATTCACCAGCACCGTCTTCGAATCCGGATCCACCGAACCGTCATGCCAGATACAGGCCGATCCGTCATCCGCAATAAATTTGCAGCCCTCCGCATACGCCCACCCCCGCGGACAATAGAAGTCCACCCCACCCTCCATAATACAATCCTTAAAATAGAACATCCCCGCACTCACATTCCACGGGCTCACCGTATCGCCGCCATACGCTTTCAACACACAGTTGATGACCCGCAACCGCGTCGTCTCGAATGACCGGAGCGCCATCTGATGTCCCGTCCTGCCCACCCGCCGCTGATGGGAGACCGAATCAGCTGCACACGCGATTGTCTCTTCCGCGGCCAAATGATCGAACCCATACGTATTCAAAATGCTCAAATTCTTCAAGGTAATATCGCTGCCCCGCAAATTCAGCGTCGCTACCCCCCAGTCATCGGGATGATCACAGCGCCATGCATCCCTTGCCAGCGCCCAGCTGATGATCGTCTGTTCCCTGCTCTCACCCTCCAGCACAATATTGTTCTTTTCTATGAAGACCTTCTCGTGATACACCCCGTTACGAATAAAAATCGTCCTTGGCATCGCCGCGCTGTCCGGCAGACTATTGATCGCCTCCTGGATCGTCCGGAAATCCCCATGCCCGGAGGCATCCACCACGACCCGCGCCTGCTGGGCATCCGCCCGCAACCCGATGAACCCGGGCAACCCGACCAACCCAACCAAACAAGTCGCCAAACAACATATGATCTGACGTCGATTCATCGGAATGACACAATTTTTTTTTCGCTCCGGCTCTCATAAGCCTTCTCGATCACGCGGATGATCCTCACCGCCTCCTCCGCCGTCACAGGCAGCGGCCGGTCATGACGAATCGCTTCATAAACCCCCGTGAAGAAATCCATGTAGTTCCCTCGCTCACTGGGAACATACTCCCGGATGATCCTCCCGTCTAACTCCGTATGAAGGAGCCCCCGCTCCGCCTCCGGCTCCCCACCCCAGTCCGGACCCCCCGGCATCTCCCCCGCCAGCAGGTGCCGTTCCTGCACATCCGTCCGCGATTTGAGAAAGGTCCCCAAATGCCCAAACACCCCATACGAAGGGATCGGCTCCCGCACGAGATAACTCGATTTTATCCGCACCCGCATCCCCGGATAATAAAGCAGCACTTCCATATAGTCATCGACTTTGGAATTGTCCCGGATAATGAACAGATCGGCGAACACAAAGTCAGGATCGCCGAACAATTGCAATGCCTGATCGATCAGGTGCGACCCCAGATCATACAGCAGCCCCCGCCCCGGACCGGGTGTCTCCTTATGCACCTTGGGACTTAACGCCGGGGTATACCGGTCATAGTGGAACTCCGCCTCCACGATCTTCCCCAATACACCCGAATCAACGATCCGCTTGACCGTACGGTAATCGCTGTCAAAGCGGCGGCTTTGGAACGACGTCAATTTCTTTCCCACTTGTTTCGCCAGTGCGATCAATTCCAGACCTTCCGCTTCCGTTACGGTGAACGGCTTCTCCAAAATCACATGCTTCCCTGCTTCAAGAGCCCGCCGGGCATAATCGTAATGCGTGTAATTGGGCGTATTCACGATCACCAGCTCAACCGCCGCATCGGCAAGCAATTCCTCCAGGGTCCTGCAAACCCGAACTCCCGGATAGATGGCCGAAGCCAGATTCTTTTCCCTTTCCCATACCGAATAGAACTGGAAATGCGGGCTCACATGCAAAAAAGGAGCGTGGAACACACGCCCCGACATTCCGAAGGAACATATCGCCGTGTTAACAGGTGTCATATCAATCATTTTAATTCCAGCGCCTTTGCCACGGCGCCAAATTGGAATGCCGCGTCATGGACTGCCTTCGAAGCGTCAGTATCCCTGACCCGGATAGCCGAACACTTGTCCCCGTTGATGCTGAATAGCAGGGTAGCACCCGGGTTATAGCCGATATGGTCGAACGTTAGGTCACTACTGTTCTCCACATATATGACCGGATCCGATTCGCTCGTCACCAGCAGGATATCTTTTAGGTGCACCCCCTGCGCCGCCGCCAATTCGGCGCCTTTAGCAGTCTTTAGCACCATTTTCTCCAGATAGATATCCCTGATGTTCATCTCCGGCAGTCCGCGCACAAAGATACCTTCTTCGGCGCCATCACACACCACATTACTGATATGAATATCCCTGAATTGCGGCGTGCCCTCCGTCACCGGGGGAACATTGGCGGAATCCTTCGCCCTTCCTGCATACATCGCTGCGATCGATGGAGCCTTTGACATATAGTACATGTCCAGGAAAATAGCCTGCGCACCAATATTTCGCATCGAGATATCCCTGACATAGATCTTTTCCACCACTCCCCCTCTACCCCGCACCGTCTTGAACCGCAGCCCGATATTCGTCCCGATAAAGGAACAGTCGGCGACAAAAATATTCCTCACACTCCCCGACATCTCGCTCCCCACCACGAACCCGCCGTGCGCCCGGTATACAACATCATTCCGGACAATCATATTTTCCGTCGGACGCCCTCGCCGCCGCCCATCCTCATCCCGGCCCGATTTCACGCAGATCCCGTCATCCCCCGCATCAAACGTGCTATTCTCTATCAGCACGTTCCGGCAGGATTCCACGTCGATCCCATCCCCGTTCACCGCCCACGACGGATTCCGCTCATGCACAGCATGGACGGTCAGGTCCTCGCATAACAAGGTATGCAGACACCACGCCGCCGAATTCTGAAAAGTTGGCCCCTCTAGTAATACCCGCTTGCAATTTGTGAGGACCAGAAGATTGGGCCGCAGAAAGTCCTTGATATCGGCGAAATCATTCGCCGTCATCCCTGGTTTCACTACGCCTGCACCTTTTGTCCGGAATCCTTTGAGCGACTGTTCCGAAGGGAACCATGTCTTCCCGTCTTCCGTCACCAGTCCGCCTGAGGCTACCATCACCCGCCATTCCCGCTCCGTCAACGAGTCCTTACGAACCCATCTCCAGCCATCCCCATTCCCGTCAATGATCCCCGTCCCGGTAATAGCCACGTCTTCCAGATCGGTACCCGAGAGCGGCGACTGGCATTTCGCAGCCGGATGCCCTTCATAATTACCAATGACAATCGGATATTGAGTATGATCGCCCGTGAATTGCAGGATAGCCGCCCGGGCAACGTACAAATTGACATGCGACCGCAGAACGACCGGCCCTGTCACCCACAACCCCTGCGGAACTACCACCACACCGCCGCCCTTCCGGCTGCAGTCTTCAACAGCCGCATTGATCGCCGCCGTATTCAGCGTGATACCATCCGGCACAGCCCCGTACGCAGTAATGAGAAAACTGTCCTTCTTAAAAACCGGTCGCGTAATGACCGGCAGATGATCCCACGAATAATCCTGGCTCCTTCCATCCTTCGACAGAAACGACAAGACAATAAGGGCCGGCGCCAGACATTTAATATCCATAATCCTGCGTGAGGTTGTAATCCGCGTCTATCGCCGCCTGCGGTATCGGAAGCAGCTCGCTGTGATTCGCCTTGAAGTCAAACGCAAATCCATTCGACGACCCCGACGAGCCCAGGACACCCGCAACCGTGGACGTTACCCAGGCTACTTTAGTATAACCGGAAATGGAAGACACCGTCCGCGGTGCATAGAAGGATATCCCCCATTGTACCTCATTGGCGATCGTCGACCCGGTCGTATTGTAGAATTCCGAGTCGGGCAGATCCGCAAAATTCACCGTATCGAAAGCATAAATACCAACATAGGTCCCGTTGCGGGCAGCCATATTGGTCAGGTTCGTCTTCGCATCGCCAAGCCGTGCCCCCAGCAGGTTCCAGCGGATCAGGTCGAACTTGCGCATCCCCTCTCCCCCAAATTCCAGCGACCGCTCTTTCACAATGGCATTGAAGAAATCGACATAATCTGTTGGCGTTGGCGGGATCAGGGCCGCATTGCCGCCATGCCCCCTGGTCTGGACCTGCTGCAGCGCGGTGATATCCGCGGCGCTGGGCCCCTGGTTGATCTCATTATCCGCTTCAGCGAACATCAGCAGCACATCCGAGAACCGGATGATCGGCCAGTCCACCCCATAATACTGACCCGTCGACGTCAGCTCTGACGGATTGGAGATCCAATCCCGCCGGAACTTGGCTTCCGAGATCGTCGTGATCGGATGACCCTTCAGCGTGCTCAGATTGGAATTCACTTCATAAGGGCCGCAGGTGACATCCCGCCGCATATCGGTGGAATCGAAAAGATAGAAATACGTCGGCAACACCCCGATGGCCGCATTTCCGGTTAACGATGCATCCACCTTTACTCCGTCATAATAGCCCAGCTTACTGTCATTCGTACCCTGGCCGCCGGTCATCCCCACCTCGAACAGGACCTCCCCGTTCGGCTCGATCGTATGCGCGTCCATCGCGTTCTTGAACACCGCCTGAAAACTCGGATTCAACGCATGCTGGTCCGGCCGCGCCATGATCGCCTGACACTCACTCAGCGCGATCTTATAATAATTGAGATAATCCGCCGGCCTTGCCATCGTCTGCCCGTACATGCTGGATGCCCTCCGCAGCGAATACCCGCCGCGATTCAAGGCGATCCGTGCCCGCAAACCCCTCACCGCACCCTGAGTGATCCGCTGATCGAGCGCATCCCCTAACGCCGTCACTTCGGTTCGCCAGGGTACGATGTTTTCCGCGATCGAGAGGTCGTTTAACAAATGATCATAGATCGAATCCCGGTCCGTCTTCGCGAGAAAGAGACTGTCCGCTACCGATGACGGCACCCACTGCGCCGGCACATCCCCCCAGTTGCGGATCAGCTCGAAGTAGAACTGCGCCCGCAAGGTCAGCGCTTCCCCATAGAGCCGCTGCAACTCCCCGATCTGCTGCGTAGTCCCTTTCGTGTACAGCGACATCTGCGGCAGATTATAAATACAGATATTGGCCCGCTCGATACCCTGATAGAGCTGGACCCATGGATTGTACAACTGTGCATTGCCCGGATTTGCATTGTAGTGCGCAATGTCCCCGCGGTCGTTGTCACCCAGCTGGTGCATCCCGATCATCTCGTCGTTGTCATACGGATAGTACATGCTGATCCGGATCCCATACGCCTGATCCCCTTCCATATCCTGATAGACCGAGAACACCGCTTTCTGCGCGTTCTGTACATTGCTGAAGACATACGCAGTATTGAAGGAAGACTGGGCGGAAGGCTCCAGGTACTTTTTACAGGAATTCACCATAACCGCCGCCCCGCCAACGAGGACGAACAGGAACAGCCGGATATATATTTTGCTAGACATATTACGTTGTTTTAAACTCTTAGAAAGCGATATTCACCCCGCCAATATAAGTACGGGCACGGGGATAAGCCGAATAGTCGACACCCGGCGTCACCGGTGTGCCCGTCCGGGTATTTACCTCTGGGTCATATCCACTGTAATGCGAGAAAACCCAAACGTTATTTACGGTCGCATAGACGCGGAACCGCGTCATCCGCATCTTCCTCACCAGGCTCATCGGCAGGCTGTAACCAAGCGTGACGTTATTGATCCGGATAAAGCTGCCGTCTTCTACCGCCCAGGAGTTGGACGCGAACGTCGTCGAGCTCGATCCCACCAGCGGGATCCATACCTTGGCGCCTTTATTCAACGCATTCAGCGAATCCGGCGTAGCTCCGACAACCTGGCCGCCCACGACCTGTTCATAGACATTTCCGTTCCCATCCACCGTATGCCACCGGTTCTTTTCGAACCCTAAAAGGTTAGCCCCCGGCGTATATCCGCTCGAGAACTCCAGTTTGTTGTCATTATAAATCTTATTGCCGTACTGGAAGTTGATAAAAATGCTACAATCGAAGCTCTTCCAAAAGAACTGCTGCGAGAATCCGCCAAAGAATTTCGGCTGCGCGCTGCCGATGATCGTCCGGTCATTGGCCGTGATCAGCGTATCGCCGTTCAACCCCTTATATTTAATCGATCCCGGCATCGGCGTACTTGCCGTAATATTGGCATCGTTAACCGTCCCGGGTTTCAATGTATAGACCCTGGTGTCCGGATTGTAATTGAAATCATTTGTGGAATAATATCCATCGCTGATATAGCCGTACATCGCGCCCACCGGTTGCCCCTTCTGTACAATGAAGTCCGCAGGATTGGCCGACCCGCCCCAGCCACTGTTAGCCAGGTAATTGGTCTGCTGATCCCCCAGGCTGAGGATCTTGTTCCGGTTGAACGAAATATTGAAACTACCCGTCCATCGGAACGCATGATGCTGCATGATCGTCGCACCCGCCTGGAACTCCAGGCCCTTGTTCTCCGTGGAGCCTACATTCTGGATCTGCGCCGTATATCCGGACGTCGTCGGTACCGGGACATTTACCAGGAGGTTCCGGGTCGTGTTGTCGTACACGTCTACCGAGACTGTAAGACGGTTTTGCAGGACCGTGGCGTCTACCCCGATATCGCGGGAAGTCGTCGTTTCCCATTTCAGGTTCGGATTGGCCAGCCCGGCCGATGCATAAGCCGTAATTAAGTTTTGGAGCAACCCATATTGACTGTTGGTATTGAACTGCGTCAGATATTGGAAAGGCGCGATCCGGTTATTGCCTGCCTCCCCGAACGACCCCCGTAGCTTCAGGTCAGTGAATATCGATTGGTTTTCCATGAACCGCTCCTGGGAGATCCGCCAGGCCGCAGAAGCAGCGGGAAAATAACCCCAACGGTTCTGCTCCCCGAACAACGACGACCCGTCGGCCCGCGCCGATACCGCCAACATATATTTCTTGTCGTATGCATAGGTCACCCGGCTGAAGAAAGACAATAGCCGGGTTGGGATCACCGCCGACGTCGGCTTCGGTTCCGCAAGACTCGAATTGGGCGGCGACCCGAGATTCATATTGGCCAGCGCCGCCTGTGCCGTTGTGCCGATCGGAAAATAATTTGTCTGCACATAGTTGTTGTTCTGATTTGTCTCATAAGTCTCTTCTCCAACAATGGCCGTCAGATCATTGTGCTGGTGGAACCTGCCCGTCCCCAGCGAGTTGGTATAGGTCAGAACATTGGAATTGTCGATCGTCGTAATAATGGAATCCGTAATATCGGCGATCGGGAGCCCCGAACCACTGATCTGTGAATTATAGGTCAGCGTGTCATCGAATGCGTTCCCCTGGTAACTGTTATAGTCGTATCCGAACGTACTTCTGAACGACAGCCACTTGGTGAAGGTGAATGTGGCAAAGCCATTGAGATCCAGAACGTTCTGGGAGCTCTTCCGGTACGTTGACTGATCCAGCAGGACCGGATTGACCAGCGACAGACTGTTGGCGTCCGTCGACGAATAATACGGCAGGTCAAAGCTGTTCGCATTCTGTCCCGCCGGAATAAACGGCCGGTACCGGATGATCTGCCGCAGGAAGTTGAGGGCCGACGACCCCGGATTCGCCGTCCCCATCCCGTCAACGATCGTATTGTTGAACCGGACATTGGCCCCGACCTTCAGGAAGTCACTTACCTTATGGTCAAACCTGAAATTGACCACCTTGCGATGGAACTCCGACAGCAGCAACTGACCGTCCTGGTCATTGTCCGTCAGACTGAGGTTATACTGCGTCTGTTCCGTTCCACCGCTGATACTGATATTATAGGTTTGCTGAAAAGCATCCCGGCCGATCACCTTGTGCTGCCAGTCATAGTTCGGCACCTGCTTGTATTTCTGTACCGTATCCCAGCTATACCCATACGGCGTGATCCCGCTGCTGTCACCTGTTAACTGCGCGCGCTCGTATTGGTAATACATAAAATCATACGGCCCCAGCACCGGCAGTTCCTTTTCCAACGTCCCTACGCCCGCAAAAGCGTTGAGCGCGATCGTCGTTTTCCCGCTTGTATTTCGGCCGCCTTTTGTCGTGATGATCACGACCCCATTGGAACCCCGCGCCCCGTAGATCGAAGTCGCCGCCGCATCCTTCAGCACGTCGATGGACGCAATATCCTGCGGCGATAAGACCTGCAGGGCATTGTCAAGCTGAACCCCGTCCACAATATATAAAGGAGCATTGCTCTGGGTTATCGAACCGCCGCCACGGACGGTAATGAACACCTGCGCGTTGGGCGACCCGTCCGCGCCCGTGACCTGAACACCCGCCAGCCGCCCCGCCAGGGCCTCCGGAGCCGAATTGACCGGGATATCCTTCAGGTCCTGCGAACTGATGGAGGAGACCGACGCCATCAGGTCCCGCCGCCGGACACTCTGATAACCGATGATCACTACATCTTCCAACTGCGTGGCCTCTCTCTTCAGCCGCACAACCAACCCCTCCACCGCCTTTAGTGGCATCGTAACGGTCGTATATCCGGCATGTGAGATTTGCAGCGTATGTGTTTTCCCGTCAGCAGGAACGAAAAGGGAGAAAAATCCGTCCGGCCCCGTCGTCGTACCGATCGATACTCCCGATACGGTTATCGATACCTCCGGAAGCCCCCCGCCGGTACTGTCATCTAACACCCGGCCTTTAACGGATTGAGCCTGAACACCGGTAATGATCCCCAGCGCCAAGCCCAGGAGCAAGAGCATTTTCTTCATATGGCAGTCGTGTTTTGTAGTTTACTTGAAATCCAAGTCAATGTTAATAAGCTATTTCTACATAAAGAAAGCGCCGCATGGGTTTATTTACGCAATCGTTCCCGGTAACGATTGTGCATCCCCGGTGCGGTTGTAAGTGCTATTTCAGGGAAAATCAGCCGAAGAACTGAAACCAGATCAACCCGACCGCCGCCGTCGTCATCAGCAGGAACGTGAACACGCCAAGCGCGTTCGACAGCAAACTGTTGGTATGTTTGCCCATGATCTTTTTGTTGTTGCCGATATGCATGATCAATACGATCATCACGGGCGCTGTCAGCCCATACAAGATCGCCGTATATAACAAGGCCTGCACCGGGGTGATCCCCAGGAATTGCAGAAATAACCCGGCCACCAGGCTCACGATGATCACGCCGTAGAAACGCTTGGCCTGGTAGAACTTTTTATCCAGCCCTTTTGTAAAATTGAATGTCTCCGCCAGCATGTACGACACACTGCCCGCCAGCACCGGTATCGCCAGGAACCCGGTTCCAATCACTCCAACCGCAAACAGGATATAGCTCAACTGCCCCGCCAGCGGCTTTAGTGAATGCGCCGCCTGCTCCACCGTATCGATCTGCCGGATACCCGCTCCGAACAGCACGACACCCGCTGTAAGGATCACGAAATACATGACCAGGTTGGAAAAGAACATCCCTGAATTCACATCCGTCCGCATATTGTCAAGCATCCGCTTATCCACAAAGATGCGCTTCCGTTTCAAATGCTCCACGTCTTCCGCCTCCATCGTCGCCTGCCAAAAGAAGAGATAGGGCGAAATGGTCGTCCCCAGGATCGCCACCAGGATGCTCAGGAATTTTTTGTTTAACCGGATAGTGGGAATAAAAGTATTCCTTGCCACCGCTCCCCAGTCCGGATGTACAAGGAACGGAATGATCAGGTACAACAATAACCCGACACAAAGCCACTTGAGCAACCCCGCCATCCGCTGATAGGAATATTGGATGATGACAAAAAGCAGGACGGCGGTGAAAACAATACAAAACGCAAACGACGGTATCCCCGGCAACAGCAGGTTCGCCACCGCCCCCATGCTCTGGATATCCGCGCCGATATTCATCACGACCGCGGGGAAACTGAACAGGATCATCAAATACAACACCCATTTCGGATAATGGCTTTTTAATGTCCCTGTCAACCCCTGCGTGGTCACCATCCCGATTCGCGCCGCCATCCCCTGGATCGCAGCCATCAACGGAAAGGTCAACAAGGCGGTCCAAAGCGTGGAAAGGCCGAACATCGCCCCGGCCTGCGCATAGGTCACAATACCGGAAGGATCGTCATCGCTTGCCCCCGTAATCAGACCTGGTCCTAATGTCTTGAGAATTTTTTTCAGCCTCGACCGGCTGGCGTGCTTGCGTTTGTGTGGCGTGGAAGGCGTCAAGGTTGCAGACATCAGTTTGTAACGGGTTAAAGTTGTTCCAGGTTAATGTTTTTATTGCTGTTGTCATTGAATTGTTGGTTCAGGTTGTACGCCGCGCTGATCAACGCCATGTGCGAAATCGTAGGAGATCGACTCGCCGTACTTGTTATAAAGATAAACAGAATCCATAAGCTCACCATAGATGTCCAGCTGAAGCTGTTTATAAGCGCCCATTCGTATAACTCAGGCGGATCAGGGAATACACCGTGAAAGACGCATCCCGGATCAGCCGGTTGACCACCTCCAGCCACCGGCCCTTGTATGTGCACCGGCCCATCCAGTCTCTCCAGTAGTTGATCGTCCGGCGAAGACACTCCGTGACATATTGGGTAAAATTCTCTCCCATCACCTATTGCTCGTCCGGACAACGGAATGATCCTTTTTTGCACAATTAAATCGGGGGTGGCATGGTAACTGGTATCTAACCTCCCCTCTGACCGTAGTGACCCGGCGTATCAGCCGCTTCTCGCCGGCTGGGTCAACTGGCATGAAATCGGTTACTTCCCCAACCTCTTCGGAAGATAGGAAACGGGTCAGTAGAACATTCGTATCCGGCACATACAACTGTTTGGTCTTCATTTGCTTAAGCTCTGGATTGATACTCTATCCTCCCCCCTTTTTGTCATCCGGCAGCGCGGCGAAGACACTTGGGAAATCGAATCGCGGGAAACACATGAAATCGATGGAACCATTGAGGCCTGCCAGCGCAATAGTATTTAAATCACCGATAATACCGTAATTCTCGATGGGTTGACAGCTCACCATGGTTTATTAGGTCGGTGGACAAAAAGCATTCCGCAAGCTTGGCAGAAATTTTGTATAATCTAAATTGGCTTTTATCAAAGTTGACTTTTACCATAACCCGACATGAAAAAACATACTTTTATCCGGCTTTTCTATTTAGCAGTTGCTTTAATTAGTATGGCCCTGGCGCAGTTCTCCTTCTTTTCCGGCCGCAAACTCGTCTTCCCTTCGCATATAGCAGGTCATATTACCCTTCTGCTGATAGCAGCACCCTTCTCAGTATTGGCTATGCGGGAGCGCCCCGAAGCCAAGGGCGGCTTTGCCTTTGGCCTGTCCCGCTGGCTTTCCGCCATGCCCTGGCTTAACTGGATCCTGGGCATCGGTATCCTGTGGGTTTGGCAGGTACCCGCCATCTTCAACGCCCTGATGGCCTGGGACGGCCCGGGCTTCCACCGGCACCTCCATCTTCTTTCTTTCGTCCACTCGGGTAGCCTCCTCCTTGCCGGCATCCTCTTTTGCTGGCCGCTGGCCGGGCCCTACCAGTCCGACCGACTGTCAGCCCCCGAATCCCTGCTATATCTGACCACGGCCTGGGTCGCCATTACGCTGCTTGCCTCACTCATTGTATTCGCTGCCCCCGGGCTCTATGGAGGCTCAGCCCTGCCCATTAGCCATCGGGAACAACTTTTTGCGGCAGGGGTGCTCTGGGTCCCCTCCTGCCTCGTGTACCTCAGCGGCGCCGTCTACCTCCTGCGGGAATGGATGGGCGGGGAGCTCTGGATCCATCATGAATTCTACCGCAGCGGCAAGCGTCGCCACACCAGGACCGCCCGCGACCAGCAGCAGATCCCGGCCGGAACCGGCGAATATGTCTCTCGCAGCGGGGCTATTATTCCTCATCATTCAACCCCGCAGATTTAACGCTGCCCCCACCAGCAGTTGCCGCTCCCGTCCCCGCATCGCGCGGCTGTTCCCAATGATGAAATAGTTAAGCTTTTCGCATGGCGCCCCGTTTTCCCTGAGCTGGGAAAGGACATCCCGTCAGAGCAGTCCCGACCCGGCACCATATTCAATGACCTGAACGGCCCGCTGCCTGGCGCCTGCCACATCTGCTCCAACTGTCGGGCGGGCAGTTCCCCGAAGAGGCCTGTCAAAAAGACCCGATCTTCTCAAATGGCATGGTTTTTTCGGCAAAAGGGGCATGGCAAGCACAACAACCATCCCCCAGCCGGACGCGATCGTCGCCCAACCAAAAGACCTCGAACAATTATGTATCAATACAGTCAGGGTGCTCTCCGTGGACGCCGTAGAGAAAGCAAACTCGGGCCACCCCGGGACCCCGATGGACGCCGCCCCGATGGGTCATGTCCTTTGGTCCGAGATCATGCGGTACAACCCGCGCAGCCCCGACTGGGCGAACCGGGACCGCTTCATCCTCTCCTGTGGCCACGCCTGCATGCTCCAATACAGTTATCTTTACCTCACCGGCTATGACCTCACGCTCGACGATATCCGGCAGTTCAGACAATTGCACAGCAAAACGCCCGGACATCCTGAATATGGCCTCACGCCCGGGATCGAAGTAACCACCGGCCCGCTGGGTCAGGGCTTCGCCAACGCCGTGGGTTTTGCCATTGCCCAGCGCCATATGGCCGCCCGCTTCAACAAGCCCGGGTTCGAGCTTTTTAACTATCGTATCTACGGCATCTGCAGCGACGGCGACATGATGGAAGGCGTCAGCTCGGAAGCCGCTTCCATCGCCGGCCACCTCCAACTCGGTAATCTCATCTTCCTTTATGATGACAACCATATTTCCATAGAAGGTAATACGAATATCACCTTCACCGAAGACGTCGCCCAACGATTCGAAGCATATGGCTGGCACGTCCAGACCCTGACGGACGGCAACGACACCGCGGCTATCCGCGACGCGATCCATAACGCGCAGGCAGAGATGACCCGCCCCTCTCTTATCAAGATCAGGACGCATATCGGCTATGGAAGTCCCAACAAGGTGGATACGGCCGGCGCGCATGGATCGCCGTTAGGCGCTGAAGAAGTAAGGTTGGTCAAAAAAGCCTTTGGCTTCAATCCCGACGAATCCTTCATCGTCCCTGAAAAAGTGCTCGAATTCTACAGGTCGGCCGGCGCCAGGAGCGCCACGCTCGAAAAAGAATGGAACAGCCTGATGGACAACTATAAGAAACAATACCCGGACCTGGCCGCCGAATATGACGCGATGCTCCGGGGTAAATTGCCAGACGGCTGGGAGAAAAAGATCCCCGCTTTCCGGCCCGCCGACAGCAAGAACGGTCAGATGTCCACCCGCGTTGCCGCCGGCAAGGTCCAAAACGCTATTGCCGGTCTCTTTCCCCACCTGCTCGGCGGCGCCGCAGACCTGTCTCCCTCTACCGAGACCTACATGAAAGACTATACCGACTTCTCCGCATCCGATCCCGGCGGCAGGAATTTTCACTTCGGCATCCGCGAGCACTCCATGGGCGCCATCATCAACGGCATGGCCCTCACGAAAGGTCTCCTCCCGTTTGGCGCCACCTTCCTGATCTTTTCCGAATACATGCGCCCGCCCATCCGCCTTGCCGCTATCATGAAGATCAAACCCATCCTGGTATATACCCATGATAGCATTGGTCTCGGTGAAGATGGCACCACCCACCAGCCGATCGAACAATTAGCTTCGCTCCGGTCCATCCCCAATATTACCCTCATCAGGCCCGCCGACGCGAACGAGGCGGCAGAGGCCTGGAAAGTCGCTATTCGGCATACCGGCGGTCCGGTGCTCCTCGTCCTGACCAGACAGAACATCCCGATCATCGACCCCGACAGATACAAGCGTACCGGCGACCTCAGCAAAGGAGCCTATATCCTCTCCGAACCGGACAGGTCACCCGAACTGATCCTGATCGGCACCGGCTCCGAAGTAAGCCTGACCCTGCAGGCACAGCAGAAACTAAACGAGAATGGCATCGCAGCGCGTGTCGTCAGCATGCCCTCGTGGGAACTGTTCGATCGTCAGGACGATAGCTACAAGCAAAAGATCCTGCCTAAAGGACTGAAGAAAAGACTGGCCGTTGAAATGGCCTCCCCGCAGGGCTGGAATAAATATGTTACCGACGAAGGGGATATCCTCGGGATTAACCGCTTTGGCGAATCGGCAAAAGCAGAGGACCTGTTGAAGGAATTTGGCTTCACAGTCGACAATGTGGTCAGCCGGGCCAAATCGCTGCTGGGGAGATGATCCATCCTTCGACTACCCTTCCCCGATCATCCCCGCTGACCGGCGCCTCCGGCGATCACTTCACCCGGAGGTTCTCTCGGATGATGTCCCAATATTCCTTTCCATAACCGACAAGAAGTTCGCTGCCGGCAGGAATATGGCGCATCGACTTGATAAATACCTTTTGGCCCTCGATCATATAGGTGCAGTTGTTATTGACCCCATCGGTCCGTACAAGCCCCTTGGCATCATTAGCATATCGCGCAATCGCCGCCCTTGCCGGCCGGGCGTCGATGACGTGGTCCCTGTTGACGTAGTAAATGTACCCGTTCAGGCCTTCCTGACTATCCACTTCCTTCCACCTCGTTACCTTGCCCTTGTATTCTACGATCTTGGTCCCCCGCGGAATATCCCTGGTCGTGAACAGGCCCTTGCCCGCCCCTCTTAATGTAGATCGCTTGACGATCAGCTGCTTTTCCAAAAGTGCCATTCGCAAATATAGGGTCTGCAAATTTTAATCCATGGATTTTACTGACGACGGACCGCAGGGCAGCGCGAAGAAACAGGCGATGCTCGCCGCCATCATTGGCTCCTCCGAAGAGGCCATCATCTGCCGCCACGGCGGCGCCATCCGGGCCGAAAGCATCGAAGGTAAAGCTCCGACTTTTTATTTTTCCTTACCCTTGCCGGAATGACCGTCCTTTTCCGCGTGCTGCGTTCCACCGTGTCCCTTTTCGCCGATCCTCGTTCCGCCGTGTCCCTTTTCGCCGATCCTCGTTCCGCCGTGTCCCTCTCCACCGTGCCTCGGCCGCTCAAGATAATCCAATGCCTCCTCATCTGAGTTGTCCCTGCGCGCCAGTTCTCCCTCATCGAGATCATCCGTAGGATCGGGGTCGCTGAGTTCGGGATCGTTCAACATATCCTTTTCCGCCTGATTGTGTGCGTTTTCCGCCTGATTGTGTGCGTTTTCCGCCTGGGCGTGGGCGTTTTCCGCCTGGGCGTGGGCGTTTTCCGCCTGGGCGTGGGCGTTTTCCGCAGGATCCTGCGCGCTTGAACCCAGGGTCTTTTTCTTTTGATTCTTGTCCTTAGCCATGATCATGTTTTGGTCAATTCGCGCAAAAGCTGGGCCGGATTCCTAATGGCACTAGCTTTGCCCTATCAAACAGACAAAATTTCACTATGGCACTCAAAGAATACAAGAAAAAGCGATCCTTCGCCAACACCCCCGAACCCCGGGGCGGTCGACCTGACCCCAAAACCCTGCAGTTCGTCGTGCAAAAACATGCCGCTTCCCGCCTCCACTATGACTTCCGGCTGGAGATGGACGGTGTTCTGAAGAGCTGGGCGGTCCCCAAAGGCCCGTCCCTCAACCCCGCTGACAAAAGACTGGCTATGGAGGTCGAAGACCATCCCTTTGACTACAAGGACTTCGAAGGCATCATCCCCGCCGGCAACTATGGCGCAGGAACCGTTATGGTCTGGGACGAAGGTACCTACGAGCCCCTCGGAGAAACCAAGGATACGAAAGCCGCCCGCGAGAAAACGCTGCTGAAAGAGCTCCGTGACGGCTCACTCAAATTCCGCCTCAATGGAAAAAAACTGAAGGGAGAATTCGCGCTCGTTCGCACCAAAGGCCGCGGCGAGAACTCCTGGCTCCTCATCAAACATCGCGATCGTTACGCCTCCGAAACCCCCGTCACCGACAAAGACAAATCGGTCATCTCAAAAAAGACACTGGAACAGATCGTCAAAAACCCGAAATCCCCCCATTGGGAAAGTAATCGAAATACGTCCAATTCTAACTATGGCGAATTCGCCGCAGTTAAAAATTCCGCTGGAAACACACCCCCTCGCCTCGCCACCAAACCCAAATCAACCCCAGCCGCGAAAAAGCAAACGCCCGAATCCACAACCTCCAAATCCAACCCAGCCAAATCCCGTCGAACCCCGGCGCCGACTCCGTCCCCGGGCCCAAACCTAACCACCCCGTCCATCCCTTCCTCCGCCCCAAAAAAACCCATCCCCAAAGACCTCTCCCCCATGCTTGCCACGCTCATCGACAAACCTTTCGACGACGCCGGCTGGTCCTACGAAATAAAATGGGACGGCTATCGAGCGCTCGCGTATGTGCAAAAAGGAAAGGTCACCCTCCGCTCCCGCAACAATAAGTCCTTCGAAAAATACTATCCCATCTTCGATGCCCTCAAGACCTGGACCGTCAGCGCCGTCCTCGACGGTGAGATCGTCGTGCTCAACGAAAAAGGCCAGTCCGATTTCGGCGACTTGCAGAACTGGCGCAGCGAAGCCGACGGCCCCCTCATCTACTACGTGTTCGACCTCCTCTGGTTCGAAGGCCACGACCTCACCGGCCAGCCCCTTTCGCTAAGACGCACCCTCCTGCAATCTATTGTCCCCGCCGAAGGCATCATCCGCTACAGCGAAAGTTTTGAGACCGGCGGCAAGAAGTTTTTCGCAAAAGCCCAGCAACTGGGCCTCGAAGGCATCATGGCCAAACGCACCGACAGCGTGTACGCTTCCGGTACCCGCACCCGCGATTGGCTAAAGATCAAAACCGCCAGCCGCCAGGAGGTGGTCATCGGCGGCTTCACCCGCAACGCGGACAGCCCTCGACTTTTCAGCGCGCTACTGGTCGGCGTCTTTGAAAACGGCCGGCTAAGATATACCGGCAAAGTCGGCACCGGCTTCAGCGAACAAATGCAACGCGACATGATGAAACAATTCAAGCCGCTGATCCAAAAGAAATCCCCTTTCATCACCGAACCGGATATCAACCAACCCTCCCGGTTCCGTCCCCATCCCCCGGAAGCAACCGCAACCTGGCTCAAACCGACACTCGTCGGTGAGGTCGCCTTCCGCGAAATAACAACCGACGGCTTGATGCGGCAGCCTTCCTTTGAGGGCATGCGCGTTGACAAAAGTGCAAAGGAGGTCGTCCTCGAAAAACCGGTGTCCGCCATTCCCAACAAGATCATCACCCCTGTCGCCGCCAAAGGAGATCGCGGCACCCTCCTCAATCCAACCGATGAGACCCAGACCCGGCCAATCAACAGTCACGAACTCACTTTTACTCACCTCAGCAAGATCTTCTGGCCAAAAGAGAAATATACCAAGCGCGACCTCCTCAACTATTACTACCAGATCGCTCCCTATATGCTGCCCTGGCTCAGAGACCGGCCGCAATCCCTCAATCGCTTTCCCAATGGCATCACCGGACCTGGCTTCTATCAAAAAAACGTGAGCGGCAAAGTTCCGGACTGGGTCACCACCTTCCCCTATCACAGCGCCGACGATGATGAAGACAAGGAATTCCTCGTCTGCACGGATGAAGCCAGCCTGCTTTATATGGTCTCGCTCGGCTGCATCGAATTAAATCCCTGGAGCAGCCGCGTCACCAAACCGGATAGCCCCGACTGGTGCATCATCGACCTTGACCCCGATAAAAAAACTCCGTTTGATCAGGTGATCAAAGCAGCGCAGGTCACCCGCAAGATTCTCGATGCCGCCGGCGTAACCAGCTGCTGCAAGACCTCCGGCTCGACCGGCCTGCACATCTACTTCCCATTGGGCGCCAAATACACCTACGAACAGTCCAAGGAATTCGCCCGCCTCATCGTTCAGCACGTCCACAACGAGATTCCGGACTTTACCACCATCGAACGCATGACGAGCGCAAGAAAAGGAAGAATGTACCTCGACTTTCTGCAGAACCGGCCACAGGCTACGATCGCCGCGCCTTATTCCGTGCGGCCAAAACCCGGCGCAACCGTATCGGCGCCGCTTCACTGGGAAGAAGTAAAAAAAGGCCTCACGACACAGCTGTTCACCATAAAGAACATGCCTGCACGGGTGATGGAAATGGGTGACCTCTTCAAGCCGGTCCTCGGAAAAGGCATCGACATGGAAAAAGCCTTGAAAAAGCTGAACGCGCTTTGACGCCTATATCACTGCATCTACGAACCGCCGCGAACGAAAAAGAAAAGGTATGCAAGCGGTGCTCGCGCCCAATATCACGACAATCCCGCCCAATAGACCGCGAAACCCGCTGTCAAGCTTGGGGTCGTCGAAACGCGAAAGCCCTGCTGTCTTGAAGATCAGCCAGACCGTTACGGCAATCGCGACCACTTCGAAAAAAATGTCGCCTCGCTTGAACGTCCGCAGAAAGAAGTAGTAGACGATCCCGATGATCAGCAATAGCAAATTGACCACAAAAATAAGCGAGCTGACATTGATCAGCGAAGAGGGCAGATAACCGGTGTAACTCCGGTAGCCGATGTTATAGGCCAGGCAGATGAGCGTGTCGATAATGCCGACAAAAAGCCCCGTCATCATCGCTTTGAAAAAAATGGAATACCGTTCGTTATTCATGTCTTAATTTTTGTACATCCTTTAAGATCCGACGCCCCCTCACCATGATGCGCCGCGTCGACGCCGGCGACTGATAGTCCTGCTCCTTTTGCCGCTGATGACTGTAATATTGCAGGACGGACCGGGCTGTGATCACCCCGATGATCTTCCCGTCCTCAAGGTCGTCCTTCACGGCGATCGTTTCTGTGTTGTATTGCCCCATCATCTCGGCTGCCAGACCGGCATCATCCGAAGCATTACACGCCGGGGAAACAGCGACTACCCCCTCCGCCGGTGTCAGCAGTTCCCGGACTGACACCGCACGCAGCGCATCCGGCTCATAAGTATCCGGCGTCTTCACTCCCCGCCGATTGATCTTCTCCGTCATAATACTTCCCTTCATAAGGAAAAATGAAACGAAGTAGGCCGCCAGACAGGCCCCCAGCAACGGCAGCAAACCATTGATCTGTCCGGTCGTTTCGAGCGCAAAAACGATGGAAGTCAGCCAGGCCCGTGAAGCCCCGGCAAACATCGCCGCCATGCCGATCAGCGCCGCCGTCGCAATATTGATATGACTTAATGGGAACCATTGCAATACCAGCCCGCCCAGGATGGCCCCAAAGGCGCCGCCGATCGTGAACAACGGCGCCAGCGTCCCGCCTGAAGTCCCGCTTCCCAGCGAAATAGACCAGGAAACAAATTTAAGTACCCCCAGCGTGGCGATCACCGCCAATGGGGCAGTACCCCGCAGCAACCATCGGATATTGTCATAGCCAACCCCCATCGTATGCGGTGCAAAATATCCGACCACCCCGATGGCGATCGCGCCGATCGCCGGCCACCACATCCAATGAATAGGAAGGCGGTCAAACATATCCTCTATCCAATATACCGACTTCGATACGAACGCAGCAATGACCCCGATCACCGCGCCCAGGACGACGTATAAAGCCAAAGCACCGGTTTCAGGTACAGGGATCGTAGCCATCCCAAAGACGGGCTGCGTTCCAAAAAGAAGGAAATGCATCCCCGCCCCCGTCACGCATGCCAGTCCAACCGGGATCACCGACCGCGGCGAGAATTCAAAAAGCAGCAGCTCCACTGCCAGCAGTACCGCCGCCAGCGGACTCCCAAAGATCGCCGCCATACCCGCACAAGCCCCGGCCGCCAGCACGATCTTCCGCTCTCCGGGCGAAATATGCATCCATTGCCCTGTCAGGGAACCAAAAGCGCCCCCCGTTGCAATGATCGGCCCTTCCGCCCCGAATGGACCACCCGTACCGATCGAGATCGCCGCCGACAATGGCTTCAGGAAAGTGATCGCAGGCGGTATCCTGCTCTCATCAAGGATGATCTTCTCCATCGCCTCCGGAATACCATGCCCCCCGATCGCCTTGGAACCGAACCGCGCCATCAGCCCCACGATGATTGCCCCAACAACTGGGACCAGTATAACGGCAAGGCCTAAGTGATTACCGGCCGGACCTTCCGGCGATAACGAAAGCCTTCCATAAAAAGCCAGATTTGTAATACCATCGATCAGGTAGACAAGGACTTTAGCCACAATACCGATCAGTATAGCATTCAGGATCACCTGAACGCTGAGATAGAAAACCCGCCGATCTACAGGCATCTTCCTTCGGGCCAACGCTTTCCGATAAAATCCGCTCAGGGATGTAGTGAGAGGGATCGAATTTCCGTCGGTTTTCATGATGCAAAATTATCGCATATGCAACAATTAAGCACCCATGATCCATTAGAAATCAATTAGAATATGACCTAAGTCAAATGAACTTTTCGTTGAAACTCCGCGGCCAACGTCCTCACTACCTGCTCTTTATCCAGGCATTCCTGGTTCACCGCCCGCTTGCCCTCCGGATTTTCCTCCGCCCAATCCGCCATCGCCACAACAGCATCATGCCATTGCCCGATCGCTTCCTGCAGCGCATCGAGATAGTCCGTATTCAGTTTGACCCGTTCGGTAATAGCCGCCGGCAACACCTTCTGCAAATACAGCATGGTCTTTATCTTTTTTCGCGCCTGATGCAGCTCATTCCCGGCGCCGCCCAGCAGGAGACCCGTCCCGATGATCTCGCCGGCATACCAGCGCAGAACCCGACGGGCATGGATCGTCTGCATTTCCGTCTTCAATCGCTTCGACGCCTTCTTCCCTTTCTTTCGGTATTGGTGAATATGCGCCGCGAAGGTATCCCCTGCCGCCTGTATCGACCGCGCTTGCCGGTCCCTGTGCCCCTCCGACAACAAATGCCGCTCCTCCAGGAACCGCACCTGACTGCCTGCATCCCGGATCACCCCCGCCTTCCGGAACATTTGTTTCAATCCGGAGAAATGGGCCGCCGCCCGCTTCCCCGACCTGACCGTCGCCAGCTCAACCAGCGCACGAATCTTTTTGACCTCCAGCCGCAGCCTGTGGAGCGCCTTCTCATCGCGAGATTCATCGAATATAACCAACTCCTGCAGCCACCGCTGCTCCTTTTCAGTCAGGTATTGACGTTGCCTTTTTTTAGTGAGCATGAAAGTTTACTTCCGTTTCCAGGTATTCTCTGTAATGGTGAATATCTTCCTCCACCCGCTGCCGGAATGCCGGCGTCAGCAACTCCGCCATCCGCTCCCCGATCGGCCCCGCCGGAACACCGTACACGATCATGACATCGATCCGCGTACCCTTGCCTGGTGTATCCGAGAAATTAATTTTGCCCGTGTTCCGGATCACCGCCCCCTCCACTGAATTCCAGGACAACTCAGTATCCTTCTCATCCTTGACGATCCTCGCCTCCCAGCGAATATCCCTCTCCGGTATCTTCAGCCGCCACGCCGACGTGCGCTCATCCAGCTCATCGATATGATCCAAATGCCGCATGAACAGCGGCCAATTTTCCAGCCGGCGCCAGAAGGCATACACCTCCGCCCTCGGCCTGCTCACCACGACATGAGTCCTCACTTTGAGCTCGCCGCCCCGCGTCACGCTACGCCGCCCCGACATCACATCGTACACAGCGCAATGTCCGGATATCGCCCGGTACAGCAGGTATCCGCCGCCCATCAGCAATAAAGTGTTGACTGTATGCTTCTTAGTCGTAGCATAGATCAGCAGTGACCCCGCCAGGGCGCTCAACAGCCGCTCCGGGTCACCCACGTTCACTTCCGGTTTTTCAATTTTCGAAGCCGTTCGCATATGATCGCTTTTCCGTTACCCGATGCAAATAGTGCGCCCCTTTCGACCCTCGCCGATCCCGCCCCCCGTGCGCCCCTTTCGA
>Ga0210383_10000076_pt1 | contig 106108 bp, 91 predicted proteins | sample IncBWC14OmetaG_FD_160072 | JGI IMG/M metagenome (GOLD analysis project Ga0210383, IMG submission 160072) | Forest soil microbial communities from Barre Woods Harvard Forest LTER site, Petersham, Massachusetts, United States - Inc-BW-C-14-O ...
CGAAACTTCGATCCGATGCCGTCCGCGAATCATTGAAGTACTCCTCAACGGCGGTCGCTGTGCTCGGGGGAAAATCACCTTCAGTCCGACACCATTCGCCCAAGGTGCGTGTGTCTACGTAGGCCGCGAGACCACCGGAGCAGAAGGCCATCGGCGCACCAGGCAGCACTCTCCACCGGCGGCCGCTCGGGTCATGGGTTTCGTGAGGCACGCCGAGCGCAAGCGGCACAAGAGAATCGTCCCGCTGTCCGAGAGTCCCGCTCACCGTTGTTGTAGAGAGTTCCCTTTCCAAGACCAGCAGACCCCTGAGTGCACGAAGGTCCGTTTCAGCGGCGGCAAATCTTAACGAGTCCTTCACTTCGGCGATCTTTTTATCGTCGAGCCGATCCGACGGAATGAATTGCATAACGTTCGCCGCGTAGATGACATCCGGTGAAGCAGCATCGAATTTCTTGGCCAGTTTCGCCGCTCCCCCCAGAACAATGCGGATCGCCTCCTCGACTGCGCCAGCCGTGATCTCGGTTTTCGAATTGATGATCTCCCACCAAGCTTCTCCGCATTCCCAGAATATCTCTCGGAACGTGAAGAGGAAGTCAGTCGGAGGTATGGTGCGTATCAATATCCCCAGTTCATCAGAACGTTGATCAAGACGGGCTTCCGACTCTCGTCTGTCTATTTCCGAGGTGCGTTGGCCGACGAAAAAGAGGAGCGTCGCTGAAAGCGCGGAACCCCAGAACAGCATTGCGGGACCAGAAAGAGGGCCATGACCAAGTACAAATGGAAAGGCCGTCTTGATATTGTCCGTGTACAGCGATCCGAAGAGTCCAGCAACTAAGCCGAGGGCTGTCACGAGCGTCGCTGAAAATGCGGTCCTGGGAAATCGCTGAAGACGCTCGATGAACCCACCGTCGGTCGCTGTTCGCAGCCGCCACATCCACCGGTTTTGTATCATCGCCGTTCTAGCGTCAAGGTACGGACCGCGAGGATCCTCTCGTCGCGGAGAATCCAAAGGTAGCGAATCGGAGGTTTGGATTGGTTCCAAGCGAAGAACGGGACAGACATACCGGCCGGCATGCGATACGATGCTGCTGAGGTTCAAGAGTTAGCTAGAGATCACATCGAAGCAGATCAGACGCAAATCGTCGCCGGAGATCGAGGGCGCAGGCTCTTGGGTTGTCGGCTGATTGGCTGCTGGTTCACCGAATCGGGCGCGAATTTCCTCGATCGCGCCAAGTAGCGGCATGATGTTCCCGCCTTGTTGAAATTCTTTGAAGGCATCGCGCAAGCGGTTCGCTTGCGTCTTGCGCATTGGAAGGCTAACGAACTTGATGGCTGCGACAGCACGCGCACGATCAACGTCTGGATGACTCAAGAATCCTTGAATCGCTGTTGCGACGGTCTGTTGGATCGGATCGATTGAACGCGGCGCCGCCTCGCGAGCCTTCTGCTCCTCCACCGAACTCAGAATGCTTGCGATCACTTTTTCCTGAAAGTCGAAGACTGAACCGAAGACGTCGGGATCGACAACTCGCGGCGTGTCCCTCTCGCAGGCGATCAGGTTGGCGATCAGATAGCGGTTGTCGACGATGCCTCCATTCTTGAGGTCGTAGTATTTCCAAAAATGGAACCGGGCGCCGTCGCGGGGGCGAGCCTGAAAGTAGAAGAACACCCCTTTCGCTCCGGGCCGAACAAGTCCCGAGTGGATGCCGTCGGGCAGCGCGTCCAGCGCTTCTCGTCCACCGCCGTCAAGCAACTCACGCAACTGCTTTAACAGGAACTCATTGCTAGCAAGCTCCGAGAATTGCTCCTCTTCCTCGATCACCGAGCCGTCCTCGTCGCGAATGCGGCGCAGCGTGTTGAAGTTCCGAGGATGAACGCTCTCGCCCAGGATGCTCGCGTCCAGAAAACCCGTTGCGTCGATCGCGGCGATTTTGTCGGAGAGGCTCTCCACCAAGCCCAACAACCGCTCCAGTCCCTCGTCAGGGAACATATTGTAAATCCAGAGGCGATCGAAATCGGTCCCGATGCGATCGATACGCCCAGCCCGCTGCACCATCCGGGTTGGATTCCAATGCAAATCGTAGTTAATGAGGTAACCGCAGTCCTGAAGATTCTGGCCCTCCGAGAGCACGTCGGTGGAGATGAGAATATCGATCTCTTTATCCTCGGCGACCAGCTCGGTTGCTTTATTCGCCTTCGGCGCGAAGCTCTTCACAATTCTGGAGCGCTCGCGCGCATCCGCGCCGCTGTCCATGCGCCTGATGGTGACGGCGTCCAGTTCCTTTTGGAACGCGGCCGCGTTCGGGTTGTCCAGGTTGCCGATCTGACTGTAGAGGTAGCGCGCGGTGTCCTTGTAGTAACTGAAGATGAGAACCTTCTTGCCGCGCAGTTCGCCCGTGAGGATTTCCTTCAGCTTCGCGAGCTTGGCGTCGTCCTTGGGCCGGATATCTTTGACGCGCTGCCAGATGTCCGACAGCACCTGAACGTCATGTTGAAGATCCTCATGGAGGCGCCGCAGGTCATACTTGGTATGATCCACGGTCTCCATTTGTTCGAGTGCCCGACGCGCTTCATCGTTCGCGTCCATTTCGTCAGCGAGCGAGCGTGGTGTTGCATCGTCTTCTTCATTCTCAGAGGCCAGAAACCGCATCGCGCGATGAAAATCGGTGCTTCGCAGCAGCCGCTTATCGAGGATGAAGGACTCAAAAGTCTTGAGGAACGCTAACGCTCTCCTGACGCTGATCCGAAACGCGTCAACGCTCGACTCGAATCGCTTGAGATAGCGGCTCTTGAAGATTCCTACCAGTGCCTGCTCGCGGCCGGCTTCGAACTTGTCAACCTCGACCTCCTTCTTCTTGTAGGCTTCGAGATTGTAGGGCGCGAGTCTCAGGCTCCCGACGCCAGAAACGATTTCGTCATAAATTCCTGCATACGTCGATTCGAGATCGTAGCGAATGGTTTTGAGGCGTCGCTCTGGAAAGTGCACCTTCTTTCCGCCGATAGTCGCGTCCGGGTAGGCCGTGCGGATGAACGCTCGGGTGCGCCGGATGACCACCTCTTCGAGGAGGTTGAACAGCGCGAAGGCGCCGTCGCGAAGTCGCGTCGAGCGCCGAGCCGAAAGAAAGTACTTGTACAGGTCCCCGATTCCGCTCGCAGAGAAATAGCTCCGGTCCCCTCCGGTCACGAGAGAAAGCTGGTTGTACAGGTCCATGAGATCGTTGTTGATCGGGGTCGCAGTGAGCAAGATCACCTTTTTGCGAGCACCCTCGCGGCCTCTCCCCCCGTTCGCGCCAAGGACGCTCTCAATCGCGGCATATCGTTGGGACGAGGGATTCCGGAAATTGTGCGACTCATCGATAAGAACCACATCCGCATCGGCCCACGAACTCGGATCAAATCCGTCGCGCCCCAACTCCTCTTGGGAAAGCACCGTTGCGGAGATGGTTGCCTCGCGCAGCTCCGTTTCCCACATATCCCGAAGGCTCGCCGGGCAGACTACGACTGCCTTCTGCCGCATGTGGTAAGCGAAGTCTTCGAGCAGTTTTTTGCCGATCCAGGTCTTCCCTAGTCCGACAGAGTCAGCGATCATCACGCCGTCGAACCGCGATAGAATCTTGCGTGCTTTCTTGACTGCGTCTTCCTGGAACTCCGCCAGGTCGATTGCCGATCGCGTCGGGCCAGGTTGCTCCTCGCCGAGCTCATCCTTGAAATACTCGAATAGCGCCTTCATGTAGACTTGGTGCGGCGTGTACTCGGTACGGCCGAATTTCGAGGCATCGAGCAGCGCGATGAGCTCCTGCTTGAAGTCGCGGCTGTCGTTCCAATTGCGCTCGTACCATGCTTCGAGATCGATGATTGCTCGAGCCCCGACCTCGCTCTTCAGAAGTTGTCGGTTTACTGGGGTGATACGTTCGCTCGGGCGCGAATCGCTCAGCCACGACACGGCACGCGCGGCGTCGGGGTCATCGACCCCGGCAGGATCGAGCAGCACCTGATGAGTGAGATTCAGTTCGCGATTCGAGGTCAGGCCGGGAACCGTGAAATTGGAGGACCCGACGATGGCGAGGATCGGACGGAATCGGTCAAAAAGCATCTGTTGGCCCGGACGGTCAGAATAAAATAGCCAGCATTTTGCATGGAGGAAGCCTTTGTCGTGTAGGCGCACCATTACGGAATCGCGCCGCAAGTACCCGATCAAGTCCTCGACGAGCCGGAGCGTTTTTTCATCGAACGGCAGCGCTTCGAGGTCGCGCCGGATCAAACCCTTGATCGCGCCGGAATCCGGACGCAGACCGATCTGCTCGCCCGTCGTGGGCTCAGCTCCAAGGATCAACCGAAGATTGCCGAGGTTAAGCAACCCCTTCTGAATGAGCCCGAAACCGCCAACCGTAAAATAAGCGGTCGCCACGTCGAGAGACTCGGCCCCATGCTCGGCAAGCAACGCAACAAGCACGTCCGCAAGTTGATGCGTTTGATTGTCTATGACGTATGGAAGCTGCATCACTACAACACGATAGTACTGTTCGTGCGACCTAGGATCATCGGTTCACGTTCTCCTCGACGGTGCGATCGAATAGCTCGTATCGTCCCGCGCGCGTGGCTTCTAACACTTTGATGGGATCACGTAGTGGTTCCGTGGTGTGCAACAACTTTCTCTCTTCCGGGGTCAGGCTGTATGCATCTTCGACCAACCCTGCAAGATCGCGTTCTTCGTTCAATTGGAGCGTTAGTAAGCGTTCAAAACCAGCGTTCGTGCTCGTTTGCATCTTCTGGAGCTCTGAGCTCAAACTCGAGGAGAGCACTTTCTTTGTGGTCTTTTGGATCATGCGCAGAAACTTGTCGTCTAAGTGGTGAAGCCAAAGGAGTGAGCGCCGGTCTATCTCTTCGGACTGAGTGAGTTCCTTGATCCGGCTGACGGTGAGTTCCTCAAGCCGGTGGCGTTCGTCAGTAACGGTCAGGAGCCTGCTTACACTTCCTACAATACACGTTCTGAGTTTGCCCTCGGGCAGAAGCACACGAACCTCTTCCATGATGTAGGCGCGCGCCCTTAAGGCTTCGTCCTTAGCGTGTGGCAAAATCCGGGTTAGAACCCACCACATGAGTGGAGAGTTTAGAACCGCGAGAAGCCCCTCATCGCTAGATGGGAGAATGTACGCGGTCGCATCCGGATAAGAGCGGTCTAAATCCAGTGCGAACCTGCAATGAAACTGTATGTCTTGGTAGACAATCTTGGGTTGATCGCATATACGGACCAACTCTTCGTATGGGTTGTCCTGTAGTTCGTACCATTGGTAAGTTCCTGGCTTGCGGCCTAGCCACTGACCGTCTTCAGAGGTCCAGGTTTCGGGCTTTGATTCCAGTAGTCCACGAAACCGGGCTAGATGGCTTCTTATTGACGGATACCGGTCAATGTTTATTCCGTGGCGGGCGACGATGGCGTACATCTCAGAGTGCCGTGGCTGCCAACGATCTATATCTCTACCGCGCAATAGGGGTTTGATGATTTCCTGCGCGCTAGAGTCGTCTTTGATCAACTGCTGCATCGTTGCGCGATCGATATAGAAGGCTTCATTCAAGCCCGATACCGTCCCGCGATAGGGTTTCGCCCCCAAATCACGCAGCATCGTGCCGGTTGCCCGAAGCCTCTCGAGGAGAGCATGCGCAGCGGGCGGTTCTAGACTCCATTCGCGTTCACTTAGAAACCGCGTCGGGATAGCGAGACGTTTTGAAGCTATGTACGGGCCTATAGGCAGGTCGGGGGAGTATTCGTCTCTTGGAAAATCGCAGACTTCGACTTGTTCGTTCTCTGGCACTTTGTCCAGCGCAGTAAGGATCTGTAGGCGCTTGGCCAAGATGGGAACACAGGGGAATGTATCAGCATCGGGGAAAATCGGAGCGTGGCCAAAGTCCACAATACTGATGGGACGAGCAACCCTGAGCAAGAAGGATCGGAGCTTCCGCCCATACTCTACGCGGAGCCACTTGTTGGCCACTATTAGACCTGCCAAGCGGCCGGGCCGAAGCAGCTGAATTTCACGATGCAGGAAAAACACATACAGGTCGTTCGTCGCGTCGAAGGTGTCGGCGAATTGTGAGGCAAAGTACCGTTTGTCTTCTTTGAGCGTCTCCTGCCTCACATAGGGCGGATTTCCAATAACGGCGTCGAACCCTCCCTCTTCCAGACGCTCGACGGTGTGCTCCGTACCTCGACGCGGTCCATAAAAGACCTCGGGAAATTCAAGGTCCCAATGAAAGAAAAATCGGTTCTTTGACAATAACGAGGACTGCTCGACGATCTCGCGCTCCTCTCTGGTGAGCGCCGAAATCGTTTTCTTCAGTTCCTCGTCCCGTCGCCTAGCCACTGTGTCGGCCCTACCACTGCCAAGAAAAGCAATCTCTCGGCTCTCGACGGCCTGCTTGCCTTTGGCTCCTCGCTTGACAGAAGGTCGGTGAAACCATTGGCTCGTGTATATGTCCAGCAATCGCTTAAACGATACGAGCGACTGTGAGGCCTTTTGGTATTCACTCTTTGATTCGTCTACTTGTGCGGTAGTTACGTCCGACAGCTCGCCAACGTGACGCATCAGTTCCGTAGCGAGCAAGAGTCCTGCGAAATGACTGCCGAACAATCTGGTCTGACCGCTTGGCCCGCCATGAAGCGCTTTCTCCACTTCCGCTGCGGTGACTCCGATCAACGAGTTGCCGCATCGCAAATGATGGTCAAGGAAGGAAAGCGGAGCGCCCAGAGTGAAGCAGTGCAGCCACAAAGAGACCTTGGCCAGCTCGACGGCCATTGGGTTTAGGTCCACCCCGTAGATGCAGCGCTTGAGTACATGACGCTTGAGCAGGTTCACGTCAGTCAGACGGCGGTGGTCGATTGTTATCCCTTGCTCGTCCATCTCTTCGAGGATCGTCCCGCGTACCATTTCCAAATGCGCGGCGACGGGATTCCAGGGGAAAGAGTTCAGGAAGTCCAAGGCCTTATCAGTGATGTAGTCGACAGTCTCGACCAAGAAATGTCCGGAGCCCATTGCGGGGTCGAGTATCTTGAGGTCGAAAAGTTCGTTGACTAGCTCGCGCCAGCGATTCTCGACAGCCGGTCCGGTTTCATACTTGGCGGGCTTTTCTCCTTTCGCCCTTGCCGCCTGTACGGAGTCGCGATGCCATCGCTCAGCCTCGCGAAGTCGCTGCCGCATGGCATTGAATTTTTCGTGTACTACAGGACCGACGGCTTGCTCGACAATGTAGTTCACGATGTGGTCAGGCGTGTAGTAGGATCCGCTTGTTTTGCGCTCACCCTTGTCGTTTTCGAGATAGACCTCGCCCTTCTTCACGATTCGTTCCTGACTCTCGGCGCGTTCGCGTTCGCGCTCGTCGAGGTCTTTGAACGAAACGTAAATCTCGCGTCCCTTTTCTTTGACGATCGCATTCTTTTCTTCCGCGATACGGAGCCTGAATTCGAGCAGACCCTCGTATATTGAGCCGAGCTGGCGGACGCCGAGCGACTTGAAGTCGATGGCAACGAGTTGATGACTCTTGGGGTCTTCGTCGCGAGCTAGTAAATCGAGGGCTTGCGCGAAAAATAGGTCCGGTACTTTGTGCTCGGCGAGGAAGCGAGCGGCGGCAGCCTCGGCATTTTCATCATCCGCGCGAGGTTTGCTGATAAACAAGCCGCCGTTATAGGCCGGCACGTTGAGATCCGCGTCTCCCCGATCGATTACTCCGAAGAGCCGCGACAGCCTGTCGTAAAGAGCATGGCTGTCGGAGCGATAGTGCTTCTTTAGTTTTCCAGGGACCGCGTCAAGCAAGGGACCAGCGGCGTCACCGATCTCTCGCTTGATCGCTGTGATGCTGACGCCAGAGTATTCGAGCGTTTCGCGTACGGGCAGCAGGTCACGCGCCTCGGCATAAAGCAGGAAGAGCAGCCTATAGAGCAAAGTGAGGACGCCTTGGAAGATCGAATCGAGACGTTCTTGGGAAAGCGCGTTGGTCTGCTCTTCCCGGTCGCGGATGTTTGCGACGAACCCTTCGGCGAGCAGCCGAAAAATCTGCTCGAATACTCGCTCCTTGAGACTTTCACCCAACTCGGCGGCATATTGCTGACTGCCGTCGAATAGCCGGTCGAGCAAAGAGCGCGGCTTGGCCTCGCCCCCTGACGAGATGCGCTCGAACGACTGGCGGCGGAAGAGCAACCAGAAGTAACGGAATCCTTCGGCTGGACCGGAGGGATGGAGCGCGATCTGTCCCGACGCCTCGTCGAGTTCGATTTCGTAATAGTTGCTGGCCCGTGATTGGGCGCGTGGCGAATAGAGACGCCAGAGCCTGCCGTTTGTCACGACTATCCAGGGAGCCTCGGCTTTCTCAAGCAAGCTGACGACTCTCTGGCCAGGATTGTGATCGGGCGTCTCTGCGTCGCGCTTGTCGTCCTTGCCGTCGAGGAACCGATCCCAAGGATAGGCAAGGCAGAGAGCGAGCGGTTCATCGCCATTGGAAGCGTACAGGCGATAATCTGGTTCGGCGGGATCGGGGGTCTTTGCTCCGGCTTTGATCTTGAAACCCAGCTCGCTGAGGACCGGTTCGAGCAGCCCGCTTAGTAAGGACTCTTTCGTTTTTCCTGTAAGGCCCGAAAGCGCGCTTGCGTATATGTCGTGCAGGCGCTTGTAAGCAGGTTTTGGATCTTCCGTCCATTCGGGGAAATCAACGGGAGAGTTCGGCAACCGCTCCTTGAGAAAATAGTCGGAGAAGAGGGCGCGATTGTTGAAATGGTCTTCGGACCAGTAAGCAACGCTGTAAGCAGCGAGGAGCTTTTCGTACTGCGCGAAGGGGTCGGCCTCGGTCCAGGTGAATCGGCGCAGGACGCGAAGCTGGACACGCTCGGGCTTGAGACGTTCGACACTGACAGTCCGCGGTCGGACCTTGGGTTGTGGCGTGCCGATGGTCGAAGCTTGCGCGTCAGCGGGAATTCTCTCGACGAAAACAAAATCGAGGCGGTCAAAATTGGCGGTCAGAACCAGCAGAAAATTGCCGGCCCGGCTGCGAAAGATCGTGGCGAGCGCACGAGCGTCAGCGACCGTCACGCTGACGAGCTGAAACAAATAGACCTGAAAGAAGCCTTCGTCGTCAGCGATCAGTTCGATCTTCTTAATCCGACGAAGGAGCGTCTCGGCCGTGATGCCGAGGTTACCCGGCGACTGCACGGTGCGAGCGTTGGTGTCGTAGCCAAGACGACTGAAAAGCGCGGCGACGCCATCTGCGTCGCTTAGCGCTTGGATATCAGCGTAGCCGAGTTCGATGTCGTGTGAATGTTGCGGCTCCAAGACCCAACCCGATCAGACGGATGCATCCGCACCGGCATCACGGCCGGTTAAGTCCTTCCAGTTATCCGTTACGAATCGGCTGAGGCGTAGCAGCCGCGCCAGAGCCTCGTGCGCTTCCAGTTCGGAGATATCAGAGGGCTGGCCGTGGGATGCGGAGTCTCGCCAGTAGCTCAACACTTCGAAGACATTTTTGAAACGTGCTTCCAATTTGTGTGTGGCGGTGCCGAAGATCAATTTCATCGCTTCGCGTCGTCCGTCTCGCCCCTCATACTTTCTCAACACGAGATCTTCATCGTGTGTTTTTGCGATCGCAACCGCAAGAAGTGCCGACTCAGCTGCGGCGCCACACATCGCGCAACAAGCAATATACGCGGTGGATTTATAGCACTTCGCCGCCTCGTGAGAGCGTTGCAAGAAGCCTGAGCCCAGTGGTGCGCTTCTGTTGGCGAGCACCTGAATGTATCGGTCCGGATCGGTTGGAAAGAAGCCTTCAGCATCCCACTCGGCGAGCCATCTGCGCCCGTACCCGGTCAGAGAGTAGCCGTCGCCAGATTCGGGACCCGCAGTCATTTGCCCTTTCGGACACCATGCGCTCGGCCGGAAGATTCCCATCCGGCATAGCTGCCATGCGGCGTCATAGAATGCCAGGTAGATCGCTTCCGACTCTTGCCGGTGCGCGAGCGTCGCGTCGCGGATAACCCTCGCACAGAATTCGTTCACCACGTTCGGCATATAGATGCCGAAGTTAGTATTCCCTCTGTATCCGTCAGGATTTTGTTTCAGAGACGCAAGCAAAAACTCGAGCGCGTCGTCAGCATCTAGCGAATCTACTGCGCTCATGATTCAGAGTCGCATCGACACCAGGCGGTTTGCAAATAAGAAGTTCGCGTCCCGATTTTGAGGCCAAAGGGCTTTCCATGGCAGCTAACCCGCGTCATCGCGACCGCGATGCTTACCTATCCTTTATTTGCTTTCCGCCGGATGCCGCGTTCGGGTGACCAAGTGCCGCGATGGCGATTCCCCATGTCTCGATGCTGATGCGGCGCGATGACGGATCGTCTGAACGGATCACTCGCGGTAGCTCTACGCCGAACTGCTCGCGCGCCCACGCCCGTTGCTGCGGCGTCAGCCGGGTTACACCCGGCACGACGTCAGTGCATTGGAGCCGCGGCCGGCGCCGCAGTGGTAGGTTCATATACAACCACTCCCAGGAGGCATCGTATTTGGGCGACCGTTGACGCTCAGCTTCCCAGAACTCCTCCGGATGACTGTCCAACTTGCCACTCCGAGTCCGGCCTGGCGGGATCTCCAGGTGAAGCATCTCGTGAAAGACCATCGTGACGAATACATCTTCGGGCACATCCGTGGCATTGAGAACATTGTGAATCTGAATGCGTCGCGACGCGGGGGAGATCCAAGCAAGGGTCCGCTGCTTAACGAAGCACCACTCGATGTCGTCAAAGGCGTGCCGGAAGAACTCCGCAGATACCTTCTGCACGATGTCGTCGAGATTGCGGTACGGCAACTGTGGTTGCAAAAAGCCGGCCCTTCCCCCTCGTGAGCGATGCTTGCCTTGCTCTCGCATACCTCACACGGCCGACCACCACAAAGCTCGTGTTTTCATTTGGCCTTTGAGCCGGCTGAGACGGTCCGATTGAAGTCTCATCGCGCTCGGTTTACAAGTAGTAGCGGAGTCTCATGTGAAGCGATCACGCAGACAGCGCGCTGCAAGCAAGGCCGCTTTCGCGCTTGCCGCGAAACTATCGCCAGAGCAGCGGAAGTACCGCGCTCAGCGCGCCGCGCTGGCCAGATACGACCGGCCAGCCTTCGAAGCGCTGAAGGCCAACGAGGCAAAGCGCGACGCCGTGTCAGCGCAAGAACAAGCCGCCGCTCAGGCCGCGAACGGAGCGCTAGAAGAATTCGGCGTGTACTTGTCGAATCGAGCAGAACTCGCGCTGCGCTCCGCGCTGCACTTGGGCGCCATACCTTATGTGAATCCGGCAGATAGTGAGCTTTGGGTCCTGCACAACGCCCGCCTTTCTCCTTCGGTCCTCCGAGACCTGCAGGAGACCCACAAGGAAATCATCAATGTGCTTGCGAGATGCTCGCGCTCCTTTCAGGGGAAAAGTCGCTGATTAACGCCAGTTTGAACAGCAAGAACAGTTTCCTAAAAACCCTTGATTTCATTGGATCTGCCATATTTCTTCAGCGCGACGGGTGATCCATCCAGCCTCCCCTGCTCGTGCGAGGCGACAGCCATGAAAACCCTTGATAAATCGAGGGTCGGAAACGGCGCGCCGACAGCGACGATCGGCTTGCGGCCTGCCCGCGAGGCAAGGCGGCGCCATGGGAATCCGATGGCGACGGTTCACATTTTTGAGGCCAGTGCCGAGCGCGAGTACTTCGGAATTTCGGCACCGCGGCTTGAGCCATCGCCGGATGATTCATGTTCGGCGTCTTCACGATCTGGAGAGCCCATAAGAGTGCGAACAGTTCAGTATGCCAAAGCCTCGGAAATCCGAGGTGTCGATCGTGAACCGCTCGATCGCGCGGATGACGTTGAGCGCGTGAAAGTGAGCGGAGTTGCGGCGCCAGTTCTCGCGGTTACGTTCTTCTCAATTCATGCCCGATGTAGTCGGCAAAGTGGTCAACCGCTTCGTAGAAGTCGTAAAGAGTTGGATCGTCGATCATAGCAATGTTTCTCCATTGTCAGGCCAAGTCGTCGGACAGTCGGGTGATAGTGGGGTAACCGTGGTAACAGGCTGAAATTCGCTAAGTTTTCCTGCCTTTTGTGGCTCGTGTATCTGTTACCCACCGCAGCGGTAGAAGGGTGACAGTGAGTAACAGTCCCGACTCCCGCCGTGAGCAGTTACCCTCCTGTCACGCAACCGCCTTTCATTCGGGTAACGGCCCTTGGTCGAGGAAAAGGCCATGTTTTATTGAGATTTTCGCGAATGTTACCCAGTTACCCAATGTCACCTATATCTTCAGGTAACAAGACACCGAAGGCAGCAATCTTTTTCATCCCGCTTCACCCCTCCTCGCCAGGCTCTCGGACTGTGTCGGCGAGAAAGCACGGCAGGATGTGGTAGATGCGCTTGGGCCCGATGCCGGGCAATCGGTGCACGCTTTGCGGTTTCCTGCACGTCGGGTCAGGCCGGAGCCAGCCGCGGTCCATCAGCTCGCGGGCGATCAGACCGGGATCAAACCCCGAGCAAACTTCGGCCTTCCAGACCTGTGGAAAAATGTAGAAATGGTTGCCAGAGCCTGCCGCGCCACTTTCCCTGAAGCCTGCTCGGTTGATCACAAGGCTTCTATCTTCCGACCCGGCGGACTCAAACACGCCGAATCGCGATTGTCCGTGCAGTTCGAGAAACTTTCTGACCTGAGCAACGCCATCCGCAATCTCTGCGGGGCCGCTGCCGCCGCGAGCGTCGATCCAAGCTTCAAAACACTTCCTAGCGGCCTGCTCCGCTTCGCCCTTTGACCAAGGGACCACATCGAGCTCGATCGCGAGCTCGCCTCCGGCGCTAACCAGCCCGAAGCGGGCTGCGGCGCGTCGCACTTGCCCGTCCGCCGCCGCCGGGCAATATCTAACGAGGAAGGCGTCGCGATACTTTCTGGCCGTTTCGGCATAGCGAGCAGCCCGCCGCGTGATCTCGCTCAGGAAAACCCGAAAAGGGGTCCCATAAGCCTCGCTGGTAACTTGCCTGAGACGGTCCGCGAAAATTTGCCCATTTCGAAACTCGTGCAGATCCTCGAAGAGCCCGATTCCGGCGCCGGCGTCAGCCGGTATGTCCACAATTCGCACTTCCTGCCCGGCCGTAACGCGCGCGCGCGGATCCTCCCGAATTTTATCGGCGAGTGAAATCTCCCCCGATGAGAGGAACAGTAGTCGCCAGCTTGCCGGCGGCCGTCCCGAGCCATCGCGGCGCGCGCGACTCTTGCCTTGGCCATTGGCAAGCATGTAAGCAACTTGGCCCGCCTCGCGTGCAGAGACTTGTGAGATCTCATCGAGGCAGAGCAGTGAATCCGAATGCGAGGCCGCGACACTCTCCAAGCCGTTGGCGGTGGCTCGCCATTGCACGAGGCAGCCGAGAGGCGATTCATCGCCATCCGATACCGAGCCTGCGACTCGCAACGCCGTGGTCTTGCCAATGGAGGAACTGTGTCGAAAATGGAACCCGCCGCTTTCATCACCTGTGAGATAAATTAACGGCGCGGCGAATGCGCATGATACCGCGAACACCAAGCGCGAGTTGCCGACACACATGCTTCCAACTTTGTCGCGCCATTCATCGATCGTCCCCTTAGTCTTAAACGAACGCTCAGTTGGATATGCGGTCTGGTAGATAATCTTTTCTGATTGAGGATCGCCCAATGCCGTATCCGGCAAAACAAAAGCCGGGCCATGCCAGCCGAGCCTCGCCACAGCACGAGCGCGAACAGGTGACATCGTACTGCAGATGTACTGGTGCAGGCGGTCGCGTGCCTTCTTGCCTGGCTCCATGGTCATGCCGCGCGATAAAAGCTGAGCGCGATAGTCGATGCCGTCACCTGCCAGCAGCTCCATTGGCATTGCCCATTCATGCTCGCCACCATCGCCGTCGCGCAGGCGTAGGAGTCGTCCCCAGTCTTGGCCCTCGTGGTTTCGAGTCACCGCGGCGACTTCGAGGTAGCTACAGATCGGCATCCACTCGGTTTGGTCGCCGCTATCGCGTTCCTCGGCGAATTCTACGGCTTTGTCCGTCAGTCGGAACGGGAATCGCACGCCCGACTTTTCGGTCCCCGCAGGAAATGAGCCACTTTCGCAGCCGTAGCCCCCGCTTGCGAGTTGCCTTGCAGCGGCGGGGAAATCGCCGCCATGTTCGAGTAGGGCAAGCGCGGCAAATTTCGTGTAGGCGCGGTCCGGCTCAAACGGGGAAGCGTTGCTGGAGAATACATACAGCAGATCGCTGCTCCCATAGTTGGTGGTGGCGCTGTGGCCGATTTCCTTCTTGCCGGGACGCCGCCAGAAGCCCACGCCGTTTAATGTGCGGAGTTCCCGCCAGCCGTGGCGCTCGAGGAGTTCACGCCAAGATGTGCGCCGATTGAAATCATCGCCCGGACGAGTGCCTGCGGCACGGCCGGGCTGTCCATCAGCGCGCGGGCCATCGATCGCTGGTACATGAGCCTCAAGCTCTCCGGTAATCGGTGGCATTTGGTCGAAGGCGCGTGCCAATTCGTGCAGGCGGAGATGTTCCTCGTCGGTCAGCATCGGGATGTGATCGAAACTGCCACTAATCAACTTGTAGGAGTTCCCGCTAGGATGACATTGTGGTGGCGAGCCGATGGTCAGCGCGTAGCCACCCTCGCCGCGGGTTTCAATCAACGTCTTGTGGCCATGGGGATTATCGGGCTGCGGGTCTGGTCGCTGCGCCAGCTTGAGGTTGCCGGGTGGAGGCGTGGCCACCCGATAAAGCAGATGACGGCCCCCGTGTGGGGTCTCGACCAGAGGCGCATCGACCAGTTTTGGTATTGCTTCGAAAACTTGCTGCTTGAACTTGGACCATATCTCGTGGTCGTAGTCGTCAACATCCAAAAGTTCGGCATTGCCGGAAACTTTACCCAGGACGATCGCGATTCCGGGCGCGACGCGCTTGCCGAACCAGAGCCTGATCGTGCACTCGTCCGCTGGTCGGGATTGAAATTTCTTCCACTTTTTGAGGGCGGGTGCCTTGGAGCCGTCACGGCGAATCGCAATAATGCTGAACCCTGCTCGGCGAAGCGCAAAAGCGACATTCAAGACGGCAGCCGTGGCGCCGGTTCTATCGTCGCTCGATCCGTTGCTGTCCCCGTCATCACGGCTTAGAATCGGATTGTCGTCAGCTTTTCTTTCTTGCGCCTCGGTTTCCGCCGGGGCGCTTTCGTTTGTACGCATCGGGGCCTCCCCTGAAATTTGAGGAATTCCGACCCGACCCGACCCGCCCGGCATTAGCAAGATTCCGCTAATCAGCGCTTTGCTGCGCGTCGCGCAAATATCGGCGAAGTTCCTCGGCAGCGATCAACACGCGCCTGCCGACCCTGGCAGGAGTGATTCGCTTGCGTTGGATTTCGAGCCGGATGAAACCTGGCGAGACACCGAGCAGCGATGCAGCTTCCTTGACACCGTGAGCCGCCTTCACATTCACAGGCATCGTAATGGCTTCGCTCATCTTCCTTGACCTCCTTTTGAAAGTGATGGTATAAGAAATAGCGATGTGTGAGTGTGAATTGCAATGAATCGGGTCGCGACTCGAGATTTTGATACAGCTCAACCAAGGCATTACAAAGCTTTTCATGCGGCTAATTTTCAGCGCTTTATCGAGCTCGCGAACTGTCTTCCAACGGATGCGCCGGACCAGCCGGAACAGGAGGCGATCGCCGAGTTTGGAGCAAATGTCGTCGAGAAGTTTTGCAGCCAGGAAGCTCTTTTAGGCGGCAGAAGAGGGAGAACCTTCAGCGAATGGAACCAGGTGGTGCAGCGTAAAAAATCCTCATCGTCTCGGGCAAAGATAATGCCGGCGCTTCGGCGGCGTACAAGGAAAGCTTGGAAATCGCTTCTCGCGCAATCGCAGTTTCTGAATGGGCTGCATCAGCAGCTCGACGTGCGCGATCTCTATCAACTCGGTATCGCAATCAAAAAGACACTAGCGGCCCTAGTCGAAAAGGCCGACGAACGCGCATCGGAAGAACGTCGGGAAGGTTCTTTAGTTGAGCTGCCGACCACGTTCGACAGATTTCTCGTAGTCGGCGAGAGTAACCGCGTTGAAGCATCGCTCGATCGTTTTCACGACGATTTTCTCCCGGCACTCAAAGGTGCCGATATTACGCGCATCCGCCGGTGTGTGTCCTGCGGTTTATTCCTGTACGCGCGACACGCGCAGAAAGTTGCGTGCTCAGAAAATTGCGCGAACGCCAATCGCGTCCGACGCTTCCGTGCGAAACGATCCGAATACAAGAAGAACAGGGCTAGAAACCGTATTGCCCGTTTGGCCAAGGGGGCGCGCCGGAAGTCTGAGGCACATTCTCATCGGGCATCAAAAAAGTAAACCGCTTCATTTAAGTGGACTCCAGAGAGGAATAGGCGATGAGCAGAGTATTTCAACGCAGCAGGGATTGGTGGATCGATTTCAAGGATGCGCGAGGCGTCCGGCGCCGCAAGAAAATTGGCCCGAGCAAGCGTGTCGCAAAGGAAGTCTTGGACGGCCTGCTGGGCAATGTCGCCCGCCGGGTTCATCTTGGCGTCATCGAGGAATCGGCAATCAGCTTTGCTGACTTCGCGAAAGTATGGCGCGAGCGAGTCACGCCGATGCTCAAGCCTCGTTCGCGTGAGCGCTGGTTCGGCATCCTCGACAAGTACCTCGTCCCTGCCTTCCCCGGCACGCTACGGGCCATCACGACGGCTGACGCCGAAGCGTACTTGAGACAGCGCCGCACGCCTGAGAAATGCCCTCGATGCGAGGGCAAGGGGACGGTTTCAACCGGTCGGCGGCACCAGCGCGAAGCGCTCACGTGCCCAAGGTGTAAGGGAGCCAAGGAAATCGCACCGTCAGCGTCAACGCTCAACCGCGAAACGACCGTGCTCAAGCACATAATGCGCCGCGCCGTCGCATGGGAATATCTGAGCCGCAACCCGTTCCTTGATTCGCAAGGCGGCGTGTTGGCCGGCCTCAAGGCGCTACGGGAACCGACGGGCCGCACGCGCTTCCTGAGCCTCGATGAAATCGATCGCCTGCTCGCCGCCTGCGAGGCTTCCGAATCGGTTTACCTAAAGCCTCTCGCCATCGTGGCGATGAATACCGGAATGCGGCGCAATGAAATCCTGAGCCTCACGCGCAAGTCCATCGATTGGCGGAACCGCGCCGCCCTGCTCACCGAAACCAAGAACGGCGAAGCACGTCACGTTCATCTGAACGATGCAGCCCTTGAAGAGTTGAAGGCGCTACCGCCGCGAATTGACGGCCGGTTGTTCCCGCTCGGCCCGAACCAAACTACTATGCTGTTTGTGCGTGCCGCCAAGCGGGCAGGTCTCGAAGATTGTCGGCTGCACGACTTGCGGCACACGTTCGCGAGCTATCAGGCTATGGCAGGCGTCGCGGGGCGTGGCCTGCAAGTTTTGCTCGGCCACAAAGACGCGCGGATGACCATGCGCTACAGCCATCTGTCGGACGCATACCTCAAAGCGGCCGTCGATGGCGTCGTGCTTGGGCGCTCGAACCCGGATCAAGCCAAGGAAGCATCAAACGTGGCTGCAGGCTGACGGCAGGATTTCGACCCTTAAAACGATGACAGTGAGCATCGTTCGAGAGCGAGTGATAAAAGCCGAGCTTATGCTCGAACCTAACTTCGATCCGCTCCCGACAGCCGTCCAAATAGGGCGATGCGGTTATGCGTGTCCCTGCCGGGCGCCGCGGTGCGCGGAGAGACGCGCGACCATCGTCCTGCGGAAGATTGATGCTGCTGGCCGGCCAGTTCGACAGATAGAGCTTTGCGAGCGCCACGCCCAGGTTGTGATCGCGCGCGAGCGCGCGCGCGGCCTCGAAATCCACGACCGTCGTGACTGGCGGTGAGACGCTCGCCAATGATGAAGCCCCGTCACGCTACCGCGCTCAAATGTTCGTTTGCTGTAACCCCGCACGCTGATAAGGATGCGGCATGAAACGGGAGAGGACCTGATCGATGACAGTTTTGGTCGCAGTTCGAACATCGACTGCGGTTGTCTTTGCAGCGGACAGCAAGCTAACGACTCAGGGCTTCGTAGGATTTGACCCTAATGGCGATCCGCTATTCGTCCCTCAAACTTACGACAACGCAGTAAAGCTCGGATTCGATGCCAGCCGGACTCTTATCGCAGCAGTGACCGGCAATGCTTCCATGGGCGAAATGAACGTAATTGACTACCTTTCGCAGGCGCAGGGCGTGTTTGGTACCGACCTGGAACAGGACGAATATATTCAACGCCTGATCTTGTCCATGGGGAAGATGAGATTTGACTATTGGACGAATCTCCAGCTCGCGAGTGCTCGATGGCCGTTTACAGCAGTTTTGATCGCGACCACCTCAGCGCAGACTTCGCAGCCCCGTGTATGGCGCGTTTCTTTCGCGGAAGACCGCTGCGAAGTTGACCCGATATTACCTTTTCCCAGTGTGTGGCTGGATGGCAGCTACAACGATGCATTTTGTCTTCTCTATGGTCGTCGGCCAGACGCGATCGAACAGCTGCGGATCGAATTGAATTTAACTGAGCAGACGATGGAACAAGCCCTTCAAGGCGGCCACGTGATCACGCCACTGAATCGACTCAATGTCGGCGCAATGCCGATTCAAGATGCGATGGATCTGGCGGGATTTCTCGCCCGCGTGCAAATCGAAATGGATCGCTTTCTTCCCGGCGCGCCACTATGCGGCGGCCCTGTCGATCTGGTAGTTTTGCAAGGCACACCGTACCGCGTTATAAGAGAATTTCCGGGGAAGTCTTTGGAGCATCCAAAGAGTCACGGGTTGGCGTAATGGCATTATTGAGCAATCTAAAAGAGGCTCAGCTTCAAGAGCAGCATCGACAAGCCCGCATCAGGCGCGGGGAATTGCGTCTGAAGCCGGATGCCGGTGAAAAAGCCGATTTAGAGCAAGCTAAGGACCCTTCTGAGTCAGCTCCAACGAATGACACTCCCACCCAGCAGCAGTAGATTTCGTCGATAGCCAGACACCCCGACCTGTCACGTCTCCTATTTTTCACCGAAATCCGGGGCCCGGATCTGGCGTCGCCCTCTCAATACAAAACAAGCGGCGGCAAAGTTGACGGCCGGATTCAGCCCCCAAAGGGAAAAAGATGGCACCTATTTGGCACCAGCGCATCGGCTCAAAACGTACGGCCGCGTATGTACCTGATTTGATTGGTGATCCCAGCGGGAGTCGAACCCGCGTTCCCGACGTGAGAGGCCGGTGTCCTAACCACTAGACGATGGGACCATCGTCGCGCGCTTTGGCTGCGCGCAGGCAAATCATTTGGCTGAGGAGGTAGGACTCGAACCTACAATCGCCTGATCCAGAGTCAGGTGCCTTACCAATTTGGCCACTCCTCAGCGCAGCCCTGAAATATATCCAACGCCCTTCGCGCGCGCCACCGTATCCGTGCGGGAGACTATCTGCCTGACGTGTGGCGCAGCGTCTCGGCGTGGCGATTTACCAATGCGTCGCATCGCGAGAGCAGCGCGGGATTCGCCGAGTGGCGCTCGATCATGTAGCTCAACTCGCCGAGATCGTGCACGAGCAAACGCAAGCATCGCTCGTACTCGTCAGGCGCCTGCAACGCTTTAAGCAAATCCGAGACGAGATCTTCGAGTTCGGTCTCCTCGACTTCGAGCGCAATCTCGAGAGCGCGTTCGAGCTTGATTCCCGGCATCGCGTCGGCTTGCGCCTTTTCGAGCAGAGACCGCAGCCGCACAATAGTCGCGTCTTCGAGCGAGATCGGGCTGGGCTTGTCGAGCATCTCTTCCTGATCGAGCACGGTCGTGACGAGGTCCAGCGCGCCGACGTGCCGCGCTTCGTCGCGCGCCATCCCGAACCAGAAATCCTGCAGAGCATGCTCGCTCGCAAAAATTTTCGCGAAGCGCGCGTACAGCGCCATGCTTTGTTTTTCCAATGCGATGGTCGCATCGAGGACTTCGCGCGTCGAGGGCATCGTGGATCGATGATAGCGGCTGCCGTCGCGAGCGGTAAAGCGCAACGACGACCGCGGTCGCTCAGGACGACAGAGGCGCGGGCGCGGGCTGCAGCAGTTGTAGCAGGCGTTGCATGGCGATTCGGACTTCGATTGCAAACGGAACGGTCGCGACGAAATAGATGAAGGCCGTCATCCCGATCACCGCGACTCGAACTCCGAAGGTGGCGGCGACCACCGAGTCGACATTCACCGAACTCCACGCCAGGAACGCGACGATACCGATCCACAAAGGGATGACCGGCCACACCAGCCGCATGTTCAGGCTCACGACGGTGCGCAAGCCGTCGCGGCGGAAGTTGCCCTCGATAATCGGCAGGAAGGAGTTCTGGTAGCCGGCGATGCGATTGATTTTGAAGCGGCTGCCGGCAACCTTGCCTTCGAAAAATCCGCGCTTGGCCGTGGTCCGCCATCCCCACTTTCGCGGCGGTTCGACGATTTCCTGAAGCACCCTGGTGGCATGGGCAATGCTCATTGGCGTCGAGAATTCGAATTTGCGAAATGGCGGCCTGAGATACTCGCGCCATCGATTTGGTTCGAAATCAGTCCCGGCGATCGGCTCGGCTTCAAACATCTCGCTGCAAAGAAGGTAACCCAAGTGCCGAGCTGACGCACGGCGGCAGACTATTCGCCGGTCGACGGAGTTGCCGTCGGTGCCGCAGTCGCAAGATTTGACCCCACTGGCGTCGCTTGATTTGTCGGAGTGGAGCTTGCGGAAAGACCGGGCGTGGAAGCGAGAGAACTCGAAGACTCTGGCGACGGTGTCGGGGTCGCAGACGTCGACGCCTCGGCCCCCGCACTCTTCACAGTCACGCTGGTGAGGGCTTCATTCTTGTAACAGAACCACACCGTCCTCTTTTCGTTTCTGGTGACAGCCTCGGTGGGCGACATGACGATCTCCGCCAGGCCCAGCGTGAAGACATCGGCTGCGAGTTCGCCGACTGCTATCGGTGCCTTACCCGCGACGCCGTAGCCCTTGGTGTAAAGCAGGTATAAATCGCAGCTCTCGCCGCCGGCGCCCTTGCTCGTAGTGACCGGCGTGCCCAGCTCCTGCGTGACGGAAGCGCGGCTGTCACCGGGTTGGAACTTCGCCAGATCGACAGGCGTTGGACGCGTCGCCTCCATGTAAACGGAGCAGCCGGAGACAAAGCACAAGACGAGAACTGTGTGCCTGAGACGTAAAGACATATCCGGAAACCCCTTTCTAACCGTGGCTCGAATCTGCCGGCGGATTGGAGCCGTCGTACGGAACTTTGCCGACGCAAACGTAGGACGGTACATAACCGAAGCTCAAGATAGTCAGCATAAGCTGCCGACTGTGATCCATCATCGTGACGTCGGCTTGCGCGAGCTCATCCATGCGGGATTGGCATGCGTCGAGACCGCGGGCGGCAGCTGTCACGACCTTCTGATGATTGGCAGGATCGTCCTGAACCCCCTCCCAGGTGCTGCATCCCACTAGACCGCAGAGCACGACAGACAAAATCAGAATCCGCATTTCCGCATCAGGTTGACAGAAGGGTAACTGCCGGACAACAACGCATTCGGCGAATTGGCGAGAGCAATCGGGAGATGCGCAGAACGAAGCCCGGTTCGGCTTCAAACACCGCTCGGGTTGAGGCGCTATCGCGTGTTGCTGGAGCGCAGAAGGTCCAACAAACGTTTCATCGCGATTCGCACCTCGATCGCGAAACAGATGCTCGCCATGAAATACATAAAGAGCGCCATTCCGAACAGTACCGCGTTCCCGTGCGTGGCGCCCCAGGACGTGAACGCGATAAAACAGAAGCAGAAGATCATTACCGGCCACGCCATCCGGATGTTCAAAGTCACAACGGCGCCCCGATCTTTTGACCTGAAGGTCCCTTCGATCATCGGCAGGAATGAGTCTCGGCCACTGATGATTCGATTTATTTTGAATTGATCATCTTCAACGCTGCCCTCAAAATATCGGTGGTCGCTGGGAATCTGCCATCTAAAGGTTTTTCTTGGTTCAACGATCTCTTGAAGAACTTCAGCTGCATGCGCGGTGCTCATCGACGTTGAGAATTGGTACTTTCGAAACGGCGGGCGAAGGAATTCGATCAGCAGATTTGGTTCGAAATCGGTCCCGGCGATAGGTTCGGCTTCAAACATTACGGCATCGGAAAAGGTAACCGAAGAGGCGCGCGGAAGCACGAAGGCCCGATCGCATCTCTGCGATCGGGCCTCCGATTTTCGATTTGCAACTACTGCTACTTCGCGAGTTCGGTTGCGCGCGTCTCGCGGATGACCGTCACCCGAATCTGTCCGGGGTACGTCATGTCGGTCTCGATTTTGCGCGCGACGTCGCGCGCCAGCATCGAGGTGTCCTCGTCGGAGATCTGCGAAGGCTCGACGATCACGCGCATCTCGCGCCCGGCCTGCACGGCGAAGCATTTCTCGACGCCTTTGAACGACTTGGCGATCGTCTCGAGATCTTCGAGCCGCTTGACGTAGCTTTCGAGCACTTCGCGCCGCGCTCCCGGGCGCGCACCCGACAGTGCGTCGGCCGCATCGACGATCGGCGCAAGAATTGTCTCGGCTTTGACTTCCTCGTGATGTGCCGCGATCGCGTTTACGATCTTCGCCGATTCACCGTACTTGCGTGCGATCTCCCCACCAATCAGCGCGTGCGATCCTTCGACCTCATGCGTCAGCGCTTTGCCGATATCGTGCAACAGCGCGGCGCGGCGAGCTTGCTTTTCGTTGAGGCCCAACTCGGCCGCCATCGCGCCCGCGATGAACGCCGCTTCGATCGAATGCATCAGCACGTTCTGCGCGTAGCTGTAACGGTACTTGAGCATCCCGAGCAGCTTGACCAGCTCCGGATGGATCCCGTGCACGCCAACTTCAATGATCGCGCGCTGACCGGCCTCGCGAATCGATTCTTCGACCTGCTGCTCGGCCTTGCGCACGACCTCCTCGATGCGGCCCGGATGAATGCGGCCGTCCGAGATTAGTTGCATCAGCGCGACGCGCGCGATCTCGCGGCGAATCGGGTTGTGGCACGAAATTACGACCGCCTCCGGAGTGTCGTCTATAATGATATCGACGCCGGTGGCAGCCTCGATCGCGCGGATGTTGCGACCTTCGCGGCCGATGATGCGGCCCTTCATCTCGTCGTTGGGCAGCGCGATCACCGACACAGTGCGCTCGGCGACGAACTCTCCGGCCAGCCGCTCGATCGCGATCGCGACGACCCGCTTGGCGCGGCGGTCGGCTTCCTCGCGCGCCTCCTCTTCGACGATTCGAATATGTTTCGCCGCGTCGGTGCGCGCCTGCCCGATCATTTCGTCCATCAACGAGCGCTTGGCTTCCTCGCGCGTCAGGCCGGCGACGGCTTCGAGCTTGGTGCGAGCCTCGTCGATATGCGCCTGCAGGGTTTCTTCCTTGTCGGTGAGACCTTTCTCACGCGCGCGCAGACTTTGATCGCGCCGGTTCAGATCGGCTTCGCGCCGTTCGAATGCTTCCTGGCGCTTTTCGAAAGTCTCCTCGCGCGCTTCGAGCTTCTGTTCGATCGCGGCAATCTCGCGCCGTCGATCGCGCATCTCGCGTTCGGCGTCGGCCTTCGCGCCGACCACCATATCCTTTGCCTTGAGTTCAGCCTCCTTGACTACTAACTGGCTCTTTGTTTGAGCCTCCTTGGTTATTGTTTCGGCCTGAGCGCGCGCGGCCTCCAGGTTAACGGCGTCGTTACGCTGTTTCGTTATTCCCCAAACGTATAAGACCGCGCCACCAACTATGAATCCCAGGATTGCCATGATTAGAGCCACCCGGGTTTACCTCCTTCGTCCGCGTTCGGCGTGCTGGCAGTGGCGCTTCGCAGGCACGATGAACGTCGGACTCGGTCACAATGAAGTTAAGCCGCCGGTCGAGTCCCGTCTCGGGGATTCGATCGAGCAGCTGGAATGAAAAGGCGAGCCCCACAGTGATCGCTTCGCCGCCAAGCTGGCCGATGAAACGATCATAATGACCCCCGCCACGACCCAGCCGCTGACCTTCGAGTCCGAAGGCAACGCCGGGAACACAGACGAGAACTTTCGCGAAACTTTTGCTGACGAGCGCGTCCGCCGAGGCGGGCGGCTCGAGGATTCCGTACGCACCGGCGGCAAGCTCGGCGCGATCATGAACGCGTCGAGCAACGATCACGCCGGTCGCAGTATCTACCCGCGGATAGAAGACGGCGCGGCCCGACTCAAGCGCGTCGGCGAGGATACGATCAGTCGAGACTTCGTTGCCTATCGCAGAATAGAGAACAATGGCGGAAGCATCACGGTACAACTCGCTCGCGAGCAGATGACGCTCGACAAGTTCCCAAGCGGCCGCCGCGCGCTCGCGAGAGAGCGCGTCGCGGCACGCGATCATGATCGCGCGAAGATTTTTCTTTTCGTCCGCCACAGTCTTTGCCATGGCGGGAGCGGGTTTAACTGCTCGATAGTGCCGCGCCGTCGCCGACGCGCGCGCCCGTCGTTGTCGTTGTCGTTCTCGAACCGGCTGACAGCCGGCCTGTATCCACGATACGTTCTATCGCGAAAGCCTTCGATGCGGTCGAAAAATATTTAACGGGCCTCATCCTTGTAAGCACCGCGTTTAGGCTACTGTCGAGATCCGCAATTCCGTTCCCGCCCCCGTCCCAAAATCGCTCACCTCTCGCATGCGTCGCGCGCTCATCGCGATTCATGTTCAATCGCCATCGATAGCCGCGGTCAGCCGTTTATTCATCGCCGCGATCCGATCCACCAGCTCCTGATGCTCCCGGCGCAGGTGTTGCAGCTCCTCGGCGAAATTTAACGCAGCCAGGATTGCCAGGTTCACTGAATTGATTGTCTGGCTCCCGGCGCGGATATCCCTGATCTTCTCGTCGACCGTCTCAGCCAGGGACCTGACCCATTCATCGCCCGCATCGCTGGCGACGGTGAGGCTTTGTCCCATGATCTGGACGCTGACGCCCTTCATCTACTAGCCAAGATCGATTCCGTCGAAGCGAGTGAGGATTTTTTCGATCCTGCTTCGCACGTCGTTGCGTTCGTTTTCATGCTGCTGGCGCTCGGCGTTCAGCTGCTTCACCATGCCGGCCGCGTCCGCATACTTTTTTTCAGTTTCCGCGAGCTTCTGCGCGAGTTGGTCATTTTCCTTGCGCAACTGATGGATACGCGCAACGGAAGCCTGAATTCGTTCGTCTAGTTGCTTTAAGACATCTGTGGCCATGAGAGAAAATCTTCTACCTTTAGTTTAATTTTCGATAAACTACGCTGTCAAGCTGCATAAGAACCGCTCGCACTCTGCTCCCCCGCGCCGTCACTTGCAAACAGAGCGTCGACAAACTCGCGCGCGTCGAACTCGCGGAGGTCTTCGATCGCCTCGCCGAGCCCCACGAACCGCACTGGAATCTTGAGCCGATCCGCCACCGCGATCACCACCCCGCCCTTCGCCGTGCTGTCGAGTTTGGCGAGCACCACGCCCGTCAGCGGTACGGCGTCGCCAAAAATCGACGCTTGGCTAAGAGCATTCTGACCGGTATTGGCGTCGAGCACGAGCCACGTCTCATGCGGCGCGCCGGGCAACTCGCGCGCGACGACGCGGGAAATCTTCTTCAGCTCTTCCATCAGATTAACTTTGGTCTGCAGGCGCCCGGCCGTATCGATCAACACCGCTCCGGTCTTGCGCGCGACCGCCGCCTTGACTGCGTCGAAGGCGACCGCGGCAGGATCGGAACCTTGCGACTGCTTGATGATGTCGGCGCCGGCGCGATCGCACCATACTTCGAGCTGCTCGATCGCAGCCGCACGAAAGGTATCCGCCGCCGCGACGATCACGCTGCCGCGCTCACTCTTGAGCCGCGCAGCGAGCTTCGCGACGGTCGTCGTTTTGCCGACGCCGTTGACGCCAACGAGCATGATCACCAGCGGCGCATCGCCGGAGTCGGCGGGTGCGCGATCGGCCGACATCATGATCGTAGCGATTTCGGCCTTGAGCGCGTCGCGAATCGCGTCGGGGCGATTGTCGTTGCCCATCTTCGCGCGCACGGCGGCGGAAATCTTCATGCTCGCGTCGACCCCAACGTCGGCGGCGATAAGCGCCTCTTCGAGGCCCTCATATATATCGTCGATCTTAGCGCTACCTGTCAGCGCAGCCCTGATGCGCGCGAGAAAGTTCTCGCGCGTCTTGCGCAACCCGATTCCGATGCGGACAGGCTCGCGAACTTGCGGCGGTGGAGGCGGCGCGACCGGGTGAGCAGGCTCTAGCCCGGGAGGCTCGACAATTTCGGGCGTCGGCTCGGCGACGACCTCTTTAGCAAGCGGTGGCTCGATGTGTGGCGCAGGCTCGACGTGCGGGGCGGCCTCGACTTGAGGTGGCCGCGACGGCCGCGCCTTGCGCAGACTCCACTGGGTCAAAACTCCGATGAAGATGAACGCGGAACCGGCGCTGCCAGCGATCGCCAGAATGAATACGATTTCGAAAGGGGTCACGGAAAATAGATCCTGAGGAACTTCGTCGACAAGAATAACAGTAGCGGTCGCGCTCGGAAACCTGCGCATCCCGCATTCCCGCATCTTCTCTTATCACTGGGTGCAGGGGTCACCCTTGCCCAGGGAAGCGTGAAACCCAGGAGGGGTTTCACATTCGATTACGTTCCCCGCTATAACTTTCACGCAGGGAGATCTGTAATGGCTAAGCTTAAAGGCAAAGTTGCAATCGTAACCGGCGCCAGCCGTGGTATCGGCAAGGCGATCGCGGACCTGTTCGCGAAAGAAGGCGCAAAGGTCGTGTGCTCGGCGCGCACGCTCAAAGAGGGCGAGCATCCGCTGGAGGGATCGCTCGAGACCACCGTCACGGGAATCAAAAAGGCGGGCGGGATAGCCGAGGCTGTCACCTGCGACGTCTCGTCGGAAGCCGATTGCGAAAAGCTCATCGAGGAAACGCACAAGCTGTTCGGGCCGGTTGACGTGCTCGTGAACAACGCGGCGCTGACCTACTTCATCCCGGTGAAGGATTTCCCGCCCAAGCGATGGATGCGATCGTTCGCGGTAAACCTTCACGGCCCGTTCATGCTGGCGCACCTGGTTCTGCAGGACATGGTTCCGCGCAAATCAGGATCGATCGTCAACATCTCGTCAGGCGCGGCGATCGGACCGGGCCGCGGACCGTACAAGAACGCGACGGTCTTTCGCGGCGGCGTATGCTACGGCGCGGAGAAGGCGGCGCTCGAGCGCTTCACGCAAGGTCTCGCCGAGGAAGTTTACGAAGACGGAATCTCGGTGACGTGCGTGTCGCCGTCGCAAGTCGTCGCGACCCCCGGCACCGTGCATCACCATCTGGTGACGGGGCCCGACGACCCGACCGGAGAGCCGGTCGAATGGATGGCGCAGTCGGCGCTGCTGCTGGCGACTGAACCGCTCGACAAGGTGACGGGGTTGGTGACGTACAGCCAGACGCTGCTCAAGCAGTACGGCGTGAAGGTGAACAGCGTCGGGATCGGATTCGATCGGAAGGGCAGCGGTTACAGTTTGATCTAGTCGCTGGATTTTCGAGCGAAAAAAATGGGGCGGCGCCTATTTTATCGCTGCCCCCTTTTCTTCTTTCTCTGCTTACGCGGCTTGCGGGATTCTCAGCGAGATGATTCGCGAGACGCCCGGGCGATCCATCGTGACGCCGTGAATCTGGTCGGCGCGCTGCATCGTGCGCTGGTTGTGCGTGATCACGATGAACTGCGAGCGGTTCTTCAGCTCGGACATCAGGGTGGTGAACGCGGCCAAGCTGAACTCGTCGAGCGGCGCGTCGACTTCGTCCATCACGCAGAATGGGCTCGGGTTGAGCAGGAAGAGCGAGAAGATCAGCGCCATCGCTGACAGCGCTTTCTCGCCGCCTGAGAGCAGCCCGATCTCCTTGACCTTCTTGCCGGGCGGCTGCACGAGGACGTTGACGCCCGCTTCGAGGACGTCGCCGTCGTCGGTCAGTTCGAGGCGGCCCTTGCCGCCGCGCAGCAGCTTTGGGAAGAGCTCGGCGAAGTTTTTCGCGGCGCCTTCGAAAGTTTCGGCGAAGCGTTTGCGCGCCTCGCGATTCAGATGCGTGATTGTCTTGGTCAGATCGTCGATAGCGCTTTGAAGATCGGCGCGCTCGGTGCCGAGCACTCCGGCGCGCTCTTCGAGCTCTTTGACTTCGCTGTCGGCGGCGAGGTTCACTTCGCCGATTCGCTCCATCTTGGCGCGCAGCTCGACGATGCGCGCGTCGTCGTCGGCGGCGATTCTGCCGTCCATCGCGGGAATTATCTCGGCGGCGATCGCGTCGAACTCGGCGCCGAATTTTTCGATGAAGGCGCGGGCCAACTCTTCGCTGAGAGCGCGGGCGCGCTCGCGCTTGAGGCCGCATTCGGTGGCGTCGGCTTCCAGAGCCGTCAGCGCCTCCTGCGCTTGCTTGTAGTCGGCGCGGCGCGCTTCCAGCTCGTGATCGGACGCGTCGCATTGCGCGCGCAGGCGCGAGAGTTCGGCTTCGAGTTCGGTTTCGCGGGCGCGCGCGGCTTCATCTTGAGTGGAAAGGTTTTCGAGTTCGCGAGCGAACTCGGCGCGATCGACATGCGAGCGTTCGAGGTTTGCGCGATGCTCATCGATTTGCGCTTCGAGAGCGTCGGCTTCGCGCTGCGTGTGCGCATGCTCGCGCTCGAGCGCGTCGAGGCGCGACTTGCGCGCTTCGACTTTGGATGCCGCTTCGAGCATCACGGCGCCGATTTCTTCGGCCGTCGTGCGCAACGTCGCGATCTCGGTGAACATCAGGCTCAGGCGGGCGCGAGCTTCCTGCTCGATCTTTGCCAGTTCTTCGAGGCGCGCGTTGGATGCGATCACGAGTTCCGCCAGCTCGCCGATGCGGCGGCGTGAGTTGCCGCCGTGAGCTTCGGCCAGAGCGACCAATTGCTCGGCGCGAGCGAGGCTACCGCGCCGCTCGATTGCGACTCGCTCTGCTTCGCGCGCCCTGCCCCGCCCCTGTTCGAGGGCCGCGTCGGCGCGCTCGCGCTCAGCTCGAACGTCGGCGAACTGTCCGATGCGCGTGCGATGCTCCTCTTCGGCGCGCGCGAGTTCGCGCGTCTCGGCTTCGATGGCGGCGAGGTCGACTGCGGCGTGACTGTCTTCGGCGCTGCCGCCGCTGATCATCCGCCCCGGCATCACAAGGTCGCCCTCGCGCGTGACGAACACGGTGCCGTGACCGTTGAGATTCGACGCGGCGAGCGCCGAATGAAGGTCGTCCGCGAGCATCACATGACCGAGCATCGCTTCCGCCACCGGCGAGAAACGCGATTCGACTTCAAGCATCTCGACCAAACGTCCCGCGATACCGGGCGCGTCGATCGCCTGATGAGCGGCGAGGGCTGCGTCGGGGGCCTGCACGAAGTCCATCCGGCCCGCGCGATTTTCCTTCAGTATTTCGATTGCGCGGAGCGCGAAATTCGGCGACTCGACGATGACCGCATCCATCTGAGGGCCGAGCACAGCTTTGAGAGCCGGCTCGAGCGCGAGCGGCGCGCGCACGACCTGTTTTAGGATAGACGGGTCGGTGGCGGGACGATCGCCGTTGAGCGATTCGAGAATCGTGCGGAGCCGCAAGTCGACGCCATTGGGCGAATGATTGGATTGCAGCTCACCGCGCGCGACGAGCACGCCGCGGAGCGAATTGACGCGGGCGGTCAGATGATCGAGCGCGGTGCGCGCTTCGATCTCGTGCTCGGCGGCCTGGCGGCGCGCGCCTTCGAGATCTGCGGCGACGGCGCGCGACGCTTCGAGGTCGGCTTCTGCCTCGCGAATCATCGCGCGCGCGGTTTCGAGTTCTGCGATCAGCGCGGGTGCTTCGAGCGTCGTAGCTTCGAGGCGTTTTTCGAGATCGGCACGCTCGCCGGCGAGATCGCCGAGGCGGCCGCGGATTACGGCGGCCTCGCGCACGACGTCGGACAGATCGTCCTTGCATTCTTCGCCGCGGCGCTCCGCCTGTTTCAGTTCGTTAATAGCGGCTTCGTGCCTAAGTGAGATTTCTTTTAGTGCCGCGTCGGCGTCGCCGCCGCCCTCTGCGATTTCACGCGCGAGCGCCGCGCCCGCCTCGGCGCGATTCGCACGCGCGAGGGTCGCATTGGATTCGAGCTCGACCAGGCGCGCGCTCAGATCGATTTCGAGCTGCGCGGTCGAGTCGAGGCGCCGCTGCAAGAAGCCACGCGTGCGCGCGCGTTCGTTTGCGCCACTGTGAAGATTTTCGAGTTCGCGCTGCGCGCCTCCGAGTTCAGATCGTGCCGACTGCGCGGCCGACGATGCACTATCGACCTGCTCGCGTATCGCGGCGCTGCCGGCGCGTGCGCCGTCGAGTGCGCTCTTTAGTTCTGCGTCGCGACTGTTCTGCGTCGCCAACCCTTCGCGCTGATCGATCAGCCGCCGCGCCGCCGAGTAGCGTTCGAGCTCACCGAGTTCCGCTTTTACCACCTTGTAGGTCTCGGCCTTCTTTGCCTGCCGCCGTGCGAAACTCAATTGACGCTCAATCTCGCTGAGCACATCATCAACACGCGCGAGATTTTCCTTGACGCGTTCGAGCTTCCGCTCGCTCATCTCGCGCCGCCCCTTGAACAACGACAGGCCCGCAGCTTCCTCGACCAGCGTGCGCAACTCGTGCGGCTTGGCCTGGATGATTTCCTCGATGCGGCCCTGCTCGACGAGCGAGTAGCCGCGGCTGTGAATCTGCGCGGCCATGAAAAATTCGGTGATGTCCTTTAGGCGGCACGGAATTTTATTAAGCAGATATTCGGACTCGCCCGAACGATACGCGCGGCGCGTGACCGCAACCTCGCTCAACGCGGAGTATGGCTCTGGAAGCTGACTGCCCTCTTCGGCTTCGAGTACGAGCGACACTTCCGCCATCCCAGCCGCCGGATTCGATTCGTTGCCGGCGTAAATAAGATCCTCGACGCTCTTGCCGCGAAGACGAGTCGGCGCCTGCTCGCCAAGAACCCATCGGATGGCGTCGACGACATTCGACTTGCCGCATCCGTTGGGACCGACCACCGCCGTCATCCCCGGGGCGAAACTTATCGTCGTTGAATCGAGAAAAGACTTGAAGCCTAGTAATTCAAGGCTCTTAAGACGCATGCTCCCTCCACCGCAACCCCATCCTCCACGTCATCGAAAGCTTACACTAAAACACCCTCAGAGGGTCAAGAGGATACGCAACATATCGTGGGTCGGGGGAGGAGAATGCACAGCGGGATGTGGAATCGTGGGGGAGGGAAAAGAACTTCATTTGATGTGGAACCCTCCACGGGTTCCACACCTCCGTGGCAGGGGTGACCCCTGCACCCAGTGGTAAGAAAATAAAGATGCGGGACTTCGTCCCTGTTAGAAGTTGGGTTAAATAGTTGCTGGCGAGGGTGAGAGATCGTGGATAGCGGGTTTCAGCGTGCGCTCCGGGATGGGGATTTGGGGGCGATTCGTAGGGCGCCTAAGGCTGATTTGCATAATCATGGGTGGGCTGGGGGCGATCCTGCGGCCGTCGGCGGGATTCTTGGGAAGGCTTATGCGCCGTTGAGTCGCAGGCTGAGTTCGATGGCGGAGATGCACGCATGGTCCGGGGAGAATTTTGGGAATCCTGAGACCAGGCTCAGGCCGCGGTTGTTCGAGGCGGCGTTTGCTCGAGCAAAGGAAGACGGGCTCGTGCGGTACGAACTCGGCGACGACGTCTGGGCGGTTACGCTTGATGGTTCCGCGGAGAATGTGACCGAGATTCTGAAGCGGGCTCATGAACGCGGCGCGCCTGATGTCGAATGGATCCCGCAACTCGGAATGTCACGTCATTGCCGGATCGAGGATATTCGCCGGTGGATGGAACCGTTTCTCGCGCTTCGGTTCTACAAGACTATCGACCTGTCGGGCGATGAGTTCGCGCAGCCGATCGAAAATTTCAAGCCACTCTATCGGCTCGCGAAGGCAAATGGTCTGCGGCTGAAGGCTCACGTCGGCGAATGGGGCGACGTCGATTCGGTACGTCGAGCAGTGGAAGAACTGGAACTCGACGAGGTGCAGCATGGAATCGCGGCGGCCGACTCGCCGACCGTGATGCGGTTTCTCGCCGAGAATCGGATTCGTCTCAATATGTGTCCGACGTCAAACCTGATGCTGGGCAGAGTCGAGTCCTTGCGGTCGCATCCGATTCGAAAACTCTTCGATGCGGGAGTTCGCGTGACCGTCAACACCGATGACATGGCGATGTTCGGCCAGAGTGTTTCGGACGAATTCCTCAACTTGTACAAAGCGGGATGCATGAACGAGAAAGAACTCGATCAGATTCGCGAGAACGGTCTTTCGGATTAGATGTGGAACCCTGCACGGGTTCCACACCTCCGTGGCAGGGGTGACCCCTGCACCCAGTATCAAGCGCAAAGTTGCGCGCAACGCACTACTTTGCTCTCGGTCGGGGAAGGGTCAGTTGATCATGCGCGACACATGCCCCGACGCCGAATAGCACCACTGTAGCGAGTGCCACCACGTCACCGCCCCTGAGAGCCAAAGTAGCGCGCTGCGCGCAACTTTGCGATTGACAGTGGGTGCAGGGGTCACCCCTGCCGCCCGCCGCGCAGGCGATTCGTCTTTAACTAGTCTTGTATCAGTTCCGTGTTCCAGTAGGCGCTGTCGACCTGCGACAGGTACGGCATCCATTCGCGGTACCGCCGCAGACTGAACATCTCGGATGAGAACGGAGTCCATTCGGGGCGGCGCGGGCGGCGGACCAGATGCATCCCGGATTCTTCCGGAGTGCGGCCACCTTTGCGGCGATTGCAGTGATGGCATGAGCAGACGATGTTTTCCCACGTCGACATCCCGCCGCGCGAGCGCGGGATTACGTGGTCAAGATTCAGCTCGGTGCGCGGCAATTTTTTGTGGCAGTACTGGCAGGTATTGCCGTCGCGGGCGAAGATGTTGAAGCGCGAGAAGCGGACGTGTCGCTTGGGCACGCGCTCGTAGGCGGTCAGCAGGAGGACGCGCGGTACGCGGATGACGCCGTTGACGATGCCGAGGCGCTCGTGCTGGACCTCGATGGCCAGGTCGCGCCAGCTGTCGAAGTCAAAGGTGTGGTATTGCTCATCGACCGCCTTGGCTACGCCCTGGTAGAGCAGCGCAAACGCGCGTTTTACCGACGTAACATGAACGGGCAGGTATGAGCGATTGAGAACGAGGACCTTGCTGTTCAGCAGGCCCGCTCCCGGGAGACTGGGCGCAACCATGTCGGCCGTCGCAGCAGACATCCCCATGACGAGTATCGGCCCCATGATGGCAAGTCAAGATAGGTGAAGATTAAAAGCCCGTTATCGCCGCGCGAGGCGAGCTTGCTTGCGGAGGTCGGGCGTGCCTCGTATGATCCTGCACAAGTTGTCGACGCAAAGGGTAAAACGATGTCCCATCGGATGCGCGCGGTTTCGCAGGCCGACCGTATCGCCCGCGCGACAATCCCGGTGCCTCCTCCCGCTCGTTGTGACCATGTCGGAATTGCCGGAATAGAGAGCGCATAAGTGAAACGAGAAATTGCAATTAATGCGTCCGCGCTCGAAGTGCGGGTCGCGCTGCTTGAAGATAACGAGCTTGCGGAATTTTACCTCGAGCGAAATCGGCAGGTTGGGCTCGCGGGAAATATCTACAAGGGCAAGGTGACGCGCGTGCTGCCCGGGATGCAGGCGGCGTTCGTCGATATCGGGCTGGAGAAGGCGGGCTTCCTGCACGTCTCGGATTTTCACGATGGCGTGTCCGCGATCAACACGGTGGCGGAAGTGCTCGGCGAAGAAGACGTTGAGACCGAGCCGGTCGGGGAGCATGAGTTTGACGAGCCGGCGGCGAATGCGCCTGACGAGAGCGTCGCGGGCGCTGACGGGAACGGCGACGGCAGTGCGCCGCGGCCGTCGCGCAGAGGAGGACGTCGTGGACGCGGCGGGCGCGGTCGCAGCCAACTGCCGCAGCGATCGCGGCTGCCTATCGAGCAGCAACTGCGTCGCGGGCAGGACATTATCGTGCAGATCGCGAAGGAGCCGATGGGCACCAAGGGTGCGCGGCTGACGTCGTCGATCTCGCTGCCCGGGCGGCATCTGGTGTTCACGCCGACGAGTAATCACATCGGAGTGTCGCGGCGAATCGCGAGCGCCGAGGAGCGCGCGCGATTGCGCGCGGACGTCGGAGAACTGCGGCCGCAGCAGGGCGGGTTTATCGTGCGCACGGCGTGCGAGGGTGTGAGTCGTCGCGAAATTCAGCGCGACGTCGCGTTCCTGACGAAGCTGTGGGGATCGATCCTGCGCAAGAACGAGAGCATGCCGCCGGCGTCGATTCTGTACAGCGACCTCGACGTGGCGCTGCGAATCGTGCGCGACATGTTTTCCAGCGAAGTGGACCGGCTGTGGTGCGACGATCCGACGACGTACAGCCGGGTCGTGCAATTCGTGCAGAACTACATGCCGCGGCTGCGCGCGCGCGTGTCGCTGCATGACGGGCCGCAGCCGTTGTTCGATCGATTCAATATCGAGCCGCAAATAGAGCGCGCGCTCGATCGCAAAGTCTGGCTCAAGTCGGGCGGCTACCTGATTTTCGATCAGGCGGAAGCGCTGACGGCGATCGATGTGAACACCGGGCGCTTCGTCGGCAAGCGGAGCCAGGACGACACGATTTTCAAGACCAACCTCGAAGCCGTCGAAGAAGTCGTCAAGCATCTGCGGCTGCGCAATATCGGCGGCATCATCATCGTCGATTTTATCGACATGGATCGCGAAGGCGATCGCAAGAAAGTCAGCGACGCGCTGGCGACGGCGCTCAAGCGCGACAAGGCGCGGACCTCGGCGCTCAAGATTTCCGAGCTGGGCCTCGTGCAGATGACGCGCAAGCGCACGCGCGAGAGCCTGGAGAAGCTGCTCACTGACACGTGTCCGCGATGCGAAGGGCGGCGCGTCGTCAAGTCAGTGGCGACGCTCGCGGCGGAAGTGCTGCGCGGGATTCAGCGCGAGGCGGTGTCGAAGGCGGCGGGCGATATGCTGATCGTCAAGCTGAATCCCGAAGTCGCGCGCTACCTGTACGATCACGGCGCGAAGGATCTCGAGACGCTCGAACAGCGGCTGTCGACCAAGATAGTGCTGAAATTGAACGACGGGATCGAGATGGGCGCGTTCGAGCTCGCGCGCGAGCCGGCCGCCGCCTAGCTGATTCCGGCCGATGCTTCATCGGCGACAGTGGCAGTGTATTTCGCCGCCAACCTGAATTCCGAATAGCTTTAGCCGCCCCTCCCAACCTTGGCGAGACTACCATCGGCGTTCGCGCAAGTACGTGCCCAGCGGCACGCACATGTGCATAAAACGGATGGCATTCGTCTTATCGCGGCACATTCGGGTGTATTTTGACGGGCAATGGAGTACATCATAGAGACCGGATTGAATAGTCACTGAGCTAATCGAAATATACTAAAACGTAGATAAGGAGAATATTATGTTACTATTGATTATTGTATTGGTTCTGCTATTCGGTGGCGGCGGCGGTTACTATGGATATAGCAATTACGGTGCGACCGGCGGGCTGGTGCCGCTGGTGTTGGTCGTAGTTGTGATCTGGTTGTTAGTCGGTCGCGGCGGGCTTTGATGATCCTGCTTGATAGCAGGAGGAATATCGACTGCCTTCGTCGACTTTCGTTACGGTCGTAACCGAACTGCAATGGACCTAATTTTCCGGCAAGCATAAAGTGATACTTCGCCCAAGATAGTTCACTTGTAGTCCGGCGGAAGAGCGGAAGCGCTCAAGGAGTATCAGGTGACTCTAGTTCACATAGCAGTGATTCTGGTCGTGGTCGGATTGGTGATGTGGCTAATCAATACCTACATCCCGATGGCGGGTGCTATCAAAAGTTTACTCAATATAGTCGTGTTTGTCGTACTGCTGGTTTGGATTTTACAGACGTTCGGGGTAATCGGCGCGATACCCGGACTCAAGATACCGGCGTTGACGTGATCCAATCTTCCATTAACCGAACGGCGCTCGCTGCAAGGTGATGGGTGAAAAGGCGGGCACTCTGGAGACTCCCCCCTCCTTCGGTGCCCGCCGACTTTTCCAACTGAATAGATAGAAGTCGAATTTCAGGACAATCATGCATCGAGGAAGCCGCGGGGTCATGAACCAATGAAACCTATTGTTGTGGTCGGAGCGATTATCGCGCTGCTTGGATTGCTGGCGCTGGCAGTTCCGCAGTTCACCACCAATGAAACCAAAAACGTCGTGACGCTTGGCGACTTGAAGGTGCAGGCGACGGAACCCACTTCGCACAGTGTGCCGCCGCTGGCGGCCGGCGCCGCGATCATCATCGGCCTGGTGATGGCAGGCAGCGGGCTTTACCAGAAGTCATGACGATTCGAGCGACCACGGAACCGGTTTCTTGTCGAAGAACGACTCGAGGCCTGAGCGGGTTTCGTCGGTGATATGCGGGGCCGCGGTGTATTCGGTCATGCTCATCGCGATCGCCTGACCCGAAAATTTGCACATCAATGATTTGGTAGTGGCCTCCGCCTTCGGAGCGTTCATCGCGATAGCATCCGCCCACCCCAAAGCGGTTTCCATCAGTTGGTCCGGAGGAACGACTTTGTTGATCAAGCCTAGAGCCTTCGCCTGATCGGCGGTCACGAGTTCTCCGGTGAGCAGCAGATATCTCGCGACACGCTCGCCCACCAATCGCATCAGGTGAAGGATTACCATTCCGGCCTGGATGCCGTGCTTCATCTCGGTGTAACCGATGCGCGCGCTGTCGGCGGCGACCGCGAGATCGCATGCGCTCAGGAAGCCGGCGCCGTTGCCGACTGCCACGCCGTTGACGGCTGCGATTGAAGGCTTGCCGAGGCGGTAGACGCGCTCGATCAACGCCTCGCCGCGCAGCGCACCGTCCCAGACCTGGCCCGATTCGTCGACGCGCAACTGGTCGAGCATCGCGCGCAACTCACCGAGGTCCATGCCCGCCGAGAACGCGGAGCCCGTGCCGGTGAAGATGAGCGCGCGCACGCGCCGGTCCGCTTCGGCGCGTGCGATCGCGGCCATGAGGGCGTCGATCATCGCGATGCTGAGCGCGTTGCGATGGTCGGGGTTGTTGAGCGTGATTATCGCGGCCGGGTATCGAGCTTCGTACAGAACGATTTCATCCGCCATCTTTTTCCTTCTCAGCTTCCTTCGCAGAATCAGTCGATCAAAGACCAGCCGGTTTCGCGCGTCAACGCCTGTGACGCGCGCGCGTTCTCGCAATTAGTACCTTGATCTAAGTCTGCCCCATTGATAACTGGCAGACAGCAATGGGGGATGAATCAGCGGCCACGCAGGCGTCGTGCGAGGCCGCTGACATGCGCAATAGTTGAAGACAATTCTTGCAATATTCGGTGGGTTGTGCGGGGCGATCGCAATCGCCTTTGTTGGCCTCGTCTCGATTGCGGCTTACACCGGGCCATCGTTCGACAAAGAGAGTAAGGCGTATGCGGACGCGTCGGTCGTTGCGATCGCGTCTGGATGGAACGAGAAAGATCTTGCCGAGCGCGCGAGTCCTCAACTGATGGCGGCAATCGGGGATCAGGCTCGGATCGATCGCGCGTTAGCAATCTGGCGCGAACTTGGCCCTCTGAAAAAATACGACGGATCGAAAGGCGAGGCGCATATCGTCTTCGGTTGGCCGGGCGGACGAATCATCACGGCCACGTATGTGTCGCGGGTCGAATTCGAGCACGGTTCGGCGACGATCGAAATGTCGCTCATCAGAGCCGATGGCGCGTGGAAAATCCGCGGCTTCAAGGTGGAGCCGGATTCTCTCCCGAGCGCGCAAACCGCCAAATCAAATATCTGAAGGGGTCAGACGGGGTCGGCGACCGAAGTTGCGGCGGCGATTTGAGCGGCGGCGCGAATCTGGCCGAAGTGGATTGAGCCCAAGTCGAATTCCTCGAGCGCGTTGATCATGCTGTTCAGCGCGGCCTTGCAGGTCGGAAGATTTTTTCGCGCGCGAGTGAGCGGGTTGGATCGCGCGATGATGAAATTTTTCAAGTAAGGATGTACCAAGCCGCGCTTCTTGCCGGCCGCGACCAGCGCGACCGCCAACTCGTCGGCGCGATCGACCTGGGCGGCGCGTTCCTCGCGATCTTCAAGCGCGTCTTTCAGCGGCTTGGCGAGGAATCCGTCGACGCGGCTCAGCAACGGCGCGTAGACGCCGCCGGAGAACCGCGACTTCTTCTCATAGATCAGGCCCAGCGTGATGAAGTGCGCGCGCTCGAACTCGAAGGCGAAATCCTTCTCGGCGGATTTGGGCCGATCCTCGAGGCGCGCGCGATACATGCGGATGACCTCGAGCGCCTTGTCGCGCAGGTTGTGCGCCTTCTCGGTGTTGAGCGCGAGAATCTGAAAAGCGACCTCGGGATCGGGGATCACGATCGCAGGGATCATTTTGGCGCCGGACTTCATCGCGGCGGCGCGGCGATGGTTGCCGTTGGGCGTCCAGTAAGTGCCCGCCGTGTAGACGGCGACGATCGGCTCGGTGAAGCGGTCGAGCTTCTTCATCACTTCGATCATTCGCTTGAGATGGGCGGGCGAGAGATCGCGCTGATACGGCGTCGCCTCAACCTTCGCCAGCGGAAGCATCGCGAACAGATGCCAGTTATCGCCGACCGGCTCCTGGTACGCGGCGAGCGCCAGGCCGCCGTCGGCTTCGATCGACGCGGCGAGATCGGTTACGGCGGCGGGAAGTTTTGCATTGCGCGGAGAAGTCGCTAGTTCTGCCATGCTCAATGCTTGTAGTTGATGCGCGGCCTCGCGGACAAACGGATTTATTGCGCGGGCGCTGTGGCCGCGTTGACGGCGACGATATGAAAACGCACCGTCGCTTCGTCGCCGGCCAGGAGTGTGTGGAACAGCACGGTGGGAACCTTGACGCCAAAATCCTCGTAGGCGAATTTCACCTCGCCGTCGCCGGTGAAGGTGCCGTCCGCCTCGAGTTTCGCATGCACCGACATCGTCATGGCGTGCGCTTCACCGTGCAGCGTAAGGAATCCGTTCACAATTGCAGTGCCTTCTTTGGGACCGCCCATCACGACGCCGACGATGCTGTTGCTCTCGAATCCGATGGTGGGGAATCTGTCGGCCTCGAGCGATTTTTCGGTGACCGCGCGATCTCGCGAAGTGTTGTCGCTGCGGTAGCTGGTGGCATCGAGCAGTATCCGCACCTTCCCGGTGCCCGAGACGTTGTCAGGATCGACGCTGACGGCGCCGTCGATTATGCGGAATGCCCCGACCGCAGTGCCGCGAATCCATGCGGCAGGTTCCGCGACCGCAACGGTGACGGTGCTTTGATCAACGTCGACCTTGAAATGCATCACGGCCGCGCCGGCGGACCCTGACCCGAAAGCGAGCATCGCGAATGCGCCGACCAGCGCAATCAGTACGCGTCTGCCGACGCTGCGAAAATCACCTGAAGACTTGTTCAACTGGAAACTACTCCGTCGTATTTCAAGCGAAGCGCCGACGCGCGATCGCGACTCCGATGACACTGTAAATGATTCCGAAACCGAAGTTCACTGCAGCCGGAATGATCGCGCTCGACGCCGCGAGATTACGAATCATCAAATCGTTGAACGCGCGCATCGCCCACGTGGTCGGCAGCGCGAGCGCCACCTGCTGCATCCACGCGGGCTCGAAGTCGATCGGCCACCAGCAGCCGCCAATCGCCGCCATCGTCATGATCACGATTGCGCCGACCGGCAACACAGCGTCGCGCGTGCGCCCTACTCCGGCGACGATCAAGCCGAAAGCCGCGCCGGCGAACGCGATCGCCGCCGCGGGCAATACGAGCGCCACCGGCGTGCGGCCGAGCGAAATTCCGAACAGCACGTAGCCGGCGGCGAATAGCACCGCCATCTGGATGAAGCCGACGACGAAGCGCGCGAGCAATTTTCCGGTCAGCGTCGCCCACAGCGGCGCCGACGCGGAGCGCAGGCGTTCGAGCGTGCCCCAGTCATGCTCGTCGATCAGCGCGAGCGACACGCCCATCAGCATCCCGATCAACAGAAAAGTTACGGCGAAGCCCGGCACCTGGAGGTCGAACGCGTTGAAGCCCGCGAACTCACCGATTTCCTTGCCGCTCAAATCGACCTCGGTGAGGCCGAGCGTGCCGGGGATTGCGAGATTCGGATCGACTACGGGCACCTCGGGAATTTTGATAATCGGAATTTTCGGCGCGGGCGGCAACTCGGGCATGTTGAGATCGATTGGCGGAATCGTGAGCGCGTTTTCGAGCCGCGAGCGCGCGTCCCTGAAATCCTCGAGCGGGGCAAGCTTGATTCCGCCGAGATTGAGATCGGACGGCAGCGTCGGGATCGAGGGCGGCGGCGGGATATCCGCAGCGTGGCTGCCGGCGAGCTGCTTCAGTTGGCCGAACCAAGTTTCGAACTGCCCGTGCGCGATGTCGAGGCGGTTCAGGTAGTCCTTGAGCTCGTCGAGCTTGGCCTGCTGCGCGCTGGTGTCGGCGTCGAGCTTGCGCTGGATGCGATCCATCTCGGTGTCGAGCGCGAGTTTGGTTCGATCGCGCGCGTTGGCCATCTCAGATTCGATATGCGCGCGAATCTTCGGCGCGAGCGCGGCGCGCGAAGCGTCGGCCTGCTTGGCGAGACGGTTAGCTTCGGCGCTGGCTTGCGCGGCGGAGTCGCGCGCCTGATCTAGCTGGCGGGTAAAATCGCGCGTCCGCGAGGCGGTTTGATTGCGGGCTTCTTCCGACGCGCCGGCGCTGATTCTCCGGCACATTTCCGAAAGAGACAGCTCGATTTTTATCGTCTGCAGGTACTTGACCGGATCGGTATAGAGGATGAGCCGCGCGGCCTTGCCGTGCTTCATCGCCTCGGTCGTGCCGGGAGGAATGACGATTCCGACCACCGCCAACTTCCGCTCGCGAACGGTCTGCTGGGCGTCGAGGCGGCTCGAAGAATGTATGACCGACAGGTCGGGCTCGTGCTCGAGGGCGTCGAGGATCGATCGCGCGACTGCGCCGTGGTCCTCGTCGAGCACGGCGACAGAATATTCGCCGCGCGGAGCGGTGCGGCCGCCGTAAACTTTTGCCAGCGAGAAGCCCGCCGCGGCAATGACCGCGATTGGCGCGACCAGCAGCATGAACAAGCCGACGCGGTCGCGCCGGATGAGCAGAAATTCCTTGCCGATCGTCAACCACACCGCACGCAGCATTATCGCCTCGGCAAGAGCATCAGGTTGGAGGCGCGTCGCGCAGCGCGTGGCCAGTGAGTTTCAGGAACGCGTCCTGGAGATTGGGGCGATGCACGTGGAATTCGATGACCTCGTCGCCGACTTCGCCGGCGCGGCGAATCACGTCGGGCACCTGATCGAGCGTGTGCAGCGTAAGTGCCGCCGCGAAACCGTCGACGACCTCCCACGGCAATTCGCCGACTCCGGCGATTCCCTCGGACCATCCGCGGGGCAGCGCCTTCTTCGTCATGATCTCGATTCGCGGCTCGGTGCCGGCCAGCGCGATCAGTTCGCGGTCGGTGCCTTGCGCCACTATTTTTCCGTGATCGATCAGCACGATTCGGTTGCACAGGCGTTCGGCCTCTTCCATGTAGTGCGTGCTGTAAAGAATCGCGGCGCCGGCTTGCGCGGCGTTCTCCACCACGGCAAAGATTCGGCCGCGCGATTGCGGATCGACGCCGACCGTCGGCTCATCGAGCATGATCGCCGCCGGAGAATGCATCATGCCGCAGGCGATGTTGAGCCGGCGCATCATGCCGCCGGAAAAATCCTCGACCACGTCGTTGGCGCGATCGTCGAGGCCGACTTCCTCGAGCAATCCGCGCGCGCGCTTCATCGCGTCACTCGAGGCCATCCCCTGGATGCGTCCCCAGAACATCAGGTTTTCGAGCGCGGTGAGGGTCGGATACAGCGCCAGCGATTGCGGCACGAGTCCGAGGCATCTGCGCGCGATACGCGGATCGGCGGCGAGATCGTGACTCGCGATCGAAGCCCGGCCGGAATCCGGCTCAATCACGCCGGAGAGAATCGAAAGCGTGGTGGTCTTGCCCGCGCCGTTGGGGCCGAGCAGGCCGACAATCTCGCCGGAGTGAACGGCGAACGACACGCCGTCGAGCGCGACGCGCTGGCCGTAGCGCTTGCGGAGATCCTCCGCCTCGATCATCGACACCGAGTTCATCGCGAGTGAACCGCGAACGCGCGTGATTTAGGGTCGGTGTTCAGCGGTAGCTCACCATCTCGAGCAGATTGCCGTCGGGATCGAGAAAGTAAATGCAGTCGTGATCGCCCCAATCGATCGGCGCGGCGCTCTCGACTCCGGCGCCCGCGAGACGCTCGCGCGCGCCGGCGAAATCGGCGGCCGGCACCTTGAACGCATGATGACCGCGGCCGAGCGGATGCGCGATGATCGCCTGGCGCGCCGCATTGTCGAGCGGCGGCTTCGGCACCTCGAACAGCGCAAGATTCTGGCCGCCGCAATCGAGCAATACCTGATCGCCGAAACGATTGACTATTTGAAGGCCGAGGACGCCGGTATAGAAGCGCTCAGCGCGCGCGAGGTCCGCCACTTCGATACCGAAATGATCGAGCCGCTCGAGTTTCATCGCGCGCACCGGATCAGATTATCCACGGTAGCCGCTGTTTAGGAAGATGCCGCCACCGTGTGACCTTCGACGTCGAGCAGCTTCGATGCGACCACACGCTCTTTTTCGCGGCGGATGAAGGCGGGATCGAACGTCACGATCATCACGGGCAGAATGGTCATCGCGCCGAGCATCGAAACGAACATCCAGACCGCCAGCAGCAGGCCCATTTCGGCGTCGAAGCGGATGCTCGACCAGTACCAGAACAGGACCGAAGCGACGAGCGTCAGCGCGGTGAAGGCGACCGCTTTGCCCGAGGTGACCAGCGCCTTGTAGGTACTCTCCTTGAGCTCGCGGCCCTCGGCCAGTTCCTCGATAATCCGGCTGACTATGTAAATGGAATAGTCAATGCCGAATCCGACGCCGACAGTGACTACCGGCAGAGTATTGATGTTAATACCTATATCGTGCGCGCCCATGTAGGCATTGATTGCAGCATTGGCCAGCACCAGCGGGAATAGCAAGTAGATACCCGCCATGAACGATCGATAGGTAGCAAGTAGTATTATGTAGATAGTCGCGAATGCGAGCACGTTGAGCAGCAGATCGTTGTCGATGATCTCCTGATTGGCGGCCGCCAGCTCGCCGATAATTCCCGCCGCGAGTGCAAAGTGGACGCCGGGCACCTGATGGTTCGATTCGTCGAAGAACCGCTGCGTGCGCAGAACGACGCGCTGGACGTTCTCACCCTCACGATCCTTCGTATACACCGTCACCTGCGTTGCGTCGCGCCGCGGTGTGATGATGTACGCCGTCGACAGCGGCGACGCGCCCGCCAGCAATCCGCCGAGCAACTGTCCGGTGCCGCGCGCCGTGGTCGGCAGCACGTTCCACTTGGGATAGAACTCTCTGAGCGCGGCGCCGCCGTTCGACAACAGGTCGGCGACCGAGAATGTACGCCCGACCGCCGGATCGCGCTCCATGTAGCGCTCGTACTCGTCGATCACGTGGTACAGCTTGGGATCGTTGAGCGAATCGCGCTTGCCGAGCTCGGCGACGACGACGAACTGCTCGATCGCGCCGAACTCCTCCTGGATCGAGGCCATCGAGCGGTTGTACGGCGAGTTGGGCCACAGAATCGGCGATGAAGATGACGGGTCGCCGACCTTGAGGCCGGTCCAGAAAAACGCGCACAGCGCAATCACCGCGACGGTGGCGGCGAAAGTCGCGATGCGGCCCGATTTCTCCAGCATCGGTCGGGCGAGCGACTCGAGCATCCGCTTGAAGATGCCGTGCTCGCGCTTTTCGATCACGTCGATGTGCGGCGGATCGAGGTAGTAGTAAACGATCGGATTCAGGATCAGCTCGCTGACAATGATCGCGGCGATCCAGAAGCTGGCCGTGACCGCCAACTTTTGCAGAAACAGCACCGGCACCAGCAGGATGACGAGCACTCCGAACGCGTCGGCCAGGATTCCCGACAGCGACGGCACGAACAATTCCGCGAACGACGACAGGATCGCCTTTTCCTTGTCGCGCAGGCGGTAAAACTCTTCGTAATACCGATCGTGCATCTGCACCGAATGGCTGACGGCGCGCGCCGTTATGAGAAACGGGATGACGAGCACCAGCGGATCGAGTCCATAGCCAAGCAGCCGGATGAAGCCGAGACCCCAAATCGCGCAGATGACGCCCGAGATCGTCGGCCGCAGTGCGCCGCGCCAGTCGTGAAAATAAAGATAGAGCAGGATCCACACGGCGAGCACCGTCGCGACGAAGATCCAGAGGAACTCCGGCGTGTAGTGATAGACCCAGCCGTAGAGAATCGGTTGACCGCCGTAATAGATGTGCACCGTGTCGTCGCGCTCGGGTTGCACGACGATGCGCCGAATCTCGTCGAAGATGCGCTTATAGTCGAGGCGCGATTCCAGAAAGCTGCCCGTGATCACTGCGGCGCGGTCGTCGAGCGAGACGAACTGGCCAAAGACGACGCCCGGGTTTTTGTGGACGTTGCTCTCGAGTTCGTTAAGTTGCTCGGCGGTCTTGGGAAGTTCGCCGTTGGGCAAGATCGGCGTGTTGAGAATGACGCCGCCGGCGAGCGGGCGAAAGTAACTCGCGGTCGCGATCGAGCGCACCGAACCGTGCTGGATCCCATAGACGAGATCCATGTTGTTGGTCATGTTGACGATCTTTTTGATGATCTTGCTGTCGTAGATCGTCCCCTCTTTCGCCTCGATCATGATCGTCACGTTGTTGACGCTGCCGAAGTACTGATCGTACTTGTGCGCCACCTGGATGAACGGATGATTCTGCGGCAGCAGATCGCCGAAGCTGGTGACGAGCTGGGTCTGCCACGCGAAGTAGCCGAAGAATGCGGTGAGCGCGCCGACGACCGCCAGCACGAGGAAGCGCCGGCGCAGAATCCATTCACCAAAACGATACCAGGTCATTGCGTTCTCCGAAGTCCCTTAATGCGCGTTCGCGCTCAACCCTGACAGAAGCGCCACGACTTGCCGCCGTCCTCGGTGTAAAGGATCGTGCCGTAGCCGACGATCCATCCGTGCTGCGCGTCGAAGAACCGCACCTGGCTCAGCGGGAACGGCACCGCCGGCACACTCGGATCGTGCGCCCACGCGCCGTTGGGCTGCAGGCGCAGCACGGTGCCGGTCAATCCGCTGGACATCCCCTGGTCGCCGCCAAACAGATCGATCGAGAACAGCGGATCGCGCGCAGGAATCTGCTCCCCTCCCGGCACCAGCGTGTCGGCCGGCGCACCCGGCTTGTCCGCCTGATGGACAAAGTTCCAGGTCTTGCCGCCGTCGTCGGTCTGAATCACCCAACCCTCGAGACCGCACGCCGCGCCATGCTTCTGGTCGCGGAACGAGACGCTGAAAAAGCTCGGCAACAGAAAATCCAGGAAATTTTTATCGTCGTTGATTCCGGGCACGCGTTTCCACTGCCCTGACAGCGAGTCCTGCTGCTCATTCCAGCTCTTGCCACCGTTTTCGGTTGCCCAGATTCGCCCCTCCTCGCCCACTACCCATCCATGATCGACGTCGACGAAGCTCGTGCTGTACAGAATCGGCTCGATGTACGGCAGCGCATAGTCGGCCAGCTCCGGCTTAAAGATCTTCTGCAACTGGCGCTTGGTGAAACTCTCGCCGCCGTCAGTGGTGCTCAACACCAGCGCGCGGTCGCCGACAAAGAAGCCATGGTTCGCGTCAGGAAACGACAGACCGAAAATGAACAGATGCGTGCGCGAGTCGAGACGTTTCCACGTCTTGCCACCGTCGCGCGTGCGCATCAGCAAACCGTCCTGTCCGCACAGGTAGCCATTCTGGTCGTCGGTCATCTGGATGCCGAACACGCCGAGCTGGGTGCCGATATCGATACGCTTGAAGGTGCGGCCGGCATCTTCGGTCAGCAGCACCTTGCCGCGATCGCCGACGATGAATGCGCGCGTCGGGCTGGTCGGCCACACGTCGAAGAATTTGTCCGTGAGCGCGATGTTACGCAGCGGCAGCGGCGGCACCGCTACTTCGCGATGACACCCGGCGGTCACGAGCCCGACTAGGACAAAGAGCGTCTTGACTAAGCTGTATGCACGGAGTTTTCGCTCCATTCGGCCGTTCCCATCGAAAAATTTGCTCCATACTCAAGCAAACCCGCCGGTTTAGCAAGTCGCAATTTGCGCCCCGGATTTGCATCTCGCGGGCATCGGCGCGAGTCTGCTTCGAGTTTCAAAATGGAAATTCCTGACACCGGCGCTCCACAATGCTGACGTTAGCCATCGCGATACTTGTCATCGTTGTAGTCCTGCTCGGACCCGTGTTCGTCGGCGCGATCGAGCGCAATGTCGAGCTCTTTTTCCTGCTGATCGGGATACTGACCGCCTGCGTCCTCGGACGATTCGATACGGTACTGGTCTGGGCCGCGTTGACCGAACCGCTCTCGTTCACGCTGGCCGTCCTGATTTTCGGCGCCGCCTTTCGCCTTTTCAACGACCCTCTGGATGAGCTATTCGGCCATGCGCTCCAAATTCTGGAGCCGCGCCTTTTATGCTTCTCGCTCGCGATCGTACTTGGATTTCTCGCGGCCTTCGTCACCCCGGTCGTAGCCGCGCTCGTATTCGTGGAAGCGATTTCGCTCCTTCGATGCGACCGCGGAATCGAAATCGCCGCGACCGTCTTCGCCTGCTTCGCTATCGGCCTCGGCGCCGGCCTCACGCCCTTGGGCATGCCCGGCATCGCCGTCGTTCTGCGCTCCCTTCACGCCGACTTCTGGTACTTGACGCGCCTGCTCGGCCCGTTCGTTGTCGCCGGCGTCATCCTCGCCGCGATTCCAATTTTGTTCCTGCCGTTCGCAGCCGGCGAGCCCTTGAATGCGCTCCGCGTGAAAGATTCGTGGAAAACCGTCCTGCTGACTCGCCCCGGCCGCGTCTACATCTTCATCGCCGGCCTCGTCGCGCTCTCGGAGGGACTCCGCCCGGTCGTCAACGAGTACATCCATCGCGCTCCCGAGGGCTTGCTCTTCTGGATCAACACGCTCTCCGCCGTCGTCAACAATTCGACGCTGGCCGTGATCGAGATCTCGCCTTCGATGAGCGTTAGTCAGCAGCGCGCGGCGTTGCTCGGCTTGCTGATCAGCGGCGGCGCGCTCGTCACCGGCAACATCCCGAATATCGTGGCCGCGAGCCGCCTTAGGATCACGAATCGCGAATGGGCAAGAATCGGCGTCGGCACCGGGTTGATTTTGCTGGTTCTCTGCTTCGCGGTGCTGGTCATCCCGTCCATTTTCTGACCTCCGCGGAAAAACATGAACTGGTTCAAGTTTGCTTGCGGCCCCGGCCATACTCGCGCTATAAATAATGAATGGATTCATCTTTGACGGCGCGGCCGCCCGGGCGCCGCTTCCACCAGAAACAGAACCGCCAGCGGCGAATTGTCCAGGCTGCCGGAAGATTGTTCACCACCAAAGGCTACGCCGCCGTCGCCATGGAAGACGTCGCGGCACGCGCGGGCCTCGCCGTCGGCACGATCTACAATTATTTTCCGTCCAAGTCCGCATTGCTGCTCTCCATCGTCAGGCGCGAAACGCAATCGCTACTCGCGCGCGGCCACAAGATCCTTGACGACCCGCCGCGCGACCCGCTCGCAGGTGTATCCGCATTCACTGAAATTTTTCTCACGGATTTCACGCGCGACGACCGACGCCTGTGGCGCGAACTATTCGGCGCCGCGATCGCCGATCCGTCGATCACAGGCCGGCGCCTCTTCGACGCAGACACACAACTCGTGACCCAGCTCGCGTCCCTCGTCGATCGATACCGACGCGACGGCGTGCTCGCATCCGACCTCGAACCGCTCCCGGCCGCGACGGTTCTCTACGGCGTCTGCTTCACCTGGATGACCGCCTACCTGATGAACGACGAACTCAGCGCCAGGACGATACGCGCCGAGATTCGCCGCGGCACCGCGATTGCCCTGCGCGGTTTGCTTCCACACTCCGTGGCGATTTCAAAGGAGTAATGAATGGCTCCCAACGACTTCATTCTTAATCAATGGTACCCGGTCTTCGACAGCTCGAAATTGAAAGCGCGCAAGCCCGTCGGTATCACCCGCCTCGGCGAGCGGCTGGTCTTGTGGCGCGACAGTAGCGGCGCCGCCGTATGCATGACCGACCGCTGTCCTCATCGCGCGGCGCAATTGAGCCTCGGATGGGTCCGCGACGGCTGCCTCGTATGCCCGTTCCACGGCCTGCGATTCGATTCCGCCGGCCGCTGCGTCCTGATTCCCGCCAACGGCGAAAGCCAACCCGTGCCGCGCGGTTTCGATTTACCGACCCGGCCGATCCGCGAGGCGCACGGTCTCATCTGGTACTGGCACGGCGATTCCGAACCCGCCGCCGAAATCCCGTGGTTTCCCGAAGCGCCGGATCCGGGTCCGCGCACCAGCTTCGTCCAGCGCGAATATCCCGTCTCATATCTCCGCGTGATGGAAAACCTTGGTGACATGCATCACGTACCGTTCGTCCATCGAGCGTCGATCCCCGGGGCTGGTACTCGCGTCGAAGTCCCGGAGGCGCGCCTCGATGGAGATGTCATTCGAATGAGAGTCTCGCTCCATCACGAGCGGCCGCGCAGGATGCGTCCCGCGTACAACTTCACTTACGCCCTTCGGCTGCCCACCCTGGCGACGATTGAAGTCGCGCGAGGAGTACAGTTCGTTGCCAGCGCGACGCCGATCGATCGCGACAACACGTGGCTGTGGGCGCGATATGGGCAGAATTTTATCCCGCGATGGCTGGGCGGCAGGATTCTCATGCGGCTGGCCGCGAAGTTCGACATGGATCTGGTCTTCACTCATCAGGATATGCGGATGCTCGCCAGCCAGCAGCGCAACCATCCCGACGACATTTCCTCCTATCGCCTGTTCGAAGCAGATCGCGCGATCGCTCTGTATTTTGGCTTGTGCAAACAAGCGCTCGAAAAATCGCGGAGCGCCTCGGCCCGACCTCGCGCCACCGGATGAAAGGTCAGAGAATTCTCATCTTCGAAATTACAAATCCGCCAGCAGCAGGCCCGTCAGATACTCGCCTTCGGCATGGCCGAGCAGCGTCGGATGGTCGGCGCCGGGACCGAGATGCGCGATCAACCGAAGTGTGCGGCCCGCATTCGACGCGGCAAACCGCACGGCGCGAACGAAATCGTCGGCGCGGAAATGCGTCGAGCATGAAAACGTCATGAGACGCCCGCCCTTCGCCAGCGCCCGCATCGCCACCGCGTTCAGCTCGACGTAAAGCCGACCCGCTCGCTCAGCATCGCCGCGGCTGCGCGCCAGCGGCGGCGGATCGAGCACGATCACGTCGAAGCGATTCTGCGCCTCCGCCATAAACTTGCCCGCCTCGCCATGCACAAACTCAACCGCGCCCGCCGGATGCCCATTGAGCTCGAGATTCTGCCGCACAATCTCAAGCGCCCGCGCCGACGTCTCGACCGCGACGATCTTGCTCGCGCCGCCCGCAATCGCCGCCAGCGAAAATCCACCTTGGTAGCAGAACGCGTCGAGCACGCGTGCGCCCGACGCGATCCCGCCAAGCATCGCGCGGTTGTCGCGTTGGTCGAGAAAATATCCCGTCTTCTGCCCATGCTCGAAATCAATCTTCAGCTTGATTCCGTTCTCGTTAACAATCGTCTCCGTCACCGCCTCACCAGCAAGCACCTCGATATGATCTTCGAGCCCTTCCTGCTTGCGCACCGCGCCATGGCTGCGCTCGATGATCGATCGCGGATGCAGCAGCTCATTCAGCCCCGCGACAATCGATGCCCGCATCCGGTCCGCGCCCGCCGTCAGGATTTGTACGACGACAACGTCGCCGAATCGATCGACCACCACGCCCGACAGCCCGTCGCCGTCGCCATTGACGAGCCGATACGCATTCGTATCCTCGCCGACGAACCGCCGCCGCAATTCCAGCGCATTCTTCAGCCGCCGCGCGATCAGTTCATCGATCGCCGGCGCCTCGCCCCAAGCAATCATCCTGATCGCGATCGTCGTCGCCGGATTGCAGTAGCCCATCCCGATCAGCGCACCTGCCGCGTCATGCACGGTGACGATCGCGCCCGCCTCCACAGACGCCGGCTCGATCCGCTCGATCGCCTGCGAGAAGATCCACGGATTCCCGCCGCGCACCGGCCCTTCCCTGCCGCGCTTGAGGGTTGCGCGCGCCAGCGGCGCGCTCACTGCCACGGCGGTTCGCCGTCGCGAGTATAGTCGCCGCTGCGGCCACCATGCTTTGAGACTAGCCGGATCGCGCCGATGACCATCGCTTTATCGATCGCCTTCGCCATGTCGTAAATCGTCAGCGCCGCCGCGCTCACTGCGACCAGCGCTTCCATCTCGACTCCCGTGCGCGCATCGGTCACGGCGCGCGCCTGGATTTCTAGCGCGGAGTTGGCCGCATCGGGAGTGAAATCGACTTCGACTACTTCGAGCGCTATCTGATGACACAGCGGGATCATCTCATGCGTCCGTTTCGCCGCCATGATTCCCGCGATCCGCGCCGCCGCGAGCGCCTCGCCCTTCTTGAGTTTCCCGCCGACGATCGCGTCGAGCGTCGCCGGCGCCATCCTGATCTCGCCGCGCGCGATCGCCTCGCGCCGCGTGACCGGCTTCGCGCCGACATCGACCATCCGAATCCGCCCGCGCTCATCCAGATGCGTCAGTTGCGCGCCAGCGCCGCGTCGCGATGTGTTTCGTTTCTTGCCCGCCATCGAAGGAGTGGTTAGAGATTATGTTGACCGCCCGCGCATATACAATAAACTCTTGTTTCCCGGTTCGACCAAACATCGCAAGCTATTTCGCACACGGTTTATATGGCTGACGAAATCAACAAAGTTGTCATTCTCGGATCAGGTCCTGCCGGACTCACCGCCGCGCTCTACACGGCGCGCGCCAATCTGAGCCCGCTGCTGATCGAAGGGCATGAGCCCGGCGGCCAGCTCACTATCACGACCGAGGTCGAGAACTATCCCGGCTTCGAAAACGGCATCCAGGGTCCCGAGATGATGGACGTGTTCCGTCGTCAGGTGACGCGCTTCGGCACCCGCTTCCTGAGCGGCGCCGTCACCGAGGTGCGCCTCGGCAAGCGCCCGTTCGAGCTGGTCGCCGACGACAAGGTCATCAAGGCCGAGTCAGTGATCATCGCAACCGGCGCGACAGCTAAACTTCTGGGAATAGATTCTGAAAAACGCCTGATGGGTTACGGCGTCAGCGCATGCGCCACCTGCGACGGCGCATTCTTCAAGAACAAGGAAGCGGTCGTGGTCGGCGGCGGCGACACTGCGATGGAAGAAGCGAACTTCCTGACTCGCTTCGTGACGAGGGCCACGGTGGTGCATCGGCGCGACACTTTGCGCGCCTCGAAGATCATGCAGGACCGCGCGCGCAAGAATCCGAAGATCGGTTTCATCTGGGATTCGGCCATCGAGGAAATTATCGGCGAGCAAAAGGACGGCGTCAGCGCCGTCAAGCTGAAAAATCTGAAAACCGGGAAGGTCACCGACATGAAGACCGACGCGGTGTTCGTCGCGATCGGGCACAATCCCAACAGCGCGCTGTTCAAGGGCCAACTCGAGATGGACGAGATCGGATATCTCAAAGTGAAGCCCGGCTCGACCTACACTAACATCGACGGCGTGTTCGCATGCGGCGACGTCGTCGACAGCGTCTATCGGCAAGCCGTCACCGCCGCGGGCACCGGATGCATGGCGGCAATCGACGCCGAGCGATGGCTCGAATCCAAGGGCGAATGAGCGAGAGCAACTCCGCTCATTCTTTTGTGTATCGTCCGGAAAATACGTGGTAGGACGTGCTGTCCCAGGCGTTGTGGATGCCGATGAAGAGCAACATCAGCGCCGCAGCGCCGACGCCGAACAGCGCCTCGCGCGTGCGGGAGAGAGCCTCGAACGCCGACAGCACTAGTATCGCGTACGCCGTCAGCGGCAGCATCGCATGACATAGCCAGTCCTCGAACTCTGGTTGATAGGCATTCTGCCGCCAGATGCGCCGGGTTACGACGAGCGCGTACGCTACTCCGCAGACGCCGACGAAGCCCCACGACGCGGCGGCGGGAACGATCGATTGCCATGGAATCCGCAACAGCGCCGACAAGAGCAGCGCGGTACCGAAGTGGATGATCGTCGGCGTGGCAAATGCGGGACCGGCCTCGGCCACACGCAGTGGAGGCTTCGCGGCAACGAGCGTCATCACGACGAACTGCAATCCGATCAGCGCGCCGGCCGCCGAGCCGACGATTTCATAAAAACTTTCCCAAGCAGCAAGCTGTGACATATCGGCATTTAAGCTTTTCGAGAGTGGTGCGCGCCAGCGGACCGCGTCGGTTGGGGATTCGAGGGCCGGAGAAACGCTGTTTGAAAACGAAAAATCGCTAAATCGGTGATTTTGGCTGAAAAATTGTTTCTCCTCGATCTCTTCGTTGGTGCTGGCGAGTGATGTGACGCGGTGGGAGAGCGGGATGAGCCGGAGATTGGCGGGAGTGAAGTCGAGTGTGTTGGCGGGGGTGGTTGAGGGAGTCATCGTGAATATTATGGCATAGCGGGATGACAACGGTTGGCAGCAGGGGTGACCCCTGCAGCCAGTGATTTGTCGCGCTCCGTTGTCGCGCGAAAGGCCAGGAAAAGAATGGAGGAAGTACGGAGAGTGGGCGGCGAAATTCCCCTCGCCCAAAGGGAGAGGATCGAAGGTGAGGGACCTTATTCAGCGCGCGATTCGTCTCGCGCGCGGCTTAGGGGTCTACATCCGTATGCCCGTAGAGCTCAGATTTCCCATAGGGAAGAGGCGCACGCTGCGTCGTCCGCAAGGTTTCCACCGTCGTGGCCCTACGACTCTGTTTGCATCGTGGCTAATTGCCAGCTATTCAAAACGCTCGTCCCTTGTTCTGTCCGTTATCCGCTCTTTGCGCCTTTCTGCGTCAATTTCCTCGCGGAAGCGAACCTTCTCTTGGGCGACGAACTCTTTGAAGATGGGGTCTGAAAATCCTTCCAATTCGTCGAGAAGCTTTAAATTAGACTCCATGACAGTGGCGCGTGAACCACTCCAACTCATTGGTCTGAGTCGCAAGAGAAACGCCCTAAGCACTTCGACGCGGTCAGGCGCGTTCTTCAACAGGTCAAGGGCGATCTTAGTCCAGCGGCGGGGCCCCGCCTCATCCGCGGCGAAGGACCAAGTTACGCTGCCTCCGACGATGGGATAGCGATTCTCGGGTTCTTTGTCACACCAATCCAGAAGAACGTACCCGGGTACGACATCTAGAAGATTCTTGCTCTGCCCGCCAGCGACTTCAAGAATACGAATGCCCTTTTTGATCTCAGTTGTATCACCGGAACACAGTGCATCTAAGACGGCCGCGGGCTGGACGGCCAGCAGTCCCGCTAAGAGTCCGCCGTTATAAAACCCGTAGGTTTCGTACTTTGCCACTGCGCCCTTCAACCTGCGGCAAACCTCGCGCGCGACCTCAGCACCTTCTTCGCCGACTAGGCAAGCTTTGCTGATTGTTTCGAATCGATAATCATCGCTGTCCCTCTTCTTTGTGAACTTCACCTGCCGCAAAAGTTGACGTCCGGTGTCAATTATTTCGGTTGCATGGCCTTGTTTGTTTCGGTCGTCGGAATGAATCCGCACATCGAGAATCTCTAGCGCCGGTTGAAATCCGTCTGGCTTTGCGGCGATTGTAAGCACTAGTTCCCTAAGTTCAGGCGCCGCGATCTGCTCAGGCGTCCAAGCCAGATGTTCGTATCGCCTCAACGGTGCTTTGCCGATAGCTAGTGACAGTCCAATACGTTCAAGACCTTTTGGATCGATCCTGACCGCAGCCTGCAATACGGGGTACCATGGGGCTAGAGTGTCATTTGTAACAGCATTGTCTAACAGAGCGGAAGCAAGGGACGAATCCCTGACCTGTAACGCACTGATAAAACCTACAAAGATCTGGACACTACGTTCGCCTTTTGCCTTCGCGAATTGCGCAACTAAACGGTCCCACGTAGCTTTTGGATCCGGACTACCTTCTAGAAGTCCTTGCCCGAAAGAAGTGATGTGCCCTCTACCGACTACTAGCTCTTCTATCAACGCCTCGAAGGCTTCTTCGTCTGTTGCAACCGCCTTTCCGAGACGACGGGCGATAGCTTCGTTTCTTCTCAGGCCGGACGGAAGGTCTTCAACGCCGTTGTCTTCAAGTTTATCGAGTTCAAGGCCAATCGCACTGTCGGACAGCACCATCGCTCTCACTTTCTGCACAACGTTCTTGTGGCGAAGGTGCCGTTCCAAAAGTGAAAGCCGCGCAACGATTTCTGGTGCGAATCGTTCGGAGTCAAAACTCAAAGTCTCGCGTATGGCGATCCATCCGTCTGGCCAGAATGTCGTTCCAGAGACCGCGCGGCACAGGTTCTCGAGTTCCTCGTACATGCCTACATTCCATAGTCCGCGGAATTCTCTTGCGACCGCGAGGCGCACGAAGGCCGCAATCGACCGGTCCGTGCATGCGAATGTCTGAGCCAGCGTGAGGACCGATCTGTACCAATGCTTGACCTCACTTGCCGTCCGAGGCCAGTAGCCATGGTCACGCGAGCGTGCGCCGAACTCGAATTGATACTCTGACGTGAAGGGACCAGTTTCAAGTGCTGCCTTAAGAGCTTTCAAACCAAGGTTGCGCCGAATGCGATCTTCCGAGAGCAGCAATGCTTCGATGATTCCCAATCGCTGCTCTATCGTGGCATGCGTGCCAGAAAGGTATAGAAAGAAGAGAGACGCGAACACCGTCGCGGCGTTGCTCGACTTACCGTCTTCAGCCGCTCCTTGTTCCAATTTCAAGAGCAATGCAATGCAACGGTCAAATATTGTCGAGTCATAGGCAAGCGAACGGATGAGCCGAACGTACTTGGCACAGCTTTCAATAGCCTTATCACCAGCCGGCCCAAACAATGAACGTTCAAACGCCGCTAGCACCGCCGACGGCGCAGCAGCTGCAACGTTGTTCAACATAGCCTCACCAACTTCATTGAGGATGACAACGTTTCCCAATATGCCATCAGTTGCTAGCCAATTCTCAATGAGCGCGACAGCCTCCTTGCTGTCATGCAGGTAACCGAGCCGTCGCGAAAACGATTTGACTAATCGTACCGGTGCATTCGCGATGAGCTGCGCTTCGATCGTTGCCAGAGGAATGTTCTCAAGAGCCAACGCCGCAAGTCGATTCGCGATTGCCTGAGGCAGGACTGCTCGCCAGATGCCGCGGTGCTGTACAAGGTCGCGACGGTGGAGTTCGGCGACAGCCCGAAACACCTCTTGTGCATTTTTCCCGATCATCGCGCCCAGCCTTACGAGTTCGGCCGGGTCTGAGTTGGAGACATCTTGCCCTTCAAATGAGTAGACGAGCGAACACGCCTGCGCTACGAGCATAAGCGGCTCATCTTCCGAATGTCTTTGGACGAATAAGCGCTGAAATAACTCCTCGTCCGTGAGACTACTGATCGTCTCATCGTTACGAATCGTGCTGGCCAGAGCAATTCCAATGCGTGCGTTTCCGCCCGAAAACTCGGCTATAGTATGCGAATCTACAGTCGACAGCGTGGAGAAGCGATGCCGGATCAGCTTCTCAATCAGCTCAATAGACGCAGGTTCCAATCTGAAGATCTCCGTTCCTTCCGGCTCATCTTCCCGAATATCGTATTCCACCGTAATCGCACTGACTGTACTATCGGACGAACGGCACAGCTCCGAGATGCGTCGATGCAATTCCGACGCGCAATTGTCGATCACTACGATTGCTCTTGTCCTATCCGCGATCAGGTCAGAAGTGAGTCCTGTCGGTTGCGGATCCGGCTCATCCGCCATGTTGGTATAGATCGCTAGAGAGGGATCTAGACTGTTCTCCCCGACCCGATCATCGAATAGGGCCTGTAAGAACCGTGTTTTCCCGACACCGGAAAGACCTATCAATCGAACAACCTTACCCGGCTCGCGCAGTAGATCTCGTATCTGCTTGATTCCTTCCAGTGAGGAGAATCCGCTTACAGAATCGTTTTTGGCGGAATGGACGCGGAGCTTTTCATCTATCAGATATTCTCCGCTCATACCGTCTGGCTCGTAAGCCCAAGGACCATAAGCAGTCCACCCTTTTATGGCTTTCCCAATTTTCGTTCGCACCCACGGGATCAGGCCAGGGTGGTCGCGTAACCACGTCGCAAGCCGGGTGCGATCGTAAAAATCCAAAGTTAGCGAACTACGGTTAGGAAGATCCTTCACCGCCTCGGCCATTGCCTCGCGGCGGTTTCTGAGTGCTGCATCCGACGTCGACCCTTTCGAGCTTACGATGATGTACGCGCCAGATTCATCCGCCAGTTCCCGGATTGCAGGTCGGAGAACGCCGTCTGGGCGCATCTCTTTGTGAATCGCCCCGCGGGGCATGTCCGGCGTTTTCACCTGGAACCCGGTTGCGGCCTTTGGGACGAAGCCCTCGATATCGGTGCCTTCTGGGAAAGCGACACGAACGTCGAGTCCGCCGTCGGCTGCAGTTTGATTTCCACCCCAAGTTATACTGGCAGTCGATAAACCTCGGCGCCTCGCCTCCGACTCGCAGAGGAGGGCAACCAAACTCCGAAGATCCTCATCATTCATCCCCGCAATATCATCGCTCGTGATTTCCAACATACGCCTTGAACTATATACGGAGTCGAATGTTTATGCCCGCAAGAGCCTTAACAAGAACCACCCCTCGCCTTTTTCCCTGACCTGACAGAGGGAGGGGAAGAAGGAGAGCCGGGATTCTTCGCTGCGCTCTAGAATGACACAACGATGAGAGTGCGGAGCGGAGTCTTGATGCGCGCGCGGAAGAGCACGCTGATTAGGACCCTCACCTTGATCTTGTCCCTCACAGTGAGAGGGGAAGAGGCGGACGCGGGGGGGGGCGGCGGGCCGCACCGCTGGGGCGGGCGCGGCGGGGCGTGCGGAAGAGAATCACAGGCTGAAGCCTGTGCTACTTGAGCAGGGGGCGGCGGGCGTGGAGGACCGCCTTGCTGGGGCGGGGAGGCGCGGCCGTGCCAATGAAATTGGCGGGTTCGCCTCCTTGGGAATGCTGTGATAACAGAACGGCTTATGCCTATTTCATTTCCGAAAGGATTTTTGTGGGGGACGGCTTCCGCTTCTTATCAGATTGAGGGCGGGTTTGATCTCGACGGGAAGGCGGAGTCGATTTGGGATCGGTTCTCGCATACGCCGGGCAAGATTAAGAAGGGCGATACGGGCGACGTTGCTTGCGATTTTTACCATCGGCACGGCGACGATATCGCGATGATGGCGGACCTTGGGCTTAATGCGGCGCGGATTTCGATTTCGTGGCCGCGGATTATGCCTGATGGCAAGGGCGCGGTGAATCAGAAGGGGATCGATTTCTATAAGGGCGTCGTCGACGAGATGCTCGCGCGCAATATCCAGCCGTGGGTGACGCTGTACCATTGGGATTTGCCGCAGCCGCTCGAAGATGCGGGCGGGTGGCCGAATCGCGATGTGGCGGAATATTTTCGCGACTACGCCGGCGCCGTGGCCGACGCGCTCGGCGATCGCGTCAAGCATTGGATGGTGTTCAACGAGCCGTGGATTTTTACGATCCTCGGATACCACTTGGGGATTCACGCGCCGGGGCGCCAGGATATCTCGGCGGCGATCAAAGCGACGCATACGGTGAACCTCGCGCAGGGGATGGGCGTGCGGGCGATTCGCGGATCGAGGAACCGTCCCGAGGCGGTGGGCACCGCGTTCAGCATGTCGCCGGTGCATCCGGAGACCGGATCGCTCGAGGACCGGACGGCGGCGACTCGATGGCATCGATTTTACAACATGTGGTTTCTCGACACCGTCATGCAGGGCAAGTATCCGGAGGCGTACCTGCACGGGTCGGTCGAGGATCACGTGGAGATTCGTGCGGGCGATATGGACCTAATTAAGGCGCCGCTCGATTTTATCGGGATCAATTTGTACACGCGCGCGGTGGTCGGGCACGATTCGAGCGACCATATTATGGGCGTCAAGCAGGTGCGGCCCAAGGCCGACGAAATAACGGAGTTCGGGTGGGAGGTCTATCCGCAGGCGCTGTCGGAGATGATCGTGCATATCCATAAGGACTACCCGGGCGTGCCGATTTACGTGACGGAGAACGGATGTTCGTACGGCGACGGGCCGGGGGCGGACGGCAAGGTCAACGACCAGCGGCGGGTGAGTTTCCTGCGGCGGTTTATCGCGGAAGTCGGGCATGCGATGAAGGCGGGGGCGGACGTGCGCGGATATTTTTTGTGGACGTTCACCGACAACTTCGAATGGGCGGAGGGATTCCAGCAGAGGTTTGGAATCGTGCACTGCGACTTCAAGACGCAGGCGAGGATCGTCAAGGAGAGCGGGCGGTGGTACTCGCGGCTGGCGAAGACGGGGGCGTTGGATTTCGATCCTGTGATATGAGCGCGCGCAGCGCGCGAACTAAGGAGACCGGAACCGGCTGCGCGTGCGCGCAGCTGTCCGAGGCCCGTTCCTCCCGTCGCTAACGCTCCCGTCGTCAGGGTGACAGCAGGGGTGACCCCTGCACTCAGTGATTTTTGGTTTCTGGAGTTTCGCCGCTCCGTTGTCGCTTTCGTTCTGGTAGCTGTCCTGTGGGGTGCGTTGTCTTGATGATTCGGAACCTTGCTGAGTTGCGGCGATGAGCGGGACGTTTTTGATGTGGCTGCATTTGTGCGCGATGGCGAGTTACGTCGGGGCGCAGTTTGCGGTCATCTATATGCTGATACCGGCGGCGGAGACTGCGCCCAATGAGGCGGCGCGGCGGGCGAGCCTGATCGCGGGGTTCAAGTTCTACAACCCGTTCACGATTGGCGTGCTGGGAATTATCGTGATCAGCGGCGCGATGCGGCTGACGGATCTGAAAGCGTCGATGAAGTTCGATTATTTCGCGCAGATCGGATCGGCGCTGGAACTGAAACTGGGGCTGGCCTTCGTGCTCATCTTCATTCAGACGTACATCACGTTCGGGCTGGCGTTTCGAATCGGGCGCCAGGAAGAAGTGGCGGCGCATGGCGACGGCGAGGCGTTCACCGTCGAAAAGATCAACTCGATGCTGCGGCGAATCCGCGCGATGGCGTGGTTCACGATCGTGTTGGCTGCCGCGGTCATCTGGGTGTCTCTCACGATGGTCTCGCGAGTGGCGGACGAGCCGTCCACCGCCTCGCGCATCTCAGCGCGCGCCGAAGCTTCGATGTTGGCGACGCGCGTCATGACTTAGTGCGCGAGGGCGATGAGCGAGCCGACGATGTAGGCGACGGTGATGAGGCCGAAGATGGCGCCGGGGATTTCGTTCAGCATGTTGTACTGCGCGAGCCGGGTCGCGGCGCTGACTTCCGTCGCTTCGTTGATCGATTCGATTCCTGCGATTCGTTGAGTAGTTGTTGCGTTCATTTCAAATCCTCCCGTAACTTCTCTTGTGACGACCTTAGGCCAATGCGATCAGAGAGCTTACGACGTAGCCGAGCGTCAGCAGACCGAACACGACGCCGGGCAGTTCGCTGAGCAGGCTGTTCTGCGCGAGGCGGGTACCAGTGGTGGCTTCCGCCGCTTCGTTCGAGTTGAGCACCGTGAGTGTTGCTTCGTTAGTGGTTGCGTTCATTTTCGTGACCTCCCGTGTTGAGTGACTGACTTGGGTAAAGCAAGCCATGTGCCATCGCAGAAACTCTCGATTTGGCAACGGGTTTCGATGATGAGGGTCGGCAACACGGCCGTAATAATTAATGAAAAGTAAGATAAATCAGTAGGTTAAGACAAATCGCAGAATGCGAGACGTCTTGGGGCGATATTGGAATTTCGCGTTAAGTTTCCTTTTTCGCGAATTGGAGCAAGCTGCAGCCTGCAGCTAATCGGCTGCATGGCGGCGGTGCAAGCTCGTCGCTTTGATCGTACGCATCGCATCTGCGAAAGTGGCAATGATGGCGAATGACGGTACTCATGACGGGGTTCAATCGGAGGGCAAGGCGACCGGCGGGTTGAAGCCGACGACGGCGATGCTGCTGGCGGACGCGATCGCGGCGCCGGTCGAGCAGCCGCATTTCATTCGCGGGTTCGCGCTGCACTTCGTGGAGACGGCGATTTTCCTGGTGGCGGTGATCGGCGCGATTGCGCTGGGACTCGGTATCACGGCGTACTTCGGGGAGCATCGCTACGTGATCGCGTACCTGGCGGCATACGCGGGCTTTCGGTTTTCGGATTTGATCGTGCGCGACGATGCGGAGGACAGTCCGGCGCGCGAGGAGCTGAGCCGGCGAATCTATGCGCAACTGCCGGTGCTGATCGTGTTTGCGGCGGCGCCGTTCGAGCGCACTTACGTTTACGGCGGAGCGGCGCCCGCGTTCGTGCGCGTGCTTGGGCTGCTGATCGAGCTGTGCGGGATGTGGCTGGCGCTGGGCGCGCGCATCCAGCTTGGATACTTCACTTCGGGCCGGACGAGAGAGCATCCGGTGCTCGTCAGGCGCGGCTTCTATCGGTACATCAGGCATCCGATTTTCGCGGGAACATTCCTGGTGACGTTCAGCTGGACGCTCATCTACGGGGCACCGGTCACGGCCGTGCTCACGCTGATCGTCGGAGCGATACTTGCGCGGCGGCAGATGCTGACGGAGGAAGCGGCGATGCGCGCGCGCTTCGGCGAAGAATACGATGCGTATCGCGGAGAGACGGACGCGCTGATCCCGGCGAGCGGGTCGTTCAGGCCCGCGCTTTGTGCTGGCAACGAAGCTGCGAGCAATAGAATTCGTCGCCGAGGCTTACGAACTTCGCGCCGCATCCGGCGCATACACGAATCGATTCTCCCACATAGAGACGCGTTGCAAGATCTGCTTCGACGGCTGAATCGTCGTTCTTCGACACACGCGGCTTTCGTTTCTCCGGTGAGGCGCCGTCGGCGAGGAGCCTGTTCTGCGCGCCCATCAGGGCGAGTTCGTCGGCGCGATTGTTGATTTGGTCGACGTCGTGGCCGCGGACCCATTCGAAGCGCACGTGGCGCGGCGCAACTTCGGCGTCGAGCAGCGTCCACAAATCCTGATTCTTGTTGCGCTTGTAGTTCAGCGTCATCGATTTCACGACGTACTGGCTGTCGCTGCGGAGAATCACGTGGGCGCCGCGTTCGGTCGCGCGCAGGCCTTCGATCGCGCCCATCAGTTCCATGCGGTTGTTGGTAGTCGAGTCGTCGTGGCCGTTGAATTCGGTGACGGCGCCGTCGGGATCGCGGACGACGACACCCCATCCGCCGCGGCCGCCGGGATTGCCGAGGCACGAGCCGTCGGCGTAGACGAGATATTCGCGGGACGCGGATGCCATCGGCGAAATTCTAGCTGAGGCCGCGAGCGTTGCGCAGCCGCGTGAACCATTCGACGTACTGGCGCGCGGCGCGGTCCCAGGAAAAATCAGAAGCGAAGCAATTCGCCATCAGCGCTCGCCACTTCGCGCGGTCGCGGAACATCGAAACCATGCGGCGCAGCGCGGAGACCATGTCGGCGGACTCGAACTTGTCGAATACAAAGCCGTTGCCGGTGCTCTTCACACCGTCGAACTCGCTCACAGTGTCGCGTAATCCGCCGGTGGCGCGCACGACGGGCGCCGAACCGTAGCGCATCGCGTACATCTGGGTGAGACCGCACGGTTCGAACCGCGAGGGCATCAGGAATGCGTCGCTGCCGGCCTGGATACGATGCGCGGTGGTGTTGTTGAACTCGATTATCGCGCGGAGTTTTTCAGGGTAGCGCGACTCGGCGTCCTTGAAGAATTTTTCGAGCGCGGCGTCGCCGCTCGCGAGCATCACGAGTTGCAAGTCGAGGCGCATCACGGCGTCGAGCGCGTCGCGGAGAAGGTCGACGCCCTTCTGCCCGGTCATGCGGGTCACCATCCCGACGACGGGCCAACCTTCCTTGTTGGGAAGGTGCAGCGAATCGCGCAGAGCGGCGGTGCATAGCCGCTTGCCGTAGGGTTTCGCGGGCGTGTAGGTCGCGGCGATTTCGCGGTCGCGGGCGGGATTCCATTCGTCGTAGTCGGCGCCGTTGAGAATGCCGACGAAGTTGGGGCCCTTGGCGCGGATCACACCTTCGAGGCCGAAGCCGAGTTCGGGGTCGGTGGTGACTTCGCGCGCGTAGGTCGGGCTGACGGTCGAGGCGGCGTCGGACATGACGAGCGCGCCCTTCATCAGGTTGAGATGGTTGTAAAATTCCAGGTAGTCGACGGAGTTGTAGGACGCGTCGAGATTGAGGAGGGCGAAATCCTCGCGCTTGCCGATTCCCTGGAACGCGAGATTGTGAATCGTGAAGACCGACAGCGCGTTCGTGAAGCGTGCGCGAAGGCTGGGGTCGGCGCGCATCGCGATCGGCGCCGTGGCGGAATGCCAGTCGTGCGCGTGCAGGAGGTCGGGGGCGATTAGCTCGGCAGATACGAATGCGGCGGCGCGGCCGAAGAAGATGAAGCGGCGCAGGTTGTCGGGATAGTCGAGGCCGTCGTCGCCGTAGATGCCGCGGCGCGTGAAAAATTTGGGATGGTCGATGAGGTACATCGGGACGCCGTGGGGATCGGCGGCGTGGAGGACGGAGAAATGTTCGACGGTGGTGCCGAAGCGCATCGGGATGTCGCGCATCGCAGTCGAGGTTTCGACGTTGTCGGTGATGGAGGTGTAGGCGGGGACGATCAGGGACGGTTGTTGGCCGGCATTCTTCAGGGCGGCGGGCAGCGAGCCGATTACGTCGGCGAGGCCGCCGGCTTTTGCATGGGGAGCGGCTTCGGCTGCGACGATGGCGATTTTCACGAGACTTTAAGGAAGGATCCGGGATTCTTCGCTGCGCTCTAGAATGACACAAAAAAAGGATGCACAGAAAAGAGGGACGGCGATGTTGGGAAGGTGGTGGTTGAGCCCAGCACCCTCACCTGCCGGCGGCTGCGCCCGCCGGCTTCCTCTCCCGTAAAAGGTCACCCTCACCCGCGCAAGGCGCGGCCTCTCCCGCAACTAAGCGGGCGAGGCGGGTAATCGGTGGCGCGGAACGCCACATCCTAACTGGGGCGAGGGAAGAGGCGCTGCGCTCTAGAATGAGGCGAGGTTGCGGTGTTCGGAGAGGTTTTTGATGTGGTTGAGGACGCGGAGGTGGATGTGGTGGATGATCATGTTTGACCAGAGCTGCCAGTAGCGGGTCGGCCAAATTCGATCGGTGTACCAGGTCGTTCCTTGAAGCAAGGTTTTTCCTGATGGCAGCGCTGTCAGGCGAAGTTCGCCCTCGTGCGAGAGAAGATAGCCGTGCAGGTGGGGCGGGTCGATGCGCGGATAGGGCGACAGTTCTTCCATCGGTTCCGGTTGGGCGGCGACGGAGAATCGCAGCAGGTGATTCTCATCCCAAACTTCAATCGGCTCGACGAACTCGCCGGTGGTGAAAATACAATGGCGAATTGCGCCCACCCCGTGCCCATCGATGCGCGCCCTGACGGGGTAAGCGACGCCGGTGTGAAGAATCCAATCGCGTTGTTCGGGAATGGTTGTGAACGAGACGACATTGGGCCAAACCGTTTCGGGCGGCGCGTCGATTACTACTGAGCTCGTGACTGAGAGAAGAGGCGGCGGGCTAGCTGCCCGCTTTTCCATACCCATCGTGAAAGGAACGGAGGCCAATACCAGCATCATGGCGACGGGACTCAACGGAATTGTGCGATTGTGGACAATCATACAGCCGACGAAGCCGCCGAGCACCGCCAGGGCAATGCCGATGGGGGCGGCCATGAGGATGCAAATGAGTCCCTCGACGCTGAGGGTGAGTAGTAAGAGCCCGGCCAACATGACGGAGAGCGCGGCGACTGCGATGCAACTCTCGAAGGTCCGTTCCTGCGAAGCGGTGTAGATCAAAACCGAAACGAGGCCCATCGCAAAGGGAAGCGCGACGAATAGTCCCCATCCGTAACTCTGGAGGGCCGCGGTGGATAGGCAGGCCAAAGCTGCGCCCGCCAGTCCCACGATCGCCACGGCGGCCGCGGCGCTGCCGGCAGCGCTGGCGGGAATCCATGAAGTCCAAGCTGGCTTGATTGTGAGAGGCGGTTGAACTGGTGCGGCTGGCTTTGCCGGAATCAGACAGAGGATGACGAAGAAAATCAGGTTGATGACCGGCACAAAGAAGAGCAGGCAGAGAGCCAGCGGCAGGCCTGCCGAGCGAAGACGGCGGAGAGTCAGATAGATGCCCGCAATCAGGAAGGGCAGCGAGGTTATCAGCAGGATGAAGTAGAACTTCGCATCGTCGGGCGGCAGAGCGTCGACGGGCGCGAGGGCGTGAGGATTGATGTAGTTCCAGAAGTACCAGTCGCGGTTGAAGCCCCAAAATGCGATGGCGCGATCGAGGTTGTACTTGATGGCCATCAGGGCGCATCCCCACCAGAAATAGGGGCCGCGATTGAGAGTCGAGCGGGCGATGAGTTTCGGAGGCGCGTCCATGGTGGTCGGCGATTGGGACCATAGCATTAAGGGGGGAGAATCGGGATTCTTCGTTGCGCTCTGAAATGACATGAGGGAGGAGAATGCGCAGAATTAGAAAACCTAACCCCTTCCCCTAGTGGAAGGGGAACAATCGAGGAGAGGAGGAACGGCTTCTTCCGGCGGGAAGGGGAACAATCGATTGGGAGAGGAAGCGCTTCGCCTTGCAGGAAGGGGAGCAATCAAAGAGGGATGGAACCCTCGCACTCCGTGTGTCGAGGGCGGGCACGGCGGCCCGCCCCACTGCTGAGATAGCTAGTTCAGGACGGTTCTTTCGGTGCGGGCTGTGGCGGGGGTTGGGGGGGCGGCTTCGGCGCCGGGCTTTGCGGCGTCGCCGTCGCGGAGGGCGTGACGGATTACTTCGTCGACGGTGTCGACGAAGATCATCTCGAGTTCTTTGCGGACTTCGGGCTGGATGTCTTCGAGGTCGCGCTCGTTGCGGCGCGGCAGGATGATCGTTTTGATTCCGGCGCGCCTTGCGGCCAGCACCTTTTCCTTGATGCCGCCGACCGGGAGGACTTTGCCGCGCAGGGTGATTTCGCCGGTCATCGCGATGTCGGAGCGGACCGGGCGGCCGCTGAGCAGTGACGCGAGCGAGGCGGCGATCGTCACGCCGCCCGACGGGCCGTCCTTGGGGATGGCGCCGGCGGGAACGTGGACGTGGATGTCGGACTTTTCGTAGAAGTCGGTCGCGATGCCGAGTGCCGCAGCGTGACTGCGCACGTAAGACAGCGCGGCCTGCGCCGATTCTTTCATCACGTCGCCGAGCGAGCCGGTAAGGTTGAGGCCCTTCTGCCCGGTCATCCGCGTGCTTTCGATAAACATTATTTCGCCGCCGTTGGGCGTCCACGCGAGGCCGGTGGCGACACCGGGTTCCTGCGTGCGTTCGGCGACCTCGGAGAAGAATTTCGGCGCGCCGAGATACTTCTGCACGTTGTCGCCGGTGATGACGGTCGGCGCCGTCTCGCCCTCGGTGATCGAGCGCGCGATTTTGCGGCATACGCGGGCTATTTCGCGCTCGAGATTCCGGAGGCCGGCTTCGCGCGTGTAGCTGTGGATTATTTCGCGGAGCGCGTCCTCGGAGAATTCGATTTTCTGATCGCCGAGTCCGTTTTCTTCGAGCTGCTTGGGGATCAGGTGGCGCTGCACGATTTGCAGCTTCTCTTCCTCGGTGTAGCCGGGCAGCTCGAGGACTTCCATGCGATCACGCAGTGCGTGCGGCACGGGATCGAGCATGTTGGCGGTGGTCAGGAACAGCACCTTGGAAAGATCGAACGGCACGTCGAGGTAGTGATCGGCGAAGGTGTTGTTCTGTTCGGGATCGAGCACTTCGAGCAACGCCGAGGCCGGGTCGCCGCGGAAATCCATGCCGAGCTTGTCGACTTCGTCGAGGATGAACAGCGGATTGTTGGAGCCGGCGTTGCGCAGTCCCTGGATGATGCGGCCGGGGAGCGAGCCGATGTAAGTGCGGCGATGGCCGCGAATCTCGGCCTCGTCGCGGATGCCGCCGAGCGACAGGCGCACGAATTTGCGGCCGAGGGCGCGCGCGATCGATTTGCCGAGCGAGGTTTTGCCGGTGCCCGGAGGCCCGACGAAGCACAGGATCGGTCCCTTGGTGTCGTTCTTGAGTTTGCGCACCGCGAGAAACTCGAGGATGCGTTCCTTGATTTTTTCGAGGTCGTAGTGATCCTCGTCGAGCACGGCGCGCGCGTGCTTGATGTCGAGATTGTCTTCGGTCGAGACGCCCCACGGCAGGCTGACGAGCCAGTCGAGATAGGTGCGCACGACGGTATGCTCGGCCGACTCGGGCGGGATCATCTTGAGGCGCTCGAGTTCCTTGTCGGCGACCTTGCGCGCCTCGGGCGACATCTTGGCCTCTTCGATCTTTTTCTCGATCTCCTCAACTTCAGAGGAGCGCGGGTCGCCCTCGCCCAGCTCCTTCTGAATCGCCTTGAGCTGCTGGCGCAGGTAATACTCGCGCTGATTCTTGTTGAGCTCGGTCTGCACCTGCGACTGGATCTTGTGGCCGAGTTCGAGCATCTCGATCTCGCGCCCGAGAATCGCGATCAGCTTTTCGAGCCGCGCGCGAACTTCGAGTGTGCCGAGCAGATCCTGCGCCTCTTCGATCGGAATCTTGAGATAGGAGGCGACCATGTCGGCCAGGCGGCTGGCTTCTTTTACCTGCATCGCCATGACCTGCAATTCGTCGGGCAGGTAGGGCACGAGCGAAACAAACTTGGAGAACTGGCTGACGAGATGCGCGTGGAGCGCGTCGATTTCCTTGTCGGCAGCGTCGGGCTCGACCAGGCGCGTCACGTGCGCGAGGAAGTAGGGTTCGCGCTGCGTGAACTGGCCCAGCTCGATGCGCGCGAGTCCCTGCACCAGAACGCGCACGCTCTGATCGGGATATCGGAGCATCTTGAGTATGCGGACGGCGGTGCCGCGCGGGAACAATCCTTCGGGCGCGGGCTGCTCGTCTTCTGGATTTTTCTGCGCGGCGAGCGCGATGACCTTGTTGGTCTGACCGCATTCGTCGATCAGCTTGAGCGACGACGGGCGCGAAACGAGGAATGGATGAATCTGGCTTGGAAAAATTACGATGCCGCGCAGGGGCAGCACCGGTAAAATATCGGGAATCTCGGCCTTGCTAAGGTCCTCTTCAATCTCGAACCGTTTTTCCCCTTTGGGTTTATCTGCCATAGGTCAATCGAACCTCTTGGGGAACGCCCCGCCGCCTTCCACGCAACCCGAATTTCACCGTAATATACGGTGATGGACGGGACAAGGTGACCCCGTGGATAAGAAGGTAAGCATGGCGGGCGGATCGCGCTACTAGCGAGGAAACGTTGCCTAATATTGGATTTGATAGGTTATTCAGCGAGGACGAGGCCAACGAGCTGATTCCGCGGCTGGAAATTTTGATGCGTCAACTGCAGATGCAGGCGACGTCGTTGCGGGCGCGAATCGACGAGTTGGCGGTCGACGATCCTTCGATTGTGCACATGGCGATGACGGAGATCGTCGAGCGTTATCCGGAGCTGCGGTCGTTCGCGACCAACATGGCGGCGGCGGCAGCGCAGATCGAGGCGCTGGGATGCATCCTGAAGGATATCGAACTGGGGCTGATCGATTTTCCGTACGACGCCGGCGACGACATCGTGTTTCTATGCTGGCAATTCGGCGAATCGCGCGTCGTCGCGTGGCACAGCCTGGACAGCGGATTCTCCGAGCGGCAGCCGCTGCCCGGCGCGCCGAACCGATGGCTCAACTGATCAAGCGACGCCGAAAACAATGATCATAGTTTTGTCGATTTACCTCGCCGCACTGGGATGCTGGCTCGGCGGAATTGTCTTCTTCTCGTTCTTCATCGCGCCGGCCGTATTCACGGTTCTGCCGCGACATGAGGCCGGCCAGCTGATCAGCACAATTTTCCCGCGCTACTACATGCTCGGGTACATCGTAGGAACGATAAGCCTGGTGCTCGCGATCTACCTGACAGCGGTGAACAGCCCGCGGATTTGGTGGGGCGTCACGACGCTGGTAATTGCGGTGGCGCTTGGGATCACGTTCTACGCGGGCACGGTTATCCTGCCGCGGGCCGACGCACTGCGTGCGGTCACCGAAGATGCGAATCCCGACCCGGTCAAGAAGGCGGAGTTCGACGGGCTGCATCGCAACTCGGTGATGCTCAACGGCGCCGTGCTGCTACTGAATATCGCGGCAATCGTCGGCACGGCGGGAGCGATGACGTCGCGTGGGTGAGCATCGCTACAAGGCGGTCGTCATCGATCTGTTCGACACGCTCGTCACGTGGAACCCGGAAGGGTTGCCGCTGATGCAATTTCGCGGGCGCGAGATTCGCAGCACGACGCCACTGCTCTACCCGACGCTGGAAGCTGCGCTCGGCAAGCATTTCGATCGCGAGAAATTTTCGGAGGCGCACGCGTCGGTCTACAGCGACATCTTCTCGGAGCGGGCGAGGTCCAACGCGCTGGAGATCACGTGCCTCGAGCGGTTCCAGCGTACGCTCAAAATACTCGACGTCGATGAAAAGATCGCGTCGACGTTGGCAGAGAATCTGCGACGAATCCACATGGCGCGCGTGCGCGAAGTGACGAAAGCGCCGCCGGCGCGAATCGCGGCGATGAAGAAAATCGCAAATCATCATCGTCTCGGACTCATCTCGAATTTCGACGATTCGGAAACCGGGCATCAGATCATGCGCGATACCGGAATCCGCGAGCTGTTTACCGCGGTGATCATCTCGGCGGATACGGGCTATCGAAAACCGAATCCGCTGATTTTCAAGAAACTGCTTGACGCGATGCGGCTCGAGCCCGCGGAAATCCTGTTCGTCGGCGACACGCCGCTCGACGACGTGCTTGGCAGCAAGGGCGTCGGGATGCATTCGGCGTGGATTCGGCGACGCGGGCACGAGCTGCCCGAGAATATCCCGGCGCCGGACATCGTGATCGCAGACCTGGCGGAACTTCCGGCGGCGATCGGCCTGTAGTAGCAACTCAGCACCGGGCGGTTTCACTGAAAATGAAACGGCAGCTAGTCGTAGCGGTGATCGGAGCGGGTGACGCGCCGCGCGGTGTCTGCAAGATCGCATTCGAGGTCGGCGGTGTGATCGCGCGGCGCGGGGCGGTGTTGATCAACGGCGGGCGCGCGGGCGTGATGGAATCGGCGGCGGCGGGTGCGCGCAAAGCAGGCGGGCATACGATCGGAATCCTGCCCGGGCGCGAGCGGCGCGACGCGAATCCGCATATCGAGTTCGCTATTGCCACCGGAATCGGAGAGGCGCGCAATGCGGTGATTGTCGCCAGCGCCGACGCGGTGATCGCGCTGGCCGGCGAAGGCGGCACGCTGGCGGAGATTGGCTTCGCGAAAAAATTCGACAAGCCAATCGTCGCGATCGATTCGTGGCGTGAGATCGACGGACTGCATCGCGCGGGGACTCCAGCCGACGCCGTCGCGCTTGCGCTCAAGCTTGCCGCGTCGAATTCGCGGCGGAGAAAATCGAATGGCTGATCAGGATCGAAGCCACTTCATTCAACTGTTGGAACGAGCGCCGTTCTCGGCGATGCTCGGTCTCAAAATAGAATTCGCCGCGGACGGCTCGGCGACGGTGCGGATGCCGTTCGACCTGCGCTTGTTGAATGAAGGTGGACCGGCTGCGCCGGTTCACGGCGGGGCGATCGCCGCGCTGGCCGACGTCGCTGCATGCGCCGCCGTTTGGAGCCTGGCCGCGACGACGCGCAGCGCGACTATTTCGATCACCGTGAATTATACCGGCTTCGCGGTGAACTCGGAGCTGATCGCTCGCGCGAGGGTGAAACGCGCCGGCAAGCGAATCGCGAGTGTTAGCGTGGAAATCAGCGACGCGTCGGACGCGCTGATCGCGGATGCGCTGGTCACGTACAAGATCGCGTAGCGGAGGGCGCGTGCGAGGAAGGAGTCGGGATTCTTCGCTTCGCCTAGAATGACGCAAATAAGAATCTAGAATTAACAGAAAGTGAGCGCTCGTTTGAGCGAAATGCAACGGGGGATCTGCCGAAGAAAGCGTGAAACCGGGCGCGGGTTTCATTACAATTGGGTTTCTATTCTCAAGGAAGTGGAGAGGATGTGGAATATGTTTTCGCGCATTGGATTTAGCCGGATTTGCGTTCTTATCGCGGCACTGTCGCTGACGATGGCTCCTGTAGCCCGCGCGGGCGATGCCGCTCCGGCGGCTGTCGCGACTGCGACCGAGAGTCTGCTGTATTCCTTCGGCGTCGGGCCAACGCCCGACAAGTGCAAGATGCTCGACGGCGCCGACCCCAAGGGATCGCTGACTTACGTGCCTGCCACCGGACTGCTTTTCGGGCGCACTTCGACAACGACTGCGGCGGGCGATGGCACGGTTTTCCAGATCATGCCGAACGGCACCGGCTACCTGGTGGATCACTTTTTCACCGGCGCCAAGACTGACGGCAACGATCCGCGGCACAACGCGATGACGCTCGTCGGCAATATCCTGTACGGCACGACGCTGACCGGCGGGCAGCATGACAACGGCACGATTTTCAACATCGGCGACGACGGCAGCGTATTCTCGATGCCGCCGGTGTTCGACTTCGACAAAACCGAAAACAACAGCATGGGCACGCAGCCGCACAGTTGCTTCGTCGCGGCGGGCAACGTGCTCTTCGGCATGACGTCGGAAGGCGGCAAGCACGGCAGCACGACCGGCGACGGCACGATCTTTTCTTTCGACACCGCGAGCGACACCTACACGCGGCTCTACTCCTTCGACGGGAAGCACGGATCCAATCCGCACGGCCAGCTGATTCTCGATCCCAACGGCACCACCTTCTATGGCATGACGCGATCCGGCGGTAAGAGCGGCGTCGGCGTCATCTTCTCCTTCTCATCGGTATGCAACTCGGACACGTCCAAGTGCAAAACCAAGTACAAGGTCCTGCACAACTTCAGTTGCCCCGGTAACAGCACGCCGACTTGCATCGACACAACTAACGGCGCGACTCCCGATCACGGCACGCTCGTGCAAACCGGATCGATATCGGTGAAATCTCCGGCGTCGGTGCTGTACGGCTTGACCACGTACGGCGGCAAATGGGGCAACGGCACTATTTTTTCGATCCACGCCGACGGCAAGCATTTCACGATCCTGCAGAACTTCGGCAAACCGGGGACCAACGACGGCATCAATCCGTTCGGATCGTTGACGCTTGACGGCACCACGCTCTACGGCACCACTCAAACGGGCGGCAACAAGGGCAACGGCACGGTCTTCCAGATCAATACTGACGGCACCGGCTATGCGCGCGTTTACGATTTCCAGAACGGCACCGACGCGATGAACCCAATCGACAACGTGATCGTGCTGAACAACATGCTCTACGGGATGGCCGAGGCTGGCGGCATGTGCGGCTTCGGCGCGATCTTCCAAATCGCGCTGCCCTGAGAATCCGGCGTGTCATCGACGCTGGAAAAAATCCGTCGCGGCGCGGCGCCGCACGGATTGAACCTGGTCGCGGCGGTACCGGCCGCGCGCTACGACGGGGCTGTCGCCGAAGCTTCGCGCGCGTCGACGATCGATCACGAGGCCCGATCGATCGTCGTCATCGGCAACGGCGGCGGTGCACTGTGGGCAGCGCTCAAATCACATGCGGGGCGCAATGCCGGATGGTGGGAGCGTGACAACCCACTCGACGACTTCACGCGCGAGGTCGTCGAACGCGACGTCGCAGGGCCGATTCGCGCGTCGGGCGTGCGATGCGTCACTGTTTATCCGTTCATGAGCAACGGCCCGACGTTGAACTTCATCGAGCTGGGCAAAGTTGCAGGCATAACCGGCCCGAGCATTCTCGGCGTCACGGTGCATCCGGTGTATGGACCGTGGATCGCATTTCGCGCCGCGCTATTGCTCGACGAGGCGATCGACTCGCCCGGCGACGCGATTGGGTTCGACCCGTGCCCGCGATGCACGGTGCGGAGCTGTATTCCCGCGTGTCCGGGAGGTGCGGTAAGTATCGAATCGGGATGGGATATCCCCAAGTGCCTGACGCATCGCGTCGAAGTGGAGGCGGACTGCACGCCGCGATGCCACGCGCGAGCGGGATGCGTGCTGGGTCCGGAGCATCGGTATCCCGACGATGAGCTCGCGTATCATCAGATGCGCGCGCTCCGGTCGATGCGTCCTTATTATGAAGCGCACATCAAGAAGCCGCGCTGAGAAGATGCTTGTAACCCTTGCGCAACTTGGGCGGACGCGCAGGCAAGAGGCAGAATCTTGAATCGCGCGCGAAGAAACGCGCGCTGAGTAAGGACCCTCACCTTCGATCCTCTCCCTTACAGGGAGAGGGGAAGAAGGGCCGAGAGCTAAGCATAGGTCTCCTGTCCAGGAGGTTAGGATCAGGGCGGCTCTGGAATCCTTTGTTGCGCCAAAGCAAGATGACCCTGTAATCGCTGTGAAACTTTCGATCATTGACCAGTGTCCGGTTCCTGCCGGCTTTACTACTGCGGACGCGTTTCGCAATACGATTGAGCTCGCGCGGTTGGCCGACCGGCTTGGGTTCGAGCGCTACTGGATTGCCGAGCATCATGCGACCGGCGCGTTCGCGAGTCCCGCGCCTGAAGTGCTGCTTGGGCGCGTCGGCGCCGAGACTTCGCATATCCGCGTCGGATCGGGCGGCGTGATGTTGCCGCACTACAGCCCGATGAAAGTGGCCGAGAGTTTCCGCGTGCTGCATGCGCTGTATCCGGGCCGCGTCGATCTCGGTATCGGGCGCGCGCCTGGCGGCAGCCCGCTCGATTCATTTGCGCTGCGGCGCGATCGCAATTCGCAGCAGACCGAGGACGATTTCCCGAAACAGCTGCTCGAACTGATCGCGTTCCTGCATGGCGGCTTCCGTCCCGACCACGCTTTCAGCCGGATCGAGCTTTCGCCCGCGATGCCCGGAGCGCCGGACGTGTGGCTGCTCGGATCGAGCATGTGGAGCGCGGCCGCGGCGGCGCAGCTGGGATTGCCGTACGCCTTCGCGCACTTTATTGATCCGACGCACACGCGCGCCGCGATCGAGTACTATCGAGCGCACTTCAAGCCGTCGAACGAGCTGTCGGCGCCGGTCGCGATTCTCGGGATTGGCGCGATCTGCGCGCCGACCGAGGCCGAGGCGGAGCGGATGGCCTCGAGCGTGCGGCTGTTCGTACGCAACGCGCGCAATGGAATGCGCGGGCCGATCCCGACGCCCGAGCAGGCGATTGCAGAGTTAGGACCCGGCCCGCTGCCGGCCGACGTGACGATGCGCGAGACGGGCGAATTTCCGCGCGCGATCATCGGCACGCCCGAGCACGTGAGCAGCACGCTGATCGATATCGCCAGCGTGTTACACATCGACGAGGTGATGCTGGTGACGGTCGTGCATGACCATCAGGCGCGACTGCGATCGCACGAACTGCTGGCCAAGGCGTTCAACCTAACGCCGCACTGATTAGGATCGAGTTCCGCCAGTACCAGCGCAATCCAAAATTGTGCTATCGATCCGACCGGATCCGAAACTGCGGATTCGCCGCCGCGGTTCGTATCTCAAGGAGTCCGCATGACGTCGCAGACCATTGAGATCGATGAGATGGTTTCGCTGGAGCGCGGCGAGGTCGATCGGCGCATCTATAGCGACGCGGCGATCTTCGACCTCGAGATGGAGCGGATCTTTGCCCGATCGTGGCTGTTCCTATGTCACGAATCGCAGATCCCCGAGCCGGGCGATTTTTTCCAATCGGTCATGGGCCGCGACAACGTGCTGGTGGTGCGGCAGAAAGATCATGCGGTCAAAGCGATGCTCAACACCTGCGCGCATCGTGGTAACGCCGTTTGTCGAGCTGAGGAAGGCACTGCCAGGAGCTTCCTGTGCACCTACCACGGATGGTCGTACGGCATCGACGGACAACTGCTTGGCGTGCCGGGATTCAAGACTTTCTACGACGGTGCGCTCGACAAATCGCGGCACGGGCTGTCGCAGGTCGCTCAGGTCGCGAGCTACAAGGGATTCATTTTCGGCACGCATGACGCCAGCGCGCCACCGCTGGAGCAGTTTCTCGGCGCCACCGGGCGGCTCGGTCTCGACTTGATTGCGGAGCGCGGCGACATGGTCGTCGTGCCGGGCATCCAGAAATTCGTCATCGACTGCAACTGGAAGATCGCCGTCGACAACCTTTTCGATTGGTATCATCCGCAAGTCACGCACGCGTCGGCGTTCCAGCCCGGTGTGCTCGGCATGGATCCCGGCCGCACGACGAGCGAGAAGATCGACATGAGCGACGTGAACATGGACAGCGGCGGCGCGCTTGATATGCCCGGCGTTGGCATCATCGGCACAAAGTTCGACCAGGTGGTTGTACTCGGCGAATATGGGCACGCGATCGGTGGGCCTACCGCGTCTTCCGTGGGCAATCCCGACTTCGACAAAGGCTGGCGAACCTCGCCGCAAGCTCGGGCCGCCTTGGGCCCGGTCGGGGTGAACGTCGCGGGTCATCCGAATATCTTTCCGACCGCGTGGGTGACCTCGGTGACCGGACAGGTATCGCTACGAATACCGCGCAGCCCTGCTCAGACCGAGATCTGGTGGTTCACTTTGATCGATCGCAACCTGCCGCGCGAGACACGCGATTTCATCGTAAGCAGCGCCTGCCGCGTTTTCGGGCCGGCCGGCGTGCTCGAGCAGGACGACGGTGAGAACTGGTCGCAGGCAACGGCGCAGACGCGCGGCGTCGCGAGCAGGCGGATGAAACATCAGCTCACGATGGGACTCGGCCGGGGCAAGATCATCAAGGAGGGCGGACTCGCGCGCATCGAAGGACTGACGAGCGAGCACGCGCAGTTGTGGACGTATCATTCGTGGGCGCAGTGGATGAAGGGATTGAGCTGGCCCGATCTGCTCAAGGCGACGACGCCGGGCGAATCTATCTAGCGAGCAAACCTGATGTCAGCAGATACAGGCGCGCGTCCGAGCGAGGAGCGAATAGCGGCGATGGTCCGCCAGTACGAGGTGGAGCGCTTCTACTATGATGAGGCGGCGCTGCTCGACGCGCATCGGTACGACGAGTGGCTCGCGCTGTTCAGCGACGACGCGCATTACTTCATGCCGATCCGCCGCACGCGGATGCAACGCGAACTCGACAAGGAATTCACGCAGCCCGGCGAGATGGCTTTTTTTCATGACGACAAGACTCTGCTCGCGGGGCGGGTGGCCAAGCTCAAGTCGGGGCGATCGTGGGCGGAAGATCCGCCATCGCGCACGCGTCATCTGATTACCAACGTGAGAGTCGTGCGCGACAACGGGCGCGAGCTCGAAGTCGAGTCGAACTTTCACGTTTACCGCACGCGGCTCAACTCGGAGGAGAGTTCGTGGATCGGATCGCGGCGGGACCTGCTGCGCCGCGTCGAGGGAGCGTTTCAAATCGCCGACCGCAAGATTTTTCTCGAACAGACGGTGTTGCTGTCGCGCAACCTGAGCAACTTCTTCTGAAAAATGGGCTGGCTGGAAAAAAAGGTCGCGATCGTTACCGGTGGCGCGTCGGGACTCGGGCGGGCAATCGTCGAGCGCTTTGTCGACGAGGGCGCGCGAGTCGCGATCCTCGATCGAGCGCGCGAGCGCAGCGAAGAGCTGGCGAAGCAGATCGGCGAGCGCGTCGCGGCGATTGTCGGCGACGTCACGGTGCTGGGCGACAATCAGCGAGCGGTTGCGGAAACCGTCCGGAAATTCGGGCGGCTCGACTGCTTCCTCGGCAACGCGGGAATCTGGGACTTCTCGATTTCGCTCGCAGCTTTGCCTGACGAGCGAATCGGCGCCGCATTCGATGAACTGTTCGGCGTGAACGTGAAAGGCTACCTGTTCGGCGCGAAGGCGGCGTATCGCGAGCTGGCGAAGACCGGCGGATGTATCATCTTCACGGTCTCCAATGCGGGCTTTTACCCATGCGGTGGCGGTCCGCTATACACGGCGTCGAAGCATGCCGTCGTCGGGCTGATTCGGCAACTGGCATACGAGCTGGCGCCCAAGATTCGCGTCAACGGCGTGGCGCCCGGAGCGATTCCGACCGACTTGCGCGGGCCGCGTTCGCTCGATATGGGGGAACAATCGATAGCGTCGGTGCCGCTGAAGGAAGCGGTCGAGCGCGGAATCCCGCTCGGTAAGCTACCCGAGCCGCGCGACTACACGGGATCGTACGTGCTGCTCGCCTCGAAGGAGAATTCCTCCACTGCGACTGGGGGCGTAATTCTGTGCGAGGGAGGTATCGGCGTCAGAGGCTTCACTGACGCGGCTGGCGGCCGCGACCTGTAACGCGAGCGTCACGCGGATCGTTTCGAAGATACCTTCGCTCGAACGACGGTCTTTGCTTCGTCGCGGTGGCTGGACAGCGGGTGCATCACGCCGGCGCCTGCCGGCCATACGCCGACAGGCATCTTGATCCCGCGGCTGATGCGCTGCGCGTGGGGCGAAAGCGACTTCCAGATTTCGTGCGGCATCGACGGGATGAACCATCGATCGTCGAGCCACGGCGCGCCGTACTCGACATTGGGCATCGCGCGAATCTCTCGTCCGACGTTGGGCGTCGCGCCGTGCCACGCCCGGTTGTCGCGAAAAACTCCGGCGCCCGCCGGTGCTCCGACCAGCGTGGACAGCCGCATCCACTCCGGCTCTTCGGCCGGCGATGGCGGGTTGGCAATCCGCGAGTGCGTGCCCGGGATCTGTCGAATCGGGCCGTTCTCCCACGTCAAGTCGGTCATCAGAAAATTGATCGTGACCATCGGCGGCGTGCGCTCGACGATGAACTGCCACGTCGAGTGATCGAGTTCGCCGGAGCCCTCACGCATTTTGAACTTGATTCCGAGGTTCCGCGCCTGGCGCAAGCGCGCCTCCGGCAACTGGTAGGTCTCGCGCTCCTTCAAATCAGAGTGAAGCGCCTGGTACTCGATTGCGCCGGGCAGACACAAATCGCCGCCCGCGCCGACCACGCGGTATTTGTCGGTGGCAAAAATCCTGCTGAGGATCGGCGTCGTCGTCGGCAGGTCGATCATCGAGGCCCACGCCGCATCGTGCAGCATGTGGCGCGAGGCCGACGAGGTGCCGTAGCTGTAGCGATGGGGCAGGCGGAAGGATTCCGTCAGGTACTTGCGGCCGCCGGTGCCGGGAATCTCGAGGATCTGCTGCAACGCGCGGGCGCAGCCGTCGCGCCATCGCGCGAGGTTTTCCGCGTTCAGCAAATCGCGCACTACAACGAAGCCGTCGCGGTAGAAAATTCGCGCCGCGCGCTCGACCTCGTGCGGCTCGACGATCTCGAGACCGCGAATGCCGTTATGCCGTTTCAGGTGTTCGCGCAGCGTGCAGACCTCGGGATCGTCGAAGACGCGATTGCGCGGCGTGCGCGGGTCCGCCGCATTGAAGCTGTTCCGATTCGTCGTCGGATTGCCGCGCTCATCGACGGATTCGTTGGGTGGCGTCAGATGGCACCATCCGACCGTCGTTTCGCCGTAGACCTGCAACATGTTCAATTCACTCATGGAAAGAAATTGTCCATGAACTGAATATTTGGAGTTCGACGGCCAGTCAATTGGGGTCAAAACGGGCCACGCGGCGCTTTGACGCAAACGCGCGGCGTTCTTTCCCGCGATGTACGAGAACAGACCGAAGTTGCTATGCGATTGCGGGGCTTTCGATCACGATGCGCGAGCGTTCGTCGGCGAGTTCGCGGGTCGCGCGCATCGCGATTGCCGATATCAGCGCCATCGCGACGAACAGGATCCACGCGCCGGTGTAGCTGCCGGTCACGTCGAAGATTCGCCCCGCGATGGCCGGCCCGGCCGCGAAGCCGAAGGTCGTGAACAGGGCGAGCAGTCCGAGGATCGAGCCAAGCCGGCGGACGCCTAGAGATTCGGCGATCACCAGCGGAACCAAGTGCGTCTCCCTGACGAATCCGAAAACCACGATGAATGCGACTACTGCCACGAGGTGCGCGGCACCCAGCAATGCGGCGATGCCGGCAGCGCTGGCGACGAACACCGTCGTGAGCATCACGCGTCCGCCGCGGGTGTCAGCCATGTAACCGATCACAAAAGTTCCGACTGCGCTGAAGATGAACATCGCAGCGAACAGTCCGGCGGCGACCGTCGGCGAATAGCCGATGCCGGTGAGATAGGGGACCAGATGGATGCGGACGCCGACGCCGGCGGTGGCGAACAGAACTTCGGCTATCGCGATCAGCCAGAACGAGCGCGAGCGAAGCGCCTCGTTCAACTCGAGGCCCGGCACTTCGATCGCGCGAGCCGCGGCTTCGTCTGCGTGCGCGTCGGGGCGCGTACGCACGAATGCGGCCAGCAGCGGAATCACGATCAGCACGATCGGAACTGCCATCGCGAAGTATCCGGCGCGGAATCCGTAATGCAGCACGACGTAGTTGGCGAATATTGTCACGCCGGTGCCGCCCAGCGGAATTCCGGCGAAGGCGATTCCGAGCGCGAGCCCGCGGTTCTCCTTGAACCAGTTGGTGATCACCAGCGCCGTGGGAATGATCGTCGACGCGGTGATGCCGACCCCGAGCAGGACAAAGATTGCCAGGAATTCAGCTGCCGAATTCGCGCGGCTGAGGAGCATGAAACCGAGCGCGACCACCGATGCGCCCGCGATCATCATCTGGCGCACGCCGATCCGGTCCATCAGCCATCCCACCGCCGGGCTGCTCAGGCCTGCGGCGAGCGGGGCCGTGCCGACCAGCAGCGAGAAAAATCCGCGGCTCCATCCGAACTGCTTGACGCCGGGAAGCAAGAAGACGCCGCTCGCGTTGACCGGTCCCCAAATCAGGAACAAGGTCGCGAACAGCGCGCCGACAACTACCCAGCCTCGTTGATCCTGCTTGTCCATGAATCGTCCGCTCCTTGAAGCTTCGCGATTTTCAGATTCATCTCGCCGATCGATTCACAATTCTTGCGCGCGGTCCTTGTTTCGTGAAATTAGGTATCTGTGCACACCTGTCGTGCGGAATTTCACAGATGAATAGAGGACCATCGCGATGGATCAGTGGGATGACATCCGCTTTTTCCTGGCTATTGCGCGCGAAAGGAGCCTGTCGGGCGCCGCGCGGGCATTGCGCGTCGATCATGCGACGGTCGGGCGCCGCCTGAACGCATTCGAGCGCCGGCTCAGCGCGAAACTCTTCAGCCGCACGCCCGAAGGATTCGCCATCACGTCTGCCGGGCAGGCAATCTTGAACCAGGCGGAAGGGATGGAGACCGCCGCGATCGCGGTTGAGCGGCTCGCGATCGGCCACGACACGAAATCGAGCGGAGTGGTGCGACTGACGACGCTCGAGATGCTCGCGCACCAGATCATTCTGCCGACCCTCGCCGCGCTGCTCGAGAAAAATCCGCAGCTCCAGGTGGACCTGCTGGTGGGCATTCGGACGCTCGACATCGCGCGGCGCCAGGCCGATATCGCAGTGCGCATCCCGCGGCCGACCGACGCGAACCTGGTCTGCCGTAAACTCGGCGAGATTGGCGTCACCGTTTACGCATCACCTCGCTACCTTGCGGATCGTGGCAGACCCAAACGTGGCATGGGCCTGCGCGGTCATTCGCTGATCAACTTTCCCATCACGCCGCCCGAACTCGGCGTGCCTTTCCACGGCGAATCGTTGGAGGGAGCCGCGGTCGCGATGCATACGACAAGCGGCTTTGCACAGATCAAGGCAGTCGAGGAGGGAATCGGTCTCTGCGAGTTAACCTGCTGCGTCGCCGACGAGCATCCGGGACTCGAGCGCGTGTGGCCCGAAGTGCGGCCGACAATGCGCCCGGTGTGGATGGTCACGCATCAGGACTTGCGGCGATCGGCAAAAATCCGGCTGGTCTCGGACGCAATCGTCGAGGCCTTCGAACGCGACGCGGCCGTTCTGCGCTATGGCCGCCCGCACAAACGCCGCGAGCCGCGCGCTCGGCATTGACGCAAGCGCGCTCACTTTCTAAACAGGGAACGCGGGGGCAGGAGGAATGTCATGGCCATCGACGGCAACAAGCTGCAGGAATTGGTGGATAAAATGTTCGGCGACGTCGGCGCCGCGATGGGATCGGCGCTGGTGCTGATCGGCGACAAGTTCGGATTCTACAAAAAGCTGGCTTCAGACGGGTCGCTGACGTCCGCCGAGCTGGCGTCGAAGACCGGCACCGTCGAGCGCTACGTGCGCGAATGGACCGCGCAACAGGCGGCGGCCGGGTATATCAACTACGACGCGAAATCCGGCCGCTTCTCGATCTCAGAGGAGCAGGCGCTGTTGCTGGCCGACGAAACAGGGCCGGCATTTTTTCCGGCGATGTACGAAATTGTCGCCGCCACATTGCGCGACGAACCTAAAGTTGCCAACGCGTTCCGCAACGGCGGCGGCGTCGGATGGCATGAGCACGACCCCTGCCTGTTCAGCGGCACCGAGCGCTTCTTCCGGCCGAGCTACGCGATGCACCTCGTGTCGGAATGGATTCCCGCGCTCGACGGCGTGCGCGAGAAGCTCGAACGCGGCGCGCGCGTCGCCGACGTTGGATGCGGTCATGGCGCTTCCGTGATCCTGATGGCGAAGGCGTTCCCGAAATCGAAATTTTTCGGCTTCGATTATCATCAGCCGTCGATCGATCGCGCGCGCGAAATCGCCCGCGCACAGGGTGTCGCCGATCGCGCCGTGTTCGAACGCGCCTCGGCCAAGGATTACCCGGGCACCTACGACCTGGTCGCGTTCTTCGACTCCCTGCATGACATGGGCGATCCGGTGGGCGCGGCGGCGCACGTCAAATCGACGCTTGCCAAGGACGGAACCTGGATGGTGGTCGAGCCGTTCGGCAACGACACGCTGGCGGAGAACCTCACCCCGGTCGGCCGCGTGTTTTACGCCGCGTCGACGATGATCTGTGTGCCCGCGTCCCTGTCGCAGGAAGTGGGACTCGGCCTTGGCACGCAGGCGGGCGAGAAGCGCCTGCAAGAAGTGCTAAAGGCCGGAGGATTCTCCCGCGTGCGCCGCGCAACCGCGACGCCGTTCAACCTGGTCCTCGAAGCGCGCCCCTGATTTCGGAGGCTTCGCGCTCAGTAGGCGAAGGGTGCGCCGCTTTCGATCAGCTTGACCGGCACGCCTTCGATGTCCTTCGGTGCAGCGGCCTGCGCCTGCGATGACATCTTCTCGACGTAGACTACGATCGCCGCCTGGCCGGGTTGATCGCCCGCGCCGATTCCAGTGCCGACCGCGCCGGCGATGTTCATAAGCTGATTCTCGTGCCGGTCGCGAACCGATTTGGACAATGCCACGACCTCCGTCGACAGACCCATATCCGCGGCCGCGAGACCCTGGATGCCGGGCGCGAGCGTATCGCTGCAGCTACCAACCATTGAAACGCCCAGCGCGCTCAACACGCTCGAAATCGGATTGGCGATGACGTTGCCGTTGGAAAAGCCAGCAAACAAAAGCCCCACCGGCTGCGGACAATCGCTGTCGGTCACGATTAGCGATCCGGAGTCTCCACCAGCACCGAATATAGGAGTGGACGGGTTGCCGGTTACGACGAGCTGGTCGATGAACCTGGCGGATTTCGGCCGCTTGGGATTATCGGAATAGCTTATCTTCGGGAAGTTGGCGTCGAGCGCCGCGATAACTCCGCTGGTCAGGCAACTCGTGCGCCCCATTTTCAGCACCTGCATCCCGATCTCTGGCGAAGCGACGCTGCTTGAAATACCCCCGATAAAGAGGATTTCGGGGCTCACCTGGCCTTCCTCAACCTGCGCAATGGCGGCGTCGACGGTGTTCGCAGGACCCCCGAACTTCAGCTTGACGGCGCTGGTGAAAGTTGCGACTGCGTTGCTCGGCGACTTGGCGCATTCGACGTCGACCTTGCCGGGCTGCACGATCAACTGGCCGGGCTTGGCGTTATTCTGGTCCGCGAGCACGTGATTGTTGCTGAGAATGTACTGGACGTCGTTCGAGTCCTGGACCATCGAGCCCAAGGTTCCGCTGAAGCAGCCTCTCTCTTTTTTGAATTTGAGGACGGAATGGATATTGCCGCCGGAAACGCCGAGCTCAATCGGGCGCGGCAACCCCGTTTGCTGCAACGGCGGTGTAACATCGCACTCCCCTGAGAGCGCGCTTTGTGGCGCTGACGCAACACCGAAGGCAAGCGTGCAAGCAACCAAAAATGCCGATTTCGTCTTGTAATTCATAGGTTTTTCCCCATTTCTCCGCATCTTTCCCTCTCCAGCATCAAAAACCCGGATCTGTTTGACGGCCTAACAGCAAGATTTGCACCAAAGGCCGAGGCCCCGCTTGCAAAAGCTCACCAATGCGTATGCTAGCAGAGAGTCAGCAGGCGTCGAGCAGGGATCACAACCCGTCAAGCGCGCGGTCTCGGCCCCGAGCGCAATGATGTTGAAGCGTCTTCTCCCGAATCAACGGGACTGTCGCGAACTGCCGATGACTAGATCGGGGGATGCTTGTCCTTCCACGGGCGCGCGCGTTCGAAGTCGGCGGCGAGAGCGATTATGCCAGCCTCGTCCGCCGGACGGCCGACGATTTGCAGCGCGAGCGGCAGGCCGGCCTCGCTGAATCCGTTGGGAATCGAGATGGCGGGCTGGCCGGTCGAGTTGAATGGGAACGTGAACGCAATCCATCCGTACATTTCGTCGGCGCCCGTCAACGGATTCGACGGCAGCGTGCCGATTCGCACCGCCGGCCGTGTGAGCGTCGGCGCGAGCAGCGCGTCGAAGGGCATGAGCGTGTGGATGATCTCGCGCGACGTGTTATGCATCCCGGCGATCGCGCGGATGTAATCGGCGGCAGAAATTTTCGCGCCCCACTCGTACGTCCCGCGCGCCACCGGATCGAGCAGGTCCGGATTCGGGATGTTCAACGCCGAGACTGAGGCGCCGACGATCACGCGCGCATACGGTGAGAGCATCGCGCCGGGATCGAGCGAAAGTGGCTCGACGCTATGACCCATCTCGCGGAATACGCCGCATGCCGATTCGAGCGCGGCAAGCGTTTCCGGCTCGACAGTGCCGAGCGAGCTTTTGTTGATAACGGCGAGCCGCAGTTTTTTCGGATGTGCCGAAACTTCTTCGACGAACGGCCGCAGCGGCGGCCGCGCCGCATAGGGATCGCCGGGCATCATGCCGGCCATCGCGTCGAGCATCAGCGCCGCGTCGCGCACACTGCGTGCGATCGGGCCGGTGGTCGAGAGCCCGCCCCATGATTCGCCTTCCGACGGCGCGCGCGTGATTCGTCCGCGCGACGGCTTGATTCCGACCAGCCCGCAGCACGCGGCGGGGATTCGCACCGAGCCGCCGCCGTCGCTGCCCTGCGCCACCGGATGCAAGCCTCCTGCGACCGCACTCGCCGACCCGCCGCTCGAGCCACCCGCCGTATGTTCGAGGTTCCACGGATTTCGCGCAGGCGGACACAGTCCGCCCTCCGTCGTCGGGCGCAATCCAAACTCAGGCGTGGAAGTTTTGCCGAGCAGGATTCCGCCGGAGTTGGCGAGCCTCACCGCAAGTTCCGCGTCGGCCGGCGCAAACCAGTTCTCGTAATTCTTCGATCCGAAGGTGGTGCGAATATCTTTCGTCCAGAGCAGATCCTTGAGCGAATACGCGATTCCAAACAGCGGCAGCTTCGCAGCATCCGCAGAGCTCATCTTTTCAAGGCGCGCCGCATCGGCGAGCGCGCGATCGGCGGTGACGGTCATGAACGCGCCGAGCTTGGAATTCAACTTCTCAATGCGCGCAAGAAAAAATTCAGCAACCTCGCGCGGCCGCACCTCCTTCTTGCGAACCAACTCGCGCAAATCCCAAGCTTCGATAAATGGATCGAGCATCGCGTACACCTCCACCGAAAAGTCCTAGTTAGCCCAAAACGCCGAGGCTGGCCAACTGCGTCAGGCGTGAAATCTAATTTCGGATTTCAGGTCCGGGACTTTCCAGGGCACCATCCCGTTGGCGGCCGTGACCGCGCGATGGAAACCGACGGTCACGATTCCCGGGGATTTCACTTCGATGACGCCGTCGCTCGAAGAGTTGCCCACGCGCTCGCGCGAGTTCTCAGTCAATGCGCGTGAGGAATAGACGAATCCTGCTGGCGGCTGTGGCGGAAGCTCCAATACATAAGCTCCGCAGAGCCCCACCAAACTACCATGCTCGCCAGACTGTAGATCCACGGCGATGTGCTGACGATGCCGTCCAGCCAATCGTGCGGCGCAAACGATAAGAGACCGAGCCAGGTCGCGATCGTGATAGCGAAACCGCCCATCAAGGCACCGAGCTTGTCTCGCTCGAGCTGGTCGACGAATTCAATGCACGCGGGGACTTTCGTGAGTTCGCAGGTTTTCCGCCGAAGCTCACGAGTCAGCTCTTCATGCTCTGGGCAAAGAGCCGGGTTTCGTCGCTGCGCCCGAACTATAAGTACGTATGAGACGAAGCTGATGAGACCCCACGCCGCCGCGGAGACCGGCCCGTAGAACCATACTGAAAGAACGCCCAGGGAATCGATCCAGTTGGACGCAAAGGCCTGCACCCCGGTCCAGGCCAGAACGATTATCGCGAGACCCGCGCTTAGCGCAGCAACCCGCTCTTTTTCGTATGTCCTCTTCATCGCCCGGCGACCCCAACGCCAGCGTGACTTAGTCCCCTTTTGCAAGCAAAGGCCGGATCAACTCTCCTTCTACAGCCGCCTGTCCCAGCGCAAGCGCCACCGTCTCATCGCCCTTCAAGCCGCGTGTGATCTCGCAGTTGATCCCATCGTCAAGACCGAGTTTCACATTGACCAGATGAATTCGATTGTCCTGCACGATCGGGACATAGACCTTCTCGCCGTTGAAGATCAATGCCTGATCCGGGACCCGCGGCGCACCGTTCGAACCTTTGACGGTAACCGCGACGTTCGCGTACATCCCCGGATACAATGACAGGTCCTGATTCTGCAAATCGACTTCGAGCAGCATCGTTCGCGTCCCCTGGTCCAGCGCGCTCGGATGCCGCGTGATCGATCCATTGTAATCGCGGTCCGGGAATTCGCTGACCGTAACTACCGATGGGTCGCCGTCATGCACCAGCGGCGTAAACGTTTGCGGCAGGTACACATACACGCGAAGCGGGCTCAGGGTCGCTATCTCATAGATGCTCGGATTCGATGTACCTGCGGCGGACGCCGTGGCGACGAGCGCCCCCGGGTACAGGTTGCGCACGGTGATCATCCCGTCGAAGGGCGCGTAGACACGCTCGTACTGCTGAGTAGCAACCAGGGATTTCCAGCTCGCCAAGTCGGCCAACATCGTTTGATGAGTCGTGTCAGCAGTCTGCTGCGGAATGACGGCACTCTTTACGAGAGCCTGATAGCGATCGTCGGTGATCTTGGCGAGGTCGTAGGTCGCCTTCGCGTTTCGAACCTGCTGATCCGTTTCCGGCGACACGATGGTGGCGACCAGCTGGCCCGCTTTCACCACCGATCCTTTATCCACGAACATGTCTTTCACGTAGCCGGAAATTTTTGCGTAGATCGGTGTCTCGTAAAAACCGTGGACCTCGCCCGGCAGGGTGATCGTGCGCGCAGCCGTATCTCCGTGCAGTTTGGTGCACAGAACGGTACGCCCTCGCGCCGCTTCCTGCGCCAGGCCGTCACGCTGATTGCGGAGCGAAATGTCGCGCGCCAGCACTATTCCGGCTGCGACGATCGTGGCGAACAGCGGGATGGCGATCCACTTGATGTAAATGCCGGGACCGCTCGAGGATGTGGTGGAGGTTCGTTCAGCCATCGACTTCTACATCTTCGCTTCTTGCGCGGCTTCGGTCTGCTCCCAGGTTCGGCGCATCTGCGCATCGCGCTGCAGCTTGCTGATCCGAGTGCCACCTACGAACGAATACACTATCGGAATCACCAGCAGCGTCATGAATGTCGCGGCGATCAGGCCGCCGATCACCGCGCGCCCGAGCGGAGCATTCTCGCCACCACCGGCGCCAAGCGCCAGCGACATTGGCAGCATCCCGAGGATCATTGCCAGCGCGGTCATCAGAACCGGCCGCAGCCGCGTCGTACCCGCCTCGATGGCGGCGGTCATCGGATCGACGTTCTCCTTCTCCATATATTCGTTGGCGAATGTGATCAGCAGATTGCCGTTGGTGGTCGCGACCCCGACTGACATGATCGCTCCCATCAAGGATTGGACGTTCAGCGTCGTATGCCAGATCACAAGCATCCACAGCACGCCCGCCAAGGCTCCCGGCAGCGCCATCATGATCAACAGCGGATCGAGCCACGACTGGAAATTTATCGCCATCAACAAGTACACGAGCACCATCGCGAGGATAAGCCCAGAGCCCATTCCGCCGAACGCCTCGCGCATCGCCTGGCTCTGGCCGCGAATCTGGACCGTCGTTCCCGGTGGGATGTCCTTGAGCGTGGCGATCGCCTTCTGCACGTCTGCGGCGACTCCACCGAGGTCGCGGCCTTCGACGCCGCAGTTCAGATCGATCACCGGCAACACGTTCATGTGTGCGATTCCGAGCGGCGTCACCGTGTGTTCGATCGACGCGATGTTGGACACAAATTGAGTCTGTGGATTGCCACTGCTGGAGCTGGCGCTATTGGTGTTGCTGCTGACAACATTGGAATTGATCGGAGTCTTCAGTACTTCATCGAAAGAGTTGACGACGTGTTGCGGCGTCTGCACGGCAACGCTGTAATTTACCCCGGTGTCCCAATCGAGCCAGTTGTTCGGAGCCACAACGACGCTCGACGCGAGCGAGTTGAGTAGATTCTGCGCCGCTAGATTTTCCGAAATTCCCAACTGCAGCGCCTTCGCTCTATCGATATTCACTCTCAGCGTTGGATAGTCGAACGTTTCCGGTATTCGCACGTCAACTGCGCCCGGGATGACTTTGACTTTCGGCAGCAGCTCGACCGCGAGTTTGTATGACGAGTATGCGTCGCGGCCTTGAAACTGAACGTCTATCGGCGCCGACAGGCCGAAGTTGAGCACTTGGCTCGTGATGTCCGCGGCTTGAGAATAAATCTCCACGCCGGGCATTTGCTCGTTCACCGCCTGACGGATCTTCCCGATATATCCCAGGCTCGGATGATGCTTCGCTGACAGTTCGATCTGCAGATCGGCGTCCTGCGGACCGATCGTATCGGTCTGGTAAAACAACAGCGCCCAGTAGACCGGCAGACCGATGTGATCGGTCATCAGTTGAAGTTCGTCGGGAGGAATCGTCGCGCGCACGATGTTCTCGACCCTCGCCAATATTCGCTCGGTTTCTTCCAGCCGAGTTCCGGCCGGCACCCGCACGTGGAATTTTATCTGACCCGCGTCGACGTACGGAAAGAAATCCTGGCCGACCGCGAAGAACAACAACATCGACGACAAAATAAGTACCGCGATGCATCCGAGCACGAGTCCGCGATGCTCCAGCGCGATGGTGAGCCCGCCCTTGTATTTCCCCTTGAAACGCTCGAAAGCCTCGTCGAACCGTTTCAGATACTCGCCGACGCGCCCACCGATGCCGTGCTCGTTGGGGTCCTCGGGCAACAAGTTTATCGCCATCGTGGCGACGAGGGTTCGCGAGAGCAGATACGATGTGAGCATCGCAAAGATCACGGCCATCGCGAGCGGAGTGAAGAGGAATTTCGAGACGCCTTTCAGCATCGCAACCGGCGCGAACACGATACAGATGCAAAGCGTGCCGACCAGCGCCGGCATCGCGATTTGATGCGCCCCATCCAGAATCGCGACCGCCAGCGGTTTGCCCATCGCATGATTGCGATGGATATTCTCGACTTCGACGGTCGCGTCATCCACCAGCATTCCGACCGACAACGCCAGGCCGCCCAGCGTCATGATGTTGATCGTTTGTCCGGTCACGTGCAGTGCGGCGATTGAGGTCATGATCGCGAGCGGAATCGACGTGATCACGATGAGGGTGCTGCGCCACGACCCCAGGAACACGATCGTCATAATCCCGACCAGCACCGAAGCGATAAAAATTTCCTGGAAGACGTCGATCAGCGAGTCTTTGACGAACAGCGATTGATCGAAGGCGAGGTAAATCTTGGTCCCCTTAGGTGCGAGAGCGTTGATTCGCGGAATGACGCCCTTGACGTCGTTGACCACGTCGAGCGTCGACGCCGATGCCAGCTTCAGTACGTAGCGAAATGACGCCCGCACCCCGTTTACGCGCGCGATGTCGGTCTGAACCGCGTAGCTGTCGCTTGCCGGCGCCACGTCGCCAACGAACACCGTCGCATTGTTCTCGTACTTGATCGGGATCTTGTTGAACTCGTCGACCTTGATGGGACTGCCGTTGAGCGTGACGACATATTCGTAATTGCCAAACTTCGCCGTGCCGCCCGGCAGAATCACGTTCGATGTCTCGAGCGTATTGAGCACGTCCTGGGGTGACACGCCCTTCGCATACAGCCGCTCGGGGTCAAGGTTGAGCATCACCTGCCGAGTCGCGCCGCCGAACGGAGCCGGGCTCTGCACTCCGGGCAACGTGAACAGGAACAGCCCGACGAAGTTGAACATGTAGTCGTAGAGCTGCATCTCCGACAGCGTTTCGCTGGTGCTGACGACGTCGATGATCGGGACGTTGGTCGCGTTGAAGTCCAGGATGGTCGGCGGCGCGATGCCCTGGGGCAAAATATTTCTGATCGCGCTGCTGACTGAGGACAATTGCGCAATCGCAAGCGCGGTGCTCGCGTTCTCTTTGAAATAGATCTTGACCAGCCCGATGCCGTTAAAGGAGTTGGACTCTATATGGTCAACTCCGGTGACGGTCTGGGAGGTCGCGCGCTCCGTGATGTTGACGATGCGCTTTTCGATCTCGGGCGCCGACATCCCCGGGTAGTACCAGACCAGGTTGACTTCGGGGAGGTTGACCGCTGGAAAGATGTCCTTGGACATCGAGAAAAATGAGTACAGTCCAAACAGCATCATCAACGCGGCCATCGCGATGATGGTGACGGGACGCCTGAGAGCGAGTGCGACGATCCACATATTATTTCTGTTCCTGACCCGCGGCGATCGGCCCGCCGAGCCACCATGAAATCGCGCAATACCGATTGAGGCAACCAGCAATCGGTCCGCGGATCAAATCAACCCTGATTTCCGATTTCAGATCCGGGGACTTTCCAGGGCACCATCCTGTCGATCAGATGGTCGCGCAAGATCAGCGTGTGGAACAGGACGGCGCTGAAGTGGGCGATGAAGGTCGCGAAGAACAGGTATGCGAGGACAGTGTGCGACTTGCGCAGGAACGCGTAGAGCATCGGACTGTGCGGCAGGATCGGGGGCAGATGCAGTGGGCCGTAAAGCACGATCGGATAGCGTGCCGCCGACAGCATTCCCCATCCGATCAACGGCAGCGCAAACATCATCGCGTACATAAGCATTTCGGAAGCGTGGGCTACGAACCGCTCTTCGGAGGACATGTCGGCGAGGAATGGGGGCGGCGGGTTGAGCCTCCGATTCACGTACCGAATGATGACGAGGATGAAGATCGCAATCCCCAACGGGCGATGGAGCGAAACCAGCAGATGGTAGTCGGCCAGCGACGCGACCATCGCAACGCCGATGAACAGCATCGTCAGGATCATCGCCGCCATCGTCCAGTGCAGGATTCGCGAGAACAGCGTGAACTGTCCGGTGCCCATCGATCGAGATGCTCGCGCTTCGTTACTCACTGGTGTACCTCGGCGCCGGTGACCGCGCTCGGCTCCTTGGTCTCGCCGGCTCGTCTCGTGAAGGATTGTGAGTAGACGGCAGAGCGCGCGCTGAGCAGTGGATCTTCAGACGGCGCGATGCCCCATGGGAGCACCAGCGGATCGAAGTTGATGTCGCGACAGTTTCCGGGCGCCTCGGACTCGACGTTGTCGATGGTCAGCGTGCCGGCATCGACGTGCTCGCGAGTGTCGGGCCACGGCAGCGTCGCGTCGTCGGTGGGGTCGCCCGGTTGCCCGACTGTAAGGATCAGATGCCACTGCACCGGCGCGCTATGAATCCGCGCGATGAAATCGTCGAAGAGATAATTCTTGTCGGGATTGGCGGATTGAGCCGTGTCTTCAGGCTTATACGCATCCACCGGCACCATCGACCATCGCACAGGAGTAGTGACGCCGTCGCCGTTCTCGAAGCGGAATGCGTTGAGGCCGCTGAAGGTCGCGTTGGCGAATCCGGATGAGAACGGCTTCGCCTTGATGATCGTGAGTGCGCGGACGGTCTCAGGATGCGCGGCGAGAAATGCCGCCATTTTCGCGGGATCGGGTTTGCCGGTTGCCGGATCGATCTTGGAGGCCAGCAGTTGCTCGTAGAAGCCCTCGGGGTTCCTGACCGCGAACACTGGAAGATCGATCATCGCCGTGCGCCATTGTTGTCCTTCGCGAGGCTCGAAGCGCAGCCCCAATCCGCGCACCGCCGCCGGCCCGTCCGCTATATACGGCTGCCCGCCGGCAAGGGAAAAACGACCGATCACAGGCACGCGGCCCGGCTTGAATACGCTCGCTCGCGAAAGGCGCGCTCCGTAGCCGTTGCTGTCGAAGTAGCCGCTGAGGCACAGGCCCTTGGCGTGATTGCGGCGGAATCCAGGATGGACGCCGTTGACCTCTTCGAATCCGTTGACGAAGCGCCACGGCGTCAAGAGGCCCGGTGAGAACCAGCCGCCAGCGTACGCAAAGGCGCCGACGATACCCGCGACAAGAAGACCGATCGCCGCCCATCGGATCAGCATAATGGCTCCGGTAGCGCCGGCGATGCCGACGCTTTCTAGTTACGCGAGAGGCCCGGATTTCCTAACTGAATCTCCGATTCCTTACTCCCGTATAGGCCGACCGACTTCTTGCTGCAAGGGTTGCAGCGGGTATTGGTCCACGGCGTTCGGCAGTGCCGGAAGGTGCCCGACCGGATTCCGATATTGCCAGGATGCGACGGTGGTTAGGGTGGAACTTCCGGCGCCGAAAAAGATCCGGGGTCCCTCGGCTACGCTCGGGATGACACAAAAAAGGAATGACAGAGTGATAAGAATGATAAGACCGTCTATGAAACGGAGATCCTTCGATTGTTTGGAACCTTGATTCTTTGGACGCATGCTGCTGCCGGCGCGATTTGGGTCGGCGCATGCGCATGCTTTGTAATCGCCGGGCTCGCGCTATCGGCGGGCAGCGTCGAACAGCGCAATTTCGCGACCAACGCGGCGCCGAAGATCGATCTGCTCGGGCTCGTCGCTGCGATCGTGCTGATGCTCACCGGGTTCATCAACCTGATGACCGCCGGCGCGGCCCGACGTTTCGCGTTCTCGACGGCGTTCATGACCGTGCTTGCGATCAAGGTCGGGTTGTTCATCATTATGATCATGGTGATGACGTGGTCGATGAGAATCGGCGCCGTGATCAGATCCGTCGTCGAGCGCGGGCGCGCCGATGCGGTGCCGACCGCCATGACTCGGATGACGCGCGCGCACATCGCGATCGTCGTGATGGGCGGTGTCGCGCTGATCCTCGGCACGTGGCTGATGGGATCCTGATCGTGCGCTGAACCGCTCAAGCGGGCGGGAACATCGCCTTTTCCTTGTCGATCACAGACCGGAAGCTCGGCCGGTTGTGGATGCCCTCGATGTAGGCGGCGAGCTTCGGCCAGCGTTTTGCGTCGATGCTGCATCCCGCGAGTTGGAAGTTCACAAAGACCGTCGCGATACCGATGTCGGCGATGGTGAAGCGATTTCCGATCAAGAATTTCTTGTCGCCGATTTCCTTCTCAAGATAGTCGAACAGCGGCGGCACTTCCTCGTCGATGACTTTTTGGACGACGGCCTCATCAGTCGGCTGGTTGAAGAATCGCGGACCGATTACGCGCGCGAAGAAAATCTTTCCGCCCAGGATCGGCGCCATGCCGCCGTCGCCGTATTCCTCGAACCACAAAGCGCGCGCAAATTCGTAGGGATCGGATGGATAAAGCGAAGGCTCGGGATGCGTGCGCTCGAGGTAGGCGATAATCACCGACGAATCAGCCAGCGTGCGATCGCCGTCTCGAAATGCGGGAATTTTTCCGAGCGGGCTGATCTTGCGGTACTCGGGATTCGATCCGAACGGAATGACAGGGTCGTGCTCGTAGGCAATTCCTTTTTCGGTCAATGCGACGACGGCTTTTCGAACAAATGGTGATCCCAGCGATCCGTATAGCGTTGGCATTCTTTCTCTCCTCGATAAAACTGCGGTAAGTGCGTTGCGAGAAATCTAACATTCCGATCGGACTAAATCGCGCCACATTGCTGACAGCGGTCTGTCAGCAGTGTCGAGCCCTATCGCGCCGATTCTCGGAAACTGCCGATGGGACCATAATCAGGTGATGATGCGTGGTTCCAGCAAACGCAAACGGTACGCACCGATCTTCGCGGCGACAGCGATGCTCGCGCTCTTCGCGATTGGCGCCGGCGCCGCGATGCTCTTCATGCGGACGCGCGCCGATCCGAAAATCACAGTCCAATCGCCGATGGCTGCGATGGTCCCGGCGGCGCAGCGTTCGTCGCTGCCGGCGAATGCGATCGTGGCCGACGCCGCGTCGGACAGTTCACCGCCGCCGATTCGCGCTCCGGCGCAGATCCAGATGCAGCCTCCTGCAATCTCGACGCCTGCGCAAGGCAATGAATTGCAGATCCCGCAACAACGGCCGCCCGCGTCGAGCGCGCTGACTCTGCCGGCGCAATCGATGCTCGATGCGGCGCGATCGCGCGGCGCGACCGACTACCTGCATTCGCATCGCCTGCCGTTCGTCAGCGCGCAGGTATTCCGCGACGCGTCGGGAGCGCCGGCATCGCTCACCCTGTCGGGACAGGTAGCGTCCGAGTTCGGCCGCAGCGATGCCGAGCGCAAGGCGCTCAAATTTCTCGGCACCCAAAACCTCGCGCTCGACAATCAGATCCAGGTCGAACCCAACCTCGCGACCCGCGAGATTCCGCCGGGCAATCAGAACTCCACGCTCAAGCTGCCGAGCGTGTTCAATGGATGCTGGGAACTGGTGAACGATCAGCAGAACGGTCCCGTGCATCTGCAGCCGGGCGCGCCCGAGGGATGCCTCTACACGCACGACTCGGGACGCTTCTGCTACCAGCGCGGCGCGGACGGAAACTATGTGCCGAGCTTTTCGTCGCTGCGCCTGACGCCGGGCCTGTATGGAAACCAAATCGAACAGTGGTCGCGGCTCGAACTGGTTTCGACCGATGGCGTTGCTTCGATGCGGATGCGGTTCCTGCTTCATCATAAGGAACAAGGCGCCAGCTTTTTTGGCCTTACGTTCACAACCCCCACCGCGATCGATGAGACCCACGAATTTTCGTGCCGCGTCGACGGCGACACCATGCATTGCGAAGACCGCGAATTCGGCCGCATCGCGGGCCAGCCATGGTGCGACGCATCACACCTCGACCAATTCAAGCGAGTCGCAAACGTCGCGGGCCGGTAGCGCACCGACGGCGCGCGGGCTAGTGATCTACTTTAGGCAATGAGCGGCACCCCTCCACAAATCAAGGTCGGCGCGTTTGCCGTCGCGTTCCTAGCCGACGGGCTCTGGCGCAACGACGGCGGATGCATGTTCGGCGTCGTGCCGCGCGAGCTGTGGAAGAAAAATCATCCGCCCGACGATCTCAACCGCATCCGCCTCAACCTGACCTGTCCGCTCATCATGAAGGGCAGTGACGCGATCCTGGTCGACACGGGGATCGGCAATCGCCTGAGCGACGTCGAGCGCAAGATCTTCGATCACGGCGACGGCTGGCTGCCGCAGCATCTGAAGGCGCTGGGGTTGGAAGCGGGCGACATCACGCACCTGATCGTGTCGCATCTGCATTTCGATCACTGCGGCGGAATTGTGCGGCGGCGCGATTCAGGTGTGCTCGAAGCTGCGTTTCCGCGCGCGAGAATTTTCGTGCAGCGCGGCGAGCTCGATATCGCCGGCAATCCGCGCAACGAACGGCTGCACGCGGCATATCGCCACGCCACAGAAATTCTCGCGCCGGTGCGATCGATGCTCGAAGCGCTCGCCGGCGACACCGATATCATCAGCGGCGTGCGCGCGGTCGTCACTGGCGGCCACACGCGCGACCATCAGGCCGCGCTAGTCACCGACGGCGGCGAATGCTTCATGCATCTCGCCGACATCGTGCCGACGCGATCGCATATTCGCGGTCCCTGGAACCAGGCGTACGATCTCGATGCGCTCCGCACGATGGAGCAGAAGGCGCACTACCTCGGGCTCGCGGCGGAGAATCGATGGTGGCTGTCGTTCGCGCACGACGACACCGTGTTCGCCGCGCAAGTGAAAAACGATCGCGGACGCATTGTGATCGGCGACACGATTCCGGTGTCCGAGCGTCTATTCAAGTAGCGCTCGAATTCACATCTTGCGGACCTGTTGATACGGAGCGCGCCTGAGTGTGCTGCTTGCGACTATTTTACTTGTTGCAGTTCGCAGCGTCCGATATACTCAGTGTAGATGGGCTCCAGAAATTGCACGGCCCGACCGGTTCCCGCTCTCCCAGGCAGAAATCCTGCTCAACATTCTATAACCCGAACCCGAAGGAGATAGCCGATGGCGGATCTCAATAACTTCGAGCGAGTGATCAAGGAAGACCGCGCTGCACGCGAGTCGAAGCAGTGGCGCGGAACTCTGCTCGAATATCTCGAGGTCGTGAAAGCCGACCCGATCATGACCAAGCTCGCGCACGCGCGCATCTACGACTTGATAATTTCGGCGGGGCTGCATCCGCTGCACGATACCGACGATCCGCGCACCAAGCGGCTGTACAAGGATGAGCCGCTCAAGGTTTTCGATTTCTTCGCGGAAGAATTTTTCGGCATCGAGCGCACCATCGCGCAGATCGTCCGCTACTTCCATTCGGCGTCGCTCAAGGGCGAAGAGAGCCGGCAGGTTCTCTACCTGATGGGCCCGGTCGGCTCGGGCAAAAGCTCGCTGGTCGAGCGCATCCAGCGCGGGCTCGAGCAGGTCGGACTCATCTACGCGATCGAAGGATGCCCGATGAACGAGGAACCGCTGCATCTCGTCCCGCGGCATCTGCGGCGCGAATTCGAGAAGATGCTCGGCGTGCATATCGAAGGCGACCTCTGCCCCGTGTGCCGCTATCGGCTCAAGTCCGAGTTCAATAATCGCTACGAGGAATTCCCCGTCGCCGCGCGCAACTTCTCCAAGCGCAATCGTGTTGGCGTCGGCGTGGTGCCGCCGGTCGATCCGAACAACCAGGACACTTCAGTGCTGATTGGATCTGAAGACATCTCGAAGCTCGACCAATTCTCCGAAGGCGACCCGCGCGTGCTCGAACTGAACGGCGCGCTCAACGTCGGCAACCGCGGCATCGTCGAGTTCATCGAAGTTTTCAAGAACGAGACCGAGTACCTCCACGCGATGATAACGGCAACGCAGGAGAAAGTCATTCCGGCACCAGGCCGGCACGGGATGGTCTACGTCGACACCTGCATCGTCGCGCATTCGAACGAAGCGGAATGGCAGAAGTTCAAGGCCGACCACACCAACGAGGCGATCCTCGATCGCATCGTCGTCGTAAAAGTGCCGTACAACTTGCGGCTGTCGGAAGAAGTCAAGATCTACCAGAAGATCATCAAGAACTCTGATTTCCGCGCACACGTCGCGCCGCACACGCTCGAACTCGCCTCGATGTACGCGATCCTGTCGCGCCTCGAACCGACTTCGAAGTGCGATTTGATGACCAAGTTGCGGCTATACAACGGCGAGGAAGTCGTCGAGAAGGGCCGCACCAAGAAGATCGACGTGCAGGAGTTGAAGGAAGATACGAAGCGCGAGGGCATGTCGGGGATTTCGACGCGCTTCATCATGAAGGCGCTCGACAACGCGCTGTCAGACAACGTTACCGGCAACTGCATCAACCCGATCAACGTACGCGAGGCGCTGATCTCGATGACCAAAGAGGGCGACCTGCCCGACGACACGCGCAAGCAGTATCTCGAATTCCTGCAGGACACGCTGCACAAGGAATATCTCGACCTGCTGGAAAAGGAGATCACGCGGGCGTTCGTGTACTCGTACCAGGAGCAGGCCGAGTCGCTGTTCCAGAATTACCTCGACCACGCCGAGGCGTACGTCAACAAAACTCGCGTGCGCGATCGCAACACCAACGAGGAGCTGTCGCCCGACGAAGGCTTCCTGAAATCGATCGAGGAGCAGATCGCGATCATCGGCTCGGCGGCCGACGGCTTCAGGCAAGAAGTGATCGCGTACCTATGGGCAACGTCGCGACGCGGCGAAAAGATCAGCTACAAGAGCTACGAGCCGCTCAAGGAAGCGATCGAGAAAAAGCTGATGACCAGCGTGCGCGACATTTCACGCATCATCACCAAGGCGCGCACCCGCGACGAGGAGCAAGGCGAAAAGTACGGCTCGATGGTAAAAAACCTGCTCGAAAACGGCTACTGCGAATCGTGCGTGGATGTCGTGTTGAAGTACGCGGCAAACAATCTGTGGAAGGATTGATCTGATGCCTATCCAGAAATTTGAGGACGCAATCACAGAAGTGATTGGTCGTTCGGGCCAAAGCCCGGCAGATACAGAGTCAGGATTTTTCGATCCAAGCGATATTGAGGCGGTCCGAGCTGCTCGCCTCTCAGATCTCGCGCGGAAGCTCCCGATTCAGGAGACATTGGAGCGTCTATCTGAAGAAACCCTCCGCAAACTCCTGAGTGTTATGTACGCTGGACGAGATCACGACAATGACATTTCCGCTATTCATCGAGCAATGCTGCGTAATAAACCGACGCGAGAGGATGTCATTCGAACCCTCTTGGAGAAACCTGGTCTCGCGCACTACCTGGTAAACGGCTGGGAAACTCTGCTGAACTCCGGCCTAGACCCCGAGGGCTCTTTCCGGTTTTGAGGAGTCGGAATCTTTGATGGATTTAGGTGTTGACGCGCGGCGTTTGGCTATCGAGGCGATAACGACCCTCGTACATCTTAAAAATGCTCTCGGCGAGCTGATCCTTAAACCCGCAGGTGTATCACAAGACATCTATCGGCCTCTTTTTCATCAACGTGATTCGATTTCGGGATACACACTCTCGAAGAGACAAATTGCTCCCTTGATACTTGACGCAGTAGAGAAGAATGGTGACGGCGCTCGAGTGGTCCGAGCTGTTATAGAGATTGCCGCCAATTGGAATAGCTTTCATCTAGCCGACGACGAATATGCGGCAAGAGCGACCGTTCAAAAGGCTCGCGAATTGCTCGGTACGTTGGAGCAAATGGAGGCTAGAGAAGCCGCCGCACGAGAGCAAGAACGCAAGGCTGAGATCGCCCGCATGCAACAAGAGCGGGTTGAATTGTTTGAGAAACACTCATCATTGCTTTTGATGATGTTCGATAGCTTGCAAGGCGAAAAGGACCACCAAAGACGGGGATACCTTTTGCAAGATTTGGTCAATCGTCTCTTCGATTTGCATCAAATCCCAGTCGTGCGTCCATTCACTCGCAATGCCAAGGGTGAGCAAATAGACGGTGCCTTTAAGCTCGATGGATGGCACTATTTGGTTGAGTGTCGATGGCGCCAACGCCTAGCGAACATACGAGATCTCGATGGTCTGAAAGGGCAAATCGACAGGTCCGGGAAACAGACCATGGGTTTGTTCCTGAGCATTGAAGGATGGTCGGATAACGTCCCCCATCTTCTAAAGCAGAATCCTGAGAAGTCGATCGTTCTAATGCATGGCTACGATCTTAGAGTCGCGTTGGACCGGCGGCTTGATCTCAGCGATCTTATTTCGGCAATGGTGGCAAAACTCAATCTCGAGGCGGAACCCTATCATGGGGTTCAAGCTTACATGAACGAACTTGGCCTTCAGTGATTATCGAGCATCAGGAGGTACGACGGCCAAGTTCTGCGGAACGAAGCTATCGATAGCGGTGTGGATGCGTCACGACAACCACCTATAGTATGAAGTGGGTGCCTCGATGAGCGGCGATACTATCTTTCGCGAGTACCGGATCTCCGATGCCGAGCGATCCGATCGCTCGGCCGGCGATCGTCTGCGGCATCGGCAGAAAGTTCGCGAATCGATCCGAGAGAATATCGCCGACATCATCGCCGAAGAATCGATCATCGGCAAAAACAAGGATCGCGTTATTAAGGTCCCGCTCCGCGGAATCAAGGAATACCGCTTCGTCTTCGGCGACAACGCGCCCGGCGCGTCGCAGGGCGATGGCGACTCGCGCCCCGGACAGGTCGTAGGCAAGACCGGCAAGGACGGTCAGGGCAAAGGCGACGAGCACGCCGGCGATCGCCCGGGCGTCGATTACTACGAGACCGACGTCACGCTCGAAGAACTGATCGAGATCATGTTCGAGGATCTCGAACTGCCCAACCTTGAGCGGCGCGCGCTGCGCGAAATCCAGTCCGACTATTCGTCGCGGCGCAAAGGCTACCGCAAGGTCGGCATCCGCATCAGGCTGGACAAGCGCCGCACCGCTAAGCAGCGCGTGATGCGCATGCTCGCGTCGGACAAGCGCCTCAACGCGGCCAACCGCGCGCTCGAAGAGTCGAAGGCCGACCGCGAAGCCGACGCTGAGACGGACGTTCAAGGCGCGCTCGACGAGATCGCGCTCGAAGAAGGCACCCTCGACCAAGAATCCCTCGACACTTCGCCGGGGGTCGCCGCGTTCCAGCGCGTGCGCCGCCGCTTCCCGTTCCATCAGGACGACCTGCGCTACAAGCACGTCGAGATCGACACCAAGGAAGAATCCAACGCCGCCGTCATCTGCATCATGGACACGTCGGGCTCGATGGACACGATGAAGAAATATCTGGCGCGCAGCTTCTTCTTCCTCCTCTACCAATTTATCTCGACGCGCTACCGCAACGTCGAAATCGTTTTCATCGCGCATCACACGGAGGCCAGCGAGGTCACCGAGGAAGAATTTTTTCACAAGGGCGAGTCGGGCGGCACTTTCATTTCATCCGGTTACGCCAAGGCGCTTGAAATAATCGCCGAGCGCTACCATCCGTCGCTGTGGAACCTGTATGCGTTCCACTGCTCGGACGGCGACAACTTCGACTCCGACAATCCAGCCGCGCTCAAGGACGCCGAGCAACTCGCCGAGATTTGCAACCTGTTCGGCTATGGCGAAATCAAGCCGCTGGGCTCGCGCTACTACGAATCCTCGATGCTCAACGTGTTCCGCCGAATCCAGGCGCCGAACTTTCACACGGTGCTGATCGAGCGCAAGGAAGACATCTGGCCGTCGTTCAAGGCGTTCCTCGCCAAGGACCGGGTGAAGGAAGCATGAGCGCCACTCCGCACGCGGACACCGCCCGCAACATCAAGGTGTGGACGCTCGACGATCTGGTCGAGTGGGACCGCAAGATTCGCGACAAGGCCGACGAGTTCGGCCTCAGCTACTACCCGCAGGAGTTCGAGCTTTGCGATCACACAGGGATGCTCGGCTACATGGCTTACTCCGGCATGCCGTCGCATTACCCGCACTGGTCGTACGGCAAGTCGTACGAGAAGCTCAAGACGCTCTACGATCACGGCGTCAGCGGCCTGCCGTACGAGATGGTCATCAACTCGAATCCGGCTATCGCGTACCTGATGCGCGACAACTCGCTGCTGCTGCATATCCTGACGATCGCGCATGTGTACGGGCACAACGATTTCTTCAAGAACAATTTCACGTTCAGGTCGGCAACGCGCGCCGAGCTGACGATCGAAAGTTTCAAGGCGGCCGCGATGCGCGTGCGGCGCTACGTCGAGGACCCGTCGATCGGCGTCGAGAAAGTCGAGCGCATTCTCGACGCGGCGCACGCGCTGTCGTGGCAGTGCCGGCGCAATTTCGCGATCAAGAAGCTCTCGCCGCTCGAGCAGATGACGCGCGCCGAGGACACGGCGCAAGGACAGCCCGACCCGTTCCAGAAAATCCACGCGCGCAAGACAATCGAGGTCCCCGATTTCCACAAAGTCCCGCTCGAGCCCGACGAGGACCTCCTGCTCTTCATCCGCGATCACAATCCGTTCCTCGCCGATTTCGAAAAAGATCTGCTCACCATCGTCGATGAAGAAGCGAAGTACTTCATCTCGATGATGGAGACGAAGATCATGAACGAGGGATGGGCGAGCTACTGGCACAAGAAAATTCTCGAGTCGCTCGACCTCGACCAGGGGCTTCATCTCGAATTCATCGTCAATCACAACCAGGTGACCCGCCCGATTCCCGGCCAGATCAACCCGTACCACCTGGGCCTCAAGATTTGGGAAGACATCTACCGCCGCTTCACGACTCCGACCAAGGAAGAAATCAAGCGCGACGGGCCGCCGGCGAAATCCGGTATGGAGAAAATCTTCGAAGTGCGCGAGGTCGAGCGCGACGCGTCGTTCCTGCGCCGCTACCTGACCGAAGACCTCATGCGCGAGATGGATATCTTCGAGTACGAGGCGCGGGGCGAGGAGCTGGTCGTAAGCAAGGTCGCCGACGACGAAGGCTGGAAAGAAGTAAAGGCCACGCTCATCAAGAATGTCGGCACCAACTCGATTCCGGTGCTCAAAGTCGAGGACGCCGACTTCGGCCAGAACCGCACTTTGTACGTGAAGCACGATCACGACGGCCGCGACCTGCATATCGAGTACGCCGAGAAGAGCCTGAACTACCTGCAGCGGCTGTGGGGCCGCGAAGTCGTGCTCGAGACGGTGCTCGACGGCAAGCGATCGCTGCTGTGCTGCAACGATCGCGGCTTTTCAGTCCGCGCGCTCAAGTAGAATCAGCATTCTCAAGACCCCCCCTGCATCGGCTACGCCCGTCGGCGGGCTTCCAGACGGGTTTTGCGACACGTTGCTTTAGATTTGATGGTCTTATAATTTCAGGCACGGACGATGCGGTTCGGGTCGGCTGCAAGGAGGCGCGGATGATGGAGTGGCCGAAGTGCCAGAAGTGTAACAACGGCGCGTTGATCCCCCTGTCGGATTACGGGCAGGAGGGCGCGTCGGTAATGTTCAAGGCTTGGGTTTGCACAAATCCTGATTGTGGTTTCAGCCTGCGCGTGGACAAAGGCGAAGTTACGTACGGCAGGAGAATCGAGACCAAGCACTAGGTACCTTTCGATTTCGACTTAAAAGGCAGTCCGCGCGGGCTGCCTTTTTTTGTTTTGTCTTCGCCTTTTTGAAACATCCGGCTGTGCACATCGTCTGTTAGCTATGCGCAATTGGTTTCCTAATTGTCGTGGGCGGCTGCCCCTTGCGCTAGCCGCCGCTGCCGCGTGCTCGCTGTCGGGATGTATGTCGTACGGCGAAACCGTCGTGTATCAGATGTACCAGGCCAACGCCGACCGCTGCGCGCAAAACGAAACTGAGGCCTGCGTCGCGATGCTGCAATCGAAGTGCGACGCCCCCGCCCGCGTATGCACCGACTACGTTCCAGAGTTCCAGGCGCAGGCAAGCCGACAGCTCTCGCAGAAATGCCAGGCGAGCGACGACGCGTCATGCCGCGCGCTCGACACAGTCGCATGCGACAACGGCGACTCGGCAGTGTGCGCGCGCCTCGACGCCGACTACGCGAAACTCTATTCGTCCTGCAAATCGGGCGCCGCGAGCGATTGCGAGTTGTTGTCGTTATCAGTATGGCCGAAGGCGCAGACCGCAGTCGCCGTCACCGCATGCGAGAACGGCGACGTGATCGCGTGCCGGGTCGCCAGCTCGAGTGCCAGCGCGATGAAAGTGAACGTCAACAAGAACGCGCAATTCGCAACGTTCTAAGTGGTCGTCACGCGCCGGTATCAGCGTAGGAAAACTTAGTCTTGATTTCCTTTTGCGGCACGGCCGATCCATCAAGCTCGGCGTACGGATAGATCAGGTAGTTGAGCGGCGCGCCATTCTGCCGCGGCTTCAGCACGAGATCGCGGCCCATCGTGAAGCCGACGCGCGCCGCGTCGAGATGCCCAAAGTAGTAGTTGTGCCGATTAGGATGCTTCGACGCTTCGGACGCATCGACTGGCACCCACACTCCCCCTGAGTAGAACTCTGCCCAGCAGTGGTAGCCGGGAACGTCGCCCGACTTCGCCGAGCCGATCGGAAATCCAATCGTGAATCGCGCCGGGATTCCGCGGGCACGCGCGAGTCCGATGAATAGCGAATGGAAATCGGTGCAGTTGCCGCGCCGCACGTCGCATGCGTAGAGCGCGTCGCCGCGGCCCCATCCGGTGCCGGACTTGTCGTACTTCATGATCGATGTGACGTACTCGTAATCCACGCGCGCCTGCTGTAGGGGAGTCGCTTCGGTCTCGGCCAGGTTGGCGCTCACCTGCGCAATTCTGCCGGTCAACGGCACGAGGCGATTCGGCTCGAGATACGCGGCGAAGTTTCCGTCGGTCGGCTCGGGAACGTCTCGCGCGGCCGCAATCATGTCGGCGGCTTCCTCGCGCCGGGTGACAGCGAAGGTCATCGTGACAGGCACCGAACTGGGTAGCGGCGCAGAAGCCTCGAGATGCGCGACGCGATTGCCGTTCGAATCTTGGTCGATGATCTCGAAATGCACCGGCGAGTCGATGTGAAAATCGCGAACTTGCTGGAACGCATCCTCGCGCGGCAGCGGAATCCATGCGTCGAACTTCTTGGCCCCCGGATTCGATACCGGAATTTCGGCGCGATAGGTGAAATTGAATTTGCGCACTCGATCAGGCGGAGGAAGCGGCGCGGTGCTTGTCTCCGCGCGAGATCCGGCTGCGACCGACAACGCGAGTGCGATGCCGAGAAACGACGCCGCCAGTGCTTTAGGATTCATCGTTCAACCTTCCTTCGAGAACGAATAAACGGTCGCGTCTGTGACCGGCTCGTACCCGATGGTCTGGTAGACGTGATTGGAGGTCGGGTTGGTGAGGTCGGTATATAGAAAGCAGAACTTGCGGCCTTCATCCAGCAACTTCTGGCTGAGCGCGGCGACACATGCGCCGGCAAATCCTTTGCCGCGATTTTCCGGCGGCGTGTAGACCCACGCGACGCGAACCCCATGCGGCGTTCGTCCTGTGAATCCAGCCATTGACACTGGAATGCCTTCGACCTCCCACAACATCAAGTGCGTCGACCGCTGCAGGGGCTCCGCGGCGGCCTTCGTAGCTTGTTCGGGATCCGTCCGGTCGGCTTCGATCGCGAACGCAGCGCGCCATTTCATAACCAACGCGCGGTCGTGCTCGTAGGGTTCACGCAGACGGCCCGCAGATCTTGATTCGTCAGTCACTCGGCTCAACTGGTAGATACGCTGGGCCCAATCCTGGCGGATGGTACAACCCGACAGCTGTGACCACTCTTTTGCGAACTTCCGAGCTATATTGGCGGCGCTGTTGACGCCCGGAATCGCGAGGCCCTTCGCATGGAGTTCTTCGGCAATCGCCTCGATCGCAGAATCATCTGCGGTCCAAGAAAGGATGAGGTTGTGCGGCGGCGTCATCAGCGCGACGGCCGCGACCTCACCGCGATCTTCAACCAACGCCATCAGCGGAGGCGCCGCTCCCCATTGCTCGCCGGATCGAAGGCCGTCGAGAAGGCCGAGGATCAGGCAATGCTCTGCCTCGCGCCTCAAAAGAAAAGGCTGAACGCCTTTGAGGAACTGGCTGGCATCAGAGAAGAACTTGATCCGTAAGTCGGAAACCATAAGCACGAAGACTAGTTTTGGAGAATGTGCGAGGCAAACGTCATAGCGGAGCAGCCTTGTGAGTGACAGAATTCAGGATGTGATTCGAATCAACATTGGCGAAGCCAAGACGCACCTTTCGAAGTATCTGCGTCGAGTGAAAAAAGGCGAGACCATCATGCTCTGCGAGCGGAATGTCCCAATCGCCGAGATTCGTCCGATTGCGCACACATCCCGCGGTAACCGTCCGATTGGACACGACAAGGGAAGATTGACGGTGCCGCCGAGCTTCTTTGAACCGCTCCCTGATTGGCTGCTCGATGCGTTCGAGGGAAAGAATTCGGAATGAGAACCCGCAGACTGAATATTCTGGTGCTGTTGGTGGCGTTGGTTCTCGCATCGCAAGCTAACGCGAGCATGATTTTCATTTCGCCGGACGACAACGGACGCGAGTTTACGCTCGACCGCGGCGACGCGCTTGAGATTTCGTTGCCGGCGACTTCGGGGACCGGGTACACGTGGCAGGCCGAGCCTGTAGCGGGCGGGTTCGTGACGCAGGTCGGCGAGCCGGCGTTCGCGCTCGACAACGCGATGCCCGGTGCGTCGGGGCATCAGGTCTTCCACTTCGGTGTCAGCGCGAGCGGGACTGGGATGCTCGAAATGCACTACCTCCGGCCGTGGGAGAAGGACGCGAAGCCGGCCAAAGTTTTCAAGATCATGCTCATCGTGCGCTAGCCGCGCGGCGCGACAACTGGAGCTGGCGCTCGTACTCGACTTTGGCAGCGTAGGCATATTCAGGGCTCGTGAGAGTGGCGAGGAATGCGACGAGGTCGTCCTCGTCGGACTTTGAGAGATCGAGCGGGACTATCGCGGGATCGAGGTAAGGATTCTGTACGCCGCCGCGATTGAAATGGGCGACGACGTCCCACAGCGTCGAGGCTGAGCCGTCATGAAAGTAAGGCTCCGTGACGAGCAGGTTGCGCAAGTCAGGGGTGCGGAATGCGCCGATATCAGCTGGCTTGCGGGTCACGAGGTAGCGGCCGAGGTCGCTCATGCCGCTGTCGGTCGCGAGCTTGTCTAGCTGCGTCGAGTCGTCGTGAGCCGAGCGCATCGCGGTCGCATTGCGTGCGAGTGCGGCGCCGGCTGAAACACCTACATTGTGGAAGCGACCGTCGGTGAAGAGCGGGCTCTCGCGCGTCCAGATATGGCACGAGATACATCGGCCGCTGCCGTTGAAGATTTTCCAGCCGCGCTTGGCCGAGTCGTCGATCGCCTCGCTCTCGCCAGCCATGTAGTGATCGAACGGCGAGTCGAACGAGAATTGCGTCCGCTCGTACGATGCCAGCGCGCGAGCGATGTCGTCGAAGGTCACCTCGCGGCCGAAGACGCGCTCGAACGCCTCGCGATATTTCGGCATCGCCTCAATCTTGGCGACGACTTCGTCGGGACTCTTCATGCCCATCTCGATCGGATTCAGAATCGGCGACTTCGCCTGATCCTCAAGCGTCGGCGCGCGGCCGTCCCAGAACTGACTCGTGTTGAACATCGCGTTGAGAATCGTCGGTGCGTTGCGTCGCCCGGTCTGGCCATCGATACCGACGGAAGTTTTCTTTTGGTCGGTGAAGCCGAGGGCATAGTTGTGGCATCCCTCGCAATGCTGGAGGTTGTCGCCGGAGAGCCGCTGCTCGACGAACAGCGCCTGGCCAAGCGCAATCTTGGCGGGCGTCTGCGGATTGTCGGGAGGAATCGAGCGCGCATATAGCGCGGCGGGGAATCCCACCTGATTCTCTGACTTCGGGGAAGCGCCCGATCGCGAGTGCACTACAGCGGCACACGCCGTCAGGACCATCGCAAGCGACGCGCAGACAGTCATTCGAAGAATGTTTCGATTCTCGCGCACGATGCCCGAGAATCTGACTAACGCGCGCGGACTGCAATACGAAAAAAATAAAGGGCGGAGTCTTTTGACTCCGCCCTCTCAAGATTCCCCGGCCGCGTCCTACTCTCCCGTGACGCCTTCGGTCACAGTACCATCGGCGCTGAAGGGCTTAACTGCCGTGTTCGGGATGGGAACGGGTGTTTCACCTTCGCCATGGCGACCGGAAACC
>Ga0210383_10000077_pt1 | contig 106021 bp, 91 predicted proteins | sample IncBWC14OmetaG_FD_160072 | JGI IMG/M metagenome (GOLD analysis project Ga0210383, IMG submission 160072) | Forest soil microbial communities from Barre Woods Harvard Forest LTER site, Petersham, Massachusetts, United States - Inc-BW-C-14-O ...
CACCGCTTCGCTCGCGGCGGCGAAATGCCCGATATGGTTGTAGACAAAATTTGTCGGCGAGTTGCGCAGTCCGACGCCGCGCGATCCCGAATGAAACGTCGGCGAGATTCCCAGCTCGACGCATTTCGCCCACACCGGATCGTAGTTGTACTCGCTGTCGAGCCCGATCATGTCGAACCACATCGCCGATCGCGCCCCGTCTCCCGCCGCCGGTATCTGCCGCCGCACCATGCTCGCCATCATCACGACTTTCAGCCCGAGTTCCTTCGTCACGTATTCGAGTTCCGCGCATGCCTCGTCCGGCGTATGCATGGGAATCACCGCGGCAGGCGTCATGCGGTCGGAAAACTCTCCGAAAAATTCCGCGATGAACCGATTGAATGCGCGGCAAGTCGCGCGCCGCGTTTCGTCGACGGGATGAAACGGAACGCCAAGCCCGGCCGTCGGATAGAGCACGGTGAAGTCCATTCCAAATTCGTCGAGGCGCTCGTAAAGCAGCCGCGGCAGAATTTCTGTCGCGCGATCGCGCGTGTTCTTCGTCGGCAGCGCCCAGAATGCTTCCTGCGCGCGCCGCTTGCGCTTGCGTTCTTCCTCCGACGACGTCAGTTGGCGCGACACGCGGCCGTTGAACGCGCGAAATCCCTCGACGGCGACGCTGCCGCCAAATTTTTCCAACTGCTCGACGATGATCGGCCCGAATTCCAGCCAATGACCGTCGGCGTCGATCACCGGATGCTTGAGACTCGCGCGAATCCGCTGCGCTTCTGACTTCTCGTTGGACATCGTCGTCGCCTCCAACTTTATTTTCGAAGCTTAGTCTCGAATCCGCACTGCCGCCAAGCGTGGCTCGAAGGCGCAGTCTCAAAACTGCGGCGGCCTCTAGGATCGCAACTGTCGAACGTCTACAATCCATCACTTCCCAGTTCGCGCAAACGTCCGATCAACCGGAATCATTTCCCGGGAGGGTGAATTGATCCCGCTTCGCTACAACTTGCGCAGCCTGATGGTTCGTCGCGCCACCGCCGCGATGACGGCGTCGGTCGTCGCGCTGGTCGTGATGCTCCTGTTCATCCTGTCCGGATTCGTCGCAGGCCTGCGCGCGACCGTGATGCAAAACGCGCTGCCCGACAACTGGATCGTGCTCAGCCGCGGTACCACCGACGAAGGCGGCAGCTTCATCACCCACGAGCAGTACGAGATCATCAAGAGCCGCCCGCAGATCACGACGACCGCCGACGGCCGCGCGCTGATCTCGCCCGAGATGATCACCGGCTTCAACGCGAACCCCGACGCGCCCCCGTCTCAATCGCTGTTCACGTTTCTTCGCGGCGTCTATCCCATCGCGTACCAGGTTCATCGCGGCATGCGATTGGTCAGCGGACGCTGGCCTAACGGCGGCGCTTCCGAAATGATCGTGGGCCGCAAGCTCGCCGCACGCTTTCCCAACCTCGCGGTCGGCACCGATTTCAAATTCGGACCGCGCACTTTCAAAATCGTCGGTATCTTTTCCGACCAGGACAGCGCACACGAGTCGGAAGTGATGACCGATCTCGGCATCCTGAGCCAGGACGTACACGTCGCCAACGGCTTCAACGTGCTGCACGTCGTGCTCAAACCCGGCGCGCACGACGACTTCGCCCGGTCGCTTACTACAGACTCGAGGCTCCGCGTCGATACGATGTCCGAGCAGGACTTCTACGCGAAGCAAACCGGTTTCATCGATCAGTTGCGCGCGCTCGGTCTGATAGTCGCTCTGATTCTCGCGATCGGCTCCGTCTTCGGCGCGATGAACACGATGTATTCCGCGGTCGCGCGACGCACCAGCGAAATCGGCGTGCTGCGCGTGCTGGGCTTCAGCCGCTTCAACGTGCTCACCAGTTTCGTAATCGAAAGCATCGTGCTCGCGCTGGCCGGCGGCATACTCGGCGAGATTCTCGGCGTCGTGGTCGCGTACGCGACCGGCCTCGACAGCCAACTGATGAATGTCGGCGAATTCATTTTCAGGTTCCGGCTGACGCTGGGCGCATTTGTGTCCGGACTGATTGCGGCAATTTTAATCGGAGCACTTGGCGGATTCATGCCGGCGTGGCGCGCCTCGCGCATCCGCCTGGTCGAGTCGCTACGCTCGGTCTGAATGAGGGCGCTATGTTCAACTGGATCAAATTGATCGAACGCAATATGCGCCGGAATCTGCGCCGCACCATTCTGACTATTCTTACCATCGCGCTCGCCACCTTCATCTACACCGTGCTGGTCTCGGTGCCGGCCTCGATGGATCGCGTGGTCAAGGACGCGTCGGGCACGCTTCGCCTGATCATCAACAACAAGACCGCGCCGTGGGAGGATCTGCCCGCGCGCTACTGCGACGAGATCAACAAGATGCCCGGCGTCGCCGCATGCGTGGCGATCACAGGATGGCCGGCGACGTGGCGCGACGTCAGTGACCCGGTTTTCGCCGTCGGCGCGGGCCCGGAGATAGGCAACGTGTTCCCGGACTACGCGCTCACCGGCCAGCAACTCCTCGAGACGGCCAAAGAAAAGCGCGGCGCCATCGTCGGCGACGTCCTGATGCGCAAGCACGGCTGGAAGAAGGGCGACACCATCACGCTCCGCAGCACCGACGCCGATCATATGGAGATGACCTTCGTCATCATCGGCCAGATATCTTCCAAGCGTTATCCCAATACCTTCCTGATGCGCCGCGACTACATGATGGCCGCGCGCAAGGCCCATGGCCTGCCTGACCAGGATATCGCGTGGAACATAATAGTGCGCGCCACCAGCAACGACACGCTGGCCACGCTGGCCAAGCAAATCGACGAGCACTTTGCCAACTCCGACGCCGAGACGCGCACCATGACCGAGAGCGACGCTCTCTCGTCCGGCCTGTCAGACATCGGCAATATCCGCGCAATCGTCTTCGCGCTATGCCTCGTAGTATTGCTGACAGTCTTGCTCATAGCAGCTAACTCGACAGTTATGATGGTTCGCGAGCAGATCAGCGACGTCGCCGTGATGCGCGCGCTCGGCTTCAGCCGCAGCGCGGTGGGCGTCCTGCTATTCGGCGAATGTGCCGCGATAGGACTCTTCGGCGGCATCATAGGTGCTCTTCCAGCTCTCTGGATGTTCTCCGGCGGCATCACCCTCGGCGCCGCGCTCGGCGGCAACGGCGCCCTATGGGTAACCCCCGCTCAAGGTCTTAATGCGCTGATAGCCGCCCTGGCCGTAAGTCTAATCAGCGGCATAGTCCCAATCCTTGAAGCAGTAAGACTCCCCCCAGCCCTGGCCTTCCGCAAGGTGGTTTAGTAGGACGAAATTTATTTCGTCGATTCTGAATTATTCAGACTGTGACGACGGAATAAATTCCGTCCTACACATTAGATAGTGTCGGACACACCCGGGATAAACAGCGGCTCCATCGCATAGTGCTCGACGTCGGCTTCCATCTCGGCGCGCGCCGGCGCGGTCGCCTTCACGCTGGCTGCGTCGAGAATATCCCGCAGAACAGTCGCGTCGCTTGACGAGTTCAGGAACAGCCCCGGCCGGCTGAGCACGAAATGTACGCCGCGGCGAATCGCCTCGCGATCGCGCAGCGGCTCATACCAGCTGAATTTCCGGCCGTCGCCATTCTGCCATCGCCGCCGCGCCACCGACTTGATCGTCTGCGTCGCCACGCCCCGCTCGCGACAAACTTTCAGCAGCGCCTCGACGTCTTCCTCGTATGATTTGATATCCAGCATCGTGAAATTGTACGGAAACAGCACGGAGTCGAACGCGAACCGCTCAAGGCTCCGCCGATGCATCGCGGCGACCTGCGATCCGTGACCGGTAACGCCGATAAATCGCACCAACCCCTGCGCACGCGCCTCGACTAACGCTTCCAGCGCCCCGCCCGCTCCCAGGGCCGTCGTCCATTCATTCTCGGCGACGAGGTTATGCATCTGGATCAGGTCGACCTGATCGACCCGCAACCGCTCGAGCGATCTATGGAGACTGTCGCGCGCTCCCTGATAGGTTCGGTCGCCAGTCTTGGTCGCAAGAAAAAACCGCTTGCGATGCTCCCGCATCCACGGCCCGATCCTCAATTCCGATTCGCCGTACGACGCCGCCGTATCAATATGATTGATGCCGTATTCGAGCAGCACTTCGAGCACTGCGTCTGCCTTGTCCTGCTTCATCCCGCCCAGCGCGGCGGCGCCGAAAAGAACGCGCGTACTCTGATGCCCGGTTTTTCCAAATGGACTCGTCTCGATCACGATGTCACCTCGGCAAATTTCGTTTGAGCCACAATCATACCGCGCTCACGTACGATTGTAACCTCGACGAATCTCGGCTAACTTCGCGATCACTTTCCCAAAGGAGGTGCGTTCTATGACTACGAGTAAGAAGCTTGCGCCCGATACCCGCGAAACGCACCTGCCGTCTCGATCCCGCTAGTCAATTCGCGTCAACCACCGATCCGGCAGCCCGTTTCGTCAATGCGACCTTGTGCGCCGCCCGCGCGCGTCCGCGTTCGTGCGCGCTGCCGACTCTAACTCCGCGAAAAACAGGAGCAACGAAATTGAATCCTTTTAAATTCCACGAAACGATCGAGCGATATCACGTGATCCAGAATCCGACTTCCGAAGAAAAGCTGGACCTGGCAATTCGTTACTGCGGCATCCGCGACGGAATGCGCATCCTCGATGTCGGCTCGGGCAAGGGATGGCTGCTGCGCCGCCTCGCGAGCCAGTTCGACGTTCACATAACCGGCCTCGAGATCCACTCCTCTTTCGCAGCGGAGGCGCGCCACCTCGCGGCCGCAGAAAATCTCACCGATCGAATCGAGATCGTGCAGGTACCCGCGCTCGAGTTTCACCCGGAACCGGAAGGCTTCGACGTGGTGATGTGCATCGGCGCGTCATTCGCTCTCGGCGGCTTCGAACCCGCGCTCGATTGGATGAGCCGCGCGGCGAAACGCGGCGGCGCAATCGCGCTCGGCGAGGTCTTCGCCAAAGAACTTCCGTACCCTCCCGAAATACCGCGCGGAGGCCGTTCCGACCTCGACTACCCGGAGCGATCGCTGCTGACGACCGTCGAGACGATGCGCGCGCACGGACTGCCGCTGCGCGGTCTGCTCGAAGCCTCGACCGACGACTGGGATCGGTACCACTCACTGCATTGGCAGGCAGGCATGGATTGGGCGCTCGAGAATCCGCGGCATCCCGACGCGGCCAGGGTGTTCAATCCGGCCGGGATGCGTTGCGATCTACTCGATCGCCGCTATTGCGGCTGGGCGATCTTCGTCGCGCGCAACGGCCTGGATTGAGCGCATCGTTCACGAACCGATCATCGATGCGTAATCTCGCAAAACTCTTGCGCTTGCTCTATGTAAATGTCGAGATCGAAGAGAATGACGAGATCGCTTTGAGGAAAAAAATCAGATGGGGCCAACAGGCAAAGCTATTTTTCTGACCAAGGGCGTCGGCAGGCATCGCGAGAAACTCACGTCGTTCGAGTTGGCGCTGCGCGACGCGCGAATCGCCGAGTTCAATCTCGTTCGCGTCAGCTCGATTTTCCCGCCCGGCTGCAAAGTCATCTCGATCCAGGACGGATTGAAGACGCTGACGCCGGGGCAGATTGTGTACACCGTCATGTACGACAACTCGACCGACGAGCCGCATCGCCTGATGGCCGCGTCGGTCGGTCTCGCGATTCCCGCCGACAAGGACCAGTACGGCTATCTCTCCGAGCACAAGAGTTTCGGGCAGACCGACGAGAAGGCCGGTGACTACGCCGAGGATCTGGCGGCGACGATGCTCGCGACGGCGCTCGGCGTGGACTTCGATCCCAACGTCAGCTACGACGAACGCAAGGACGTGTGGAAGCTGTCGGATAAAATCGTGCAGACGCGCAACATCACGCAATCCGCAATCGGCGATCGCGACGGGCTGTGGACCACAGTCGTCACGGCCGCGGTTTTTGTGAACCTGCCGGAGAAACAAACGGGATGAGTACCACCGAACTCGAAAAGCGGATCACCGTGCTCGAGGACATCGAGGCGATCAAAAAGCTCAAGGCCCGTTACTGCGGGATCTGCGACGACGATCACAACCCGGCAAAGATCACAGCGCTGTTCGCTCCCGACGGCATCTGGGAGGGTGCCGGCGTCGGGCGGCATCAGGGGCATGACGCGATTCGCAAACTCTTCCAGGGTTTCCAGGAACGGATCAGCTTCTCGCAGCACAACGTGATGAATCCGATCATCGAGATCGATGGCGACCGCGCCACCGGCATCTGGTATTTTCTCGGGCCGTTCACGATGCGCAATGGAAATCGCCCGATGTGGCTCGGCGCGCGTTACGAAGACGACTACGTCAAGCTAAACGGCGAGTGGAAGTTCGCGCATTTGCGCGCGATCGGCAGGATGTCGGCGCCGTACGAAAAGGGCTGGGCGAAGTAACCGCTACTTCGAGCTGAACAGCTCGAGCCGCGAGCTGACTACATCTTTCACCGCCGCAGCCGCACGCCCAAGTAACTTGTAAGGCGCCACTTCGTTCGGCTCTGCTTTCAGTCCCGCCTCTACTCCGCGCCGCCACGCGATCCGGATTTCCGTATTGACGTGGACGATCGTCATGCCGGCCTTGATCGCGCGCTTGAAATCGTCATCGTTGGTGCCCGATCCGCCATGCAGCGTCATGAAAATTTTCGCCGCCGCTTTGATTTCCGCGATGCGCTCGATGTTCAGCCGCTTCTGCACGTCGCCGTGAACCATGCTCGCCAGCATCCCGTGCATATTGCCGACTGCCGGCGCGAGCACATCGACCTTGGTCGCATCGACGAACTGCCGCGCCTCCTCCGCCGTGGTCAGTACGCCGACACCCGCTGGAACTTTGTCGATCACGGCCGACGACGCCCCGATCCATCCGATCTCGCCTTCGACCAGAATCGCCGGGTTGATCGATTTGATCGCTTCAATCGCTTTCTTCGTCTCGGTGATATTTTCGTCGAACGAAAGCGCCGAGCCGTCGAAGATAATTTCGTCGAAGCCCGCCTTCGCCGCTTCCTCGGCGTGCGCGATCGAGTGAGTGTGATCGGCGTTCAGAAAAATCGGATAGTTGTATTCGTCGCGAATTGCCTTCACCAGCGCGGCCGCCTGGCGCACTCCGGTAAATTCGCGCTCACCTTCCGACACGCCGACCATCACGGGCAGTTCCTTGTCGCGCGCGGCGGCGACGATTGCGTTGAACGCGACCAAGTCCGAAAAATTAAAATGGCCGACGGCGACTTTGTTCGCTTCGGCCCGCTTCAGTACGTCACGCAGCGACATCATGAATTCAATCTCCATTTGTGGCCGTCGCGTTTGAGCAAGTCATCGGCGGCGCTCGGTCCCCACGAACCGGCCGCGTAGTTGGGGAAGTCGGACGCCGGAGTCGCCTTCCATGCCTCCAGAATCGGATCGACCACGCGCCATCCCGCGTCCACCGTGTCGGCGCGCTGGAACAACGTTGGATCGCCAATCATGCAATCGAGCAGCAGCGTCTCGTAGCCGATGCTCGGTGCGGCGCCGAAGTAGTCGGCATATTTGAAATTCATATCGACGCCGCCGAGTCTCACGACCGGTCCCGGCACCTTTGCGTTGAAGCTGAGCGAGATGCCTTCGTTCGGCTGAAGATGCATCACGAGTTCGTTCTGCTGAAGGTGGCTGACACCGGTCCGCCGAAACTGCAGCATCGGCGGCGTCTTGAACCTGATTGCGATTTCGGTGAGGCGACTCGCCATCCGCTTTCCGGTGCGCAGGTAGAACGGTACGCCCGCCCATCGCCAGCTGTCGATCGCGAGCTTGAGCGCGACGTAAGTCTCGGTGCTCGACTTCGGATCGACCTGCGGCTCCGTGCGATAACCCGGCGCCTGCTGGCCGTCGAGAGTGCCGGCGCCGTACTGACCGCGTACTGCCCACTTCGGGACGTCTTCGGGCTTGAGCAAGCGGATTGCGCGCAGCACCTTGGTTTTCTCGTCGCGCACCGGCTCGGATTCGAAAGAATTCGGCGGTTCCATCGCGGTGAGCGAGACCAGCGCGAGAATATGATTCGGCACCATATCGCGCAGCGCGCCGGTCGCTTCATAGAACGCGCCGCGATGCTCGACGCCGACGGTTTCCGCCACGGTGATTTGCACGTGATCGATATAGTTGTTGTTCCACAGCGGTTCGAAGATGCCGTTAGCGAAGCGAAACGCCAGGATGTTCTGCACGGTTTCTTTGCCGAGGTAGTGATCGATTCGGTAGATCTGATTCTCGTCCAGACATGCGCCAATCTCGCGATTGAGCGCGTTGGCCGATTCCAAATCGTGACCGAATGGCTTTTCGATGATCACTCGTCGCCAATGCCCGTCGGCCTCTTTGGTGAGTCCGGCGGCGGCCAGTTGCTTTACGATCTCGCCGAAGAAACTCGGCGATACCGCAGTATAGAAGAGCGCGTTTCCGGGTGAGCCGTGCAATTTGTCGACCTGCTCAAGCTCGGATTTGAGTCGCTGGTAGGTCGACGGATCCGTAAAATCGCCCGACATATACGAGATGCGCTGGTCGAACCATTTCCACAGTTCGGGTTTGACCTTGGTCGTCGTGAATTGGCCGATCTCGTCGCCGAGCTGCTTGCGGAAATCTTCGGATGTCATCTTCACGTTGCTGACGCCGACGATCGCGAACTTGTCGGGCAACAGCTTGTTGGCGAGAAGATTGTAAAGCGACGGGAGCAGCAGCCGCTTAGTCAAGTCGCCGGTCGCGCCGAAGATAACGAACACGCAGGGGTCACCGGGCCGTCCCTGCGCCGATGCGCTCTTTGGTTCCGGATTCGGCATACGGTCACCCTTCAGGCTTTCTTCTCGAGGTGCCCGCCGAATTCGTAGCGCATCGCGGACAGCAGCTTGTCGGCGAAGTCGGCGGCGCCGCGCGACTCGAAGCGTTCGTACAGCGCGGCGGTGAGGACATGCGCGGGCACACCCTCGTCAATCGCAGCGTCGATCGTCCATCGACCCTCGCCCGAATCCGACACGCGCCCGGCAAATTTCTTAAGCTCCGGATCGTTGACCGTCGCGTCGGCAATCAGGTCCAGCAGCCACGACGCGATCACACTGCCGCGGCGCCATACCTCGGCGATATCGGGAAGATTGAAATCGTACTGATACAGCTTGGGATTGCGCAGCGGCGTCGTCTCCGCATCGACGGCATGCGTCTGCTTGCCGACGTTGGCATTTTTGAGGATGTTCATGCCCTCGGCATACGCCGCCATGATCCCGTATTCGATTCCGTTGTGAACCATTTTCACGAAATGTCCGGCGCCGTTAGGCCCGCAGTGCAGGTAACCGTGCTCGGCGGTGCTGCCCTGAACTTTCTCGCGGCCAGAAGTGCGCGGCGCGGAATCGATCGGCGGCGCGAGCGTCGCAAAAATCGAATCGAGATGCTTGATGATTGGCGTCTCTCCTCCGATCATCTGGCAGAAGCCGCGCTCGAGTCCCCAGACGCCGCCGCTGGTGCCCGAATCGACGTAGTGCATCCCCTTGGCCGCGAGCGCTTCGGCGCGACGGATGTCGTCGATGTAATACGAATTGCCGCCGTCGACGATGATGTCGCCGCGCTGGAAACGGCTCGACAGGTCCGCGACCGTCTGCTCGACGACGGCCGCCGGCACCATCATCCACGCGACGCGCGGCAGTTTGAGCTTGGCGGCAAAATCGTCAAGCGACGACGCTCCGATCGCGCCCTCCTTCGCCAATTCCTTGACCGCGTCGGCGCTCACATCGAACACCACGCATTCGTGACCGCCGCGCAGCAGGCGCCGCACCATGTTCGCACCCATTCGCCCCAAGCCGACCATTCCCATTTGCATGTGATTCGCTCCTTGTTGAACGGGACTAGTACCGAAAAATCCTATCGCATCGCAGGCGTTATGGCTTGTGCAAAAGCGGCGCGAAGATGACCCACTATCGCGGCGAACGCGAGTTACCCTAAGCGTGACGGGCGCCAGGGCAACAATGCGGTGTCGTCAGCGGCCTCTATTAATAACTACAAATTCGATCGAGGTGGGTCCAATGCGGCCGATAGTCGTTCGCGGTCACTCAAACTCTTCGGCGGTCGCGGCCAGCGGTGCTTCGGGCAGCGTCATGCGGGGGCGCGTTACTTGCCATGCCATCATCGTCGAGCCGGCGATCATCAGCGCCGCGAGCAGGTACGGCGCGCCGGGCAGATGCCAATCGCGATTCGCACCTATGAAGCTCGCAAAGACATTTGTGAAAACGAGCGGGCCGATCATGAACGCGATTCCGCGCAGACTGCTCAATGCGCCCTGAAGCTGGCCCTGCTCCGACGAGCCGACGTGCCGAGTCATCATGCTTTGCATCGGCGGTCCTGAGAGTCCCCATAAACCGGTCACTGGAAGCGCTATCCAGAAAATTGCGCCGGTAGCGGCCAGCCCGTAGATCGCGAAACCCGCCGTGCCGAAGATCAACCCTGCTATCATCGTGCGCCGCTCGCCGGATCGCGCGACCACCGGCTGGACCATCCCGGCGCCGACGACCGCCGAGCATACGCCCACTGCGGCGATCGCGAGACCGACCGTGCGCTCGTTCCATCCGTAGCGATACATCGCGTACAGCACGAACGTGGTCGGCAGCGCTTCGTGCGCGATATTGCCGACGAAGTTGACGAGCGCGAGTCCGAGCAGTTCGCGATGCGCCCGCAGCAGCTTCAGCGATCCCATCGGATTTGCGCGGCGCCACGAGAATCGTTCGCGCCGCTCGATCGACAGCGACTCCGGCAGCACCAGTAGACCGTATGCGTAATTCAGAAAGCTGAATCCCGCAGCGACCCAGAACGGCAGACGCGGATCGATATTGCCGAGCACACCGCCGATCGCCGGCCCGACGACGAAGCCGAGTCCGAACGCCGCGCTCATCATGCCGTAACCGCCGGCTCGTTTCTCCGGCGGCATCACGTCCGCGATGTATGCGTACGCGGTCGAAGTGCTCGCTGACGTGATTCCCGAAATAACGCGGCCGACGAACAGCCAGCCGACGCCCGGCGCGAGCGCCATCACGATATAGTCGAGTCCCAATCCGAAGTTGGAAAGCAAAATTACCGGACGGCGCCCGAAACGATCTGAGAGCGCACCGAGCACCGGCGAAAATACGAATTGCATCAGCGCCCACACGGTGCCGAACAAGCCGTAAATCTCCGCCGCGCGCGCCGTGTTGCCGCCGACGAAATCTTCGACCAGTTTCGGCAGCACCGGCACGATCATCCCGAGCGCCAGCATGTCGAGCACGACCGTGATGAAGATGAACGTCAACGCGGCGCGTCGTGGAGTCGCGGTTTGATCGGATTCAGCCACGATAGCTATATAACCAAATCGCGCGCGCGAAGGTTACGGCGAAGAGTCTGCTATTCCTGTTGCTTCACTCCGTACGATGCCGACAGACCCCTCATCGTCGCGAAGAACTCGTCGACGGTCTCGCGCATGATCTGAGCGACCGGCTTGACGGAATCGATACGCCCGCAGACCTGGCCGGACAGCGCGATGCTCGCCTCCATGTCGCCGCCGAAATACAAATCCTTGGCGTGTCCGAACTCGCTCATCATGTTCGGGCCGGGCTCGCGTTCGAGCCGTGTCGTCTTGATCGTCCTCAACGCGCGCAAGGCAGGCTTGGAAAATTGATTCAGAAAAACCGTGTCGGTCTCGGCGGCTGCGACAATCGCGCGCTTCCAGTTTTCGTGAACGGGAGATTCCGCCGCCGATACCATTCGCGTGCCCATCTGGACGCCCTCTGCGCCGAGAGCGAACGCCGCCGCCATCGTGCGCCCGTCGGCGATTCCGCCGGCCGCGATGATCGGTACATTCACGTGCTCGCGCACCAGTGGCAGCAACACCATCGAGGAGACCGGCTGCGGATTCTTGAAACCGCCGCCCTCCCCGCCTTCGACGATCAGCCCGTCGACCCCGGCCTCGACGGCTTTCAGAGCCGCCCTGAGCGTCGGTATCACGTGGAAGACGGTCAAGCCTGCGGCCTTGAGCTCGCGGCAATACTTTGCAGGATCGCCGGCCGAGGTAGTCACGAAGCGCACCTTCTGATCGATCACGAACTTCACGATATCGGGATCGCGCACGAAGGCTTGAGCGATATTCACGCCGAACGGTTTGTCGGTGAGCTCGCGCATCTTGCGGATCTCGAGCCTGACGGCGTCGAGCTCGCCCGACGAAGTCTCGATGATCCCCATGCCGCCGGCGTTCGACACAGCAGACGCGAGTTGCGCGCGAGCAATCCAGCCCATCGGCGCCTGCACGATTGGGTACTCAACGCCCAGCATTTCAGTGACTCGATTCGCGAAACGAAACTTCGAAGCCATCTCAAATCTCCCGGTAACAGCTAGCGGCAATTTACACTCACTCGCCGATCATGTGATAGCTTCGGTTGAAGCCGATTGGGAGGAACGCTCGCCATGCCGGACAAAAAATCCTGGACCGCCGATGACATACCCGATCTTTCCGGCAAGACAATCGTCGTAACCGGCGGCAACAGCGGTATCGGCTACGAAGCGGCGCTCGAGTTCGCGCGCAAGCGCGCCGAGGTCATCCTCGCATGCCGCGACCTTGGCAAAGCGCGCACCGCAACCGCTCAGATCGCAGCATCGGCGTCCGGCGCCAAGGTCGACGTGATGGAACTCGACCTCTCGAACCTCGCGTCGGTGCGCGGTTTCTCCGACGCATTTCACTTGCAGCATCAACACCTGCACGTGCTGGTCAACAACGCCGGCGTGATGGCGATTCCGTATCGTCAAACGGCCGACGGCTTCGAGATGCAGTTCGGCACCAATCACCTGGGGCACTTCGCGCTCACCGGCCTGTTGCTCGATCGACTGCTCGCGACCGAGGGCGCGCGCGTCGTCAACGTCAGCAGCGGCGCACATCGCATGGGCAAGATTCGTTTCGACGATCTGCAATGGAAAAACGGCTACCGCAAGTGGATGGCCTACGGGCAAAGCAAGCTGGCCAACCTGCTGTTCACGCTCGAGTTGCAGCGCAAAGCCGACGCGGCCGGCAAGAAGTTGCTCGCCGTCGCATGCCATCCCGGATATGCGGCGACCAACCTGCAAGCCGTCGGGCCGAAGATGTCAGGATCGTCGCTGATGGAATCGCTCTCGGAGTTCGGCAACAGAGTCTTCGCGCAGAGCGCCGCGATGGGCGCTTTGCCGACCGAATACGCCGCCGTCGCATCCGACGTTCGCGGCAACGACTACATCGGGCCTGACGGGATGGGCGAGTTTCGCGGGCATCCCGCCAAGGTGGGCCGCAGTGGTGCGGCGCAGGACAGTGCGTCAGCCGCGCGGCTGTGGGAAGCGTCCGAGCAGCTAACGAACGTGCACTACGCTTTCTGAACGGGCGATCTCGCGCCGACGCTACGACGTGCGCGCGATCACAAATTTCCCGATCTTGTCTATCGCCTGCTGCCCTTCCGGCAGGATCTTCGCAAACACATGCCAGACATGGGGCATATCGTCCCAGACTTCGAGCTCGACGTTCACGCCCGCAGCCTTCGCGCTCTTGGCTACGCGAGTCGCGTCGTCGAGCAGAATTTCCGCATCGCCGACGTGGATCAGCATCGGCGGCATTCCGCGAAAATCCGCGTGCACCGGCGACACCAGCGGATCCTTGGGATTGTGCGCGCCATAGTACTGCTTCGCCGACCCCGCAAGATTCTCCTGCGTCACCATCACATCTCTCGCCGCGCGCGTCCGCACCGATTCTCCGGTTCCTTCGAGGTCCGTCCATGGGGATATCGGCACAGCGCCCGCGGGCATCGGCAACTTCGCGTCACGAATCGCGATCAACGCCGCAAGCGTCAGCCCGCCCCCTGCCGAGTCCCCGGCGATAACAATTTTGTTCGGCTTGTAACCTTGCGCGAGCAACCAGCGATACGACGCAATCGCGTCCTCGACCGCGGCGGGGAACGGATGCTCCGGCGCGAGCCGATAGTCAATCGCCAGCGCACGCGCGTTGGAGGCTCGCGCGATTCTCGAGACCATCGCGCGATGCGTATTGATCGAGCCGAGCACGTAGCCGCCGCCGTGCAGATACAGGATGACTCGATCGGAGGCCGCGCCGGGCGCCGCGATCCATTCCGAGTTGACGCCGCCTGCGCTGACCTTCTCGCAAATCACGTCGGCGGGGACGCGCTCACTGATCCGTTCCATCCCAGCGCGCCGCTCGTCGAGCGACGCGTTCGGATTCTGCGGCGCCGACTTGATTCGCTCGATTACCTTGTTCAATTGCTCGCTCGCCATATTCCCTCCGGCTCGATCAACGGGTTACAGCGACGGCTATATCACGAAATCGCGGGCAAGCGGCTGCGCCCGGAATTAAGATTCGTGCCGGGCTATTGGCACCCCGGCGCGATTGAAAAGGTCACGTCCTGGAATGTCGTCGCGCAGGTTCCGACGAACTCGAATGTTCCCGTCAACGCAGTAGCGTCGCCGGTGCCGCTTCCGGTGATCGTGCAGCCGGCGCCTGCGTTACCCTTGAATTTTATTCCCGTTGAACTTACCGAGCCTTTGAGCGGCCCCTCGGCAAAAGCTGAATCAGCCCATTGGAAATTAAAAGTTGTCCCGATCTTGAGCTTCTTTAGATTCGAAGTCTGATCGAACTGGAAAGTCGCCGTTCCCGAACCATCGCCGGCATCAACAACCTCGCCCGACCAGCATCCTTTGACATCAAGCGGTTTGGCCTTCGTTTTGGCCGCGAGACCCTCATCAGGCGCGCCCCAGACACCCTCGCTCTGATAGGTCTGATCGGCGTCCTGAGCGTATGCATTTCGCACCAAGCTGACGGTGCCGACAAAGATCAGACTTGCAGAAGTCACCGCTAGCAACGATTTCGCTAGTCTCATCACCGGTTTCCCTACCTTGGTTCCAGAAAGCATAATTCTTAGGGTAGGATTTTTAGCCGTTTTGTTTAAGCCATGCAAGCTTTGCCACTCTTTGGCCATTTATGGCGCGCAAATACTCGCGATTTGAGGCCGTATAGCAGCGAAAACAAAGGCCCGCCGCGCGAAAATTGCGCAACGGGCCCCTCGCTTACGCTTGCGGCTCCAGGCTTGGTCTACTCGTCAGGTCGCGCGAGGTGGAAGACCCGCGGCCCGGTAGACGTCGTCGATCACCCGCATGTTGATGATTCCCTCGACGCCATCGGTGGGGAATTTAGCCTCGCCGCGCACCGCTTTGATGAACGCACGCAGCTGATGCGTGAACGTCGTGTCGCCCGGCACCGTCTCGCTCTTTTCGCCGGCGCCCGTCTTCACGGTGAGCTGATGCCCGCGTTGCGGTGCGATTGGATTTATCACCCGAAGCTCTCCGCGCTCGCCGCGCGCCGTGAACGTCGCGTTGATCACCGAATCCTTCTTCATCGCGCAAATCATCTTCGCCGTCGCCCCGCCCGCAAACTCGAGGTCGACATCCATCGCGATGTCGATGTTCTTCGGTCCGGTCTCCGCCGTGGCGCGGACGACGCGCGGCGTCATCCCGGAAAAATAGCGGATCATGTGGAGCGGATAGCATCCCAAATCCATCGTCGCGCCGCCGGCAAGGCTCCAGTCGAAGCGGATGTTCGTTTCCGGAATCGGCACCGAGAACTGACCCTCGACGCGGACCAGGCGGCCGATCGTGCCGTCGGTCATCAGCGCGCGGATTCGATCGGCGAGCGGATGATAGCGGTAGTGGAACGCCTCGCCGAGAATCTTGCCGCTCTCGTCGGCCGCTTTGGTCATGCGCTCAGCCTCGGCCGCGTTGGACGCGAGCGGCTTCTCGCATAGCACGTGCTTGCCCGCGCGCAGCGCCGCGATCGTCCATTCGCAATGCAGCGAGTTCGGCAGAGGGTTGTAGATCACGTCGAGCGCGGGGTCGTTAATGAGATCATCATATGTCGCGAGCACACGTGGGATCTTGTGCGTGTCAGCGAACTCGCGCGCCCGTTTCGGATCGCGCGCCGCGACCGCGACTACTTGAGCATCAGGAACATTGTGGGCCGCCTTGATCAACGCGTCGGGCGCAATTCGCGCCGCACCGAGTATTCCAAACTTTATCGGACGCTGTGCTGCCATGGTCTTCCGCCTCTATGGTTCCGATGCCGCGCCAACCGCCTGTGGCGATGCCTTCGCCGTCGCCATCTTGAAGCTGTCAGCCGCCTCCATTCGCGCGAGCGCGTAACGGTATGGTTCGTTCGAGATTGTGACGACACCCTGGTATGGATGCGCCAGCTCGAGGATCGCGAGAATCGTCATGCCGAGCAGGATCGAGAAGAACCCGCACATCAGCACCTGCGCGCGAAAAACATTGCTGCCGAAGAAGTAGCTGAACCCGATTGTCATCACGCAGCCAAGGTAGATCACCGTCCACACCACGGATGGGAGATCCTCTTCGTAATAGTTGAACCGCTCGCTGCGCGCCTGGCTTATTAAGTTGAGCTGGTCGATCGACTTGTCCATCAACATCTGCTCACGGTTATCTGTCGGGTGATATGACAGCACCGTCGACCAGAGTTGGTGGGCGCCAACCTTTCCACCTTCATAGGTGTTGTCGGCCATCTGCGGCCATTCTTTTTCGATCACTCGGTGCGAATATTCCAGAACAACCGAATCGAGCTGGCCGCGCATCGGTTCGGAAAAAGCGGCGCCGAGTTTGTAGAGGCTCTCGAGCGCCGTCGCCTCCGAAAGCGCGTACGCGTTCGCGTCGTTGAATCGTTCCCACGCGGCTACAATCACGAACGCGAGTACGAGGCCGTAAAATGCGCCGAGCACTCCGAACGTTACTCCCGCCACGTCGTGGTTTTTCTGCAATCGGTCGAGCGGGACCAGCCATCTGACGAGGCACAGGCCCGCTATGCTGCCACCGCCGAAAGCTGCGATGACGAATATGATCTGACCTGCCGCTCCCCAATAGAGCAGGAAATTCATTCTTTGCGATCCCTCCCCATGGCGACCGCGTCCTTGACGCGCGAATCGCTCTACTCAGAGTAGCCTCCACGGGCGACCCGCGCCATTGAGGTATGAGATTTTCTGTGATCGTAAGCTGGCGTGCGACGCTCTACAATTCGTGGACGCCTGCGCCGTTCCGGCCATTGTTCGAAGCCGGCTCTGGCCCGAGGTCACGCTTCTCGGAATTCTCGACCGCCTCCGCAATCGCCGCGAGCAGCGTCAACTTCTTGACCGGCTTGCTGACGTGCATATCGCAGCCGGCTTCAATAGCGTGGCGTACATCGGCTTCGAGCGCAGAGGCGGACAGCGCGATAATCGGTGTCCTGCCGCGCTCGTTGGCCAGCTCCCACAGGCGAATCATGCTCACGGCTTCGTAACCGTCGAGCACCGGCATCTGGATGTCCATCAGCACCAGGTCGAAGGGGCGTGTCATGAAGCGGTCCACCGCCGCCTGTCCGTCTTCTACTTCATCGAGAATATAGCGGCTCTTCTTCAGATACGCCTCGATCAGCAGGCGATTGTCGGCCGAGTCGTCGGCCAGCAAGATACGGAGCGGACGGTCCAGCAGATGCGCGGCTGAACCGTTGGTCGGCAATACCGGGCGAGGCTCGGCGCGCACATCCGCAGGCGCGGCAGCTTCGGCCATTGCGCTGGAAACGGCGGCATACAGTTGATGGCTCCGGACGGGTTTCACCACGTAATGCTTCAAGCCGAGTTCTCGCATCGCACTGACGCGGGTGGTCAGACCGCTTGAAGTCACGAGCATCACGACCGGCACTTTTCCATTCGGAGCAAGCCGCATCTGCCGTATCATCTCGAAGCCGTCCGTCGTTGGCATCTGCAAATCTGCAATCATCAGGCCGAACACCGCGCTATTGCGATTCGCCGCGTCCAGCGCGAGGAGGGCTTCAGCCCCCGACGCGGCTTCGGTAACCACGGCGCCTTTCGCGCTCAGAAGTTCGCTCGCGATCGATCGAGCGGTTGCGTTGTCGTCGACCAGCAGCACGCGAATCCCGGACAGATCGAGTCCGCGCGAATTCTGCGTTTCGTTTTCATTTTCGTTGATGACGGACGCCGGCAAACCAAGTTCCGCAGTAAAATAGAAGGTGCTGCCGGAGCCGGGTTTGCTCTCGACCCATACTCTGCCCCCCATTAGCGCGACCAGCCGCTCGACGATCGTCAGGCCGAGTCCGCTGCCGCCGAATTTCCGCGTCGTCGACGAGTCGGCCTGGGTGAAGGCGGAGAAAACATTTTGCAGCGCGTCCGGCGTTATTCCGATGCCCGTGTCGCGCACCGAGAACAGCAGGCTGCCGCGACTCGCCCCATCGGGTTGAAGAGCGACGCCGACCGCGACCTCGCCGCGCTCGGTGAACTTGATCGCGTTGCCGATCAGGTTGGTTAGCACCTGGCGCAGCCTCAGCGAATCGCCTACCAGCATCGGCGGCAGCGCACTGCTGAAGCGCACCGAGAGCTCGATTCCCTTTTCGTGCGCGCGCACCGCCAGCGTGTCCGCCACCTTCTCCGTCAGCTCGACCACGTCGAATGCCACCGCCTCCAGCGCAAGGCGCCCGCTCTCGACCCGCGCCAAATCGAGGATGCTGTTGATCAGTTCGAGCAGCGCGTTGCCGTTGCTGATGATAGTGCCGAGGTAACGCCGCTGTTCCAAATCGAGATCGCTCTCGCTCATCAGATCGGCCATCCCGAGAATCGCATTCATCGGCGTGCGAATCTCGTGCGACATGCTCGACAGAAATTCGGTCTTCGCCCGCGAGGCCCCGAGCGCCTTCTGCCGCGCCGCCTCCAGGTCGGTGATATCGCGCGCGATCGACAGCGCGCATTCGCGCCCGCCGAGATCGAGCACCACGGCCGAGATCAGCGCCGGGAACGTAGTGCCGCGTGCTGTGCGGAAGACGGTCTCGAAATTGCGCACTTCGCGCTGCTCGAGCAGGGTTTCGGTGAACAGCTTAAGCCGCTCGCTGCTCTCCCAAACTTTGATCTCATCGTAGCGCTTGCCGATCATTTCAGTCTTGGCCAGCCCCAGCGATCGCACCATCTCGTCGTTCACATCGATGATGAGACCGTCGCTGAGGTCGGTCAGCGCCATGTTATCGACACTCGAGTCGAAGATTTGCCGCAGCATTGCTTCGCTGCTTTGCAGTTTGCGCTCCTGTTCCTTGCGAACGGTAATGTCGCGGGCGATCGTGACGACGTGCGGCTGTCCGCCCAGCTCCACCACAACCGACGACAGCAGCGCCGGAATCCCGACGCCACTTTTGGTTTGAAGCATCACTTCGAAATTCCGCGCCTGCCCGGTGGTACGAAGCGACTCTCGATACCCGCTATCGCTGCCCGCATAACGGTTGTCGGCGACGCCCGGCGGGATCGTTCCGATGATCTCCGCGCGCGAAAATTCGCTGAGACGCGTGAACTCGTCATTGACATCCACAAAGCGGCCCTCGAGATCGGTAATCGACAGCGGATCCAGGATCGAATCGAAGATCTTGCGCAGGCTGGCCTCGCTCTCTTTGAGCTTTTGTTCCGCCGCCAGGAGATCGCCAATGTTGCGTGTGATTGTAAGGACGCTCATCTTGCCGTCCAGCTCAAGCATTGCACCGGACATCAGGCACGGAATCAGGGTTCCGTCCTTGGCGTAGAAGTTCGCGCGCATGTTGCGGACTTCTCCGTTGCGAATCATCGCCGCCGAAAAATTGTCCGATTCCTCCCGGCTGGGCCACACGCCGATCTCCCAATAGGTCTTGCCCAACACCTCTTCGCGGCTAAAGCCGGTCGAGCGCGAGAATTCGTGATTGGCGTCGGTGTAGCGCCGCGTCGTCGCATCGGTGGTCGTGATCGAATCGAGATTCGCATCGAAGATCTTGCGCAGCGTGGCCTCGCTGTTGCGCAGTTTCCGCTCCGCTTCCTTCACGTCCGAGATTTCACGAACCACGATGATCGCGCAGTTCTGATTGTTCAGCCGGACCACAACCGCCGATATCAGCGCCGGCATCGGACGGCCGTAGCCGATGCCGTTGAGCTGGACCTCGAGATTCTGCACGACGCCGCTCTCGCGAAGCTCCCTCATGAACTGCTCGCGGACCTCCGCCTCCGCAAAGAAATTGAAGTCGGTATCGATGCGGCCCACGACCAGTTCGCGCGGCACGCGGCTGCGCTTGACGAACTGGTTGTTGACTTCGAGGATCGTACCCGTGTCGAGGTTGGTGACCACGACCATGTCGCCGCTCTGCTGGAAAATCTGCCGGAACTTTTCTTCGCTATCGCTGAGTTTCTGACCAGTGCGAAGCCGGTCCGCCAGGTTTCGCGCGATCGCCCGCCGATTCGTCATCTGCAGATAAACGCTTGACTGCCCCAGCCCAACTGCGGTGATCAGTCCCAGCCAATGCATCGCAGGATCGGAATCCACGATTCCGTGCGCAAGCCCGAGCGCGCAAAAGCAACCGATGCCAATTGCGCCAATCACCGCCTGCCAATGCCAGTCCCAAGGCGCCAGCGTCCCTGCCGCTACCACTATGACCAGAACTGACACGAACAGCGGCTCAATGCGCATCGACTCGACACCGATCGCCGTCGTCGATATCAGGAGAGCACTGCATACAAGGAGAGTAGTCTGCCGCCAGTAGCGCGGCATCGCGCCGGCAAAACTCGACAGAAAAAACAGCACCCCGAGGGCGATGTTGGCCAAATGGAGCCTCAGCGTCGCGTCGAACGTCGGCGCGGACGTGTAACGCTGCTCGGCTGCGTAGATTAGCTGGAAAAAGACCACCAGCACGGCTCCGACTCGCCACAAACCCACGACGTTCTCATCCGCAATCTGCCGCGCGCGCGCCAACTCACCTAATGTCAAAGCTTCGGCGTCCGACTGCTCTGGCGGCGGTTTCCTCTCGCGCGAGGCCAAGTCATGTGGATCCAATTGGTTCTGCTCGGGCGAAGCGCCCATCCGATTTCCTTCCCGTCCCTGGCCGGCGCAGGGATCCAATGATCACAGCAAGTCCAATGCCCGCAAATCTGTCGCAGATTCGCGAAAAACGATCAGATTGCTCATCTGTCAGCCCATCCTGCGACACGATTCGACGCGTGGTGTGCCGTTTTGGGATTCGGCCGCGCGGATGCCCAAGGCGTTTGTGAACTGCACATAAACTCTGCAAGAATCGCGCAACTCACCGTACCGAGGTTCATCCACATGGGCGCGACTGTTTCAATCCACCAGGGCAAACTCGAAGGCGACGAGAATGGCGGACTGTTCGTCTTCAAGGGCATCCCGTTCGCAGCGCCACCCGTCGGCGCGCGTCGATGGCTCGCGCCCGAGAAGCCTGCGTCGTGGACCGGCACCCGCGACGCGCGTCGCTTCGCCGCAGTCGCTCATCAGAACAAGTTGATGCTCAGCGCGCTCTCCGCGATGACCGTCGAGGGCGAGCAATCCGAAGATTGCCTCACGCTCAATGTCTGGACTCCTGCACTCGACGGCCAGCGACGGCCCGTGATGGTCTGGATTCACGGCGGCGCTTTCACGATAGGCTCGGGCTCGCAGTCACTGTACGACGGCTCGGTCCTCGCGCGGCGTGGCGACGTCGTGCTCGTCACGGTTAACTATCGCCTCGGACCGCTGGGCTACCTGCGCCTCACGGACGTGACCAACGGCAAGATTCCATCGACCGGCAGCGAAGGGATGCTCGATCAGGTCGCGGCGCTTGAATGGGTGCGCGACAATATCGCGGAGTTCGGCGGCGACCCCGCCAACGTCACGATTTTCGGTGAATCGGCCGGCGGCATGAGCGTCGGCACATTGCTCGCGATGCCGGCGGCGCGCGGCCTGTTCCACAAAGCGATACCGCAAAGCGGCGCATGCCACACCGGCGCTCCCGCGGCGCGCGCAAATCGCACGGCCGAGCGAGTGCTGTCGAAATTCGGCGTGAAGCACGGCGACGCTGCCGCTATCCGCGCGCTGACTCCGGCGCAACTGCTGACCGGCACTCTCCTCGCCGACGGCAAGACTCCCGACCCCGAACTCGGGATGGCGTATCAGCCATGCATCGACGGCACTAACGTCCCGCGCGCGGCGATCGAGATGGTCGCGGACGGCTCGGCGTCGGGCGTCGCCGTGATGGTCGGTTCGACGCTCGAAGAATGGAAGTTGTTCTCGCTGATGGATCCCTCGCTGCCCAAGCTCGATCGCGCCGGCCTCGGCGCGCGCATGAGCAGGCGCCTGACCGCCCCTGCTGCCGACGCCCTCATCGACAGCTACGAAAAAGCCCGCGCGCAGCGCGGCGAGCCCGTCACGCCCAGCGAATTGTTCACTGCCATCGAAACCGATCGAATTTTCCGCATCCCGGGCGTGCGCCTCGCGCAGGTCCAACGCCGTCACGACGCGCGCGTCTACAGCTATCTCTTCACGTGGCCATCACCCGCGATGGGCGGCGTCCTCGGCTCATGCCACGCACTCGAGCTCGGCTTTGTCTTCGGCACCAATCACATGCCCGGCATGGCCGGATTCGCAGGCACCGGATCGGCCGCAGAAAAGCTCGCAACGCAGATGCAGGATGCGTGGCTCGCATTCGCTAAGTCAGGCGACCCGAGCAACGCCAGCACCGGCGAGTGGAAACCTTACGATGAGGCACGCCGCTCAACGATGGTCTTCGGCGCAAACACGAAACTCGAAGATGCCCCGCGCGACGAAGAACGCCGCGCCTGGGACACAGCAGACGATAAAATCTTCGGCTCGCTCTAATTTTGTTGTGAGTGGTCCTTCCCGCGCGGAAGGGTCTCTCTCATTCTTGTCCCCCTTCCCACTATGGGAAGGGGTTAGGGGTTAGGTTGCTGGACTCTCGTCACTCCAACGACAAATCGACGCGCGTCGTCTTGCCCGCATCCTTGATTCCGCTGGCATCCATCTTCGGCGCGATTATGAACATCCGCGCAGCATCGACCTGCTTGCTGCTGAGATACGCACGCACCGCATTCGCGCGCGCATCCGCAAGATTCTTCATATCCTGATCGCTAACGGGAGTATTCTCCACGATGAGTTTCTTCATCTGGTCCGGCGGTAGCGTCTTCGCCAGCCCGATCGCGTCGCGCGGCTTCTTGAAATCCCCGGCGCTGTAGGCCTTCGCGAGGTACTTGTTGTAGTCCGCCGGCGACAGCGCTTTCTTCGGGTCCGCGCTGTCACCCTCGGACTTGCGCCGTAGCACCTGGATACTGTGGTCGAGCGACGCTTCCTGGTATCCCTCTTTGTCGAATTTCGGATCGACGCGTCCTTCGATATTAAGTTTGAGCGCCGTCCGATCCGCCAACGCCTTCGCTACCGTATCGAGTTTCTGCTGACTCTCCTGCGTCAGCGTCGAGTACCCGGGCACAAACTCGATGTACGCTAGATCCTGTGGCGCCCCGCCGCCGCCAGTAACGCTGCCGAACGCCGACGCGATCAGCGAGAACGGCGCCGTCGCCGCCTTGACGATCAGATTCATGAACGCGCCCAGGATGATGCTGCCGATGCTGAATTGCGGATCTGACAACGACCCGGAAATCGGCACTCGCACGTCGATTTGCCCCTTTGAATTCTTGAGCAGCGACACCGCCAGCCGAATCGGCAGGTTCGTCGCGTCGGGACTCTCGACGTGATCGCCGAAAGTCAGCTGATCGATAAAAATATGGTTGTCGGCGGTCAGCTTCCCCGCGTCGAGCAGGTAATGGACATCAACCGTCAGCGTTCCCTTGATGATCGGATAGCCGGTGTATTTCACCGTGTACGGCGAAACCCCGGTCAGCTCGATTGCGTCCGCCTTCGCCTTGATATCCACGAACGCCGTCGGCACGAGCGGGTTAATCGATCCGTCGATATTGATCGGCGAGCTTCCGTTGATTTTTCCGTCGAGCGAAACTGGCGCCGGCGCCGTTGACTTCGTTCCGAACGCGCCGACGCTGCCCTCCATGTCCGTGAGATTCGCTGTGTAGTTCGGCTTGATAAAATTGTCGGTGTAATCGACTTTGCCGCCCTTCAAAGTTATCTTGCTCAGCTCGACGTCGGCGTTCATCGGCTGTCCCTGGTAAGGTTGTGCGGGACTCGCTGCAGCACCCGGACTCGCTCCAGGAGCGGTCGCGGCAACGGGACTCGGCGCAGCGGCGGGGGTAGGCGTCGTGGTCGGCGCTTGAGGGGCTGGAACCGCACCCTTCGATCCCGGTTCTCCGGTCGCTCGCGTCAACGACGTCGGCGCTTCCTGCGGATTCGCCGTGATATCCTTCAGGTTCAGCTTGCCGTCCTTGTTGAGAATGATCCGCGAATAAAAATCGTTCAGCGAAATCAATCCCACGTGAACTTTCGGCGGACCTTTGCCGAGCGCGAAATCGATCCGGTTCACGTTGAGCGCATTCATCCTGAAAAACAGATCGTTGGTCAGCTTGTCGAGCATCCGCACGCTGCCGAGCGTCACGTCGCCCTTGTAACTGACCAGAAAATCCTTCTTCACCTGCGCGAGTCCGACCGCGCCGTCCATCGTCAGGTTCGCGCTCGTGATCGTCGCGTTCAGCCTGTTGCTCGCGTACGGATTGGCGAACGTCAGGTCGAGGCGCTTGGTCGCAACGCGCAGGTCGGCCTTGAGCGGCTCAATCGCGGCCTTGCCAGTAACTTTGAAAGTACCTTTGCGATTCAGCGTGCCGTCGATGTCGATGTCAAATGGCTTGGCGAAATCGCTCGACACATCCTTCAGATGCAGATTGAGCGGCGCGACGGCAACGGTGACCGGTTTCGGCGCGCTCTCGTCGACAAAGGTGGCATCCGTCTGATCGAGCGATACCGATGCGACCTGGAATTGAAATCCCGGCGCGGCTGGCGCCGCCGGCGCAGCGGGCTGCACTGGTTTGCGCTCCGCTCGCCTGCGCTCGCGCGGCGCTCGCCTCGATTCACGCGCAGATACTCGCTCGCCGCGCGGCGGCGGAGACGCCGGCTCCTGACCGCGCATCAGCGATTCGAGGCTTATCTTGCCGTCCCGTCCGCGTCGCACAAACAGATGCATCCCGTCGCTCTTCACTTCGGTAACATTCGCCTGATGCGACGCGAGGTCGAACTGCCCGACTGCGACGCTGAAATTTTTCCACGTCACCGGCTTTTCTTTCTCGTGCGGCGCGTCCACTTCGAAATTCGCAATCGCGACGCTCGCCGGCTCCGCGTGCACGTTGAAATGATCGCTCGCGAAATGCGTCTGCACGTTGGCCTTCGCGCTGAGCTTGCCCGACGCCACCGTCGCCGCAAGAAATTTCTGCGCAAACGGTTGCAGCGACGGCAAATCGACCTGGTCGATCGACACGTCGCTCGTCACCTGCGATTGCGAGAGATTCAACGCGCCCTGCACTGCGAGCGCACCGCCGGTCTTGATGTTGGTGTTCACGTAGAACGTCGCCGGCGACGTTCCGAGCGTCCGCAGATTCTTCACGCCGACTTCGAGCGCATCGAGCGCCTCCGCCGCGGGAGTCGGACCGCTGTTGTCCTGCACGGTCACTCCGCTCTTCGTAAGCACGAACGACTCCAACTGAAAATCTATCGCCGGGTTCTTTGTCGACGGTGCCGCGACGGGCACGGCCTGCTGCGTCACATTGGCCGCCGGCGTCGGCTGTGCCGCGGGAGTGCTCGCCGCTGCTACTTGCGCCGGAGGACTCGCCGGAGCAGTAGCAGCTTTGCCAGCCGTCAGCGACGAGAAGTTGTTGGTGCCGTCGGCATTCAGCAGTGCACTTACCATCAACCCGTCGACCCAGATCGATTGCAGGTAGTACACGGCGGCGAGCGGCTCGACGTCGCTGAACTTCACCTCTGCGTGCTTGATCCCGACGAGCGGCACGTCCGCGATGTCGCGCACGTCAAGCTGATCGAGCGCCACGATCCCATTCAGTCGAATCATCGGCTGCGCTTCGGTCTGCACGAAATGCAGATAGACGTCCATCGACAGCGCGCCGGTCGGAATCTTCACCGGCAGCTTCGTCGGCGAGTAGCTGGCGTAGAGCGGCAGATCCAGCCGATGGATTTTCAAATCAAGCACCGAGTCGCGCGTCGCCGTGAACGGTTTGGCCACGCCGGCAATCCTGAGCGGACTGCCGTCGATCACCATCTGCACTAGCGGCTCGACGAACACGTCCAGCTTCGACGGCAGGTTCGCGATAAACGGCACGTTGATCTGAATCTTCTCGATCTTGTGCTGTTTGCCGAGCACTTGGTCGTCGATATTTATTTCGCCGTCGCGCAGTTGAATGTTCGACACTGCGAATTTCATCGGCGCGCTCGGCGCCGCTGGCTTCGGCTTCTCCGGCTCGGGCGCGCTTTCGAGCAAATCGGAAAAATTGAATTTCTGCTCGGACACCCGCACCACGTGAATCTGCGGCTTCTCGACCACGACTTCGCCGACCACTGGCGCGAATCTGAACAGCGAGGTCCACGAAACCTTCACCGTCAGATGCCCCAGGTCGACGAACGGCTTCTGCGGATCGTCGCGCTCGCCGACGTGCAGTTGGTCGAGGTCGAGCTTCAGCCGATAGAGATTGAAGCGGATTTTGCCGACGCTAACCTGGCGATGAATGCTGGTGGCGACGGACCCGGTCAGCACGTGGCGCAGTATTGGCGGGACGGCGATGTACGTCGCGAGGCCCAGGAACAGCACGACCGAGAGAACGATCACGCCGATTTTGCGCACGCGCCGCGAACGCCCAAACTCCCGGGTGCGCGCGACCCACGGCTTCGAGGGATGAAATACCGCCCTCACCCGCTCGATCGCTCTGCTGAGAAAGTTCGTCATCAGTTTGGTCCACCTGACGCCGCCAGCGTGAGCCGTCGCCAGCAAATAGTCAATTCGCCGCAATTACATTAGATGTAGCTATTTATTGTGGATACCCAGCCAGCGCCGCCGATCCACGACGATCGGCCGCCGGCTCTTCAACAGCCCGTACGCTTCGTCGATCGTCATGCCGCGCTTCGTCTTCAGAAACCACGCGACCACCAGCGGCGCCCGCTCGCATCCCTCCTCGCAATGCACCAGCACGCGATGTCCGAGCGCAAGCTCTTCGTCGATCAGCGCCGCCGTCTTGTCGAGCGTCACGACGCCTTCAGCAAGAAACGGCATCTGGATCGCCTGCGGCGGTTCGCCCTCGGGCAGGTCGGGCAGCACCGTGATAATCGTGCCGTCGAACTTCTGCGCGTCCTGCAAATCGCCGACGAACAGCCCTGCAATTATCTCGCTCTCCTGCCAGCTCGCCGCCATACAGTTGCGCAGCTTGACGGGCCAACGGACATTGCGTCAACCTCGCCCAATGAATCTCCCGCGACTGCATATCGAAGGACGATGGTTCGTCGACGAACACGGGCGCCGCGTTATCTTGCGCGGCGTCAACCTGGGCGGCGATTGCAAAGTTCCTTACCCCGACGGCGGTACCAACTTTACCTCCGACTTCTCCGACCATCGCGAGGTCTCGTTCATCGGTCGCCCATTCCCGATCGCCGAAGCCGACGAACACTTCTCGCGCTTGCGCGCGTGGGGCTTCAACTGCCTCCGACTGCTCACTACGTGGGAAGCCGTCGAGCATCGCGGCCCCAATGACTACGACGCCGAATACCTCGACTACTTCGCCGAACTGTGCCGGCTCGCCGGTGACTATGGCTTCTACGTATTCATCGACTTTCATCAGGACGTATGGAGTCGCATGACCGGCGGCGACGGCGCACCCTGCTGGCTATTCGAAAAGGTTGGAATTGACTATAGGCGAATCGCCGAGTCGGGCTCTGCACATGTAATGCAGTACCTATATGATTTCTCGCGCGGCGGCCGCCAGGAGGATCGCTACCCCACGATGAGCTGGTCGGCGAACTCGCGCCGTCCCGCCAACGGCATCATGTGGACGCTGTTCTTCGCCGGCCGCGACTTCGCTCCCGGACTCACGATCGATGGCGTCAACGTGCAGAATTACATGCTCGATCATTACCTCGGCGCGATGCGCGAGATCGCACACCGCGTCCGCGACCTGCCCAATGTCATGGGCTTCGACTCGCTCAACGAACCTACGCCCGGATGGATCGGCCAATCGCTCGGCTACCGCCATCTCGGCCCGAGCGACTCTGACCCCAACCGCGCGATGCCCGGTCTCGCCTGGTCGCCGCTCGACGGCCTTCTGGTCTCGCATGGGGTCGCGCGCTCGGTGCCGGTGCTCGACTACGACCCCGCGGTTAAGGCGGCAGTCCATAAGCGCGATCAGACAATCAACCCCAACCGCATCTCGATCTGGGCCGAAGGTCGGACCGATCCCTTCGAGCAGGCCGGAGCGTGGAAGCTCAATAAAGACGGCACTTTCGACGTACTTCGCGATAACTTCTTCCAGCGCGTTGGCGATCGCAAGGTCAATTTCATCGAAGACTACATGGGACCGTTCTTCGCCAGCGTCGCCGAAAATATTCGCGCTATAAATCCCGACTGGATCCTCTTCGCCGAGCTTGATCCGATGTCAGGCTTTCTCGGACCGGGATTCCCCGCCGACACTCCGCCCAACACCGTTAACGCCGGCCACTGGTACGACATTCTGACGCTAGCGACGAAGATCTTCAGTCCGAATTTCAGTCTCGACGTCCTGACCGGCGAAGTCGCGACTGCCGCCGAACAGATCCAGGCGCGCTACGAACGCCAGCTCGGCAAATTCGCCAGAATGTCAGAAACAGTCAACGGCGGTGTCCCCACGCTCATCGGCGAATGCGGAATCCCCTTCGACCTCAATGGCGCCGAGGCCTACCGCGCCTTCAAAGCCGGCGATCGCACCGACACGCCATGGACTCCTCACATCATCGCACTCGATCTTATGTACAATGCACTGGATACTCTGCTCATCAATAGTACGCAGTGGAACTATACTGCATCGAATAAGAACGATCTGGCTATTGGCGACGGATGGAACCAGGAGGATCTGAGTATCTTCTCGCGCGACCAACAGACTAATCCAGCCGACATCAACAGCGGTGGCCGCGCACTCGCCGGCTTCGTCAGACCCTACGCAACGGCGACGCAGGGCACTCCACTCAAGATGAAGTTCGATCGCATCACGGGATTGTTCGATTACACGTTCGACGCCGCTGCGGACGAGTCATCCACGACCGAGATATTCGTCCCGCGGCTTCAATATCCGCGCGGATGCGAGATCGAAGTGATCGGCGGCACCGCCGAGCTGGATCCGGACAACCAGCGCGCGGCCATCAAGGCCAACCAGTCCGGGGAAGTCCGCGTCGTGATTTGCCGCAAACCCTGAACAGGAGGTATTCGCGATGACCAAGGGAAGCTGTTTGTGCGGCGCCGTGGCTTTCGAGGCCAGCGATCAAATCGAGCTGCGCAACTGTCATTGCTCGCGATGCCGCAAGGCGCGCGGCTCGGCTTTCGCAGCCAATATGTTCGTGCCGGCAAAATCGTTCCGATGGCTTCGCGGCGAGGATCTCGTTACTGCCTACCGGCTGCCGAACACGCAGCGATTTGGAAATTCATTCTGCCGAATCTGCGGCAGCCCGATGCCGCGCGTCGTTCCGACTCGCGACGTCGTGCTGATCCCGGCGGGCGCGCTCGACGACGACCCGAAAATTCGGACCAACTATCACATCTACGTCGGCTCGAAGGCTCCCTGGCACGAGATCACCGACGACCTGCCGCAATATCCCGAGGGCCCTCCGCCCACGTAATCGATTAGCTGTACTTCCGTTCCTTCCACCACGGAAAGTAAACCGGCATATCCTTCGAAACCTTGTCCGGAAATTTCGCCGGACGTTTCTCGAGGAATGACGCGACGCCTTCCTTCACATCCGCCGACGATCCGCGCGCGAAAATTCCACGGCTGTCGATTTTGTGCGCCTCCATCGGATGGTCCGCGCCCGCCATCTTCCACATCATCTGGCGAATCAGCGCGACCGACACTTGCGACGTGTTGTCCGCAATCTCGCGCGCGAGCGCACGCGCCGCCGGAATCAGTTGATCCGGTTTATAGATCTTTTTGATCAGGCCGCCTTCGAGCGCTTCTTCGGCCGGGAACACTCGCCCCGTGAACGTCCACTCAAGCGCCTGCGAGATGCCGACGACCTTCGGCAGAAACCAGCTCGAGCACGCCTCCGGCACGATCCCACGACGCGCGAACACGAAGCCGAAGCGCGCGTTCTCCGACGCGAGCCGCACATCCATCGCGAGTTGCATCGTCACGCCAACGCCCACCGCTGGACCGTTGACCGCCGCGATCACCGGCTTCAGACACTCGAAGATTCTCAGCGTCAGCCGCCCGCCACCGTCGCGAACGGCCTCGTTACTCCAGTCGACGCTGCCGTCAGGCTTGATCGCCGATCGCCGTTCGGGCCGATCCTCGCGCGTCGAGTCGAACGTCCTCGGCCCGGCCGACAGGTCCGCGCCCGCGCAGAATGCGCGCCCCGCACCGGTCACGATTACCGCGCGCACGTTGTCGTCCGCGTCAACCTTGTCGAACGCGTCGATCATCTCGCTCATCATGATACCGGTGAAGGCGTTGAGCTTCTCCGGCCGGTTGAGCGTGATCGTCGCGATATTGTCAGCGACTTCGTAAATGATCTGTTCGTACGCCATCGACTGGCCTCCCGCCTACTTCACGAACAGCATCAAAGCTTCGTACACGACCGCCGGCTTCTGCGATCCTACAACCTGGATTTCCGTCTCGCGCGTGAGCATCGTGCCCATCGGCCGCGGCTCGACCGCGATCAGCCGCGATCGCGCATGCACGCTGGCGCCCGCCGGCACCGGTGCGACGAAGCGCAGCTTGTTGGCGCCGTAGTTCACGACGTTGCGAAATCCCGTGATCGCGTAATCGTCGGTGTTCTTGAACGCAGGCAGCAGGCTCAGAGTCAGAAATCCGTGCGCCACCGGCCCGCCGAACGGACTCTCCTTTTTGCACCGCTCGATATCGATATGAATCCACTGATGGTCGCCGGTCACGTCTGCGAACTGATTGATTTTTTCCTGCGTCACGTGAATCGGCTCGCTCCACGGACCGAACTCCTTGCCGATCTTCGCCGTGAGCGCCGGTATATCGTCAAACTTGATCGTCTGCATCGTCGTTCCTCTCTCCTGTTTTTTCGATTGCAACGCACATCATGAAAGCTTCCTCGGTTCTAGCCGAGTCCGGTTTCATAGTGCAACTGAATCGATTCGGGAGCACGCGATGCATTCGTTTCAAATCCCGTGGACAATCGCGCCGAACACGTATCCCAGCCCGATGAAGAGCAGAATCGTCATCCAGAATCCCAGGGAAAAAAACATCTTCGCCATGGCCGTCTCCCTCTGGACGGATCGTACGAGCACTTTCCATGCCCGCACGAACCCCAGAAGAATTCGAGACGCCGTGCGTCACGAGCTCTGTAGAATTTGCAGATTGCCGAAAAATTCGCGCTCTTCTAACCGCCGCGCGAGACTGTAACTCTTACCGCCTACTGATTCGCCACCTCGAGCTCGATCCGGTCCGCGTATTTCTTGATCGCCGCCTCGCGCAGTCGCGGAATATGCTGTGTCGGGAACAGGCCGTCGGTCGCCTTGTAATCGCGCAACACCTGGCGCGCGAGCGTGATCTTGTGGACCTCGGTCGGCCCGTCGGCGAGTCCCATGTGGAAGCTCTGGATCACCTGCTCGACGAACGGCATCTCGCCGGTCGCACCGAGCGATCCATGCAGATGCAGCGCGCGCGCCGCCACGTCGTGGAAAACTTTCGGCATTAGCGCTTTGACCGCCGCGATATCCTTGCGCACCTTGAGGTAGTCCTTGTAGCGATCGATCTTCCACGCCGTGCGCAGCACCAGCAGCCTGAACTGCTCGATCTCCATCCACGAGTCCGCGATCTTTTCCTGCACCATCTGCTTGTCGGCCAGCCGCGATCCCTGCGTCGTGCGCGACAGCACGCGCTCGCACATCATGTCGAACGCCTTGCGCACCTGGCCGATCGTCCGCATCGCATGATGTATCCTTCCTCCGCCGAGCCGTGTCTGCGCCACGACGAACGCGCCGCCCCGCGGCCCCAGCATGTGATCTTTCGGCACGTGGACGTCCTCATAGCGGATGTACGCATGACTGCCGCCGCGCTCATGCGTCCCAACGCCGAGGTTCTTCAAGATGTTCACGCCCGGAGTTTCCTTCGGCACGATAAACATCGACATGCGGTTGTATTCCTTCGCGTCGGGATCCGTCACCACCATCACGATCAGGAACGACGCGAGATGGGCATTCGACGAGAACCACTTCTCGCCGTTGATCACCCAGCTGTCGCCCTTCAGCTCCGCATGAGTCTTGAAGACCTTGGGATCGGCGCCGCCCTGCGGCTCGGTCATCGAGAACGCCGACACAATTTCGTTGTCGAGCAGCGGCTGCAGATATTTCTTCTTCTGCTCGGGCGTCCCGTAATGCGCAAGGATTTCCGCGTTGCCCGAATCCGGCGCCTGGCATCCAAACACGATCGGCGCGTAGGTCGCACGCCCGAGAATCTCGTTCATGAGCCCAAGCTTGACCTGTCCGTAACCCTGCCCGCCTAGCTCCGGCCCGAGATGGCACGCCCACAGCTTGCGCTTCTTGACCTCGGCCTGCAGCGGCCGCACGAGCGCGTTGCGTTTCGGATTGCGCACATCGTAAGGATGGCAATCGAGCACAAATTCCAGCGGCTCGACCTCCTCGCGCACGAATTTTTCGATCCAGTCGAGCTCCTTCTGGAACTCCGGCTCAGTTTCAAAATCCCAACTCATGATTGATTCGTCCTCCGTGTAGAAGTGTTGTCTCGCCGATGCTATCGGCTGCGACACACAGCCGGATTCTCGCCAATGTGCGCCGCATTTACCAGAGCGAGTTTAAAACTGGGTGCAGGGGTCACCCCTGCCCAGGGAGGTGCCGAACCCACGGTGGGTTCCGCCTTCAATAAAGTGATTTGCCCTTCCCGTCGCGTCAGGGTGGCGGGGGCTTCTTGGCGTTCTGCTTGTCCTGCTCTTCCTTGTAAACCTCGTCCATCTTCGGCTCGAGCGTCTCGTAGAATTGCTTGATATGGCCGACGTTAGAGCCGAGGTCGCCGGGGAAGTAGCGCAGGATCGAAGTTGCGTCGGGCCGCGCGAGCCCGGAGCGCGAGCACACTTCGATATCGCCCGACGGGTCTATCGCGATCCTCACGTCGTCCTCGAATTTGAAGAAACGCGACGTGTAGATGCAATCGAGGGTGTAGCTGCTCGGACTGGACTTGACGATCCGCCAACCGCCGAGCGAGTTGACGGTATCAGTTGAGAGCTTGAACAATTGATCGCGCGAGATTCCCGGGTATCCGCGCCGAATCAATTCCGGGAATACGTCGTCGAGCGGCGCCGGCTGCGCGTTCGTTACATCGTTTCGCGTCGTCTGCATTTCGGGTGCGGCTTCTTTCTTGGCGGGCTTCTTGTGCGCGGCGGCTGCGGCCTCGCTCTGCGCCGTTTGCGGTGGAGCTTCCATCACGCAAGTTACCGAGCCGGATCCGGTCGTGCTGGCCGCTGCCGAGTTCATCGTGACGAACCGCTCGACGCGCTGCCCGAGGCCGGGCCGTTCGAAAATCGTTTCGTTGTTCAGGATCATCGTGACCCCGGCCGCCACCACCGCAACGGCGACGAAAAAAACTGCGAGGCGGATAATCAGTCCGAGTAGACGGCGCAGGATCGGAACGAAGATGAACGCGGCCAGGACGACGGCGGCGATAACAAGTTCGGGCTTCGTCAACATAGATAATGAAATTCCCCGGAAAAATCCTGCCGGTTATAGGGTACCGGCGCAAGCGGTACGCAGGCGGTTACATTGCGGCACGCCTTTTAGAAGCAGAAAACGCCCAAAAAGTACACCGGCGCGACCCCTGTTCGGGTCGCGCCGGCATTTTCCAAGCCTCTAGAATTTTCGTAGCTTACGCTGGAGCCCCGGCGAATCCCTCGGCGCCGTCGCCGCGCAGAATCGCGTCGAAGCGCTTGCCGCCAAGGTAGAAGCGGCGCGCCTCGTCGTCGGTCACGGCCGCGCGGCGAACATCGCGCCGGCGAATCGGCCAGATCCCACCGACCATCGGATGCCGCCCCTGCCGATAGCTGAAGAAATAATATGTGAACTGCCGCAGCACGCCCTTGCGCGCTTCCGCGTCGAGTCCGCGGCCCGCGCAGACGGTGAACATCGTGTGCAGGAATCGCGGGATCGAGTAGAAGCCGGTGTACGCGTCGCGATACGCGCCGAGCCAGCTTTCCTTGTCGAGCTTGTCGTGTTTGAGCGTCACGTGCTGCGAGTCAAGCTGGTTGAAGTCCCAATCGATAATCGAGCCATCCTTGGTGAAGCGCACCTGGTCTTCGGTCCCCGGCAGCGGCGTCATGATGAAGAACGACACAATGTCGAAACCGATCTTCTTCAAGGTCGCCGCGGCCACGCGTCCGCAATCGGGCCTGTCGAATGGAAATCCCAGCATGTAGCCCGCATGCACCGACACGCCGACCTTGTGCCAGTTCTCGACGACGCGCCGATACTTGTCGATCACATGCGCGCGCACCGCTTCGAGCTTGCCCTTGTGCTGGCGGTCGTCAGTGTTCTGATACTTGGTCGCAAAGTTCAGGTTGTCCGGATTGAGCGACTCGATTCCGACGAAGGCCTGGTAGCATCCCGCGGCCGCCGCCAGCTCGGTGAAGCGCTTGCTCCGCCGATGCTTGGCCGTTTCAGTCTCGCCCTCGGCGACGTTCGCGTAGCACGACGCGTCGACGTCGACCTGCATCATGAACGAGAGCTTCGGATATTCTTTCTTGACTTCGACCAGCCCGGTGAGAATCTCTTCCCATCGCGGCGATCGGAAAAAATCGTCATCGACCAAAAACAGCGACTCGATTCCATGATGCTGGCATGCGTCGCGCACCCAGCTGACCACGGCATCCGGCTCGCGCGATCGCATCGTGCGGCCCATCACGTTCTTCACGCTGCAGTACGAGCATGTGAACGGACATCCGCGCGACGTGTCGAGCGTAGTCATCGTGTCGTTGAAAAATCGCGTGAGATACCGATCATCGAGCACCGGCAGCAGCGACTCGGTGATGAGCGGCACGATAATGTCTTCCTGGCCGGTCTTCGCGCGAATTCCCTGCGTGACCGCGTAGCTGATTTTCAGCTCGCCTTTTAGAAAGTCCTCGACGATATCGCCCCAGATATTTTCCGCCTCGCCGACAACGGTCGTCACGCCGCATTCGTTGAGGAACTTGCACGAGTCCGGAAATCCGCTGACATGGAATCCGCCCATCATCGTCGGGATTCCCTCGGCCACAAACTGCAGCGCGAGGTCGCGTCCCCGCGGATACTGATTCGATTGCACACCCGCCAGCCCGATCAGCAACTCGACCCCGTCTTCGCGCGCCTTTTCCTTAATCGCGACGATTGTCTCGGGGCTGACAATGCCGTCGCAAATCTCGTCCCAAATGACCGTGTCGAGGCGGACGTTGCGCTCGACCGCGTAGCGCTTGTTGAACGCCTCGTTGAGCGCGGTCATTACGGTCAAAGTGTTGTTCGGCTGGACGCCGTAGCGGAAATACTGGACGAAGCCGTCCTCGTCATAGCGCGACGGCTTGATGAAATAGACGCGAATACTGCGGCAAGGCTCAGGTTTTACCGCAGAATCGGCCTCTGCGCCCTCGCGCGCGGTCAACTGCAAGGCCGCCGAACGGTCGTCGCCGTAGCGATTCGTCCCCAACAGCCAATAGAGGATACTTGCCGCGAAGATGAGGAATGCGCCTAGTGAAATAAGAAATACCATCAATGGATCCTCTGTTTTTGCTACCTACCCGGACAACCTGCCCCACCCCATCATATACGAATACGGGGGTTGACGGTATCTAACCGCTCGGTCAGAACCAGTAAACAAATCCCGACCGGGAATGTCAACTACCCGATTGAACCACGTTAATACCGTCAATGTCGAGGAATTAGCCGCGGTAATCAGGACAGGTAGTACCTAGCGGTACATCTCGACCAGATTGATCAACCCGAGGTCGCGGTACCGCTCCACCAGGTAGCCCTTGATTTCCTGCACGCTCGCCATCTGCAGCGTCTCGCGCGCTATCAGCCGGGCCGTCTGATAATCGACCTCCCTGATCAGTTTGCGCACGACCGGGATAAACAGCGGGCTCAGGCTGAGTTCATCGAGGCCCATCCCGACCAGCAGCAGCGTCGACAGCGGGTCGCTGGCCATCTCGCCGCAGATGCAGACTTCCTTGTCTGCCGCCCGCGCCACGTTGACGACCTCGGCTATCGCCGAGATAACCGCCGGATGCAGCGCCTCGTACAGATGCGCGACTTTTGGATTGTTGCGGTCTGCAGCCAGCAAGTACTGGATTAGATCGTTGGTGCCGACCGAGAAAAAATCGACCTCGCGCGCAAGCCGCGGCGCCAGCCACACCGCCGACGGCACCTCGACCATGATCCCGACTTCAATATTCGGATTGTGCTCGAGTCCTTCCTTGAACAGCTCGGCCTGCGACTCGGCCAGCAGTTCCTTGGCGCGGCGCAATTCCTCGAGGCTCGAAATCATCGGAAACATGATGCGCACGTTGTGCTTGGCGGCCGCGCGCAAAATCGCGCGGAGCTGGACCTTGAACAGCCCCGACATCTCCAGCGAGATACGAATCGAACGCCAGCCGAGAAACGGGTTGTCCTCCCGCGGCACCCGCATGTACGGCGGATACTTGTCGGCGCCGATATCCAGCGTGCGTATCGTCACCGGACGCTTGCCGAGCGCCTCGAGCATCTTGGTGTACAGCGCGAGCTGCTGAGTCTCGTCGGGAAAATCCTCGTATGTCAGGAACGAGAACTCCGATCGCAGCAGGCCGACACCCTCGGCGCCGTAGCGCAGCGCCAGGTGGATATCTGCGAGCAGCGCGATATTCGCAAGCAGCATCACGCGATGGCCGTCGCGCGTCGCGGTCGGCGCATTGCCCTCTTCGATCAGCTCTTTTTTGAAGGCCTCGTAGCGGCGCGACAGGCTCACGTAGTCGCGTTCGATCTCGGTGCCGGGATTGACGTAGACGACGCCGGCGTTGCCGTCGAGCACCAGCTGGTCGCCCTCGACGACGGATTCCATCAGATGCTCGACGCCGACCACTGTCGGGATTTCGAACGCGCGCGCCAGGATCGCCGCATGCGACGTGACGCCGCCCGATTGCAGCGCGATTCCCGCCAGCTTGTCGTGGCTGACCATCGTCAACTGCGACAGCGTCAACTCCTCGGCGACGATAATCGTCGGCTTACTGAACGGCGCGCGCTTTTCTTCCTGCCGCAGATTTCGCAGCACGCGATGCCCAACGTCGCGGAAATCGGTCGCGCGCTCGCGCAAATAATTGTCCGCGACCGCGAGCATCGACGCGCTCAGCTCTTCGATCACGCGGAACAGCGCACTCTCGGCCGTGTAGCCGTTGGCAATCGTGTCGCGGATACGGCTGACGAACTCGTCGTCCTCGAGAATCATCCGATGGCCGTCGAAGATCTTGAGGTCCGACTCGGGCATCAGCGGTTCCATCCGCACCCGCAGCGTCGCCAGCTCGGCCAGCGATCGCGCGAGCGCCCCCTCAAAGCGCTTGGCCTCGACCTTGGGATCGCGCGACTTCTGATGGCGATCGACGCTGCTCAGGAAAGTGCCGACGACGTGCGCGTTGCCCTGCGCAAATCCCGGCGACGCGGAAAGCCCCGCCAGGCGCGGCCGGCGAATCTTGGCCGGCGCCGCATGCCGCGTCTTGCCGCCGACTTTCTCGTAGTCCTTGAGCTGTCGATTCGCCTCGATCATCCGGCGCTTGTATTCGAGCCGCTCTTTTTCCTTGGTGGCGAGCGATTCGCGCAGCCTGAAATGAGACAGAATTTGCGCGACCTGGTTCGCCGCGGTGCTCAGCAGCCGGATTTCGTTCTTGTTGAATTTGCGCCGCTCGAGCGTCTGCGCGACCAGCACTCCGAGCGGCTTCTTGCGCCCGTCATGCACCGGCACGCCAAGAAAAGTATGGAACCGCTCCTCGCCGGTCTCGGGAAAATACTTGTACCGCGGATGGCTAATCGCGTCGGGCACGTAAACCGGCTCGTCCTGCTCGATCACCAGCCCGACCAGCCCCTCACTCAGCCGCATCGAGACCTTGCCGACCGATTCGCGATCGAGCCCGACAGTGGCGCGCAACACGATCCGCTCGCGCTGCGGATCGAACAGGTAGAGCGAGCAGACCTCGGCCTCCATCCCCGACGCAATCGCAAACGCCGCTCGATCGAGCGTCTCTCTGAGATCGTCAGAATGCTCCCCGCCAATCGAAGACAGATGCTCGATCAGAGCAAGGCGATCCTTGTTAGCACTCATGGATAAGGTCTCAGATAAAGCAGCGCAAAAACTTTATCGGAATGATCGCGAGATGAACAATGCCGCGAGCGATTAATCCTCGTCCGGATCTTCGAAACCCGGCGGCAGCGCGGTCCGTCCGCTCGTCGTCTTCGAGCGCCTCTCGTTGATTCGTTCGACCAGGCCCGGAATCATCGCCGTCAGTTCGGCCGGCAACGCTTTAATCGCAGCGTCGTCAAACTTCAAATTGAAGTAGTCCAGCGCGAGCTGCACCACCGCTTCCGCCTGATGGAGATCGCGCTTGCGCTTGATCGGATCCCGCGTCGGCTGAATCGAGACCCACAACTTGTGCAATGCGAAGACGCGCGGCTCCGGCACCACGAACCTCACCGGGAAGCCGTTTTCGGCAATTACGATTTGAGTCATCAGCGGGAGCGCGGTGAGCCATTCGAGGCCCCGCAACTGGTCCGCGACGAGATCGTCTCCGCTGCCGATACTGGTGAACGCGAGCCCGCCCGTCTGATCGATCGGCGCCCGAATCAGATCGACCATGAACCCCTTCGCGTTCACCGCGCGAAACGATCTCTTCCGTTGAGGCTTGAAGGTAGCGTCGACGTCCTGAAGGATTCCAAGCAGCCCAGCGCCCCGAATCGATCCAGCCAGTTCGATTTCCGATTTCGTGTTCAGCAGCGTGTCGAGATCTTCCGTCTGCAGAAGCCCGGCTTTGAGTTGCACACCGGCCGCCATCTCGTAGGCGTACATCGCATGACTGCCGAGGATAATCAGATGACTGCCGAGCAGCCCGTTCGAATCGAGCGACCTGACAATATCCGCTGCAAGCCGCGGAACGCGATTAACCGATGCGGCCACGCAAAACTTGGCCTGGCGCGCGACCTCTTCACCGATTAATTGGATCCGTGCGCTCAGGTCGCGTTTCGTCTCGGTAAATTCCCGGTAGGCTTCTTCGGTCTCAGGCGACCGCGGCCCCAGCGAACGATTCCCACCTGTGCGGTCGGTGATGCGCACGAGATATTCGTGGCCGGCGACGTGTTTCCAGTACAATCCGCCATTGAGCTTCTGGCGTTCTGCTTGGAGCTCGATCAGATGTTCGTATAGCTGTGCCGCATCGACGGCGATTCTGCGCTGCTCGGCAGAGAGCTCTTTCAACTTGGAGGACATTTTCCTTTCAAATCATGGACGATGCTGATTTGAAAGGAAACTATACCATAATCAAGGTATTTCAGCTACCTGTATGGCTAGCTTCAAAAGCAAATTTCCTTTCAAATCTAAGTTGCCACGAAATGAAAGGAAAACGCTTCTAGATCAAGGTTTTCTAAACGTCTTTACTGCCCCTCCGCCGACAGCTCGAACGGCGCGAGTGCGCTCTTCAGCAATCCGCGTCCCGCGCGGCAGCGCTTCGCACGGATCGCGTCGATCAAATCCCGCTCGTCCTTGATCGGACCTTCAAGCAGCGTCGTCACGCATCCCACCGAACCCGCCGAATGCGAGTCCGATCCCGCGACCTCCGCCATCCCCAAATGACGCGCGACCTTCAGCGCGAAGACGTTTTCCTCCTCGCCGCATGCGCCGTTGAGCACTTCGATCGCGTCGACCAGCTCGAAGATTCTCAGCTTCGCCGCACGATCCGGATACGTCGCATCTATTGGCTCCGAGTCGGGGTTGATAAACGAAAATCGCGGGTCGAGCTTGTACCGGAACGGATGATTCGCGATCAGTATCCCGCCCTCCAGGTCCACGACGCGCCGCAGTTCCGCCAGCTTGTAGATTCCACCGACGTAGCGCTCGAGCCCGAACGCCCCGACGTGACCCATGTCGGTCGTCACTTCCATCCCGCGCAGAAAAATTACGCCCGAGTCGCCCGCCATCGCGGCGATCTCGCGCGCGTCCCACATATTGTCGTGCTCGGTGATACAGACCGCGCCGATCCCGATCGCGCGCGCTCGCTCGACCAGGTCCTTCGGCGCCAGGTTCGAATCCGAGCTGCCGCGGTTGGTATGCAGATGCAGGTCGACAGTAAAGTAAGAACCTGCTGGCTTCGTCATCCGACTAACATGAGCGACGCTCCGTCGTATGTCATCCTGACGCCGGAGCGTTAGCGACGGGAGGAACGACCTCGGACAACGGTGCGCACGTGTTTGTCATCCTGACAAAGCGAGCAACGCGAGCGGCAGGAAGGATCTCGGACAGCTTCGCGCGAGCGAAGCCGGTTCCGGTTTCTTGTCGCCCGCCTTGGGCGGGCCACCTTACTTCGGCGGCTCCTTCGCGAGCGTAATCTTCTTCATGTGGTCGCCCTTCTGTATCTGGTCGACTGCATCCATCCCCTTAATCACGCCGCCAAACACCGTGTATTGCCCATCGAGTCCCGGCTGCGGCTCGAGGCAGATATAGAACTGGCTACTGCTCGACGCGCGTTGCGGGTTGACGTCGTCGCCGGTGCGCGCGGTGGCAACGCTGCCGCGCAAGTGCTTGTCTTTAATCTCAGCAGGCACGGTGTAGATCTTACCGCTTGCGTCAGCAGCGCCGCCGGCGCCGGTGCCGTCAGGATCGCCGCCCTGGATCACGAAGTCCGGCACGACGCGATGCCACGTCAAACCATTGTAAAAGCCCTTGTTCACGAGCTTCTCGAAATTCGCGACCGTCTTGGGCGCCGACTCCGGGTATAGCTCCATGACGATAGTGCCGCGTTCAGTCTCGATAATTGCGTAATGACCTGTATTTCTCACTGGGAGTCCATCCGTTGCGCCCTTGCATGCCGAGGCGAAGACGAGCACCGCCACGACGGCAAGACACGACATGGTAAAGGAGTTGAGTTTCATTTTTATTTCACTCGCATTCGCACGAACAGTCAAAGGTTCATGCAGGTTAGTGCGACAGTTCCTGTATGGAAGTATTCGACGTACCGCCAATCCGCAAGAGATGCATCATTTCCTCAAAATGCTCCGGCAGCGCTAGTCCCCAATACACGAACTCGAGGAACTGTCATAAATGCGCCAGAGGTGCTGGTGTAGCTAAAGGCACCTTCGCCGATAGTTAACACTTTGAGTATCTTGCTACTCGGTGGGCTAGGAAAATCGACAGCGATGAGTCCATAAGAAGTCCCACTAAAGTCGATGTTCATTATCGCTCTATCCGGACCTAGCCACTGAACGACATAGGCCAGCATCTCGTAGCATTGGCCGTTCGTTCGGTAAGGATTTGCTCGTACGATCTGCATTTCTGACCGTACGTTGCCTCGACATTTGGTCTTAATCAATCGGTTGTACTCTTCTTGAGTTCTCGCCCGCTGGTTGAATTCCTTTACGCCATCTGGGCCAATGTTGTTTTTCGCATAGTGCAGAGCCTCTTCGCGGCTGTATCCCGCCGAGAGCAAAGCATTAAAATCTTTAGCTTGGTCTGGACGAATGCCCTGCTTTTTCAAGTCGCTCGCAGCGTCGGCAGTTATGCCCTCGTCTCGCCAAGGAGCCGCTTCGATACAATCGAAGCCGCTGGCGTTCCAAGCGGCGGCTTCCAAATCAGTGAAGCGACTGCTCTGACAGGACGAAGCAGCGTTGCCGGTGACACCATTGCGCGCCCACCGAAGACTGTCCGCGATGCTGTTTACGTCGGTAGGGCTCCAACCAGCCGAAGATAGTTGTTTGGCTTCTTCAGGCTTGATGTTGCGGAATTTGCTTGTCCATTCGTTTGCTGTAGTCGGTTCAAATCCGGCCGCTCGCCAGTCGGCTGCGCTGGCAGGATCAATGGCGTTAGGGTCAATTCCGCCGAGCTGAGGCAGCTGACCAGGCGTACCGAGCGCCCAAAGCCACGCCGTTATCTCACGATCCTGGAATCCGGCCTGAATCCATCTTTGGTAGGACCGATATTGTATCATTGAGCTCTGCACAGGCTGTCCGTGGACGAGCTCTCCGCCGGGCACCACTATTGGCGCCTCCGGGCCGATCATAAGAGGAGACCAGAAGGAGCAGGCGTGGTCGGGGTTGAGATTGCCAGAACAGTAGGGTGGAACGGAGGAACTACATGCGAAGAACATTAGAGCCGAGGCAGTGACTAAATAGACCAAACAGGTGCTTCGGCCCGAGCTCTTCATTTCGCCCCTGCCGACCTCCTAGTTCTCAACTGAAATCTGCAGGTGCACGGGCAGGTCAACAACACGCTATCCGAAGGAGATACTGATTGGTGTCTTCCCAAAAGGTCCAAGTGCCAGAATGCTCATCGTCATAGGCGACTTGAAATGATCTAGCGTTCCACTTCAGTCTCCAGACGCTTCCGGATTCTTTGAATCCCATATCTGTTACAGCGCGGTCGAACTCTGCACGGGAGCATCCGGCGAAGAGGGCTGCTCCTGACGTTGCCATGATCCGATCGTCATGAATGTTTGTCATGTCCATGAATGGGAGCATCTTGAAGTGGGCGCTACCGTACGGAAGCTTGAACGCGAACCTGTTCGAATCGAAATAGCTCTTGACAGTCACTGCGACCCTATCGAGAGCTGTTGGCAATTGAATATCTGGACCGCAGGATTGGATAGTGATTTTCATGTTTGGCACCAACTGTCATCAAGATTGTTGGCAGATGGAAAATGAATACATGAGAGACTCACTTAATCGAACGTAATCATCGATTTTGTCTTTGTGCTCTTTGGAAGCTTGCAGCTCACCGAGACTCGGTGGGCCACCTTTTTCGGATTCCCCCTTCATCCTTTGGTGGATTAGCTGTGGATTAGCTTATGTTAATGAACTTCGCCACGCTCGCCGCCAACTTCCCCGGTTCCTCCAGCGGCATCATATGCGCACCGCCATCGACCAGATGAATCTTCGCGCCGGGAATCCCCTTGCGAAACTCATCCGCATACACCGCCGGCAGCAGCTTGTCGTCCTTGCCCCACACTATCAGCGTCGGCGCAGCAATTCGATGCAACCTCTTCCTCAGCCCCTTGTCCGGTATCGGCCACATGAACTTGCCCGTGCATCCCAGCGCCCACGTGATCCGGATGAACCCCTCCTGATCCTCAGGGTTCAAAGTGATTCGCTTCAACGACGGGTGATGCTGATCCTTGAACAGCAGCGCCGGCAGCTCTGTCTGCGGCGTCACTATATAGTTCCGAATCGGCGAATCGTCACGCCACAACCCGAGCGGACTAATCAGCACGAGCTTGCCGACGCGCGTAGGATCGGTCGCCGCAATCTCGCCGGCGATCATCCCGCCGAACGAATGCCCGACCACCGCCGGTGCCTTGAGCCCCAGCTTGTCGAACAGGTCGTAGTAGTAGAGGACGAGGTCCCACATATCGTCGAGCGCCTTGTACGAATCCTCGTCACCCGCCGTGATTCCCGGATGCTCCGGCGCATAAACTGTAAAGCTCTTCGCCAGCTCGTCGAGCAACTCAGTCTCGATAGGCCCATACCCGCCATGCAGATAAACGACCGGCGGCCCGTCGCCAAGAATCCTGACCTTGGGATGAACCTTATCCCCCCAAACGCTAACCGTCTTATCTTTCACAGCCGCCATATTAATCCCTCTAGGAACCCTTTACTCGCCCCTGAGAGCAAAGTAGCGCGCTGCGCGCAACTTTGCGCTTAACACTGGGTGCAGGGGTCACCCCTGCCGCCCGCCGCGCAGGCGATTACTCTCTTCTTCTCTTCTATCTCGCCGCCGCATGCACTCCGTTCGACGCGATCTTCGTCCGCGGCCCCTTAAGCGACTCCGGCCACCAGTTATTTTCCCATTCGCCGTCCCACACGCCCCGGAAATGCGGCAGCACTTCGCTGCAGAACAGATCGATATTCTTGATCGTCAACTCATGCGGCATCGATCCGATATGCAGCAGCACCATCAGGTTGCCGACGCGCAGTTTCTTGACCGCCTCCATCAACTGCTGCCGCACAGTAGCCGGCGACCCCGCGATCACGAACTGGTTATCGACGAAGTCCTTGTACTTCCACGTCGGAATCTTGTTCATCAGATCGAACAGCTGCGGATTCAGCTTGGTGACGCTGTTAACCAGGCTCTTGTAATCCTGGTTGCCGGCGACTGGAAAATACTCGGGCAGGATATGAAGGCACTTATCGTAAAAATATCGGATGTGCTTGTAGTAGTCCTTCTCGGCTTGCGCGTCGGTCTCCGACACGGCGACCAGCTGCAAAAATCCCGCGCGATACGGATTCGGATCGTGATTCCCCTTCGCGACGAAATCCCAGAACCCGTCCATCACGCGCTTGCCGAAATTGTTCCCCCAGTACGACAGGAAGCAGTAGCAATGGTTGTGCTTGGCGGAAAAATCCCACGTCGAGAGACTGCCGCTGCCGGGAATCCAAACCGGCGGATGCGGCCGCTGAATCGGCCGCGGCCATATATTCACCATCGGCAGTTTGAAGTACTTGCCGTTCCACGCGAAAATTTCCGGCGACGTCCACGACTTGATAATCAGATCGTGCGCCTCGTAGTAGCGCTCGCGCTGCTCGATCGGCGGGATTCCATAGCACAGGTTCACGTCCTGCGACGTCCCCAGCGGCATCCCCGCGACCATCCGCCCACCGCTAATACAATCGATCATCGAATATTCTTCGGCGATTCGAATCGGCGGATTCGACGTCGGCAGAGTCGATCCCATCTGCACGACGGCAACGTCAGTCCCGTTGGTCGCACGCGCGAGAATCGATCCCATCAGGTCGGGATTTGGCATGAAGCCGTAGGCGTTCTGGTGATGCTCATTGACGCAGATGCCGTCGATTCCCTTGTCGGCCGCATGAATCAGCTCGTCGAGCGTCCAGTTGTAGTACTGCCCGACCTTCACCGAATCGGCGAGCTCGGCGTACGGCGGATCGACCCACACCGAGTGATACTTCTGCGCGAAGTCATCCGGCAGATCGCGATACGGCATCAAATGAAACATCGAAATTTTCATCGTAGGCCTCCAGCAGTGTCACTTTTCAATTTCCCAATACCACGCCAGCCCGTAATCCCCCAACTGCTCGGCGTTGCGGATGTCGGCGCGGTGCGGTTCACTGTCCACAGTGAAGCTGCTCATCGTGCTCGGCATCGCATCGACCCTGCTGTATGTCAGCATCGCGCATGCCGATCCTCCCCCGCGACTCTTCGTCGGCAACTTCATCGGCAACGATGCGACCGTCGAAAACTATCTCTCCGTTTCAGGCGGCGTCGATCGCGCGCAGAACTTCGAATCCCTCTATCTCGAGAAAACCATCTCGCCATGCTCCAGCTTCTCGCTCTTCGCGGGCTACCAGCGCCTCGAGCAGGAGGGCGAGGACGCCAGCCTCAGCGGATTTACCAACCTCGGTCTTGGGTACAAGCACCTGCTCCTCACACTGCCCGCCAACGAGTTCGTTCTCACGATCAACCCGACTCTCGAACTGCCCGTCGGTGACAAGCGCGTCTCCGAAACGCACACGCGCGCCGGCGGCGACGTGCTCTTTCAAAAAGGCTTCGGCGACTTCCCCGAATCGCTCGGGATACTGCGCCCCGCCGCCATCGAGGGAGATGCGGGATTCGAAAGCAAAGTCACCGGCGCCCGCGACGACCTGCTCAATGCCGACCTCGAGCTCGAATACTCGCTCGACTACCTCGCCGCGAACGTCGCGCCCGGTTCCATTCCCCACGCGCTGCGCAATTTCACGCCCCATCTCGATTTCGACTACGCGCAGTATCTAAGCGCGCACAACAATTCCTCAGCTCCCGACTTCGAGCTGACCCCTGCAATCGCCTGGATTAACAACATCTTCGAGGTGAACCTCGGCGTCCAGGTCGCCCTCAACCACGCGTCATCGGGCACCGGCGCCGTCGCCTTCGTCTGGCTCCTCGGCGTCTCCTACGATCAACTGGTCCCCGCGCTCGGCCGCAATCTCTTTCAATGATGAGTCAGGTTCCTGTAGACAACCCCCTCAAATGAAGGCGAGAATGCGCGCCTATGGAATCGTGGTTTAACAAAGCAAGATTCGGGATGTTCATCCATTGGGGCCACTGCAGCCAGCGCGGCCTCGAACTCTCATGGCCGCTGGTCGGCGGCGTCGGCGCGCTCCCCAGTGGCCAAAGCGTCGGCGTCGACGAGTACCACTCGACCGCCAAAACCTTTAATCCGACGAACTGGGATGCGCGATCGCTCGCCAAAATGGCTAAACGCGCCGGTATGCAGTACGCCGTACTGACTAGTAAACATCACGACGGCTACTCACTATTCCACACCAAACACTCTGACTATTCAATTGAGTATTCGCCCTTCAAGCGCGATATAGTTCGCGAATACACAGATGCGTTCCGCGCCGAGGGTCTCCGGGTCGGACTGTACTACTCACTTCTCGACTGGCATCATCCTGACTATCCAACTTTTCTCGAGTCCGACAAGCCGTACAAGTGGGGTGCATGGCGCCGCTCGACGCCTGAACAATGGAATCGCTTCATCGAGTTCATGTTCGCCCAGTTGCGCGAGCTGCTGACCAACTACGGCAAGATCGATCTGCTCTGGTTCGATGGCGGATGGGAGCGCACGCCCGAAGAGTGGAAGTCGCGCGATTTCGTCGACATGATTCACAAGCTCCAGCCCGACGTAGTCATCAACGATCGCATCCCGGGCTACGGCGACTACCAGACTCCCGAGCAGGCCGTGCCGCCCAAGCCGCCCGAAGGCCCGTGGGAGACCTGCCTCACCATCAACAACAGCTGGGGCTACAACCCGTCCGACAAGGATCTCAAATCGACGCGCTCGCTCATTCACACGCTCTGCGAAGTGGCCGGCAAGGGCGGCAACCTGCTCCTCAACGTGAGCCCGATGGGCGACGGCGCGCTTCCCCCCGAACACGTCGAACGCCTTGAAGCGATCGGCGAATGGATGGCGCGCAACAACGAGGCAATCGTCGGCACCGACCCCGGCCTCGAGCCGTGGCAGTTCTACGGACCCTCGACGCGCCGCGGCAATCGCGTCTACCTGCACGTGCTGTCGAAGCCGTACGAGTCGGTCTCAGTGCGCGGCGTCAAGGTGAAGCACGTCGGCGATGCGCGCCCGCTCGCAAGCACCATGTCGCTCAAGGTCCGCAAGCGAGTCTCCGCCGCTGATAGTCTGTTCAATCACGATCCGGTCGGCGAGCTGGTAATCGCGACGCCCGACAGCGCCCTCGACTCGATGGCGACAGTCATCGCCGTCGACTTCCAGCGATAGTCAGTCGTCGATCACCGAGCCGCCGTGAAGCTCCACGTATACGGCTTGCCGTTGACTGTCATCTCGACGCGATAGCTCTCGCCCGGCGCGAGCGCTTCCCGCACCATCATTACTACTTCGCCGAAAGATCGCAGGACCTCGCGGGCGCGCGCCTGGTCGCCCGCATTCGGATTCGTGTAGCCGTCTGAATCGTAAACGCAGGTGTCGACTATCGTCCCGGCCGCTGCGCCGCTCGTCTGCGTCAGATGCGCGTCGGTGACTTTTGCCGGCACGTTTATCCCGAGGTTGAGCGTGATCGCCGGCGCCTGCGACGGGTACCCCGGACACGACGACACTGGACTCGGCCATTCACCGCCGAAGCCCGGCGTCTTGACCGTCGCGCCGTCCGGCGGAACCTTGATCGGCGCCGCAAACATCCGACCGCTTACCGTCGCGAGCGGCGCGTCGCTCGTCGTGTTCATCGCCGACACGCACTGCACTCCTTCGCAGTACTGCCCAAACCCAACTCGCTTGAGCTCAGGGTTCACGAGTTGTGCGCGATGGAACGGCCCCGAAATCCACCATTCAATCGCCTGCGCCATGAGCTGGCCTTCGCTCATCTTGCCCCGCGGCTGGAACACGACGTCGCTCGCTCGCGCCGCCTTGAGCCCTGCCGCCGAATAGCCCGGCTTCGACGAGTCCTCCTCGTGCATCAGAATCCCGATGCCTTTGTAAGCGCCGCCGTAATTCCTCACCAGATACTTTGCGTGCGCGAGGCAGCCCTTGCTCAACTCCGAATCTTCCTCGACCGTCGGCAGATTGAGTCGCGTGCGATATCTATTGAAGACCGCAAGCCAGTTCATGCTTGAGCCGACGGCAGGCGGCGTCACTTCCGGCGTTGGCGACGGCGATGGTCCCGCGGCCGCGTATTCGTGCGGCCCGCTCATCGACGCCATCGCTTCAGGCGCCGCAGTCTCGTGATGCGCGCTCGCTGGTGGAGGCGGCGGCAACGCTCCCGTCGTCGACGGCTCCGTCATCGGCTCTGCGGCTGTCGGCGCCGACGCTGGAATCTTTGAGATCGCGGCAAACGTCGTGGTGTCCGCGACCTTGAAGCTCCATGGATATGGTTTTCCATCCGCGGTAATCGAAACCGAGTAGCGCGCTCCGGGCTGCAGCGGCGCGCGCGGAACGATCACCACCGCTCCTGCGTCGCGCAAATCCCAGTGGCCGAATTGCTGCGACGAGTGGATGTGATTGCGATAGCTGTCCGCGTCGAAAGCGCAACTCTCGATCGGCTTGCCGTCTTCCGTCAACGAATGCGCGGTGAGTTTTGTGTCCACCAGCCGTCCGAGTTGCAGCGTAATCGGAAGCCCCACCGGCCGCGAGTATCCCGGACAACTCTCGAGCGGATCGGGCGCCTCTAGACCGATCCAGTCGAGCGCAACATTCGCGCGGTCGGGCGGAAATTCTATCGCTCTCGGATAAGGCCGCTGATCCTCTGGCGGCTGCGGCAATCGCAGCGCAGCAACCCAGCATCCATCACTTCCGGCCTCGCCGTAGCCGACCTCGGCGATGTCAGGATCGAACACAGCGAAGCGATGGAACGGTCCCTCGATCCAACGATCGATCTGCTGCGTGGCATCGTACGAGCTGCAACCCCACGCCAGCTGCAGGCTCGGCGCCGCCGCTGCTCCGATAGTCGAGTAGCCGCGCTTGCCCCGCTCTTCTCCGTAAGCGTCCCCGCTCATCGGTTTCGCATAGCGCATGTCCTCGCCGAAATTGAGCAACAGGTACCGCGCATGCGCGGCAGCGCCGGCGCTCAACTGCGTACTGTCGCTAATCGGCTCGAGACCCAGGCCGTCACGATAGAAGTTGATCCGCTTCAGCCACGGAGGCGAAGGAAGCGCGGCCACTCTCGATGTGCGCGGCGGCTCCGGTGAACTCGGCGCCGGCGCACGCAATTTCGGCGGCGGTGCAGGCACTACAGCGCGCGCAACCGAGGCGACTGCGTGGGGAGTTCTCGGTGCGCGTGCTATAGGAGCGGCGGGAGTAGCAGTTGCGCGCGCGATTGAAGCCAGGGGAACCGGCGTGCTCGCAACTTTCACGACCGGTGCTATCGGTGCTTCGACCTGCTTCGGCGCGAAGCGCGAATCCACCCACGCAACAATCTCGTTGACCGTAGCGAGCGAGAGCAGATTCCATTTCTCGAAATGGTCGATCAATCCAAACGCGACCAGTATCGCGATCGCCGCAGCGGCGCGGATGACTCGACGCCAACGTTGGCGCTTGATCGCGTCCGGATCGATAAACCGGTACGGAGTCGCGCCGCCAAACCGGATTACGTCGCCATGCTTCAGTGCCTGCTTGCGACGGATCCGGCGTCCGTTGACGAACGTGCCTTCCGCCGATTTGAGATCGACCACATAATAACGCCCGCGCGCGTATCTGATCGTCGCGTGGCGATAGGCGACGCTCGGCTCCTCAAGATGCAGCGGCGACCCTTCCGCCGATCCGACGATCGCTTCGTCGCGCGCGAGCACCAGCAACCGCGTGCCTGACGCCTCGCGATCTAACGCCAACAGACGTGCCGCCTGCGGCCTTAGCACTTGCAGCTAGCCTCGCGTGGATGCGTCAACGTCGCGAAGATTAGAAAACAAACTCATTGCCCTTCGCACTCGGAGCCGGAGGTGGAGCCGGAGCAGGTTGAGATGATTCAGCTGGCGATGATGCAACCGGAGGTGAGACAGACCCGGCCGAAGCGGATGCCGTATCCGTGCAGTACGGCGCGATGCCGGTTGCACCGCTGGCAGCGCGCGCGGCCAGCATCTTCTGAAGATCGCTCTGGCAGTTGTTCTGCCCCGTTTGATAGTAGCGGTAACGATACGTCTTCGACGTCGAGTCCGGCGGCTCGACCAAAATCGGCCCGCTGATCTTCGCCGCTTCCTCCGGCGTGTATCCCATCTCCGCCGGGGTCATCGGCGCGGGAGGCGTCTTCGATGTCCACACTGGCAGGCCCGGCAGGCCCACCGATTGGAGATTGCCATGCGGGTCCTCGGTCCACTCGAAGCATCCGGCCAGCCCGCAAAACCAGATCGCCGCCACCACTAACAGCGCGCGTCTCAAACAACCGTCACCCGCCTTTCAGTAGACAACCAAACAGTCAACGCGCGGAACTAAATCATGGACCTATGCCGAAAGTCCAGTCGTACTGCTTTCCGTTAGCCGCCATCGACACTGCGTACTTCGCGCCCTTGTCGAGCGGCGCGCGCGGGACGATCACGACAGTGCCGTATGACTTCAACACGTTGCGCCCTAGCTCTTGTGAGTATGCGTCCGGATTCGAGTAGCTGGTCGAGTCGAACCCGCATGCATCGACGCGAGTCCGGCTGCCGTCGGCATTCACCCGCGCAAGTGAGTATTCACCCAGATGTGTATCCATCCAGTCACCGAGCTGAAGTGTAATAGCCAGTCCGCTCGGCGCCTCGTAGCCGGCGCAACTCGTCAGTGGATTTGGCCATTCGTTCTCAAACGATCTGATCGCGACGCTCCCGCCGTCCGGCGGGAACTCGATCGGCAGGCTCGCTGCCGCTTGCGGAGTCATCTTTCCCTCCGCGCCCTTCAACAGGTTCAGCCCCGCCGCGCACGCCTCCGCTTCGCAGTAAAGTCCGAAACCGGCGCTCGTCAGTTTCGGATTGAGTATCGGCATGCGATGGAACGGCAGTGCCATCCATCCGTCGATCGACCAGGCCGGCGATCCCCATCCGTCCGCGCCAGGAGCGCCGGCCGACATGCCCCGCATCGACCACACGTCCATGTCGCTGGACTTCGCCGCCTCGAGTCCCGCGGGAGTGAAGCCCGGACTCCCGGGATCCTCGGTATGCATTTGCGCACCGAGCCCGTCGCGCTCGATCGAGTCGTGAAAGTTCTTGACGATGTACATTGTGTGCGCGCGATCGCCGCTGCTGAGCGCCGGATCTTCGACGATCGGCGGCAGCTTCGCCATCGCCCGGTAATAGTTCACTCGCCTCAACCAATCAGGCTCGGTCGCCGCGGGAATCGCCTCTGAAGGCGGAGTTGTGGCTGTCGTCGATTCCACGTCAGCCGATGCTGACTGAGTATTGGCAGCCGAAGGTTCGGAACTCGCCTGGCGCGACGAAAGTCGCGTTGCAATCGCCGAGACTGCGGGCCCGATATCGCGATAGCGGGCCGCCGCGAATCCCACGATCATCATCACCGTCACTATCGCAAAGCCGTACCGCAGCCGGCTCGCCACCGACGCCGGATCGAAAGCCATACGCACAGAGCCGAATTTGATCTCGTCGCCGCTCTTCAGCGTGACCGCCTCGCGCACCTGCTTACCGTTGACGTAGGTGCCGTTGGTCGATCCAAGATCCGCCAGCTCGAAACCTGTGCCCTTGCGTGTAATCGAGGCATGACGCCGCGACACCGTCGTGTCGTCGATCACGACGTCATTCTTCGGATGACTCCCGATAGCTACTGTCGGTTTGTCGAGTGAGTATTCGCGCGGCGGGGAACTGCCTATTGTGACGAGACGATTCTTCGCAGCACCCTGCTCCGGCATCTAACTTCTTCAGCCGAGGTTCCAGAAGCGTCCGACGTTCTGCGCCGCCCGCTCGATCATCGGCATCACGCGGTCACCGCCATCACCCGTCCGAATCGGCTCGTCGGCGTCACGCCCAAGCTCGTCGATCACCGCCCGCCCCGACTCCGCAATTGCGTCGAGGTCGTAACCGCCTTCGAGCGCCGCGACCATCTTGCCGCCGCAGCATTCCGCGGCGAGTCGCTTGACCCGCCTCGCCATCGACGCGAATCCAGCCTCGGTAACGCGCATCTGCGCGAGCGGATCACGAACGTGCGCATCGAAACCAGACGAGATCAAAATGAACTCCGGCTTGAAGTGCCGCCCGATCGGCATGACAAGCTTGTCGAACACGCGAAGATACTCGGCGTCGCCGAATTCCGCCGGCATCGGCAGATTCACTGTGAATCCCATCCCCGCGCCGTAGCCGATCTCATGCAGCGATCCGGTGCCGGGATAATGCGGAAACTGATGCGTCGAAACGTACAGCACTTCCGGCGATTCGTAAAAGATATCCTGCACGCCGTTGCCATGATGCACGTCCCAATCGACTATCATCACCCGCTTGAGACCGCGCGATTCGATTAGCCACTTCGCCGCAATCGCCACATTGTTGAAGAAGCAAAATCCCATCGCCCGATTAGGCAGTGCGTGATGCCCCGGCGGCCGCACAATAGCAAATCCATTAGCTACTGCCCCGTCCATCACCGCCTCGACCGCCGTCAGCACGCCGCCCGCCGATAGCAGCGCCGTCTCGTAAGTATCGCGCGACGTATGCGTATCCGGATCGAAGTCGAAGCGCTCGAGCGACGCCGTCCGCGCCACCGTCGCGATATAGTCCGCCGTATGACAGCTCTCGATCTCTTGCAGGGTAGCCTCGCGCGGCGTCATGAATTTAAGATCCGGCCGCGTCAGCGACTCCGCCATCTCGATCATCACCTCGGCCCGCTCCGGCCGCTCCGGATGCGCCCGGCCGCCGAAGTGCTTCAGGTAGCGCCGATCCGCGACGATCCCCGTTTTAAGCATCGTTGACACCAAAGTTTGTTATCATGATTAAGTGGCATGGAGCGGTGGCGCGGAATTTCTCCGCGCCGCCCGTAGTCATCGTATTGCGCCGGTACGCGGTCATCGAATTTTGCCTGATATTTTTGAAATAGCTCTCATCCTCGCGATCGCGCTGATCGTCGTCGGCCCCGAACGCCTGCCCGAAGTGATGCGCACCGTCGGCAAAATCCTGCGCGAGCTTCGCCTCGCGAGCAACACCGTCCTCCACGAACTGACCGACGTGCTCGAAGAGCCGCCCCCGGCCAACGCGCCGCCCGCGCCCAAGTCCTCGCCACCGGCGATACAGCCGCCCGAGAATAAATAGCTGGTAATCCTGCACCGTGCCTAGCGAGGATATCACACCGCCGGCAGTCATCGAGGCGACGCCCGAACAGGCGCGGATGTCGCTCATCGAGCATCTGCAGGAACTCCGCACTCGCCTGATTCGCGCGTTCATCGCCATCGGCATCGGGTTTTTTATCGCGTACGCCATCGCCGATCCGCTGTTCCACATGCTCACCCTGCCGATTCGCGAGGTCTCCGGCGGCAAGGTTCTGCTGATCGGCACCGGCGTCGGCGAGGCCTTCTACACCAAGATCAAAGTCGCGCTCATCGCCGGCCTGTTCATCGCCAGCCCCGCGGTATTTTTCGAGCTCTGGAAATTCATCGCGCCGGGCTTGTACGAGACCGAGCGCAGGCTCGCGAAGCCGTTCGTATTCTTTGCGACGATCTTTTTCGTGCTCGGCGGATATTTCTGCTGGGCCGTCGTATTCAAGGTCGGGTATGCGTTCTTCCTCTCCCAGTACGCGAGCATCGGCGTCACGCCCACAATCCGCATCAGCGAATATCTCGCCTTCTCCTCGAAGCTGCTGCTCGCCTTCGCGCTCACGTTCGAGATGCCGATCTTCGCGTTCTTCTTCACCAAGCTCGGCATGATCGACTATAAGATGATGGCGAGCTACTGGCGCTATGCGATCCTCGCCATCTTCATCGTCTCCGCCGCGCTGACCCCGCCCGACATGATCTCACAATTCCTGCTGGCGATTCCGCTGCTGCTGCTCTACGCGATCAGCATCGGCGTCGCCTGGATGTTCCGCATCGAGCCCGCTGAAAAATCCACCGCGACAACTCCAAAACCTCAACAACCCGAAATTGTCTGAACGCGGATCGAATCCCACAGAGGCCTTATGGCAAGAATCCTGACATCCCCAGCCGCCACCGGCGCTCCCGGCATCCCCCCGCGATGGACCCGCAGCGCCAAGGACGCCGTCTGCACCGCGTATTCTTCCGCCAGCCGCGTCTGGTTCACCACCTCGGTCGGCGTGCTGAACGAAATTTATTTCCCCACGATCGATCAGCCGCAGGTCCGCGACTTCCAGTTTCTCATCACCGACGGCGAGACATTTTTCCACGAGGAACGCCGCCATCTCCGCTCCGTCACCGAATACCTCGACGCCACCGGCCTCGGCGTGAGGATCGTCAGCCACTCGCCCGACGGGCGCTATCGAATTACCAAGGAAGTCATCACCGATCCCCATCAGCCCACGCTGCTGATCAACGCGCGCCTCGACGGCGACGCCGATCTCCTCAAGAAGCTCCATCTGTACGTTCTACTCGCGCCGCATCTGGGCGTCGGCGGATGGGGCAACAACGGCTACCTCGCCAAAATCGTCGGCCACGACTTTCTCACCGCCAACAAGGATGGCGTCTGGCTGGCGATGGGAGCCACCGTGCCATTTCTCAGGACTTCGTGCGGATACGTCGGCAATACCGACGGATGGCAGGACCTCAGCGCCAACTTCAAGATGGACTATCAGTTCGCCTCCGCCACCGACGGCAACATCGCGCTCACCGCCGAGCTCGATTTGCACAAGGGCTACTCCTTCACGCTCGGCCTCGGCTTCGGCCGCGAGCTGAACCGCGCCGTCACCACCTTGTATCAATCGCTCGCCGAACCTTTCTCCGACCATCTCGACCGCTTCCTCGAGCAGTGGAATCGCGCATGCCGCCACATCGCCCCGCTCGAGAAGTTCTCCGGCGACGGCGGCTCGCTCTATCGCCGCGGATGCCAACTGCTGCTCGCTCACGAGGACAAAACCTACCCCGGCGCGCTGATTGCCTCGCTCAGCATCCCCTGGGGTGAGGCCAAGAGCGACGAGGATCTCGGCGGCTACCATCTCGTCTGGACCCGCGACATGGTCAACAGCGTGACCGGGCTGGCCGCCACCGGCGACGTCAGCACCGCCCTGCGCGCCCTCATCTATCTCGCATGCGCTCAGCGTCCCGACGGCGGCTTTCCGCAAAATTTCTGGATCGACGGCAAGCCTTACTGGAACGGCGTCCAGCTCGACGAAGTCTCCTTTCCGATCACACTCGCCTGGCGGATGCACAAACAGGGCGCGCTCAAGGACTTCGATCCATATCCAATGGTGCTCCGTGCCGCCCACTTCCTCGTCAACAACGGTCCGCCGACTCCGCAGGAGCGATGGGAAGAGAACGCCGGCTACTCGCCCTCGACGCTCGCCGCCAATATCAGCGGCCTGGTCCTCGCTGCATGCTTCGCGCGCGACCGCGGCGACCTCGTCACCGCGAAATTTCTCGACGAGTACGCCGACTTCCTTGAAGCGCACGTCGAAACCTGGACCGTCACCAACAACGGCTTCCTCGTCCCCGGCATCAAGCGCCACTACGTCCGCATCAATCCGATCGACATCGGCAATCCCGACGCCGACGAAAGCATCGACGGCAAGCGCGTCCTCATTCACAACCGCCCGCCCGGCGCGCAGGCCGAGTTCCCGGTCGCAGAAATCGTCGACGGTGGATTCCTCGAGTTGGTCCGCTACGGCATCCGCAAAGCCGGCGACTCGCTGATGGAAGATTCGCTGCGAGTGATCGACGCCGTCCTCAAAACCGATTTCCCCGCCGGCCCATGCTGGCGCCGCTACACGCACGACGGCTACGGCCAGCGCGACGACGGCGGTCCGTTCCTCGGATGGGGCCGCGGACGACCGTGGCCGCTGCTGACCGGCGAGCGCGGGCATTACGAGCTCGCCGCCGGCCGCGACCCGACGCCCTACCTGAAAGCGATGGAGCGATTTGCCAACTCGACGCAGTTGCTGCCCGAGCAAGTCTGGGATCAGCCCGACCAGCCGCGTAGATTGCTCAGGTACGGCTGCCAGACCGGCAGCGCGACGCCCCTGATGTGGGCGCACGCCGAGTACATCAAGCTGCTGCGCTCCACCGCCGACGGCCGCGTGTTCGACATGGTCGACGAAGTCCGCGACCGCTATCAGAAGGCCGGCCGCAAGCCGAGCCGCTTGCGCGTGTGGAAATCCAACCGCCGCGTCATGTCCGTCTCACCCGGCGACCAGTTGCGCATCCAGACCACAGCGCCGTTCACGCTGCATTGGTCCAACGACGAATGGCAGCACGTCAACGACACCGCATCGATCTCGACGCCGCTCGGCTTCGAGTACGTCGACCTCGACATCAGTGCGAACGCCAAGGCGCCCATCCGCTTCACCTTCAACTGGCGCGAGACCCGCACCTGGGAAGGCCGCGACTACGCCGTCGCCATCTCACCCTGATCCTCCGCGCGATTGTCCCCCCTTGATCGCGATTGTCCCCCTTCCACTCGGGAAGGGGTTAGGGGTTAGGTTCCCTATGATCCTCCGCGCGATTGTCCCCCTTCCACTAGGGGAAGGGGTTAGGGGTTAGGTTTCCTTAACGCCTCGTAATCTCCCACCACCCGCACCAAATCCGCGACGACCCTCGCCGCATCTGCGCACGCCTCTGCACCGACCTCACGATTTTCGGCTCCGTTGATTCGCGATTGTTCCCCTTCCACTAGGGGAAGGGGTTAGGGGTTAGGTCTGGCACGAAGCTGGCTCTCTCTTCCTCCAACGCTCGCCTTACGATTCGTTTATAACCAATTCGGCGAGCCGGCGTACATTACGTGGGAGGCATTCTGATGAGTAGCAAGGATCCTATCGTGCGCGACGCGGTTGAAGTGCGGCTGGTGTTCGCTCTGCTGGTGCTGATGGCGATCCTGATCGTTCAGGGTTGCACTGCCTTCAATCCGCAGGGCGCCGCAATCCAGCAGGCGCCCACCTACTACGACGGCGAGCAATACAGCCAGCTCTCACCCGAGCAGAAGATGCAGCTCGAGGATCACCTCGCCAATCAGAGCAACAGCGCGTGGCGGACCAGCGCCGACGTCGCATCGAGCGCCGGCCAGCTCGGCCAGGGCACCGGATTTTTGCTGTGGGGAATCCACTCGATCCAGAAGTAGAAGTCAGCGCTCGAGGTCTCGATGTATGTATTGACGCCGCCTCATCCGGCGGCTGTGCTCGCCGCGCTCGCGCTCGCATTCGTATTGTCAGGCTTGTCCGGATGCACCAACATGGCGCCGCAGTATGCTGCCCAGAACTACGCGCCCTCGTACTACGAGAGCAACTACAATTCGCTGACGCCGCAGCAGAAGTTCCAGCTCGAAGATCATCTCGCCAACCAGAGTAATCAGGCGTGGCGGACGACCGCTCAAGTCATGAGCGGCGCGGGCAGGTTGCTCGGCGGTACTGGAAGTCTGTTAGGAGCGATTCACTCGATCGAGAAGCCGTCAGTTCGAGTGCGGACGCCGCAGCGCCTCGCCGTGCGCTGATCCGCATGCCTGGAATCACAGGGTGAAAGGCGAGCGAGCGGTCCATTGCTCGCTCGGCCTCCCCCGGCCCCCGTTCATTCGTACATTTGCGAATCAGTCGCCGACAGTGTCGTTGGAAACGTAATCAGTCCCAGGAACGGATTCGGCAGCGCTATCTTGCTGGTCGCGCTGTAACTGATATTGATGACCGCGCGATCCGTGTATCCTGGCGAGCTTGTAGTAGTAGTCGTGGTCCCCGTGTAGGACGCAATCGTCACCGTGAGATCGCCGCCGTTGTTGGTGAGTATCGACGACGACAACAGCTGCTTCTCCGCGGTCGTCAGCGAGACGGTCCCATTGGTGCCCATCGTCCCGGGATTCACCGCCGCATAGCGCGCGAGCGCCGACGCGCCCTGGCTTACCGCCAGCGCCGCCTGCCCGATCATCGCGAACTGCACCCCGACCAGCATCACCATCAGCGCCACGCTCGAAATCAACGCGAACTCGACCATCGACTGGCCTTTGCTGATTCGGCTCCTGCGCGACCGACGGGAATTGCCGCTCACGCCCACATCCTGCTTTCCGTCACATCGATTTTCCATACGACTCCCGTTTTTCTACAGGGTCAGCGCGGGAACCTGCTCTGCCCCAAGCCCCGGCGCCGACGAAACTGCGATCGAATCCGCGGTAATTGCTTTCACGAAACATCCGTTGATGTTGGTGCTGGTAGTAGTGGCAGGCTCCAGGTAAATCATCGCAAAGCCTTCGATCGTCAGCGGGCAGTTACCGGTGCATCCGTGAAAATCCACGGCCGGCACAACCACCAGGCACGGATCGCCCGGCGGAATATCGTTGGGATTGCCGCCGCCGCTGGTGCATGGATCGGAGATCGACGGGCAACTGTTCAACCTCGCCGTCAAGGCGGTCTTCACAGGATTCGAATTGCCCTTGTTGCCCGGTTCCGAGTTGATCACGTTATTGGGCGGGTTGATCGAAAACAGCGCCGACGATCCGTTCTGGATTGCCGCGCTCAATTGCGGATCGCCGCCGCCGGTGCCGCCCGTGGGATTCAGCCACTGCCAGTTGCCCGGCGCCAGACCACCGACAAATTTCTGGCCGAACGATACCGACTGGCCCGGATCAAAGCTCGACAAACTGCATGGGCTGGTGCACTGCAGCCCTACCGGGAACAGCCCCTGTTTGACGGTTCCGATCGGCCCGCCCGCCGCCGCATCGGCAGTAGCCGAGACCGCGTAGGTGTTCAACCCGATCGCCTTGCCGAAGTAGTACGGAAGCCCGGTTTGCGTCGCCACCACTTGGATAGTCGATGCAGTCGGCTCGCTCAGCGTGATATTGCTCGAGGGTAACCCGTTATCGACCGCGTAGGTGCATGCCGCCGTCTGCGCGGCGTCGGGCTCGCCCGTGCAGCCCGTAGCCGGCGTGCCGGTAAACGTGTACCCGGCCAGGTAGTTCGCGCCCGCAATCGCGGCGGCGTCGGCTACCTTCTGCGTTTGCTGCCAGTTCATGTACATGACGGTAGCGTCGCTGCCGAGAGCGATCGCCCCGACCAGGATTGCGGCGATGCCGGCATACAGAACGGCGATCTGGCCGCGCGATTTGCCCAAACTAATCTTCATAAAGACCACTCCCATGGGTTCTCCCCGAAATTAAATGGAACGGTCCTGGTCTCAATGCCATGCATCGCATGGCGAGAGGTCAAAACCGGCCGATCCACAAGGCAAAGCAAGCTGGATGCCAGCTCGGGCAAAACAAATTTTCCCGACCAACACTTGTCTTTCTGTAGATATAGTAAACTCTGTGTGGCGAATATGCTACTGCATGTAGCACGAAAGTGCCTCGTACCGTCAGCAAACTCGCCGCCACCGCAGTTGCGCCAACACCGCGCGACTGCCCGCGCCGCCACGCTCTTTTCGCTACTGGGTCAGCGTCGGAACCTGCAGCGCCCCAAGCGCAGGCGCCGACGAGGTTGCAATCGAGTTCGCCGTGACAGCCTTCACAAAGCAGCCTTCGATATCGGTGCTGCTGCTCGTGGTTGGCTCTATATAAATCAAGGCGAACCCTTCGATCGTCAGGCCGCAGCTCCCGGTGCATCCGTGGTAATCAACCGCCGGCACCACTACCACGCATGGATCGCCAGGCGGGATATTGGTGGGATTCCCGCCCCCGCTGGTGCAAGGATCGGAGATTGTGTTGCAACTGGCCATTCTCGTTGAGAATGCGCCCTTCACCGGTCCTGACTTACCTTTGTTACCGGGTTCCGAGTAGATGGTGCCGCCGACTGAGAACGAGGTCGAAGCACCGTTCTGGATTGCAGACGCCAACAGAGGATCACCGCCGCCATGTCCACCGCTCACATCGAGCCACTGCCAGTTGCCCGGCGCGAGGCCGCCGACAAACTTCTGCCCGAACGAAACCGACTGACCCGGATCGAAGCTTGACAGGCTGCATGGATTGGTGCACTGAAGCCCGACCGGAAACATACCCTGCGTGACGGTGCCGATCGGCCCGCCTGCCGCGCCTGCGGCGGTGGCGGATACCGTGTACGTGCTCAGGCCAATCACCTTGCCGAAATAGTAGGGATTGGCGGTCTGCGTCGCCACGACCTGGATTGTCGACGCCGTCGGCTCCGTAATTGCCAGCTCTGACGCAGTGTATCCGTTGTCGACCGCATACGTGCAAGCGGCTTTGCTCGCGGAATCCGGTTGACCGGAGCAGCCAGCCGCCGGGGTGCCGGTAAACGTGTATCCGGCGAGGTAGTTCGCCCCCGCGATTACCGCGGCATCGGCGACCTTTTGCGCCTGCTCCCAGTTGACGTACATGACGGCGACGTCTGCGCCGAGCGCGATCGCTCCGACCAGAACGGCAGCGATGCCGGCGTACATGACCGCCACTTGTCCACGGGCCTTACCGAATATCTTCTTCATGGGACCACCCCTTGTGAATCTCCTTCAGCGAACCGAAGGAAGCTCAAAACAGGTCGATCCACCCACCAAGCAACCTGAATGCCAACCAGTCGATTAAAGTCTACCGCCTGTTTTGATGGCTTTTTTGGAGCGAGGGAACGAGATAGTCGCAGAACTGCTACTACTTGTAGCGTCCAGATAGCTCGATGTAGCCACAACGCGATTGCTTCGCGTCGGCATGACCCATCATACCGCTATAAGTGTTGCGTCGATTGGCCTTTCCCGCATCGCCTCTTGCAGCCCGACCCTGCTTACTGCGAAAGCCTCAACAGGACCTTTGAGGCGATGGTCTGGAACACCGCATTCAACTGGCTCGCGGTGGGCGCGAAGACCGCCTCTCCCTGCGGCTGGCTCGAGTCGTAGGTGGGAGCAGAAGGATCGTTGGCGAGATCCTGCAGGTAGACTTGGTTGATCTTGTCGCCCAAGCCGATCGAATAAATCGTTATATTGTTTGTGCTGTTGCGCATCGTGTTTGCCAATTGTTCGGTACGATAGGTCGCGTCGTTGGCAATATTCGTTTGCGCCGTGGCGACCGGAGAGAGCGCGTTTCCTCCTCCATCCTGCGCTGGAAACGTTGTCGCATTGGGACAAGTCGTCGTACTGCCTGTGCTCGGATTCATAAAGAAGAGTCCGCTACACCAACCTGCTGCAGCTTCCAAAGGTGCGCATCCGCCATAGTTCATCGGCGTGTTCGACGGTTTCGATGTAGTGCCCGTACAATTCAGAACGTCGTGAGTGGTCGAAGCAGTTGCGGTAGTGACGTTGGTCGGAAGTCCGTCGGTGTTGGCCCAACCGTCGGTAAAAAAAACTACTACTCTTATTACGTTCGGCGACGCAGGCTGAGTGGTGATCTGATGAAATCCGTCTTGCAGGCCGGCTTGCGCGAATGTCGCACCGCCGAAGGCCATGCTCTCGACTGAGCTATTGATTAGAGACTGGAACGAGGTTGTCATCGGCACATCGACTGAATCGACGGAGGAGAAACTGACCTCGGCTACATTGTCGATGCCCTCGTCGAAGTAGCTTATGAAGTTGGTCACCGCAGGAGGGAGAGCAGTCGATCCGCCGTTGAGCTTCATCGATCCTGATTTATCCAACACCAGCGACATAACCAGCGGGTTTCGTTGAGCGGTGGCGCTCACACTGATGCTGGTCGTATTCAGAGAACTGCCGACTCCGGGCAGTACCGACAATGCTCGGAGAAAGTAGGTGTTTATCGTGGCTGTGGCGGCGATCGTGACGCAAGTGTTGCCGGCTGTGCATGGCGAGCTTGTAAACCACGTCACTGTGGGCGTCGGAGTGGTGCCGAGGCCCGGTACTGACTGATAGTTGACTGTGAACGCATTTGTTGCGTCCGCTGTAGCAGTAGACTGGCCCTGGTTCAGGTTGCGCATCGCCGCAAGCGCTGCCGCGTCGACTGCCTTGGAAAGCGTGGTCTTCGTCACGTAAGCAATGCCAAAGTCAATCGCGAAGCCGGCGAATATGATCACCAGCGGTATTAGGACTGCGAGCAACGCAAAGATTTGCCCGCGTTCGCGTCTCTGAATCTGTCTTTGGTCCAAAGAAATTGCTCCTCCTCCGCTCCTCAAAAGTACGCGGAGTTGTACAAAGTCGCTGGCATGTTGATCGCGTTGTTCGTGATACCGCCAATCGGAGTCACGGGAGTGAACCCGTAAAATATCTCGGTAACGAAGATCGTCTGTCCGTTCTGAATCGAGTTCTTCGCAGCCGTCGGTAACGTGCTCGTCACGTTGGTTCCGACTCCGGTCCCTATCTTGCTGCTTTGTGCGAGCTTGCCCTGCGAGGCTTGCCCGCTAATTGTAAAGACGCTGCTGTTGTTGGTGATCGAGGTGATAATCACCAGGCCTTTGTTGGCCAGGTCCAATCCCGATTCTCCCGAGATCACGCCCGCGGCGGCCTGCGTCAACGTCGTGCCGCGTGAAGCCAGGTTGCAGCCTTGCCGCGTCAGATCGGCCATAGTCTGCAAGTCATTCAGGGCGCGGCCAAAATCGATCGTTCCGCAAATGAGTACGAGCAGCAGGGTCACCGCAAGTGCCAGCTCAACCGCCGCCTGACCGGGGTCGCAAGCAGTGAACATCGCGCGGGCTGACCTGAACTTTGTCATTTTCCGATATCGCCTAGTTGGTCTGGCTTGGGTTGAACGGCTCGTTTTTGAACGTAGTGCTCGCAGTGAACGTGTAAACTCCGCCCGCAAAGAGCGCCGACAGTCCCGGCGTAAACAGCGGCATGCTGGTCGTGAGCGTCAACGTGACGGTATCTTCCGGGCCACCCGCCGGCGCCGAGCCACCGGTATTGCTGCAGCCGCCGGTCGCGCTGCAAACCACAAGGTTGGACTGAACGTTTATACCCGGCACGCTTAGGTCGCCTTGAATCGTGTTGATGATCGACTGTAAGCGGGACAACGTGGTCGGTACGCCGCCACTCACTACGGTAAGATGATTCCCAGTGGACGCGAATCGGCCACCGTCGTCGATGGCCTGTTGCACATTCATTTGGGCGAAGAAGATGTATCCGTAGTTCAGAACCGCGAACAGCAACAAGAAGAACAGCGTCGCGACAATAGCGAATTCGACCGCAGACTGACCCTTCGTCAATCTTCGCTTTAGGGCAACGGACGCGGCGGCCAAATCCCCCTTGGCCTCACCCAATATGCACCAATTCGCCATGCGCTCCCCTGAGAGTGCAATGGAATAGGGAACGCACCAGACGTGCCAATTAGGTGCGTCCACTCATAGTATACTTCTTGACGTAAATAATAACTAAAAGGTTCAGACGGCGACGTCGAAGTTGCTTCGGTTGCTACGTCGAGTGTGGCAACGGTGTGACCTTCCAGCGAGCCGAAAACCTAAGAAAAAATGTGCTGAAGTCCGGGGAAATAAGCGGGGAAGATCAATCCGTCAGAATCGACCTTCCCCGCGAGGAATCACTCGTACATCTGAGAGTCGGTGGAGGCCAGAGTCGCCGGAAAAGTTCGGGAGTATATGCTTAACGCAATCTTGCGGGGAAAAGAAAAAGGGTCGTTGCTTTCGCAGCGGCCCTTTTTCCGGTGATGGAGGAGGTGCATCACCCAACCCACTGTCAGCATAAGGGACAACTCTTAGCGAGACAATCAGAAAAAGGGCGTGAGATGAACCGAGACGGTAACTTATGACCCGCTCTTTACTGCTCATTTAGTATTCGCTATCATTAGACCATTCTAAACAAGGCCAATCGGCGCCAATGAACAGGATCTTCAAGAGCAACTCTGCGCTCTCCCGGTCGGAGAGTTGGTCACAGTTTACTCAGGACAAAGCCCTCCTTGCCAAACATCGCGTGACCGACGATGAATTGGCGATGCTGAAGTCGATGATGTTACTCGGTTCACTCCAAAACGTCAGAGATTTCCTTGCTGTTTTGAAACAAATTCGATTTGCAAGACGCCCACGCTAACCAGCAAAGTGGGGCGCGGCAGAAAAATCTTGCTGGTGGTCGTGTAGCTGAGCGTGATCTTCACCTGATCGGACTGGGGATCGATCGTACCCGTCTTCTGTCGTACCAACCCCGGTTATGGAAGCGACCAGCGCGGGCGAGGACGGACCAGCAGGGATCAATTCCCCATACAAACAGGTACGCGCGACGAGTTGAAGGGCGCTCCGCTGCTCGTCTTAAGAAATATGCCGTTTCGCTCGATGTCGAAGAATACTGAGCCGTCCGGCCTAAGCGAGGCTTTCAGTCCGCATCGCTCGCAGTGATGCGGACCTGGCGGATCGCCTTTCTTGGAATCCTCTACGAAATGATGACCCTTAAAAGCTGGTATCATTGGCGTTTCTCTCTTAATTGGTCGCGATATTTGCGAAACCACTTCCATGTAGTGGCATCCGCATATTTTAGCAAGTGAACACACTGGCGACAGAACACGATCACCGACTCGTCTCCGTCAAATTCCAGAAGCTCATTTAGCTGGCGCGGCGTGCCGACATTGCCGCAGCGTTCGCATTTTCGACGTTCTGCCAAGGTCCGAATGGCTAGGAGTGTTAGTCGTCGCGGGAACGCGATCACTGTCTCAGGCGGAATTGCGTCGAAGGTCGAAGAAATCGGCGGGAAAGGTCGAGCCGTTCAGCTCAACCTTCCCCGCGAAGGATCACTCGTACATCTGCGAGTCGGTCGAGGCCAGGGTCGCCGGAAAAGTTGCTCCCAGCAATGTCGTGCTGGGCAGAAAAATCTTGCTGGTGGTCGTGTAACTGAGCGTGATCTTCACCTGATCGGACTGCGGAACGATCGTGCCCGTCTCTGTCGCGCCGGTCCCCGTCAGCGATGCGACCGTCACCGATAAATCGCCGCCACCGTTGGTCAGGATGGTCGGTGACAACAACTGCTTCGCTGCTGTTGGCAAACCGCTGGCTGTGCCGCTGGTTACAGTTGCAGGATGCGTTGCCGCGTAGCGCGCAAGTGCCGACGCACCCTGGCTCACTGCCAGGGCAGCCTGCCCGAGCAGCGCATATTGGATGCCGAGCACCATCACCGCCAGCGCAACGACAGAGATCAGCGCGAACTCCACCATCGCCTGCCCGCGACTGACCCGGCTCGCAGCCGTCTTCTGTTTTGCTCTAGATCGATTGAACATCTAAACCTTCCTTCAACTCGATCTAGTTCGTCAGCGTCGGAGGTGCGCTCGGTCCAAACGACGTGATGGTTCCAGTACCCGTGCCGCCGGTGGCGAGAGTGCCGCCCATGACTGTGCTTATGAAACAACCGTCCATCGTGGTGGAGGTGCTATCAGGCTCCAGGTACACCTCGGCAAACTGTTCGATCGTCACCGGAGAACTGCCCCCCTTGGCTCCGGTGAAATCGACGGCCGGCATAATTACCAGGCACGGATCTCCCGCCGGAATATCATTCGGGTTGCCACCGTTCGAGCACGGGTCCGTTGCAAGCGCCGGACAGCTCGCCATCCTCGTAGCGTAGGCGTTCTTGATAGGCCCGGCATGCCCCTTGTTTCCAGGTGCTGTACTGATCGGATCTCCAATCTTGTATGTACCGGACGCGCCGTTCGTTATGTCACCACCGACCGCGGAAGCGCCCCGTCCGTCAGGACCCAGCCAGTCCCAGTTGCCCGGTGCATTGACGGTCGCGCTGATAAACTTCGTACCGAACGTCAGATGCTCACCGGCCACAAGGCTCCCCGCACCACATGGCGCGGCGCATTGAAGTCCAACCGGAAACAAACCTTGCACGCCGCCGGTGGTCGATCCTAGCACAGTCTCAACCGGTCCCGGCGCCGCTGCGGACGCGCTGGCAGTCACGGTGTAATTGCTGAGCCCGAGCGCCTTCCCAAAGAAGTAAGGAAGCGCAGCTTGATTTGCCACCACTTGGATACTGGTTGAGGTCGGGTTGCTGATCGTAACCGTACTCGCTGCCAATCCGTTGTTAACGGCATAGGTGCAGGCGACCTGCGAGGCGACCTCTTCAGGCGACGTGCCTGAAGTCTCGCCATTGCAGCCGGACGAAGTTGGGTAGGCGGCGCCGGTTGTCGGGTTGGTATACGTGATACCGCCCGAAAGATAGTTCGCACCCGCCAAAGCCGCCGCGTCCGCTACCTTCTGTGCCTGCTGCCAGTTCACGTACATCACTGCGACGTCGGTGCCCAGAGCGAGTGCTCCAAGCAACGCCACCAGCGCGAGCGTGTACAACACGAAGACTTGGCCACGTGACTTCTCGAATAACTTGTTCATAACTTTGGACCCCTGAGAACGTTCACCGAAACCGATGAACATAAATTTCGACACCGTCCGGCTTCAGGCATCATTTTCGTATCACCTGTCCTTCTGTATGGCAAGCATGCAACAACTACGCTCTTCAAGGACAACCTGCGATGCGAAAACACACTTAAATCCAACGTGTCGAGGCGTAATATAGTAAAAGCGCAGGAATACGTCAAGAATCAAAGGTAGCAGAGATGCTACTCTCTGTAGGGAAACATGCCCGAAGGTAGCCAAAGCCGCCCGCCGCTAAAGTAATTCCGCTAATGCTGACCTCGACGGCGGACCCCTGTCAACCAGATTCCCCCGATAACCCCCAAAATCGACAAAACACTTGCATTAACAAGCGTTTAGCCTTCGTAACCCCATCCTTCTTTGTCCGTATCCAGATCAGGAGAGACGAACATGAAACTCTACACGACCATGATAGCTGCGTTCTTTTGGCTCCTGATGGCGGCAAATCCTACAATCGCGTCGGCCGAGATGGTCCGCTGGTATCCGCGTCCGGTCCGGCCCGTGGTGGTCCAGCCGGTTTATGCGCCGGCGTCAGTCCTCGCGCCCGCGCCGTTCACGACCGTCGGGTACTACCGGCCGTGGGCATGCGCCAATCCCTACTTCCGCCATCATCATCGCTGGATGTGCCGCTAACCCGGCCAAGCCGTAGCCCAATCTCCCACCCCAAAAGCTGCGGGCGGTGTGTCAGAGACACCCGCCCGCCTCTCTAGCCTCCACTCACCCGAGCGCTCCGACAATGGGCATTGTACCAAAGTACAGTTGCAACCTATCCACCGCGGTATACGATGCGAGCGGGGTCATAACAGGATCGTTTGCATCGCATCGATCGCCAACCTGGTTCGCGGAGGAATCTACGGAAATGAATCGACTACTCAAATGCACTTCAATGCTTGTGCTGGCCGCAGGCCTGCTTCCGGTCAGTGCGCGGGCGCAGGCGCCGGGACCGGTGACCGCGCCGGCCGCCGCCGCGCAAGCCGAGGTCCAGAATGACGTATTGAGCGGGTTCAAGCGCGAGGAGATGGAGGACCGGCGCCAGGAAATCGTCGTCGCCAACATGAAGTTCTCCAACGACGAGCAGAAGACCAAGTTCCTGGCGATTTACGTCCCCTACCAGGAGCGGCTCATGAATAATCTCAAGCAGCGCAAAAAGCTCCTCGACGATTACCAGAACGCGCAGCAGAACGGCGTGATCGGTGACGCCGAAGCGACCAAGCTGCTCAACGCGAACCTGACGCTGGACCGCAATCGCCTCATCGCGGAATCGAACTATCTGCATGCGTTGAAGGCCGTGATGCCGATGGAACAGGCTCTGAGGGCCTACCAGATTGACGAACGCCTGAATGCGTTCTACCTGAACGACATCCTCAGCACGATTCACTTGGCCAAGTAGCCAGCTCGGCTCGGGGTCAACGTCTTCCCCGCGGGAGACGTTGCCCCGGGCAACCATTCATCTCGACTTGCCCTTGATCTTCACCTTGAACGCCTTCTTGTGCGTAGGATCGTCGCTCGTGATCAGGATCTGATCGCTCGTCGATCCTTTCTTCAGCGGCGAGTACGTGATTGTCACGTCTTCGTTCGAACCCGGACCGATCGTAAACGCGCCGCCACCAACCTCGCTGAACGGCGGATTGTGCCTGGGCGCGCTGACGTTGCCGTTTAGCGGGCCCGTGCCCGTGTTGGTGATCGTAAGGCTCGCCGACGCCTTCGCCATCGGAAACGCCCCCAGGATCAGCGACTTGCTGCTGACCGAGAGGCGGCCGCCTCCGGGCGTCGCAGTCGCCGTCGGCGTCGCAGTCGGTGTCGTAGATGCCGTCGGCGTTGTCGATGCGGTCGCCGTCGGCGTGATAGATGCCGTCGCGGTTGCGCTCACGGTTGCGGTAGGCGTGAGCGTCACAGTCGGCGTGGCAGTGATTGTTGGCGTGGGCTTGCTCCCACCCGACGCGGCTTCGGCGATCCCCATATCGACGATCGCAGTATCGCCCAGGTAGCCGGCGACGATTCGCGGATTGCCGTAAAAGTCTGTTGCGGGAAGGTCGGGAGCGGAATTCGTGCCGGCGTCGATAGCGGGCGATCCGGCGATCAGATGGTAGTCATTCGTGCTGACGCTCGCGAACATCGGATCTGCGGAAATGTTCCCCGCCGTCCCGGCCAGAGATGCGCAGGTCCCGGTGATCGCGGCCGCGGTCTCGCTGAAAGCGTTGTTGGTAACGAACGTCGGCAATCCCGCCGACGCGCAGTAGAGCGCGTCCTGCGTCCCTTCACCTATGAGCAGGTTGTTGTAGAGTTGGGCCGTGCCCGCATAGAGCGCCGATCCGAGATCTTGCGTGCTGGTGTTCCCGGCCACTGTATTGTTAACCATCAGCGCGCCGCCCGAGAACGCCGACAAATAAATTCCGCCGCCCCAATCAGCGCTATTATCGATCACGAGATTCTGGATCAGCTCCGCGCTGGAACCATCTTCGACCGCGATTCCGCCGCCCCCGGCCTCCGGAGTGGCGCCGAACAGTCCAGAGGCCATGTTGTGCGAAATGGTGTTGTTCATCAGGGTCGGCGTTCCGCCGGAGTCGACATCGATGCCGCCGCCATCGCCCGAGGTCCATGAATTGCCGGTGATAGTATTGCCGTTGATTTGCGCGGAACCCTTGCCGGAGATAGAGATACCGCCCCCGCTTCCTCCGCCGCAGGCGCCCAGGCTGTTCGCGAACTGCGTGTTGTTGCTGATTACGTTTGATTGAATCACCGGCGAACCGGACGCCACGTAGATTCCACCGCCCCCGGTGCAGGCTGAGTTGTCGATGATATTGTTCGACCTGATGGTCGGCGACGCGCCGGAAATATAGATTCCCCCACCGACTCCTTCGACCTGCAGTCCCGCAGTTATCGTGAAGCCCGATAGGACGGACGCGGTCGTCTCGCCGGACGAGAAAGTGACCACCGATCCCACTCCATGGCCGTCGATTTTCGTCGCAGCGGCGCCTCCCGTGCTCAGCACCTGGATTGCCTTGCCCTTGAAGTTGATTGTCTCGAAGTACGTCCCCGGCGCGACCATGATTACGTCGCCGTTGGACGCGGCATCGATTGCTCCCTGGATAGTCGGATATTCCGCCGGCACGTCGATCTGGCCGGCGACGGGCGTGGGCGTCGCGCTGGGCGTTGGAGTTGGCAGCGGCGATGGCGGCTGGAACTCGGCGGCGCCGAGGTCGACGAGCGCGCTGTCGCCGAGCTTGCCGGCCACGATGCGCGGGTTGCCGTAATAGTCAGTAGCGGAAAAGTCGGCCTCCGAATTCAGCCCCGCGTCGATCACTGGCGATCCTGAGGTGATGTGAAAATCGCCTCCGCTGGAATTTAAAAACAGCGGATCGGCGGATATGTTGCCAAACACACCGGGGCTGACATCGCACATCTCAAATGCGATCCCGCCGCCAAAGACGTCGTTGTTTTCGAAGACTGCGGGAAACGGATTGAACGTGTCATCGCAGTACACGGCGTTCTGCGTGCCCGGCGCGATTAGAAGGTTGTTGAACAACTCGGCCGGTCCGTCGAATCCGGATGCGTAGATCTCGGCGCCGAGAGCTTGCGTAGCGCTGTTTCCGAAAATCGTGTTGTTGATTACCAGCGGGCCGCTCGATCCGGCGGGAACGCCGAAGTAAACGCCGGCGCCGATATCGGAATTGTTGTTTACGATGAGGTTTTGCTCGATCAGCGCGTCGGAGTCGTTTTCCATCGAGATGCCGCCGCCCGCAGCAACCGGCATGCCGCCTTCGTTAACTATTCCTTTGGCGAGGTTGCCGGAGATCAGATTGTTCTCGATCACCGGATGACCCGCCGCAAAGAGCGATATTCCGCCACCGTCGCCGCTCAGCCACGAATTGTTGGAAATTGTGTTCGAAAGGATCATCGCGGTGGCCGCGCCACCAAGCAGGATTCCGCCGCCGCCGGTTCCGCCGAAGCAATCGCTTTGGGTGTTGTTCGTGATGGTGTTGGACTGTATTACCGGTGACGAGAATTCAACCGCAATTCCTCCTCCGCCGCCGCATGCGGAGTTACCGGTGATCGTGTTGCCGAAAATCGTAGGTCCCGAGTTATCAACCAGGATGCCGCCGCCTTCTCCCAATCCGGAACTGGCAACGCCACCGGTAATCGTAAAGCCCGAGAGTACTGAACTGGCGGTTTCGCCTGAGGAAAACGTCACCACCGGCCCGGTGCCGCCGCCGCTGATCGTCGTCTTGGCGGCTCCGCTGGTACTCGTGACATGAATCGCTTTGCCGTCGAAATTGATCTGACCGGTGTAGGTGCCCGGCGCGACCATCACCACGTCGCCACTGGATGCGGCGTTGATTGCGTCCTGGATCGTAGGCTGGTCAGCGGGAACGTTGATCGTGGCGGAGTAAGCGGGCGCCCAACCGCAGATGACGGCGACGATCAGCAGGCAGGCCAACGGGAACAATCGTCGACGAAACGTAAAAATCCCCCCACCGACCAAAATCAAAGTTCGTCAACTCTAGGTCAAGTGGACCCCGACTATCAACAACTACTCGAGCCGCTCGATCGCGAACTGCGCACCGAGCGACGCCATCATCGCCTCGACCTCGTCCCGCGAATCCGCCGAGAAATAGATCCGCAAATGGTGCCGCACTGGATCCTCGGTGCGCAGCGTCGCGATATTGTCGTAGGACTCGACGATCGACTTGAACAGCACGATCTGTTCGGGCGGTATCGCGATCAGCATCGAGGCGATCGCCGGCGTCTTGTTGTCGTTCACGGTTTACTGTCAGCTCCCCGACCCCTACATTCTAGCCGATGACGCTGCCGCGGGTCTTGTTCGTAACCGGCAAAGGCGGCACCGGCAAGAGCACGGTCGCGGCTGCGCTCGCGCTCGCGCTGTCGCGGCATCGTCACACCACGCTCGCGGATCTCGATCGGCGCCTGTCTGCAGCGTCCGCGCTCGGCGCGATTCCGGAGAATTCCACCGCCGTCAAAGTCAGCGATACGCTCGACGTGCTCGCGCTGACGCCGCCCGCTGAGCTCGAAGCCTTCATCGATCGCATCGTGCCGATTCGCGCCATTTCGCGCCGGATGCTGCGCAGCCGCACTTTCGGATACGTGACCGCGGCGCTACCGGGTCTAGAGGCGTTCCTGCTGCTTGAGCGTCTCAGGATCATGGCGGGAGACGCCGCGCTCGAGGATCGCTATCTCGTGATCGACGCGCCCGCCTCGGGAAGCGCCGTCGAGCTCCTCTCGGTCTCGTCGGGCGTGAAGGGTGTCGCGCCTGCGGGCACCTTGAACCGGCTGGCCAACTCGATCGACAAATTTCTGGGCGACGCTACGCGCTTCGGCGCCGTGATCACCACGACCGTCGAAGATCTCGCGGTGCGCGAGGCGCTGGAAACCGCGGCGACGATTCGCGATCGACTGGGCATCGCCACCGTCGCCGCGATAATCAACTGCGTTCCCGATTTGCTCTTCGACACTTCCGATCTGGCCGCGCTTAGCCCGCTCGGCGATCACGCGCGCCTCGCGGTGCGTCGCAACGCCGCCCACGAACAGGCCGCGCTCATCGTTTCCCGTTTAGCCGATGCCGGTTTGCCCGCGATCTCTCTTCCGATGATGTTCACGCCGGCCATCGGGCGCGCCGAACTGAAGAAGCTCGGGCGCGTCCTCAACTCGGAGCTGCTCGACCGATGAAGCCGCTCGACTTGCGCTCGCACAAACTCGCGATCTGCCTCGGCCCCGGCGGCGTCGGCAAGACTACTATCAGCGCCGCGCTCGCCGTTCACGCCGCAATCCTCGGATGCGCCGTCGACGTGATGACGGTCGATCCCGCGCCGCGGCTGCTGGACGCGCTCGGCCTCGACGCGGATTCATCAGAGCCGGTCGAGGTCGCGCTCGACGGAATCGCGCACTCGCGGCGCGCCCGCGCAAACAATCGCGCAAGGCTGCGCGCGCTGCGGCTCGATCCGAAGCGCACCTTCGATTCGATCGTCGCGCGCTACGCTTCGTCGGACGCGGCGCGCGACACGATTCTCGAAAATCGAATCTACCGCAATCTCTCGGGCGCGCTTGCCGGCGTCGGCGACTACATGGCGATGGAAAAGTTGCTCGAACTGGCCGCCAACCCTGCAACCGACCTGATCGTGCTCGACACTCCGCCCGCGACCGAGGCGATCGACTTTCTCGACGCGCCGCGCCGCCTGCTCGAACTGCTCAACTCGCGCGCCATCAACCTGCTGAGCGCGCCGGCCGGCCTCTTCAGAAGCCAGTTGAAAATGGTGGACGTCGCCGCGCGCGCCGTGCTGACGGCGTTCGATCGGGTGACGGGCCTGAAGCTGCTGAGCGACGTCCAGTCGTTCGTCCGCAGCTTCGACGGTATGTACGAAGGCTTCTCCGCTCGCGCCGTATGCGCGCAGGAAAAGCTCCGCGCCGATGACACGGCGATAATAATCGTCACGACCGCCGAGTCGAGCCGAATCGCACAAGCGCGCGAATTTCTCGGCGCCCTCGAAAATGCCGGCCTGCGCGTCTCCGTGATGGTCGTGAATCGAGTCCTGGCGGAACTCCCCGACGCCGCAGAACTGGCGTCTGCGAAGATCGCGCCGTCGCTAAAGAAAAAACTGAAGCGAAATCTCGCCGACTACGCGGCGCTCAAAACCCGCGAAGAGGTTTCACTGAGCGCGCTCCGCGCTTCTCTCCCCACCGGCGCACTCCTGATGGTCGCCCCCGACCTCGGCCGCGAACCGCGCACAATCGCCGACCTCGCCGAAATCGCCCGCACCCTCCGCAGCATTTGAAATCGCGCAGCGCTCATTACTTCTTCGCGTGCCGAATCGCTTTCGTGGGTTTCGCCTTTGCCGGCTCTTCCTGATCGAGCAAACGATCCAGCTTGATGCTCAGATTCAGCAGTTGCGAACTCAGATGGTCGAGCCGCGCCTTCAGGTCGCGTACGTCGCGTTTCGACGGAATATTCACAAAGTCGAGCACCTGCTCCACGTTGCGGTCGAACGATTGCTTGTTCGACATGAAGCGCTCTCCGGCCTTGCCGAAACTCGATCGCATCCTGTCGTTGGACATAATCTCGTTGAAAAAGCCCGAGATTCCTTCCTCGCTCATCTGGCGGAGCTTGTTCATCAGGTTGTCATCGTCGCGGGGTGCCATCGCTTTCAACTATATATAGAGGGTCGCGCCGCGCAAACCGATGACCACGATCGCCCACATTCTAAGTATCGCGTCAGGCTTCGCCCTCATGCGGTACCACGAGCCGCCCGCGAACATGATCGCGACGTCGATCATAATCAATCTCGCGCTCACTCCGCTGACTGCGATCGTCGCGTCACGCCGCGGCCGGTCTGCGCTCCGATGGACTATCGCGGGGCTCGCGCTAGGCGCTTGGGCGCTCGCCACCGTCATGATTATTCCCGCGCCGAGTCAGCCCGCTCCGCCACGGCCCGACGCGCCGCCGTATCCGCCTACTTCTCATGCTGCTTGATGAACGCGGCGGTGGGCGCATAGACCAAGCTCTCCGACTTCGTACCCGCCAACACGTCGAGATGCCCCCAGCCGTCGAATTTGGTGAATGATGGATCGACTGCGCCGGTCGACTTCGCCGCCGCCTCGACCTGCCCGGCCCAATCCGCGCCGAAATTCGTGCTGGCAAACGCAATCACCGGAATCTTCGACGACTTCAGTGACGCGATCAGTTGCGGCGTGAACGGATTCTCGCCGTCCTGAACGGCGGGCCAGTAGCGGTCGTACGCGATCAGCAGTTTCGCCAGCACCACAGCGTCCGAATGACCGGCCGGCATATTCGCGAACGCGCCGTTGCCGGGCGCCGCGTCGTACATGACGTGCTCCAGGTTCTCGCGCGCAGTCTTGTACTTGGGAATCGGCGCAGGCTGCTCGGGATTCTCGATCACCATCTGCATCAGCTTGTAGCGCTTGTCGTAAGTCAGATGCTTGCCGCCGATATCCTCGGCAACCTCGCCGGACGGCGCGAATCCCATGCGCACTGAATGAGTCGGAATAAATCCGTCGAGCGCGATTATTCCCGCGACGCGCTCGGGATAGTGCTTGGCGGCGAACAGATACGCGAACTCGACGCCGCGGCTGAAGCCGGCCACAAAGATTCTCGATCGGCCCGATTTTTCACTGACGAACTTCGCCGCCACGTCGATGTCCGATTCAAAGAGATCGTTGGTCCATCCCGCGAGCTCCGACAATTCAGTCTCGGGCGTCTGCGGCGGAATGAAATGCGTGCGATAGTCCATCGACCACACGTCGACGCCCTGCTCCGCGAGATAAACCTGGAACGAGTAGCGCGGATCCTCGATCGCCACTTCGCCGTTCATGTTGGTGCCCGGCAGATAGAGCACCACAGCCTCGGGATGCGCCGGCGGCGTCGGCCCCTTCGCGACGCGATGCAGCCCGATCTTGTCGAACGGCGATTTACCGACCGTCGCCTGATACGTCCACTCGAAAATTCCCGGCGCACCTTTGAGCTCGCGCGCCGTTCCAACCGCCTGAAAGTCGGCGGCCGATGCGATCGTCGCAACGAATAGAAGCAGCACTGCAAAAACGTCGAGGCCAACGCGTCGTCTGATTTTCATGGGCGTTATCCTCTCCACAATTTCGGGGCGCCGCACAAGTGCGCGGTTGACCCTTCGCGGTGCGGCGTGCGAAACAGAGGCTGCAGGGTCTCACGCCAATTTCTCTCGGGAGTAGGTCTCAATGAGCAAGAAAGTTCAATTCCACTTGTTCTCTCCGCAGGCCGGCCAGTCGTGGCATCAGCTCGAAGAACGCGCGCATCGATGCGAGAAGCTCGGCTTTCAAACGATGTGGCTCGTCGATCATATGTGGACTCGCGGGATGCCGACTCTCGACCACCACGAATGCATGTCGCTGATGGCGGGGCTCTCGGCCAAGACCGACAAACTGCGCATCGGCACCATGGTCATCTGCAACTCGTACCGCAATCCCGCGCTGCTGGCGAAGTCGCTCGCGACGATCGATCACATCAGCAACGGCCGCCTCGAAGTCGGCTACGGCGCGGGCTGGATGGACGAGGAGTACAAGGCTTACGGCTACCAGTTTCCCTCGATGGGCACCCGGCTCAAGATGTTCGAGGAAGGCCTGCATATAATGAAGGCGATGTTCACCGAGAAGCGCGTCACGTTCGAGGGGCGCCACTACAAGATCAACGAAGCGTACTGCAATCCGAAGCCGGTCCAGCAGCCGCATCCTCCGATCACGATCGGCGGCAGCGGCGAGAAGGTTATGCTCAAGCTGGTCGCGCGCTTCGCCGATCGATGGAATTGCCCGGCGGGCTACGAAAGCTTCGAGCACAAGTTCAACGTGCTCAAGCAGCACTGTAAGGACGTCGGCCGCGACATCAACACCATCGACATCTCCGAGCAGTTGCTGGCGTGCATCGGCCAGAGCGACGCCGAGGTCGAAGCGAAGTGGAAGGCGGCGCAGATGCTCCAGCCGTTCATCAGCACCGGAATCAAAGGCACGCCCAAGCAGCTCATCGAGGATCTCAAAAAGCGCGTGGCGATGGGAATCACGACCTTCGTGATTTTCTTCAGTGACTTCGCGCCGCCGCCGACCCTGGAACTGTTCGCGAAGGAAGTGATGCCGGCATTTGCCTAGAACGTTCAGACTTGGCGCGCCGCTCTTCGCCGCCCTGCTGCTCGCGGGATGCGTGAGTCAGCCGTCGTTCTACACGACGCAGCTCGACACCAGCGGCGGACTCGGCCCCGGCGATCCGATCACGCACGCGTCCGCGACTATCGGGCACGTGACGAACGTCTCGCCGATCGGCGACGGCGATTCGGAGATTGCGTTCGAAGTCGATGGCTCGCACACGGACGAAATTCACTACGACTCGATCATGACGCTCAATAATCTCGCCGCGCCGCCGTCGCTCGACGTGATGAACGTCGATGCGATGAGCCATAGCGCGCCGTCGGGCACGCGGCTTGACGGCGCGTCGAGCATGAACGAAGTGCAGATGATCATTACTGCGCGCGGACCTGGCAGTTTCGCGCAGGCGCTCGGCAACGCCGCCAATTTCACTCAATCCAGCGCGCCGCCGCCGTCGCCCGCCGCGATCCAGATGACACAGATGATGGCGCAAATATCGCAGCAGACGCTCGCGACCGCCGTCGCAATCGCGCCGCCGACCCCCGAACAGATGGAACAGGCGAAACGCGAGTCCCTCGGCGTCGAACGGCAACTGATGCGCAACGGCAAAGTCGAGCAGGCCGAACGGCTGCGCGCGTCGATGGGCAGCATGATGGGTGGAATGACGGCGCCCGTGAATCCGAATGCGCTGCCGCCAACCTCGCCGAACCCGTAGCGCGAAATGGAACGTCACTGAATTGGATCAACATCGACTCACCGAATATCTGAAACGCAAGATGCCGCACGCGAGTGATCATCGCGTGGTCGGCCTCAAGCGAATTTCCGGCGGCTCGTCCCGCGAGACCTACTCCTTCGACCTCGAGTGGAGTGAGGGCGGCGAGAAACGCACGCGCCCGATGATCGGACGTCGCGATCCCACCGGCGGTTTGCTGAAATCGGATCGCGAGCGCGAGTTCAAGGTGATCGACGCGGTGCATCGCGCGGGCCTCAAGGTCCCCGAGCCGCTTTACCTCGAACTCGACGCGAGCGTGATGGACCGCCCGTTTTTCATCATGCATCGCGCCGCCGGCCAAACCGGCATGGGCGCATTCCCCGCGGCGGAACCGGAATCGACGCGCGCGAAAGTCACCGACGACTTCCTCGGCGAGCTCGCTCGTCTGCAATCGCTCGACTATCGCGAATGCGGTCTCGAAATTCTCGGCGCGCCCGAAAATCTCGAGGCTCCCGCCCGCATCCAGGCCGCGCACTGGACCGAAATTTACGATCGCGACCGCATGGGAGAGTACTACCCGATCCTCGACGCCGCCTTCGCATGGCTGAAAGCCAATCCTGTCGTGTCGGATCGCATCGTGATCGTTCACGGCGATTTTCGCTCGGGAAATTATCTGTATGACCAGAACGGAATCATCGCGATGCTCGACTGGGAGATGGCGCACCTCGGCGATCCGATGGAAGATCTCGGCTGGGCCTCAATGATGTTCTGGGGTCGCGACGAATTCGCCGGCGGCCTGATGGAGCGCGAGGCGTTCTACCGCCTCTACGAAGCGAAGACCGGCCGTCGCGTCGATCGCGATCGGCTGTTTTTCTACCAAGTCCTCGGCAACGCGAAGATGGCGGTAATCTGTCTCACCGGAATCCGCGATTTCGTGGAACGCCGTACCTCCGACGCCGTGATGCCGTTTCTCGAACTGCTTCTGCCCGCGTTGTTCGACGACCTGGCCAAACAACTTCAATTGGTCTGAGAGATCGCATGCTACGTCCAACTTTGAATGAACTGATCAGCGGAATGCAGCGCACGATCATCGAGGCGCTGATGCCCGAGCTGACGTCGCCGTACGCACAAGGACAAGCGATGTCGGCAATCGCGATGCTGGCGCATGCGGCCGCAGCGCTCGAAGCGGCGCCGGCGTACGATGCGGCCGAGATAAAAGATCTGCGCGCGACCTTCGCCGCCTTAAAGCGTCTCGGTGACAAACATCTGCCGAAAAAAGGCGGCCTTCGCGCCGCGCTGACGCGCGCGACCCGCGCAAGTGCGAAGACCCCGCCAGACCGGCGCGCTATGGAAGAATCGATGAGCGCGTTCGCGATCGCGGTAGCTCTCGGTCTTTGCGACGACAGGGTCGCTCGCCAGATCCGCGGTTACATCCATCGCAACCTCGAGCGCTCGCGCAATTTGCTCGGCGGTACACTTCCGAGCGCATGAGTCATTAGCGGCGCTACGCGGCAAATTGTTGCAACTGGGTGTCGCTCTCTTATGCAATGACACGCTATTCTTAGCCATCACCAGCCATCTCCTAGTCGCTTTACCCGTGTCATGACTACTTGCATATGAAAATCAATCGGAGTAGATTGCGTAAAGCTAAGTAAAGCCGTGAAACGGTCTAATAGCTAAGTGTATGGAAGTTCTGCCGACAGTATGTGGCGGACTTGCTACAAAGAGTAAGAAGTTCTAATTTGAGTAGTGGATGTGAAGTCTGAGTTGCACCGGGTTACCGCAGAACTTACTGCGAGGGTGAAGCCATGAGTGTCGTCACAATTCCAACCCCCGGAATCGCCGGGGGACCATGCCGCGGGTCCTGCAATCATACGAAGTGCCACACGCTGCGCGCGATGGCCGACGAACGTTGCGGGCACTGCGGCATCCGTTTTGGTTTCGGAACCAAGATCACCGGCGAGCCGGCGATGCATCTGCGATGCGCGCAGACGATAGCCGCGCGAGGCGGCTCACCTGCAGAGCATCCGATACATGATCCCGCGGCCGGTCATCACGTAGGCGGGCATCAGGGCGACAAGCGGTAAGCACCGTCTCGCTTCCGATTTTGATCCGATAGCCGGCTGCGCCAATCCGACGCATCCGCCATGTGCGCTTGACACCTTTGGCGCGTGCGCGCTAGCGGATCGAGCGTGAGCAATGAAAACATCGCTCGAGTCCGCGCGCTCCGCGACCTGCTCGATCATCCGGTGATCGACGCCGATGGGCATTTGATCGAGCCCGCCCCCTTATTCAACGAATATCTCAAGAAAGTCGGCGGCGACGACATGCTCGATCGCTACAACCGCGAGCTGCGCGATCATCCGACCGGCTCGCGCGGCAATCGCGACGCCGGCGACATGCGCGGCGCATGGTGGGGCGTCTCCAACGACGCCTACGATCTCGCGACGGTGATGGCGCCGCGCTTGCTGTACAGCAGGCTGAACGATCTCGGCGTCGACTTCTCAATTTTGTACCCCACGCTCGGGCTCGCCCTGCCGACGATTCACGACGCAGACGTGCGCCGCATCGCATGCCGCGCGCTCAACACGATGAACGCGGAAATCTGCGGGCAATTTCGCGACCGGATCGCGCCGGCCGCAGCGATCCCGATGCACACGCCCGACGAAGCGATCGCCGAACTCGAATACGCGGCGCGACTTGGCTTGAAGGTCGCGATGATCCCGCCGGGCGTCGCGCGTCCGATTCCCGCGCTTGAGCGCAAGCATCCCGATGCGTTCCCCAACGCCTCGTATTTCGATTGCTACGGCCTCGACAGCTTCCACGACTACGATCCGGTGTGGCGCAAGTTCGTCGAGTTGAAGATCGCAGTCACTTCGCACGGCGGCGTTGGTCTTCGCTACCTGCCGCTCGGCCGGCGCTCGCCGACCAACTACATGTTCAATCACATCGGCGCGCACGCCTATCAGCAGGGCGAGCTTTGCCGATCGATCGTGATGGGCGGAGTGGCGTCGCGGTTCCCCGATCTGGCATTTGGATTTCTCGAGTGCGGCGCCGGATGGGCCTGCGACCTGCTCCATTCGCTCGAAGAACATTGGGAGAAGCGCAACACCGCGGCGCTGGCGAATTACGATCCGTCGCGACTCGATCGCCCGCGCCTGCATCAACTGCTCGCCGAGTGGGGTGGTCCGGAATTTTCGGCCAGGAATTCAGCGCGCGCGGTGCGGGCTTACGACGAAGGCCTCGAACGTCACGATCGCGCGACTGATCGCGACGAATGGGCGCTCACCGGTGTTCACGACGAGCATGACTTCGCGCGAATCTTCGCCAACTTCTTTTTTGGTTGCGAGGCCGATGATCTGAGCGTGCATCGCGCGCTCGACGCGCGCGCCAATCCGATGCGGACCCGGCTGCAGCCGATCTTTTCGTCCGACATCGGTCATTGGGACGTGCCGGATATCTCGACAGTGCTGCTCGAAAGCCATCGGCTCGTCGACAAGGGCCTTCTGAGCGACGCGGACTATCGTGACTTCGTCTTCACGTATCCGGCGCAACTTCATCTGAAAGCGGATCCGAGATTCTTCGCCGGCACAGCCATCGCCGATTCCGTCGCCAGGATCAACGGATAGCGAGACTCGATGCTTTCTGCTGAACGCAAACGCGAATGGGACGAGAATGGATTCTTCATCGTCCGCGGCTTCACGCCGCCTGAGGTCTGCGCCGAGTTGCACGCGCGTGTGGTCGGGATCTGCCGCCTCAGCGCCGCCGGGCAGAGCGTTCCAAACGTATTCGTGCTGCCGGAGAAGAAGCCCAACCCGCTCGCGCAAAATCCGGAGGACAACGTCGGCAAAGTTTTCAGGCTCCATCGCGATCCGATTTTCAAAGAGCTCGTCGAAGATCCGAAAGTTCTCGACCTCGTCAGCGAGCTGATCGGCCCGGATCTCGACTGCTTCGTCAGCCAGTTCATTTTCAAAAATCACGGCGCGCTCGGACAGCCGTGGCATCAGGACTCGTACTACTTCGCCTTCAGCACGCGGCCGCAGATCGGAGTCTGGCTGGCGGTGACCGAAGCGACGCTCGACAACGGATGCTTGCACGTGATGCCGGGATCGCATCTCGAACCGGTGCACAAGCACGTGCCCGACCGGCGCCCGTACGCGCAATATGGCTACACGGAGATCGTCGACTACGACATGTCAAAGTCGGTGCCGGTGCTGATGCAGCCCGGCGACCTGCTCGTGTTTCACAGCCACCTGATGCATCGATCGACCGACAACATGTCGGGCGGGATTCGCGCCGCGATGGTGTGGCATTACACGAAGTCGGGCACGATCGATCAGACGAAAGAAAGATTCGGACATCAAAATCCGTCCCACGATTTCATGAAGATTGAGCGGCGCCGCGCGGCTGAGGATTAAGACATGAATGGAGCCGAGAGCCTGATTCGCACCGCAATCGCGGCCGGCGTCGAAGTGTGTTTCGCAAATCCGGGGACGACTGAGATGCCGCTGGTGGCGGCGCTCGATTCGGCTGACGGGCTGCGCGCCATTCTCGGATTGTTCGAGGGCGTTTGCACCGGTGCCGCCGACGGCTACGGGCGGATGGCGGAGAAGCCTGCGATGACGCTGCTTCATCTCGGGCCGGGCTTCGCCAACGGCATCGCGAATCTGCACAACGCGCGGCGTGCGCGCTCGCCGATCGTCAATTTGATCGGCGACCATGCGACGTGGCATGTCGGCGCCGACGCGCCGCTCACCTCCGACATCGTTTCGCTCGCGACACCGGTTTCCGGATGGATTCGGAGCGTGCGCAATTCGGGATCGCTCGCTGGTGCGACAGCGGAGGCGATCGCGGCAGCGGGCCGCGCGCCGGGACAAGTCACGACGTTGATCATCCCGTCGAATTGCCAGTGGGATCCTGCCGAGAGGCATGCCGCTCCAATCGAGCCGACGCCACCGCCGACCGTGTCCTCCGATGCAATCAAGCGCGCGGCCGAATCGATTCGCAAAGGCAATAAGGTCGCGCTTTTCCTTGGCGGCACGGCGCTCCGCGCGCGCGGGCTGAAGGCGGCTGTGCGCATCGCGGCGAAATCGGGATGCCATCTGATGTGCGAGACGTTCCCCGCGCGACTCGAACGCGGTGCGGGCGTGCCGATTCTCGATCGGCTCGCGTACTTTCCTGAACAGGCAATCGAGATGCTGAGGCCGTTCGACACGATTGTGATCGCTGGCGCGAAAAAGCCAGTAGCGTTTTTTGGCTATCCTGATTTTCCAAGTCAGTTGATTCCCGAAGGAGTCAACACCGCGATACTCGCCGAACCGACTGACGATGTTCCCGCCGCTCTGGAAGCGCTCGCGAGCGAAATCGCCGCTCCCGTTTCAGTCGCGACGCCGTCAAGGATTGCGCGCCCTGAACGTCCCGTCGGAAAACTCAACGCGATGACCGCAGGCGCCGCGATTGCCGCGACGATGCCCGAGGGCGCAATCGTGATGGACGAAGCTGCCACCACCGGCCTGCCATTTCTTGCCGCGTCGGCTGCCGCGCCGCCGCACACGTATCTCTCGCTCACCGGTGGCGCGATCGGGCAGGGGCTGCCGTGCGCAACCGGCGCGGCGGTCGCGTGCCCGGATCGGCGCGTGATCGCTTTCCAGGCCGACGGCAGCGCGATGTACACGATTCAATCGCTGTGGACGCAGGCGCGCGAGTCGCTCAACGTGACGACGGTGCTGTGCAACAACCGCAGCTACCGAATCCTGCAGGTCGAACTCGCGCGCGCGGGCGTAACCGAACCCGGCCGCAAAGCGCGCTCGCTCACCAGTCTTGCGAATCCGGACATCGAATGGACGATCCTGGCGCGCGGACTGGGTGTGCCTTCGGTACGGGTCGAGACGGCCGAGGATCTCACGCGCGAGCTGGAACGATCGCTCGCGACGCCGGGCCCGACGCTGATCGAAATGATTCTCTAAACGAGCGCGTTGAGCGCAGCCTGCAAGTCGGCAATCGTCGCGATCATTCGATTGTGCTCGATGCGATCTCCGACGCCGATGAAGTGCGTGCCCGCACTCGCGGCCGCTTCGCGATCGATCCTGCTATCGCCAACGTACACGGCGCGCTCCGCCTCCACACCGGCGCGAGCCAGGCATAACCGCAGAATATCCGGCGCGGGCTTGGGCGGAACTTTGTCGAGCGCGCTCGCAACTGCGTCAAAGATGCCGCCGAGATCGAGATGCTCGACCAGCGCAGGCACCGTCGCGGACCGATTGGTCGCGAGCCCGAGCTTGTAGCGCCGCTTGAGCTCGAGCATGAAGGGCCGCAGCGCGAACGGCGGCCGCAGCATTCTGAAAAACGGCGTCTGATCCATGTTGCGCGTAACGTCGTGCATCGCGCGGAGCTTGGCGGCGTCGCCGCGCGCGCGGGCCGCGAACACCTCGGCGGCGGCATACGAAACCGCCGAGATCTCTTCATCGCGATCGAGCGGCGCCTCGCCGACCTTCGCGAAAATCCAGTTGTAGTACGCAACGTTCGATTCGGTTGAATCGAACAGCACGCCGTCGGCGTCGAACATCACCAGTTCAATCATGTTGAATGAATATTCTGCGGAAGCGGCGCGCGCGGCGCCAGCAAGCCAGCCGCGTTCAGCGCACCGCGCGTTTGCGGTCTGCGCGATCAATCCGCCGTGCCTGCGCAGGCGCCGGACGCCGCGGAATCGCGACGACCTCGCGCGCGGTCAAGTGATCTCCGCAGTGTGAGCAGACCATGTCGGGCGCAGTCTTCGCGCCACAGACGCGATGTATCAGCGTCATCGGCGGCCCCGATTCGTCGCTCAACCACGTGTCGCCCCAACGCATCATCGCCATCAGCACGGGATAGAGCTCGAACCCCTTGCGCGTCAGCCGATACTCGACGCGTCCGCTGTCACCCTCGCTGCGCGCGCGATCGAGGATTCCATCGCGCACCAGGTCGCGCAGGCGCGAGCTCAGGATGTTGCGCGCGATTCCCGTCCCCTGCTGAAACTCGTCGAATCGATGGCGTCCGAGAAACGCCTCGCGCAGTATCAGCATCGTCCAGCGCTCGCCGACGACCGACAGCGTTCGCGCCACCGAACAATTCATGTCCTTGACCGAATCCCATCGCATGGGCGTCTGTATCTCCTCCCCCGAAATTTCACGCGCCCGGCATTCCCCAACACCGGAGCCGAAAAATATCGTTGCACTTTGAAACCTGAGTTGCTAGCAGTATCGGTTGCAAATTGAAACTGATCACGTCAGCGATCGCGCCGCGCGCAGAGATGTATCGATGGCCAAACAAATCGAATTCTTCTACGACTACCTGAGCCCGTTCAGCTATCTCGCCGACACTCAGCTACCCGCGCTTGCGCGGCGCACCGGCGCGGAGATTGTTTATCGGCCGGTGCTGATGGGCGCGGTAATGAAGGCGACCGGCAACGCGGGACCGCTTGGAATTCAGGTCAAGGCAAATTACAACGTCGCGGATTTTCAACGATGGGCGCGACGCTACGGACTCGTCGCCCGCTTCAGTCCGCATTTCCCGTTCAACACGATTCGCGTGCTTCGCGGCGCGATCGCTGCGCAACAGCAAAGCCGCTTCGCGACGTTTCATTCGGCGGCGTTCCGCGCGATTTGGGAACAGGGGCAGGACCTAAGCAAGGAGGAAGCGCTGCAGCGGCTCTTGGCGGAAACGAAAATCGATCCTGCGGCGATCGAGGGCGACGAGATCAAGAACCAGCTGCGCGCGAACATGGACGAAGCGGTCCGCCGCGGTGCATTCGGCGTGCCGGCGCTTTTCGTGAACGACGAACTGTTCTGGGGAAACGATCGGCTCGATTTCGTCGAGGAAGCTCTAAACCGTTTGCCGTGATGTGAGTTCCATCGTTTCACAATCCGTGAGATAGATCGGAACAATCGCGCAGGCGCGAGTGAGGCTATCAATATGAAAGCAGTCGTATTCGATAAAGCTGGCGGACCCGAGGTGATGAAGATCGCCGAGGTCGCGAAGCCCGAAGTGAAGCCCGGCACCGTGCTGATCAAGGTGCGCGCGGCCGGAATCAATTTCGCCGATACGCTGTTTCGACAGGGCCAGTACGTGATGCAGCCACAGTTTCCGGATACGCCGGGCCTCGAGGCCGCCGGCGAAATCGAGGCCGTCGGCGCGGGCGTGACGAATCTCAAACCCGGCCAGCGCGTCGCCGCGCTCGGCAGCAAGATGTACGCCGAGTATGCGCTCGCGCCCGCATCGCAGGTGATACCGGTTCCCGACTCGACCAGCTTCGAGCAGGCCGCAGCGTTTCCGGTGCAGGTGCTGACCGCATGGCACATGCTGCACACCTCGCATCAAACCGGCCCCGGCCAGACGGTGCTGGTGCATTCGGCGGCCGGTGGCGTCGGAATCGTCGCGGTGCAAATCGCGAAAGCCGCGGGCGCGCGAGTGATCGGCACCGTGTCCAGCGCCAGCAAGGCCGCGCTCATCAAGGAGTACGGCGCCGACGACGCGATTAACTATGTCACCAGCGATTTCGCCGCCGAAGCGAACCGGCTCACCGGCGGGCGTGGCGTCGATTTGATTCTCGATGCGGTCGGCGCGACGACCTTCGACAAAGGACTGACCTGCCTCGCTCCGTTCGGCCATCTGATTCTCTTCGGACGCGCAGGCGGACCGCCCGAACCGCTCAATCTGTTCAGGCTGTTCGACAAATCGACCAAGGTCAGCGGCTTCGTGCTCTACACGGTGGCCGCCGTGCCCGACGTGATGCGCCGCGGAATCGAAGAATCGTTCAAGCTGATCGCGCAAGGCAAACTGAAGCTGCTGGTCGGCAAATCGTTTCCGCTCGCACAAGCGGCCGAGGCGCACAAGTTCATGGAATCGCGCCAATCGACCGGCAAGCTGGTGCTGATTCCGTAGCAGCGCGATCTCTTCGATCTCGATTTCAGTCGCATTTTGCAACTTCGTGGCAATTTGCAACTGATTTTCGAATTCTCAACAGGGGTCGCGTCCGAGTTTTCTTCGCGTACATCAAGGAACATTTTCGATCCGCCGCAAATGGCATCCGAGTTGCTTCCTCTTCTCCATTTCTCGCCGAGGAGGGAACTCATGGAACATTTGCGTAAGGATGTCCGGAGGGATCGCGAGTGGCCCGCGCCGGCTCGCATGGCCGTCGCCGTGCTGGCTGCGTTGACGTTCATCGCGATCGCAGCCGCCGCTCGCGCCGAGGTCAAGCCGGGCGATCTGATCACGCCCGCGAACGCGTCGAAGGTAAAGGATCTCGTTTCGCCGGGCGTCTACTACAAGGTCGTCAACGGGATGTCGATGAAGATCATCCCGACCGGCCAGATCGACTGGCCGCCGCCCTACAAGGACGCGACCGAAAAGTACTCGGCGCAGGTGCGGCTCAGCCGCGACAATCGCAGCCTCGTCGGCTATGTCGCCGGGCAGCCGTTCCCGCTGATCGACACCAACGATCCGCAGATCGCGACCAAGATCATGTGGAACAACGTGTTCCGCCCCCTCCTTACCGACGACTACGACCTGCGCTTCTACGATTGCGAAAGTGTGTACGGCGGAGTGAACAGGCCTAACAACGTGATCCAGTATTATCAAATCGGGCACTACGCCGGTTATGATTTGGTCGGTCGCGTCGAGGTCGAGCCGATGCCGGTCGATCCCGACTTCAAGAAGACCAACCGGCTCTGGCTGTTCGCTCTCTATCCTGTCCTTTCGCCGCAGGCCGAGCGCGGCGACGGAATCGTTCGCTACCGGTATCAGCAACCCGATCGCGGCGACGATGATTGGAGCTGGAGCGCCGGCACGCGCAGGGTTCGCCGCCTCAACGAGGCGCTCGAGAGCACCGCGACCAGCGCGCAAACCTGGAATCCCGATCACTACTCAGGCTTCAACGCCAAGACCGAGGAGTACAACTACAAGTTTCTCGGCGAGCGCGAGATGCTTGGCGTCGCTCATGCCGAGCATTCACCGGAGTTAAAATGTTCGACCGACGGCGGCGCCAGCGCATGCCCCGAGGCGTGGGAGATGCGTCACATATATATCGTCGAGGCAGCACCGCGCCGCGAACTGATTTCGCAGGCGCTGCAGAGCAAGACCGTCATCTATATGGACTCCGAGATGTGGTACCAGCCGTACATTGACGAATACGATCAGCACGGCCAGCTCTGGCTGAATCACATCTGGTGGACTACCTATCGCGATCGCCCGGTGCCCGACGCGCGCGTTGCGATCTATCCGTTCAAGCGTGAGTTCGAAGTAGGCGCCGTCTCTACTGACGTGCAGAGCGGCTTCGCCACGATGTGCTACCTGCCCGGCCTGCAAACTCCCGAGCGCGAGTGCTGGTACATCAACATGGGCGCAGTGGACAAGAGTTTCTTCACGACTGACGCGATGGTGAAGGCCGCGCCGTAAGACTAGCCTGAATGTTCGATGGGGCGGGCCTCGCGCCCGCCCCGGTTCCACTCCCACTGTCCGCGGGTTCGGAGGCAAACATGGCAGAAGCAACTCGTCGTCCGGTTTGCGCGGTCATCGGCGTCGGACCCGGCCTCGGCGCCGCACTCGCGCGCCGGTTTGCGAAAGAGTACGCGGTCGCATTGGTCGCGCGCGGCGAAGACAAGCTCGCGGCGCTGGCGAAGGAAATCGAGACCGCCGGTGGCAAGGCGCTCGCGGTCTCCGCCGATGTTGCCAAGGCTGCCGACATAACGGAGGCATTCGACCGAATCCGCCGCGAACTCGGCGACGTTGACGCTTTACTCTACAACGCCGCAATGCGCCCGTTCGGCAAGTTGATGGACACCAAGCCGAGCACCTTCGAGAACACCTGGCGCGTCACGACCTTCGGCGCGTTCCTGGCAGCGCAGGAAGTTGTCCCGGCGATGCTGAAACGCGGCAACGGCACGATTATCTTCACGGGCGCGACCGCCGGCATAAAGCCGTTTCCTACTTCGGCAGCATTCGGGCCGGCGAAGTTCGCAACGCGCGGGTTGGCGCAGGTGATGGCTCGCGACCTGCAACCGCAAGGCATTCACGTCGCGTACGTCAACGTCGACGGCGCGATCGACATGCCCGCGATTCGCGAGCGGTTTCCGCAGATCACCGAAGACGCGATGCTCAAGCCTTCCGCAATCGCCGAGACCTACTGGTTTCTCGCGCATCAAGACCGCAGCGCCTGGTCGCACGACGTGGACGTGCGCCCGTTCAAGGAAAAGTGGTAGCGACCTGCTTCCGCGTCCTCGCTTGACTCCTCCAGTTAACTGATCAGTTAATAGTTGTATTAACTGTTCGGTTAACGAACGCATGGCTGGCCCACGCACAACAATCCGCAATCTCAACCGCACGCGCGAGAAGATCCTCGCCGCCGCGCTCACCGAATTTTCAGCCCGCGGTTTCGCCGGCGCGCGGGTCGACGCGATCGCCCGCCGCGCCCGCGTCAACAAACGCATGCTCTACTACTGCTTCGGCGCCAAGCACGACCTCTATCGCGAAATCCTGCGCCGCAAAATCAACCAGCGCGCCGAATGGCTCGAATCCATGCCCGACGACTTTGCCGGCGTGCTCGCGCATATCTACCTCGCCGGCGGCACCGACATGGAATTCGTTCGGCTCATGGAATGGGAGGCAATCGACAGCGGCGGCAAGCGATGCATCGCCGAGGCCGAACGCCGGGCACTATTTGAGAAGGCCGTCGCTCGTCTCGGAGTATTGCAGCGCCAGGGATCGATCCCTCGCGGCGCCAATCTCACTCAACTTTTTATTTCGATGCTGTCGTTGGCGTTGTTCCCGCTCGTCATGCCCCAGATCATTCGTCTGATTCACGGTATGGAACCAACCGACCCGCGCTTCATGCGCCAGCGCGTGAGTTTTCTGCGCTGGCTCGGAGATCGGTTGGTGAAACCCGCCGAACCTGTTCGCGTACCGGGAAAAAAATCGCAGACCGCAGTTCGTCGCGGCCAATCATTCAAAAGGCCGGGTCAGCTCGCATGAGAAACCGTATCCTCCTGCTGGTTGCAGTCGTGATTGTTGGCGTTGGCGCATGGACCGGCTATTCGATCCTGTTCAAGGATCGGATCCCGATCGACAATCTGCTGGTCTCCGGCAATATCGAAGCCCACGAGAGCGTCGTCAGCTTCAAGGCCGTGCAATCGCGCGTCGTCGAATTGCCGTTTGACGAAGGTCAGTGGGTGGCGGCCGGCACGTTGCTGGCGCGGCTCGACGATAGCGACTACCGCCAGCAAGTTGCCATCAACGAAGCGGCTCTGCGCGTGCAGCAACAGGAACTTTCGTCGGCAATGCAAAAGCTCGAGGCCGCGCGCGCCACCGTCGCCAACGACAACGCCGACCTCGCGCAAAAGAAAATCGACTACGTCCGCAGTCAGAAACTGTGGAGTGACAAAATCATTTCCGGCGACCAGCGCGACCACACCGAGACCGCACTGAAGCAGTCGGATGCATCGATCGATCGCGATCGCGCGATGGAGCGCAGCGCGCTGCAGGACATCGAGGTCGCCAAGGCAAACATCAGCAACGCCAGCGAAAATCTCCAACTGGCGAAGATCATGCTCGGCTACACTACGCTGCGCGCGCCCTTCTCCGGCGTCATTCTCACGCGTCAGACCGAGCTCGGCGAAGTGATGCAGCCCGGCACGCCCGTCGTCACGCTAGCCGACCTCGACCATGTCTGGCTGCGCGCCTACATCGCCGAAACCGATCTCGGCCGCATTCGATGGGGTCAGGCGGCGACGGTTCACACCGACACTTATCCCGACAAGGCGTATCCGGGACAGATCTCGTTCATCTCCTCCGAGGCCGAGTTCACGCCCAAGAGCGTCGAGACTCACAAGGAGCGCGTAACGCTCGTCTATCGAATCAAGATCGACGTTGAAAATCCGCGCCACGAACTGAAGCCCGGGATGCCCGCCGATGCGACCATTCACCTCGGCCCGCCCGTGCAAGGCGGCAACAGCCGTGGATGACAGGACGGTCGTCGTCCGCGACCTGGTGAAGGATTTCCCGGGCGTCCGCGCGATCGATCACCTCAGCCTCGACGTCGCGCCCGGCGAAATCTTCGGCATCGTCGGACCCGATGGCGCCGGCAAAACCACCACCATGCGCATCCTCGCTGGAGTGCTCGCGCCCGACGCCGGCACCGCGACCGTCGCCCAATGCGACGTCGTCGCCGATCCCGAAGGCGTCAAGCATGTGATCAGCTACATGCCGCAGCGCTTCGGCCTCTACGAGGATTTGACCGTCAACGAGAACATCCGATTTTACGCCGACTTGTTCAGCGTCGGCAGAAAGGATCGCGAGGCGCGCGCAGCGGAACTCTTGAAAGCATGCGGTATGATCGAGTTCCGCGCACGCCTGGCCGGCAAGCTCTCCGGCGGGATGAAGCAAAAGCTCGGCCTGGTCTGCGCCTTGATCCACACTCCGCGCGTGCTGCTGCTCGACGAGCCGACCAACGGCGTCGATCCGGTGTCGCGCCGCGAATTCTGGGCGATGCTCTACTCGCTGGTCGGCCAGGGCGTCACCGTCGTCAACTCCACCGCGTACCTCGACGAGGCCGAGCGATGCCATCGCGTCGCCCTGCTTCATCAGGGCCGCCTGCTTTTCTGCGACACACCCGCGCGCCTCAAGTCGAGCCTCCAGGGCACGGTCGTTTCGATCGTGTCGTCCGAGGCCCGCCGCGTGAAAGACGAACTCGCAACCGCCGACGGTGTTTCGAGCCTGGTGCTGGTCGGCGACGCGGTTCATCTCTTCGTCGATGACGCCGATCGGCGCATTCCCGATCTCAGCGCGCAGCTGCGCGGCGGCGAGATTCCGTTCGACGAGATAGTTCGCGTCACACCGACCATCGAGGATCTTTTCGTCGAGGCAGTGCGCAAAGACTCGACGCGCGAGGCTGCGTGTTGACCTCCAACGGCTATTCCGTCGAGGTCGATAACCTGGTGAAGCGCTTCGGCGACTTCACCGCCGTCGATCGCATTTCATTTCAGACACGCACCGGCGAAGTCTTCGGCTTCCTCGGCCCCAACGGCTCTGGGAAATCGACGACCATTAGAATCCTGTGCGGATTGCTGCGTCCCACGTCGGGCCGTGCGCTCGTTGCGGGTTACGACGTCGTCGAATCGCCCGAACTGATCCGCCGCAACATCGGCTACATGTCACAGAAGTTCTCGCTCTACGCCGACCTGACCGTGTTCGAGAATTTACGCTTCTACGCGGGAATGTACGGCGTGCCGGCGGCCGAGTTGCGCGGGCGCATCGATTGGGCGCTCGAGATGGCCGGCCTGCGCGGCCGCGAGTCGAGCCTTACCGGCACTCTCGCCGGCGGATGGAAGCAGCGGCTCGCACTCGGCTGCGCCGTGCTGCATCGCCCGCCGATTTTATTTCTGGACGAGCCGACTTCAGGCGTCGATCCACTCTCGCGCCGTCTGTTCTGGGAGCTGATTCAGAAAATGAGTAGCGACGGTGTCACCGTCTTCGTCACCACGCACTACATGGACGAGGCCGAATACTGCAACCGTCTCGCGCTGATGACCGCCGGCAAATTGATCGCGCTGGGCACGCCCACCGAACTCAAGCTCGGTTCGATCCGCGGTTCGCTGTTGCTGCTCGAATGCGATCGTCTCGGCGACGCCATCGAACGCCTGCGCCACTTTGACGGCGTCCGCGATGTCGCGGTCTTCGGCAACGCGCTTCACCTGGTAGTGTCCGATGCCGCTATCGCACCCGCGATTCGCGCCGCACTCGAAACCGACGCAATCGTTGTCGCGAGCCTGCAGCAGATTCGCCCGAGTCTCGAAGACGCGTTCGTCGCTTTGACGACTCGACGCGCCGATGCGCCGGCATCGGAGCTGTCGCCATGAGTTTTCGACGGTTGCTCGCAATTTCGCGCAAGGAAGTTTTGCAGGTTCTGCGCGATTCGCGCAGCCTACTGATCGTTCTGCTGATGCCCTTGATGCTGATGACGACGCTTGGTTACGGCGTCAATCTCGACACCAAGCACATCCGCGTCTTCGCGCTCGATCAGGAAGGCAGCCAGGCGAGCCAGGATCTCCTCAAGCGGTTTCAGTCCTCCGACTATTTCGATCTGGTCGCCACCGTCACCGACTACCGCGCGCTGGCCGCTGCGCTCGACGACGGCCGCTGCCAGCTCGCGATCATCATCCCGTACGACTTCTCCGTGCGCCTCCACGACGGACGACCGGTGAACATCCAGGCGCTGGTCGACGGTTCCGACAACAACACCGCCGAGCTCGCGATCGGCTATGCGCAGGGAGTGCTCGCATCCTATGGCGCGGTCGTTCAGGCCGAGTATCTGCGCAAGTCCAACGCGCCCAGCGCGAATCCCGCGCTGTCGGTCGAGTCCCGCACCTGGTTCAACGAGGATCTCGAAAGCAAAAACTTCATCGTGCCCGGCGTTGCCGCGATCGTGATGGCCGTCGTCGGAGTCCTGCTCACCTCGCTCACCGTCGCGCGCGAGTGGGAGCGCGGCACCATGGAGCAACTCATTTCGACGCCAGTGACCTCGCTCGAAATTATCATCGGCAAGCTGATCCCTTACTTCGGCCTCGGCATGCTCAATACCGCCACCTGTGCGGCGATCGCCGTTTTTTGGTTCGAGGTTCCCTTTCGCGGATCGCTCATCGCTCTGAGCCTCGGTTCCGGAATCTACCTTACGGCGATTCTCGGGCTCGGTTTCTGGATCTCAGTCGCCACAAAGAATCAACTCGCCGCGAGTCAGATCGGTTTGGTCACCGCGTTTTTGCCGTCGTTCCTGTTATCGGGATTCACGTTTCCGATCGATCAGATGCCGATCGGCGTGCAACCCTTCACCTACCTGATCGCGGCGCGCTACTACATCGTCATTCTCAAGAGCGTATTTCTGCGCGGCACCGGCCTCAGCTTTCTCGCCGCGCCTTTGATTGCGCTCATCATCTATGCGTCGGTCATGGTGTTCCTCGCTAAACGATCGTTTCACAAGTCGCTGGCGTGAGGGACTGACGTGATAGAGCGACTGCGCCAGATTCTGATCAAGGAATTCATCCACCTGTTCCGCGACCCGCACGCGCGCTTCTCGCTGATCGTGCCGCCGCTGCTGCAGATGCTGATATTTGGCTACGCGGCGAGCTACGAGGTGAATCGCGTATCGACCGCCGTGCTCGACTTCGACCACAGCGAGGAGAGCCGCGAATTTCTCGATCGCTTCAGCGCCAGCAGCCGCTTCCAGGTGCGCGAAGTCCTGCAGAGCGAATCGCAAATCCCGTCATTGCTCGATCATCGCAAGGTCGTGCTCGTGCTGCAGATTCAGCCGGGCTTCGCCGAACTGCTGCGCAAAGGCCAAACCGCGCCGGTGCAGGCCGTGCTCGACGGCACCGACTCGAACACCGCGCTGATCGCCGTCGGCTACATCAATCAGATCGCAAATCGGTTTGCCCAGGACTATCAACTGCAAATGGCCGACCGGCTGAAGCCGTCGCTCGCGACCTTCGCCCCCGACATCCAGCTTCAGGAGCGCCCGTGGTACAACGCCAACCTCGAGAGCCGATGGTTCTTCGTGCCCGGCGTAATCGGCACGCTGGTCCTCGTTTCAGTGATGACGCTGACCGCCTTCGCCGTCGTGCGCGAGCGCGAGGTCGGCACGCTCGAACAATTGATGGTGACGCCTATCAGCCCGGCCGAATTGATCGTAGGCAAAACTCTGCCCTTCCTGATCGTCGGCCTCGCCAACGTCGTCTTCGTCGGAGTCTTGGGCAGCTTGTGGTTCGACGTTCCGTTTCGTGGAAACATTTTCGTGCTGCTGCTCGGCACAACGCTCTTTCTGTCGAGCGCGCTCGGCGTCGGCTTGCTGATTTCCACGGTGTCGCAGACGCAGCAGCAGGCTTTTGCGATCTCTTTCTTCTATATCTCGCCGGCGATCATGCTGTCGGGCTTCGGCTATCCAATCAACAGCATGCCGACCGCACTGCAATACTTTACCAATCTCGATCCACTGCGTTTCTATCTCGTCGTGTTGCGGGGGACTTTTATCAAGGGCATCGGGCTCGACGTTCTATGGCCGCAGATGATCGCGATGGCCATTCTCGGGGCGGCGACGCTCACACTTGCAACGCTGAGATTTCACAAGACCCTCGACTGATCACATAGGCGGCCGCGCAGGCGCAGGCCTGTCGTTGGCGAGCGCGGTCTTCTCGATTCCGTTCACGCCGAATGTCCGAATTATCGACGCGAGTTTCGCCGGCGTCGTGACCGGCGTCGCGCAGGCAGTTCCTGCGCATACGAACGCGAGCGGGTTCCCCTTCGCTGTAGTTGATTCATACATGGCTCGCGCCGCAGCAGGCATCGGTGCGCCGCTACCCGATTCAATTCGCATCACGACTTTCCCCGGACGATAACTTGCCAGCGCCATCTTCCACAAAGCTGCGCCGCTCGCATCGCCGTCCGGCCCCACAATCGCTACCGTCGCCTCGCCGTTCGCGCGATGCTCCAGCGCCAGCCCGACCGTCGCGACCACTGTGCTCAGCATCGACCCTGCCATCGCCGGCGCGCTGGCCATCAGTTCGTTCGCGGCCTTCGAATAATTCTCATCGCCCGTTACGAGCGCGAGCTTCGCCGCCGCGATCGCCATCGTCGCCTGCACCGACGGCGTCGGCATGTCGAAAAATATTTGACCGCTCGCCGACGCTTGCCCAACGACGGTGTCGGCATCTTCGGCATTGCGGCTCACCAGCAAGCTCGAACCCTTGACCCGAAAGTTCTTCAATATGATCGCCGCTAACTTCTGCGCCTCGGCCAGGTATTTCTCCTCCGCTGAAAATTGATACGCGTCAATCAGCGCATTGAGCAGGTAAACCTGGTCGGCCGCGAGACCGCTCACCTGCGCGTGTCCGTCCGACCACACATGAAAGAAGCTGCCGTCAGTCGCACGCACATGCGCAAGGATAAAGTCCAGATCGTTGAGCGCCGCGCGCTGCAAACTCGAGTCGTCGAGCGCTGCCGACGCCGTCAGGTACGCGTCCGCCATCATCGCATTCCGATCGGTGATGATCGCGTGGTCGACCTGCGGCGTTTTGCGACGCGCCCGCACCGCAAGCATCGCGCTCGACGCCTTGGCAATCTTCTCGCGCGCTTCACCTATGGGAATCTTCAGCGTCGCCGCCAATTGCTCAGCGCTCATCGCGCGCCGCAACACGATTCTTCCGTCAGGCGCCAGCGCCGGATTGTCTTGCATGCCGTAAAATAAAATCGCGGCGCGCGCCTCATCGGGCGGGAGCGCGCGCTTCACTTCCTCGATGGTCCACGTGTAGTAGCTGCCGTCGTCGCCCTTGAACGAATCGGCGTCCTGATGCGAATAGAATGCGTGCGTCTTCGCGTCCACCAGCTCGCGATTTGCGTAGCCCGCAATCGACGCCGCGACCCGAGCGAACTCCGGGTCCCCGCTGACCTCGTATGCGTGGCTGTATGCTTGCAGCGCCATCGCGTTGTCGTACCCGAGCTTTTCGAAGTGCGGCACGCGCCAGTGCGGGTCGGTCGAGTAGCGATGGAATCCGCCGCCCAGCTGATCGAACACTCCACCCGCCGCGATTTTCTTCAGCGTGTCGAGCGCCATCGCCATGTACTCAGGATGCCCGTAGAAGCCATGCGCGAGTGCAAGTTCAAGCGCCGGGAAATCGTAGAATCGCGGTCCCGGCCCCGACTCGAATCCCCCCGACTCGCGATCGTACGACGCTGCCAGTCCCGCCAGTATTTGCGCCCTCAGCCCCTCGAGCCCGCCTTGTGCCGGTGCGTTCTGACTCGACGCCGCTCTTAGTTTCGCCGCAGTCGCATTCGCCTCTTTTTCAAGGCCGGCGCGATCGGTCGCGTACACTAGCGAGATTCGCTTGAGCAACGGCACCATCGACGAAGTCTCCCCGCCGCTGCCGTTGGGTCCGCTGCCAGGCCGCGGCGGCAGATATCCCGCGGCGAAAAACAGCGCGCCTGTGGGCGTGGTGAAACACGTCAGCGGCCATCCGCCCGCGCCGGTGATTTGCGCCGCCGCGACCTGATAGTAGTCGTCGAGGTCAGGCCGCTCATCCGTATCGACCTTCACCGGCACGAACCCGCTGTTCAGCGCCGCCGCGACTTGCGGGTCGGCGTACGTCGTCTCGTCCATCACGTGACACCAGTGACACCACACGGCGCCGATGTCGATCATGATCGGACGATTCAGCGACCGCGCGAGCGCGAGAGTCGCCGGACTCCACGGCTGCCATCGAATCGCGCTCGACGACGCCTCGCGAAGGTACATGCTGGGCGCCGACTTGAGCGCCCCCGCCGGCAACGCATTGGCCGCATCAGTCCCCGCGCCTGCTTGCGCGGCCAGCATGCAAAGGATCGCAGCTGACGCAACAATTGTTCGCGTTGACATCCGGCAAATGGCGCGATAGCTGGAAATTGAGCGAAACATGAGCACACGATCCGCAACTCGCCGCCGCCCTTCTGGTACTCGTAACGGCCCGGCGAAAGTCATCAGGATGCCGACTCCCACAGTGGTCCGCCGGCGCCGTGCGATCAAGGCGGGAATTGGAGTGCTCGTGCTCTCGCTGCTCGCCGCGATCATCGCCCGCCTCTACATGCTCTACACCGCGCCTCCCTCGCTCGAAAAGGTATCCGGCCTTACCGCGCAGGAAACCGAAATCCTCGGCCTGGTGAATCGCGAGCGCGTTCGCAGCGGTTTGCCGCCGCTGAAATTCTCGCCCCGCCTCGCTGTTATCGCGCGCGGCCACAGCTACGACATGGCGATGCGTCACTATCTTGCGCATAGCAGTCCCGACGGTGTCGCGCCCGCCGACAGAATCAGCGGCGTCGGCATCGACTACCGCGCAGTCGGCGAGAACATCTATATGGATGACGACGCTGATTCCGCCGGTGTCCCGCGTCGCGCGATGAATGGATGGCTGAAGAGCCCCGATCACCTCGCCAACATCGTCTCGGGCAAATTCACCGAGACCGGCGTCGGGATCGCGCAATCCGCCGACGGCGCCACCTACGTGACGCAAGATTTTCTGCGCTGAGAGGGACGCCGCGATGGACTTCGCCGAACTCTCCGCGCTGGCCTCAGGCCACGCCGAGGCGCGCGCGATCCAGACCGCACTCAAGCTTGGAATTTTCGAGACTCTCGATTCTTCGCCGCTCGACGACGCCGCCCTCGCCACTGCCATCTCTGCAAATCGCCGCGCTACCGGCCTGATCGCCAACGCGATGGTAGCGCTGGGATTGCTCGACAAGCGCGCCAATCGCTACTCGCTAACCGATGCGTCGCGCCGCTACCTGTTGCGCAAATCCGCCGAATATCTTGGCGGTTTGATTCTGTTCGATGAAGCGATCTTTGAAACCTGGGCGCATCTCGAACAAGCCATCCGCACCGGCGCCGCCGCGCGCCCGACCGACATGTTCCAAAGCCGCCCCGAAGAGACCGAGCGCTTCATCCGCGCGATGGACAGCCTCACTCGCGCCCGCGGCGATCCCATCTACGTCGCCGACCGGCTCGATCTCAGCCGCGTCTCGAAGCTCGCCGACATCGGCGGCGGCCCGGGCACCTACGCCGTCGCGATGCTTCACCGATGGCCTCATCTGCGTGCTGCTATTTACGATTTACCTGCTACTCTTGAGGTTGCCCGCCGAATCCTCACCGAGCGCGACCCCGCGGCACTGGAGCGCATCGACTTGGTCCGTGTCGACTACCTCTATGATGAGATCCCGGGCCCCTGCGGAGCCCTGTTCATGTCGAATATAATTCACAATGAAAATGAAGCGGCCAACGCTCAGCTGTTCCGCAAATGCTTTTCCGCGCTCGATCCGGGCGGCATGATGATTATCAAGGACCACATCATGAATGCCGACCTTACCGAGCCGCGGCCCGGCGCCATCTTCGCGCTCTACCTGCTGCTGACTACCCGCGGCCGCGACTATTCCTTTGACGAAGTCTCTCGATGGCTCGGCGATGCCGGCTTCGTCGACATCCGCCACGAGACGCTGCCGAGCCCGCCGTTCACATCCTCGATGGTCATTGCGCGCAAGCCTTGAATTCGTGAAAAGTTTTAAAGTTCGCTGGATCGTTTCCGTCCCGTTCGCAATCGTGCTCGCGGCCCTATGTTCAGGATGCCTCGCGGGCGGCGCCGTCGGCGTCGTTACCACGGTCGCCCCGATGGTCGCCGCCGGCAGCGCACAGGTCATCGGCTCGCAGGTTGCGATGAAGGACGCTAACGGCGGCGTTTCCTCGGAAGAGAACGCTGAGGCATGCGATCAGCTGCTGCGCGTCCAAATAGGCGTCGAGGAAGTCCGCAAGAACAAGTCGGGCTTGATCGAATCACGCCAGTGGAAAATCGCCGAGACCAGCGGCGACCCAATCTGGATTGTCGTGCGCACCCAGACCGAGACCTCGTCGAAGGACGCTTGGGCGCCGAAGCCCGGCATCACCACTCTTATGTTTAATCCGCCGCTCTACACGACTCTGAAGCCCGACGAGCCGCGATTCCTCGCCTACGCCCCAAGCGACGTCGTCAACGTGTCCGACAGCGAGCAGTTCGATTCAATGACCAGCGCGTTTGGCTCCGGCATCGGAACTTTCAAGTGGCGCGATCGCTCCTACAGTTACGTACTGGTCAAGCAGCTCCCGTGCTTCAAGCCGGAAAAGGAGAAGTGAGTTCGACTCCGTCCCGCCGGTCGAGGTCCCTCTACCGACCGATAGCAATCGTCGCAATTTTTTCGTTGGCACTGTTAGCCGCGAGGTCGTACTCTCAGAACATGAACGCTGCGCCCGACCATTCGCATCTCGATCCTGCATCGTGGCCTGACAAGTCCCTCACGATTGCAAATCTAGGCCACGCCACTGTGCTCATGAATTTCTTCGGTACGCGAGTGCTCGCCGACCCGAGCCTGTTTTCGCGCGTCGGACTCGCGTTCGACTCGATCTTCACGATCGGGCCGAAGCGGGTGACTGATCCGCCGCTGGCGCCTGCGAAGTTGCAGCAGCTCGACTTGATCCTGATCACCCACGCACACATGGACCATCTCGACATCCCATCGCTTAAGGCTCTGCCAAAAAGCGCGGTGGTGGTCGCGTGTGACAAGTGCTCATCGATCATCAAGCCGCTCGGCTTCAAAGATGTTCGCGAACTCAAGTGGGGTGAGTCGACGGTCGTCGATGGAATAACGATCCGCGCAATCGGCGCGCGGCATTGGGGAAAGCGATGGCCGCCGCTGGGCGAGGACTACGGCTTCAACAGCTATGTGCTGGAGAAAAACGGCCATCGAGTGCTGCTCGCTTGCGACAGCGCAGACACCGACCTGTTCGCGCCTCTCGCCTCGACTCCGCCCGATGTAGCCATATTTTCAGTCGGCGCTTACGATCCATGGATCTGGAATCATGCCAATCCCGAACAGGTGTGGTCGATGTTCGAATCCACAGGTGCGCGCTACCTGGTGCCCATCCACTGGGGAACGTTCAAGCTGGGGAAAGAACCGCTCGAAGAGCCGATGCAACGGCTAGTCAAGGCGGCAGGCAATCAGCAGGACAGGATCGTACTACGTCAAATCGGCGGAAGCTGGACGATGCCCGCGTCAATCGAGACGCGCCAGGCCGCCGGCCGCTAGGACTGTTCTTACAAATTTCTGACTGCCAGGACTTCCCGCGCAGGAGTCCTATCTCCCGTGCAATTGATCATCCGTGGAGCGCTGAGAATGGCTATCGAATATCCGAGCTTGCGGTATAGCTTCTGTATTCGATCAGTAGCTTGATTCGATAGAACGACCGGGCCGCGATGTCGCGATAGTCCTTCCGCCAACCTCACTTGTTCGTCCCATCCAAACGCGTCCTTCGAGTACTGCGTGAATTCAACGTCGTATGGCGGATCCGCATAGATGAAGTCGCTGGCCTCCAGCGGTAGCTCATCAAAGTCCTCACACATGAAGTCCCACTGCGCGAAGGCTGATACGTATTCGCTGAAATCCGTTTTGTATCTGATCGTTTTGTACTGGCCGAAAGGCACGTTGAACTCATCCTTGCTGTTGAACCGGCATAGGCCGTTGTAGCAGGTGCGATTGAGGTAATAGAAAATGCTGGCCGCTTCCTTGCTGTGCGCCTTGTTGTCCCGAACCAATTGATTGAAACGCGTGCGCTGCGCGTAGAAGTAGCTCTCGTTATTCTGCATCTTGAGCGAGATCCGCAGGCCTTTCTTTAGCCATCGATAGAAGTTTATCGAGTGCGGATTGATATCGTTGACGAGAGCTCGATCGGGTTCCAGGCCCAGCGAGATTGCCAGTCCTCCGCACAACGGCTCGACCAGACGTCGCGATTGATGAGAAATCCAAAGCCTAGCTAGGTGCGGCACCAGCCATCGTTTGCCACCTGCCCATTTCAAAGGAGGCCGCGGCGAAGATCGAGACTGCAACGACTCCGCGACCGCTGCCACCTGGCTTCCCTCAGACGCGCTTGCGCTTTTTGGACAGGTAGTCGACCAGCATGTATTCGCCGAGATGGTCGGGACGCGTGAACAGCGCGCGACCGCGATTGATCTGCGTCATCTTGTCGACGAACGCGCGCAGACTCGGCGCGTCGTCGAGCATGAACGTGTTGATCGTAATTCCCTTGCGTGTGATTCGCTCGACTTCCTTCAACGTCTCCTGCGCCGCCCGCATGCTGATACCGCCGAACGACAGCGGCCACTCACAGTAAAGCCGCTTGTTCAGGAAGTACGCGGTCGGCTGCCCGTCGGTGATCACGATGATGTGCTGATTGCGCGACGGATGCCGTCCCAGCAAATCCGACGCAAGCCGCAACCCGTCCTGCAGATTGGTGAACGGATCGCCCATGTTCCACGACGCCTCGGGAAGATCCTTCAGCTTCAATTCCACCGCGCGCGTATAGAACCCGACAATCGAGAAAAAGTCGCGCGGGAACTTCGATCGAATCAGCGTCTCCATCGCCATCGCGACTTTCTTCGCCGCAGCAAATCGCCCTTCCCAGCTCATCGACCACGACATATCGAGGCACAGCACCGTCGACGACGAGCTCGCGTAATCGTTTTCGTAAATCTCGAAATCTTCCGGCCGCAACTCCAGCGGCACGCCCGCCTTGCGCGCCAGCGCATGCTTCAGCGTCGCGACGAGGTTCAGATTCAGCGGATCGCCGAAGGCGTACGGCTTGGTCTGCTCGGGACGCATCTCGGTGATGCCGCGATGGTCAGTCGCGTGTCCGCCCGCGCGATCCTTCAGCAGGTTCTGGTAGATGTCGCGCAACGCCAGTTGCCCGATTCGTCGCACGCCCTTGGGCGAGAGCTGAAAATGGTCGCCCTTCGGCACCATGTATCCCGACTGCGTCAGCAGCACCATCACCTGCTTGAGATTCTGAAAATCCTTGCTCGCCTGCTGCCCAAGGATCTGCTGCAGGTCTTCCATCGAGATCGTGTCGAAGTTTCCCGACATCAGGTCCTGCTCGAGCTGCCGCATCCGCTCCATCTCGCGCATGAGTTCGAGCGCGTCGTCGTAACCGAGGCTCTTCGGCCCGTGGAACATGTGCTGATTGCGATCGCGAAAATTTTCGAGGTCGCGGATATTTTCGTATTCCTCGAGCAGCTTGTCGAAATCTTCCTTCGCCTGCGCGTCCTCGAACTCGTGGCTCTCGAGTTTGCGCATCGCCTCCGACAGCCGCCGTGGCATCCGCGACAACTCGCGCTGCTTCTCCTCGACGCCCGGCTTCTGCCCCTTGAGCGATTCCAGCGTCGCGCGCTCGCGATTCAAAATGTCCTCGAGCTTCTGCTCCATCTCCGAGAGCGCGCTCTTCAGATTGAAGTCGCGATAGCGCTGCCGCATCTCCTGCCGCAGTTGCTCGATAAACTCCTCCAGCCCCATCACCTTGACGCCGTCGAAGTCCATCCCCTGCCGCATCATCCAGTCCATCGCCTGCCGCACGTCGTCGGTGTACGACAGGTACTCGGCCAGCTTCTCGAACACCTTGTCGGCGTCGAGCTTGAGGCGCTGCGTCCCGTCCCACTGCGTGTAGCGGGTGACTACTGCGGCCATTCCCCGGCGCGTCATGCGTGGTAGGCGAAGCGCCCGCCCTGGCGATCCTTGTTGAGCTTCTGATGCAGATGCAGCCCCTCGAAAATAAATTCGCTCGCCGCCGCCATCAGCCCTGGCGTCTCGAACGGCCCGAGCAGCGTGATCACTTCGCGCAATCCAGTCACCTCGCGCAGCGGCTCCATGTATTCCGACGACGGCGCGCTGTCCGAAACCTCGACGCCCCAGCCCTGCTCGAAGTAGCTCGACACTTTCTTCAAATCATCGAGCTTCAAATACTTGTCGAAAACTTTCAGCACGGCGCGATTGATCAACCGCTCGATCAAGTCGTCTTCCTTCTTGTCCTCGCCGACGTATTCGAGTTCGATCTTCCCCGCCGTCGACGCGTACAGCGAATGCAAATCCGAAATCCGCGGCACGATCTCGTTCTCCGAGTTGCGCACGGCGCGCTTCTCCGCGTTGGAGATCGCCGACTCGAAATTGTTGATCGTCACGCGCACCGACACCCCCGACGACTGATTGATCTCGTTCGACGCGCGCGCCTCGAATGTGATCTGCGCCAGGATGTCCTTCATGAATTGCGGTATCCGCACGTCCACGCCGTCGCGCGGCGGATGCGCCGCCTCCTGCTCCATGATCACGATCTCGTGCTCGATCGTCTTGGGATAGTGCGTGCGAATCTGGATGTCGAAACGATCCTTCAGAGGCGTAATAATTCGTCCGCGCGACGTATAATCCTCGGGGTTCGCACTCGCGACGAACACCACGTCGACCGGCAGCCGAATCTTGTAGCCCTTGATCTGAACGTCCTTCTCTTCCATCAGGTTGAAAAGTCCGACCTGCACTTTCTCGGTCAAGTCGGGCAGCTCGTTGATCGCGAAGATGCCGCGGTTCGTGCGCGGGATCAGCCCGTAATGGATCGTCTCCTCGTCCGCGAGGTAGCGTCCCTCAGCCACCTTGATCGGATCGATCTCGCCGATTAGATCCGCGACCGAAACGTCAGGCGTCGCGAGCTTCTCCGCGTATCGCGCGTCGCGCCCAATCCATGCGATCTCGAGCGCGTCGCCTTTTTCTTCTTTCAGCTTCACGCACCGCCGGCATATCGGCGCAAAAGGATCGTCACTGATCTCGCACCCCGCGACCACCGGCACGTATTCGTCGAGCAAGCCCACCAGCGACCTGATGATTCGCGACTTCGCCTGCCCGCGCTCGCCGAGAAAAATCATGTGATGTCCCGCGAGCACGCCGTTCTCGATCTCCGGAACCACCGTCTCCTCGTAGCCCACGATTCCCGGCAGGATTTGCTCCTTGCTGCGCAGCCGTTCGAGCAAGTTCTTGCGCATCTCCATCCGCACCGGCATCGTCTGGTAGCCTGCGCTCTTGAGTTCGCCCAGCGTCCGGATCTTCAGCAGTTTTTCATTCATCGCGAGTCCCGCAAATTATTCTCTCTATCTTAAGATAATTCAGCGCCGAGATTTTTGAAAATCGGCCGCAGTTGCGCGTAACTGTCTTCCAAACTCTGTGATAGCACACGCGTCGAGGCAAGTACCGGCATAAAATTGTTGTCGCCGCCCCAGCGCGGCACCACGTGCCAATGCATGTGATCGGCGAATCCTGCGCCCGCCGCTCCGCCCAGGTTGGCGCCGACGTTCAATGCCAGCGGATGCAGCGTTTCGCGCACCCGCTTTATCGACGCCGCCACCGCCTCCGCGATGAACGCTCGCTCCTGCCGCGTCAGCAGCTCGGGCGACGCGATATGCCTTCGCGGCGCCACCATTATATGCCCGTTGTTGTAGGGGTACTTGTTGAGCATCACGAGCACGTCGCGATTCTCGAACAGTAGAAACATCTTCCGGCGCTCGTCGTCGGAAAGCCGCCCGAAGCAGAAGATGCATGCCTGCGGATCGGATCGCGCGCTGCTCAGGTACTCATATCGCCACGGCGCCCACAGCCGCAGTCCCTCGGCGGGAACCTCCGCCGCGCCGCGCCGCTTGTCGGTCTGCTTAACGGGCCGCTTCTTCGGCGCCATTTACTTCGATTCGGAGTTCCTTGCCTGCCCTGAAGAACGGAATCTTCTTCGCATCGACGCTGACCAGCTGCCCCGTCTTGGGATTGCGACCCTGCCGTGCGCGACGCTGCTTCACCGCGAAGCTGCCGAAGCCGCGAATCTCGATGCGCTCGCCGCGCGTCAGCGAGTTAGCCATCGCGTCGAACATCGCGTTCACGATCGTCTCCGATTCGCGATGCGTAAACCGATGCCGGCGTGACAGCAGCTCTTCGATGATTTCGCGCTTGGTCATCGACCTCGGCGCCCGGCGCGCATCGCATCGCGCGAGCGGCTCCCCGTCTAGCTGGTTTTGCCGCCGCGCGCCGCGCGTCGCTCGCCGTCGTCGCGATCGAGCTTGAGCTCTTCCTTCAGGATATCTTCCATCGAGAATCGCGCCGCCTCGTGCTCGCGCTTGAGGTACGCCTGCATTTCCTCGCGCTCCTCGTGCTGCTTGACCGCTTTGATCGACAGACCAATCCGGCGCTCCTTCGCATCGAGCTGCACGACCAGCGCATCCAGCTCGTCATCGACCTTGTACAGCGACGACGGCTTGTCCACCCGCTCATTGCTTAGCTGCGAGATATGGATCAGCCCCTCGATTCCCTCTTCGATCTCGACGAACACGCCGAAGTCCGCCACCGAGCTGACCTTGCCGTGCACCCGCGTATTCACCGGGTAGCGCTCCGCCACTGTATTCCACGGGTCCGTCGTCAGCTGCTTGACACCCAGGCTCACGCGCTCGTTCTCGACGTCGATTCCAAGCACCGTCGCTTCGAGTTCGTCGCCCTTCTTGATCACTTCGCTCGGATGCCGAATCTTCTTGGTCCACGACAAATCCGAAATGTGCACGAGGCCGTCGATCCCCGGCTCGATCTCGACGAACACGCCGAAGTCCGTAATCGACTTGACCTTGCCCTTCACCTGGCTGCCAATCGGATGCTTCAGGCCGAGCTCTTCCCACGGATTCGCTTCGGTCTGCTTGAGTCCGAGCGAGATTCGCCGATTCGCCTCGTCGACGCCGAGCACCTGCACTTCGACCATGTCGTTCGGATTCACGACTTTCGACGGATGCACCGCGCGCTTGCTCCAGCTCATCTCCGAAACGTGGATCAGGCCCTCGACGCCTTTCTCAATTTCCACGAATGCGCCGTAGTCGGTCACGCTGACGACTTTGCCCTTGATGCGCGTGCCCGGCGGATACGCTTCCGCCACCTTGGTCCACGGATCGGGCATGATCTGTTTCATGCCGAGCGACACGCGCTCGCGCTCGGCGTCGTACTTCAGCACGACGACCTTAACTTTGTCGCCGACCTTCAACACTTCCGACGGATGCTGCAGCCGGCCCCACGCCATGTCCGTGATATGCAGCAGGCCGTCGATTCCGCCGAGGTCGATGAACGCGCCGTAGTCGGTAATATTCTTCACGGTGCCTTCGAGGATCACGCCCTCTTCGAGCACCTTCAGCGTCTGCTCTTTCAATGATGCGCGCTCGCGCTCGAGCACGCTGCGCCGCGAGACCACCACGTTGCCGCGCGCGCGATTGAACTTCAGGATTTGAAAACGCCCGCGCTGTCCAACGTACCTGTCCAGGTTGCGCGCCGGACGAATGTCGACATGCGATCCCGGCAGGAACGCCGGCACCCCGATATCGACCTTGAGCCCGCCTTTGACTTTGCCAAGCACCACGCCCTCGACCGGAGTCTCGGCCTGGAACGCCTTGTCGAGTTCGCGCCAGACTTTGAACTTCTCGGCCTTGGCGTGCGAAAGCATCACCGTACCGTTGTCGGTCTCGGTGCCTTCGAAGTACACGTCGACCTCGTCGCCTTCCTTGACCGTGGGATGTCCCTCATGGTCAAGAAATTCTACGAGGGGGACCTGCCCTTCGCACTTGTAGTTGATGTCGATGATGACGCTGTCGCGCGTGATCAGAAGCACTCTTCCAACCAGCACATCGCCGGGACGGGGAGCCTTCAAACTCTCTTCCATCAACGACTCA